>Ga0179593_1616422_pt1 | contig 12415 bp, 11 predicted proteins | sample CZODoug2_1_08_16_FD_185931 | JGI IMG/M metagenome (GOLD analysis project Ga0179593, IMG submission 185931) | Vadose zone soil fungal communities from Angelo Coast Range Reserve, California, USA - CZODoug2_1_08_16fungal (PacBio error correction) | ecosystem: Environmental > Terrestrial > Soil >...
TTCCGGGAGAGGGAAAGAGAAAAAAAAAGGGAAAAGTCCATAACTAGAATAACCCAAACAGGGTCTAGAAAAGGGACTCATCCCTCGCTTATTAAAAAAAAAGAAAGGTACGGTGTTCGTCTCGGAGCCATGGTCGTAACAAATACGGGGAGGGGAGAAAAAGGGAGGGGACAAGGGTCCCATCAATTACTACCGGAAGAAAGGGTACCGAATATCCGTCAGACGGCAAGAAGCATTGCGCGCCTGTTGATCGAACTGGGGGAGAGGAAGAAAAAGGGTGTTTTTTGGGGGCTGGGGGGAGGGGGTTGAATGGGAAGAGGGGAAGAGGGGGGGAAGGAGCCTTCTATCGATCCCGTCGCCACGAGACAGCCGCGGCGTCAAAGAAAGAAGAAGGCGACGCTTGTGTCTCGACGGTAAGGGAAGAAAAGAGAAAAAAGGAAAATCCTTCCGCGTTCCCCATTGGCCAAAAAAAGAACATCACGTGATCCTCGAGAGGCACTGCATCAAGGGGAAGAAGGAAGAGCCCAGTGCAACAAGTCCCTCCGCGAAGGGAGAAAAAGGAAAAGAAGAAGGTCCGATTCGAAGGAGGCTCATATTAGGGGGAGGACCTCGGCATCACGACCAATGTAAGGAGAAACGTCGCTATCCTTCGCCTGCTGTTGCCACGGTCTGGAAAAGAGAGAAGAGAAAGGGAAAGGAAAAAGAAAAGGGAAAAAGGTCGCGTGCATCACACCCGCTCGGAGGAAAAAAGAGCCGATCGCAATCCGCTTCAAGGCGAAGCAGGTGAAGAAAAAAAAACCCCGATCTTTTCTCATCAGGGGACAAAGAGGAAAAAAAAAAGAGAAAAAGAGTTCCTCGTTCCATGCTCAAGGGGGAAAAAGTCAGGGCAATCCGGTGGAGTGCAGTTCAAAAGAAACGGGAGGTCCGCGTTCCGCGAAAAAAGGGGGAAAGGAGGGGGGGGAAGGGGGAAAGAACGATTTCGGTCGGATCGGCTAGGGGAGACATCGTCCGGTTGGCAACAGAAGAAAAGAAAGGGGAGCCGCGCGTCCTCGCCGGGATCGGGAAGGAAAAAAAAAGGAAAGGGCTCCTCTTGCCCACGGAGGGAGGGCCGCGCCGCAGGCAAAAAACAGAAAAGGAACTGATGTTTCCCCTTCTCCAAAGAAGAAAAGGAAAAGAGAGCTGACACATTTTGATTAAAAAACGGGGCACATGCATCAACACAAAGGGAAAACGGTGATTTTTCGTTGACTACGGGGGAGAAGAAGAAAAAGAAAAAAAAAAACCGCATATCGTTCCTCTCGATCGCGAAAGAAAAAAAAAAAAAAAATTGAGAAAAAAAAAAATACATCACGCTTGTCGGAAGGGGGGAAAGAGAAAAAGGGAGGGGAAAAAGCAGGAAACCCGCATGGGTTGGCAAGGGGAAAAGGGGGAGGGCGCTTCGAGATCATTTACCGAAGAGAAAAGAAAAAAAGGGAGAGAAGAAAGAGAGGGGAAGAGTTCCTATCAGGCCCCTCACTTTATCAGAGAGGAAGGACGACTGCGCGAACTGACCATATCTACAACAAAAGGGTTCGCTCATTTCTCCAGGCTAACGTGAAAAGGAAAAAGAAAAAGAAAAGTAGGAGGGGAAGAGTGCCTTTACGTCAACTTGTGATCGCGCAAAGGGAACGATCTCGAAGAGCACTCGAATGGAGGGGGAGAAAAGACCGGGCTGCCCTTGAAGAAAAAGGAGGAGGGGGACTTCCGTTCCGGAAGATGTTGGAAAGGAAGGGGGGACGGTTGATCCGCGATCGAGAACTAAAAAAGGGAGTCACCTAACTATAGAATAGGGAAAAAGGGGATGCCACTCTTCCGGGGGGAAGGGGGGGTCTTGACCGTAGAGAAGAAAAAAAATGTTTCATCCTTTAGGCGCAAGGGGGGATTTGAAAGATGTCAGCGGCGAGGAGTCAGGAGCGGGCCCCGCTTCTGGGATAGGAGAGAAGGAAAGGCGGCTCGGAAGAAAGCCCGTCCCGCGACGAGGGGAGGAGGGGGAAGATCACGCTTGGAAAAAAAAACCTTTTATAATCCCGACCTTCACGCGGGAATACATGCCGGAGTCGTGTTAAAGCAAAAGAAAGAAGAAGATCGCTCATCTCGGCGCCTCCGAGGAGGGAAAGAAAAGAAGGGGAAAGGGAAAATCCTCCTACTGTATCGAAGGGCCCGCGGAAATCGACGCGGTGGGGAAATTAAGAAAAGGAGGAAAAGAGAGGGGGGAGGCACCTCAGTATGTTTTAGCTGCACTGAGGGGAAAGGAGGCGCGGATGCGGTCTCAGATGTGACAAGAATCGGAGAGGTGTGGACTGTCAACTCGAACCCGGGAACGGGAGAAGAAAGGAGGAAAAAGGGGGGACGGCGCTCTCCAGACAAATCGGCGACGCTTAATTGGAGGAAGAAAGGAGTTAAGAACCGGACTTGAAAGGAGGAAAGCCTAAAAAAAGGATCTTCTGCCCACATAAAAAAAGGATCCGAGAAAAGGGGGCCGTCGTGTCCTTAGCCTGAGGGGGAGGGAGCTTCCTTTCTGCCCTGGGCTGCGGAAAAAGGACGGGAGGGACTCTTGGGGAAAGGAGCCGCTCTCGATGATCCGGGGAAAAGAGAAAGGCGATCAGTATGCGCGCCCACGGGAGAGCCTTGTCGGTCGTGAAAAGAAAAGGATGAGAGGACCCAGAGAAGGTCTTGAGCGTTTTCCTTATCGGAATTTGATCTTCCTTCTTGCCAAAAGGGGAGTTGAGGGGGACTCTCACCATTTCTATCACCACAAAAAACAGGTGCCGAAAGCTCCAAAAGAGGCAAGAAAATCGCCTCGTTTCTCTTGAAGGTAGGGGGAAGAGAAGGAGGGCACGTCCTTTTCTAACTCGCCCAGCTTGGAAAAAAGAACACCGGAACGGTGAGTCGTGAGCTGGGAGAAGTCGGTGATGGATTGGTCTAGACCGAAGAGAAAAAAGAGAAGGGGGGGGGGGGTGTTCTTCTCGTTCTGGCGTCGACAGGAGGGAAGAGGCGACGACAGCTACATCGAAAAAAAGGAGGATGTCCTTTCTTCGACGAAAAAGAGGAGAAAAGAGACCATAACGATAAAGAACACAAGGGGGGCGGAGGTCGACATAAGAACAAAAACTTCGCCGTCCCTGACGGAAGAAAAAAGGGGGGTCGTCTCGGAGCCATGGTCTTTAAAGAAAAGAGGAAGTTCAGGGCAAAGAGGAAGACGACGATCAACTGTTACCGAATAGAAGGAGAGGAAAGAGAGAGCTTCGTGCACGTCCTCAAGCCGGGTGAGCGACATGGGGGACAGAAAGACATCCTTCTGTGGGAGAGAAGGAAAAGAAAAGGCTCCAATTTCATCGGAAAAAAAAACGAGCAGAAAACCGACTTCTAAGAAAGACTTATTATAGGAAGAGATAAAGAAAAAAAAAAAAAAAAAAAAAAAAAAAAAAACACTATGGGGAAAGGCCGGAAGGCCGCTTTTCCCGACGGATCTCAATTCGAAAAGAAAAGGAGGAGAAGGAGATTTCCTATCAATTACTTATAAGAGAGAAAAATTGACGACCTCGAAGGCTCAGTGGAGGCGAGCAAGTCGTCCTCTCAATAATGCGCAAGGAAAAAAGAAAAAAAAAGGAAAACGTATTTATTCTCCGATTAGTTGGGAAGGGCAATTACGACCTAGGATAAGCGGGGGGAAAGGGGAGAAAAGCAGTACGCTACTACTTAAAGGAAAAGAAGGGGGGAAAAAAGGAAGTGTCCACTTTCTTGAGCTCTCCTGGCTATAGGGAAAAAAAGACGGTTCGCGTTTGCACACACCAAACGGGGGAAACTCTTCCTACCTCATCCGACGAAGAAGGAAGAGGGGGCCATCTCCACATCCTCTATGTTAATAACCCCTATCGGAAGGGAAAGGCGCCGAGCAGCTAAAGAGAGCCCGTGCGAAGGCGATCCATTCGGCGATGAGGAAGAAAAGAAAAAAAAGAGAGGCTCCTCTTCCTTCTCGGATGGCGCCCGCGAAGCAAGAAAGATGCAACCGCTTCGCGCCACATATACAAGGAGACGAAGGAGGTAGGATCTACAATTTCTACATAGAAGCGTTATCTGACCTCCTCCTGTTCCCGGAAAAAAAGAGGGGGATGCGTACGCAAGAGAAGTGGCGCCTCGGTCGGCACGGAGAAGAGAAACAAAGAAAAACGCTGACCGTCTGCATCTGCCACCTAGGAAAAGAGGCGCTCAATCGAAAAGGTGATTTCCCCTAAGTTCAAAAAGAAAAAGGAAAGGAGTTTCATCTCAAGTTCTGGTAAGGATCAAATAAATCACCAACGGCAGATCGAGTCAGAGAGGAAGAGAGAAAAGAAAAAAGGACAGGTGGATCCACATCTTGAAAAAAAGGAACCGCCGAAACCCGCATTGTTTCGGGAGGGAAGGAGTGGGGAAGGGGCCTCTTCGAGATCATTACCCCGATGAAAGAAAAGAGAGGAAAAGGATAAAAAAAAGCACACGTTGCGATCAATGCACTCATCTGGGAGAAAAAAAGGGGAGAAGGCGAAACTGAAGAGGAAATCTAGAAAAAAAAGGATGGTCAGTTCTCTCATTTCGCACAGGGAGAAGGTGAAAAAAGGAGGGGAGAAGAGATGTCTTGCCTTTATCGCAACTTTGTGGGGAAGAAGAAGAGCGCTAAGAGGTGTAACTGTCCGCGAGAAAAGAGGGTCGGGGATGACTATTGCCAGAACCCATTCTGGTTTAGAGGGGATGAGGGGAAGAGGGATTCGCCCACCTTTCCCGCCAGAAAGAAAAAAGAGAGGACTCGATCTGCCGTTTGGGGTATGGGAAAGGGGAATGGAGAAAGAGTACATCCGCGAGAGAAAACGAGAAGGGCTTGCGTTTCTTGACCTTTCGGGGAAAAAACGTGTTCTCAGGGGGGCGCCTAGGAAGGAAGCCTGCGACGTTTCAGCGCGGGAGGAGGAAAAAAACGTCGGTGCTCTTCTCCGTGGTGAAAGGGGGTCAGAAGGGAAAGGGAAGGCGAGGACGCTCGGCCGCCTGCTTACGGCGGAGGGAAGAGAAGGAACACCTACTTATTTCTCCCTTGGGAAGGAGTGCGATTCATAAGAGGGGGGACGAAAAAGCGCATCTTGTGGCATCGAACGCGTTTCCCTCAGGAGGGAAGAAAAGAAGAAAAGGAAAGGAGGCCCTATCACTTCAACAAAGTGAGAGAAGTGAGAAGACTGATCTCCGATCAGGGACCGAGAAAATGTCTCGACATACGCACAGGGGAGAAAAAAGAGGGAGAAAACCTCTATTTTTTTATCTTCCCTTCGGAGTAAAGGATTGAGGTCGCCTGGTTCAGAGAGAAAGGGAGAGATGTTTGGATTCAACGAAAAAGGTGAAAAGAAGAAAAGATCTTCTATTCCTCGAAAAAGGAAGGAGAAGGATCGCAGTTGAGGAGAAAAACGGACTTCCAGTCTTTCAGGGAAGGAGGGGACGTGGGTATTTATCTTCTTTCCCAAAGGGGAGTAGAGGCCGCCGTCGTGGCCGTCGCCGGAAGCCACTGGGAGGGGAGGGGGAGGGGAATGGGGAGAAGGGGGTTACTCTTTTTCTTCGCAACGAAGAGAGGAGGATCACGGTGCTGTGTGGAAAGCGAAGCCCCTGTTCACGGAGGGAGTGGAAGCTTTTCGTTCGTAGGCCGGAGACCGTCGCAAAAAAAGGAAAAGGAAAAAAACAGTTGGCCCTCCGCGGAGTGAAGGAAAAAAAAGAGGAGACTCTTCCTTCTGCGCCAAAGAGGGGGACCTCTGACACTTACTTGCGCGAACAGGAAGAGCCTTTCTCGCCGAGACTGAAAAAGAGGAATTTCCTTCGCATACTGGGGGTAAGAGCGCTTCTCCCGGGAAGAGCGGGGAGGGAAGTCCAGGGAGGGGGGGGGGAGAGAAAATCTTTTTACCGACCATGGGAACGTACTGAGGAGAGGTCCTATGAAAGAGGGAGGGAAAAACTGACGACGGGAGGACCCTTTTTTGTTTTTGGGGAGGGAAAAGAGTGAGGCATATGTTCGTCTACGAACGGAAAAAAAAGAAAAAAAGAAAGGAGAGAGGGGAGAGATTTCCGTTCGTCCGACTAAGAAGTACATAACGAGAAGACCAAAGGAAAAAGGGTCTCTGGAGGGTAGAAAAAAAGACTTCTCACCTTCGCCGTCCATCGCAGAAAAAAGAAAGGAGGTCTCGGAGGCCATGGTAGGGAAAAAAGGGAAAAAAGGGAGCCCCGACGCGTACTTTCAAGGAAGAAGCAAGCGCAGACGCACAAGGGAAGAAAGGACTGCTAATGCGAGAAAAAAAAAGAAAGAGGGGGGCTATGCAATGGAACGGGTAATAGGGCCAAGGAGAGGGGAAATCGACATCCTTCTTTTGGGAGAAGGAGGAAGAGTCCCAATGTTAAGAAAAAACCGCTCATAACAAAGAAAGAGAAGAAAGAGACTTTCCTAACTCCGAGAGGGAAAGAAGGGAAAGAGATTTCCCTTTTCTGCTCATACCTGGTGAAACCCATCACCTTATAGGTATCGAAAAAAGCGGAGAAAACAGTGCCCTCCCTTCTCTCCGCGACCAAGGAAGAAAGGAAGAAGGGAAGAAAAGAGTCCTCCTTCCACTAACTTCTCCTAGTAGGGGGGGATAGAGTATTTTCAAAGAGAAAAAAAAAGGGGCATCACGACCGACTTACGGAAAGGGGGGGGAGAAAAAAGAGCAGTACTACGTCATGAAAACGGGAAGCCAAGGTCCTGGAGCGCGACGGGGGAAACGAAAAAGGGGTTCCGCGTTGACATCCACAACCAGAGGAAGGGGGGGAAGGGGGAGCCTCTCACGATGAAAACAAATGAACAAAGAATGGGGAATCTAGAAAGAGTAGAAGGAGCCCAGTGGCGCTCTATCATCTTTCCAACCGCGGAGGAGGGGAAAAAAAAAAAGGGAAAAGAAAAGGCTATCCATTCGTGCGAGGCAGTAAAAAAAGGGGCATCTGGCCGCCTCAGAGTCAGAACAGAGAGGAAGTGCCCACGCTCGCGCCGACATCGACTAAGGACGGACGAGGAAGAAAAAGGAAAGAAAAAAAGGAAAGGTCTGGATCTACAAGGTCGACATAAGGGGCTTACGACGGGGAAATCCTCGCCGGATCTCCGTCGGGGAAATAAAAGGAAAGAGTTCACCACGGCGACGAGCACAGAGAACCCCGCCCGCGGAAACTTTGCATCTGCAGGGGGAGAAGAGGAAACACGGAGAGCTTACACATGTTGAAAAGGAGGGGAAAACGCACACATCATCAAAGGGGGCACAGTCCAGAAAAGGGGGGAAAAGGTAAGGAAGCACTGGAGCACTGCTCATCCCCAACACGGAGGAGAGGACAGGCTCTCACCGGCACATCAAGAGAAAACATCCTTCCCTGAACAGCCATCTGAAAAAACAAAAGGGGGACAGCCCGGATTTGTGTGGAATAGGCAAAAAAAAAAGAAGAGGGAAAGAGTCGAGTCAGTTACCACCCAGAGGAAACGCGCGATCCAAAATTTCAAGTGAGAAAAAAAAGAGGGGGGGGGGGGAAGTGGGAACTCGGCCTTGCTACTGAGGAGAGAAAGAGAAGGGAGGAGAGAGATTTTCAGAGTTCGCCGGAGAGACAACACTGCCACAGAATGAGACCAGAAGGAAGAGGCGGAGGGAGGTCATCGCTTCCTTCGCGATCTTCTCACCATAGGGGAAAGAAAAGAAAAAGAGAAAGGGCTTTAACTTTGGCGATCCACAAAAAAAAACCCGGAGGTTTCGAGTCTTAAAGACCGGGGAATGTGTGAATCCACCCCTTGCCGAAAAAGAGGAAGGGGGGGGGGGGGGGTGTTGATCGCGATAAAGAAGGGGAAGGGTGGTTAGAGGGGAAGGGTCAACCTCAACTCACAGGTCAGAAGAAGGGGAGAAACTTCCTGTGTTTATAAAGGAGTGAACTTTTTTTTTTTTTTGGGAGGGGGGAAGAGAAAAAGCAGGGGAGGGAGCCTCTTTGTCGACGGGCAAAAAAGGACGAACGTGGCCTCGGAGCCGAAGCTGTCGGCTCGGCTAGGAGTGAGGGAGGAAGAATTTTTCCCTAGGAGAGTGAGAGCCCTTCTCTTGAACTCTCGAGAATCGGGAAAAGGGAAAAAGAAAAAATTTCCACCTACTATGGGGGAGAACTTCCACGCCCGATCCGAGGGAGAGTAAAAGGGAAGGAGAATGTAGTCGCTCAGCGTGTTCTCGGAAAGAGGGAAGAGAGAAAAAAAAGAGGAGACGCGATTCTTCGCCTCTCACTTCAACAGGAATACATCGATCGCCTACTGGGTGATCCGGGGGGGAGACATTGCCCTCCGTAATCTACTAGGGCAGCTTTCTCTGAGAAAAATGAGAAACACGACTAGGATTCAGGGAAAAGAAGAAGGTCGGTTGCGCGGATTCTTTCGCCTCAGGGGGGGGAGGGAGAAAAAAAGAGCCCGGCCTCTCTGTGTTGATTCAAGACCCAAGAAAAGAATCTCCACTCGCGAGCAGGGAAAGACCCGGGGACTTGACGTCGTCCGCGTACTTCTTGTCGAGGAAAAAAAAGGGCCTTCCCAGTCGGGAAGGGAAAAGAAGTGGGGATTGGAATTGGAACGAAAGAGGGAAGTCATCGGCCTCCGTCGGGGACTCGGAGTGGCTGACTCCTTGCTCTCTTCGGGGAAAAGGGAGAGCCAGAGGGAGGCCGTTTAAGAGAGGTGCGGAAAAGGAAGGGGAGAGAGATCACGTGTTTTTCTGGTGCAATGAAAAGGTATGTCTCTCCCTTGGCAAGAGGGGGAAGAAGTAGTAGGGCCATAGAGAGAACCACCATCTTCTAGGATCTAAGGTTGGTCCTCCTCTCTTTCTATTACAGGGAGAGAAATCTCCGATGGGAAAACGGAGACACTGAATTAAGAAATGGGGCTCTCCCTCCTTCTAAAAAACGGGGAAAGAAGCGCGAAGGAAGAAAAGAGGTAACATTTGTTTCATCTCCGCTTTGCTAGGGAGAAAAAGGTGACCCTTTCAACGTGAGGCGGGCGAACAACTGACAAGGGGGACAGGGGGGAAAGGACGATACGAACACCGTTAACGTTCTGGACGCCGGCATGAGGAAGTCGGTTATATGTTCGAAAAGGGGGCTGGAGAAAAGGAAAAAGGATAGTTCTGGACGTCTACCTTATGGAGCATATGTTCGTCGACGAAAGGGGGAAAAAGGAGGAAGAGAAAAAGAGAAGGGACGTAGGAAAAAAGAAGGTCTACGTCCAGAAAGAAGAGAGACTGTTCGCGTCTGTCGACCATAGAAAAAAAAAAAAAAAGGCGCGGCCAACGAAGACGGTTTTTCTTCTCGGAGGCCATGGGAAAAAAGAAGGACGAGTTTCCGAAAAAGAAAGGGCACGGAGAGGACAAAAAGCAAGCTTCGATTAAAACCATGGAAAAAAGAAAACGAAGTCTCGTCTTCTTGAAGGGAAGTAAAAAGACCGGGTGATCGACAGAGAGAGGTGTACCTAGGCACCGACCATAATGAGAGGGCCGCGATCGATCCCTTCGCAAAGGGGGAAAAAAGAAACAAACAAACGAAGGGCAATGAGAGGAGAAAGGGGGGGGGGGATACGCCGACGAGTTTGGGGCCCTAAAAAAAAAGACGCTCGTGCCCAGGGGCGCGAAGACCGAAAGAAAGGCCAGCCCACCTCACCTTGAGGGAAGGGAAAGACAAGGACGGCGCCGCCAAGAGTAAATAGAGAGGGAAGTCCGCTCCATTCATCAGTCACGCAGAGGAGGCAAGTAACGAAGGGGAAGACAGGAAAAAAGGGGGCCAGAATATCCTCCCAAAACGGAGGCCAGCCTAGGAGAGGTTTACGCGACAATCATTACTCTTACTCAAGTGGGGGAGGGAGGGGAAACGGTCTGGGCGACTTAAAAAAGGGGAGAGAGGGACTGAGTTGACATCCACACTCTCTGGCGGAATAGGGGAGGGGAAAAAACGCATCGCGCCTACCTTTATAATCTTACCAAGAAGAAAAGGGTGGGGTGAAACAAAGGTTGGGAGGTCGCCCATTTCGTCCGCACGATGGCAAGCTCTTCTCTGGGGAAAGTGAGCAAGGCTGATCAAGAGGTCTGAAGTAAAGAAAGACTGTGCAGTGCTCGGTCCTCCTCGAGGCGCCGAAAGAAGAAGACTACCGCTATTTCCTTTCCTCGAGGGGAAAAAGACCAGGGGGGAGGAAGAAGGGCAGTCAAAAAAAAAAGGTCGGGGGAATGGATCTACAATTCTACATCTTAGTGGAAAGAGAAAAAAAGGAACTCTTCTCCTATCGTCCGAAGGAAGAGGGAAAAGAAGCGCCGTTATCCTCGAAAAAAGAGAAGACTAGAAAAAAAAGAGCACCCCTCTTACACTCGGAAGGACCAATAAAAAAAAGATATCTCCTCCCTCTTATAACAGGGGGAATGAAAAGAGGGAAAGCACGAAAGGAAGAAGGGGCTCGCCATCGGCGGTAAGAAAAGTGGAGGGAAAAGTCCATTCACTTTATCACTCCAGAGGGGAAAAGATCAGTTCTAAGGAAAACAGAAGCAAGAAAGAAAATATTAACTGACCGCCGCTTACAATAAATAACCGCAGAAACAAGCATGGGTAGAAAGGTTTTATCTCCAACTTCAAGCATTACTCTAGCTTAAGAGAGAAAAGGGAAGAGCGGAAAGCTTATTCCAAAAAAGGAAAAGCAAGAGGGGAGGGGGGAAGGAGCCTGGCGAAATGCGCTGAACTTACATCTCCTCACACAACAAAGAAGGAAAGACAGTTCTCCAGTCTACTTGAAAAAGAAAAAAGGAGGGAGAAAAAAAAGATGCGTGCTTTAAACAACTGAGAAGGGGCGGAGGCGGTATCATCGGGTTAACTTGATCTCGAAGAGCAAGAGTCTGGCGGGGGAAAAAGCCGGGATTACTTTAAACAAAAACAGAAAGGGGAGGGATTACGTGTCCGTGCCGGTCCGGAGATGTTGATCCAAAGGTGTTTCCGGTTTATCTCGTGAAGAGAGAGGGAAAGGAGTGGAGGAAAGTGTGGGCCGGTAAAGAAAAAGAACGGAAGAAAAAAGCACTGCCTTGGTTTATTCTGCTTGCGGGATTGAAAGGAGGGCAGCAGGAAAAACGGAGGGTCGCATAGGCGAAGTCAAAGAAAAAGAAGTGTCAGCGGCGGTCGCTTCCTCATAGCTGGAGAAGGGTGCTCGTCTCCGTTTTTCCCGAGAGAAAGGACGGCGAGGCGGTGCCAGGAAGAGACCCACGAGACAGCGGGCACGGCTTCGTGTTCGCGACAAGCGGGGAGACCTTGTAATCCGACCTCAAGAAGAAGAACGACCGAACGTCTCTTGGAAGTAAAAAAAAGGGAGACCGGAACGCGGCACTCGTCGTTATAACTCCGAGAGGATGACGAAGGGGGAAAGATCACTCACCCTTATCCCTTTACGTTGGGGGAGGGGGGAGGGGAGAAGAAAAGCCGGAAAAAGATAGGCGAACTCCCTGGGCTACCAGCGAGCCACAGGGGAAAATTTGAGCTTCCCTTCTTCTGGAAGGAAAGAGGCGGGACGGCCTCTGGCCAGGCCGAGAAAGAGGTGTTGATTTCAACTCGAACCAGGTAAAGGGGGAAAGAGTCCTTCTATTCCGGCAAGGAAAAAAAGGAGGACGGATGGATCTAGGAGTAGGGAAGAAGTAGTCAAGGGAAGGGTGAGATTAAACACCGACTTCCCAGTCAGAAAAAGGCGGAAAGGGAAAACACTACTACTCTTAGAAGGGAAAGGAAAAAAATAAAGAAGAAAGGAGAAGTCTTGGCGGAGACTCCTTTCTCGCAGCGGAATTGAGGAAAAACAAAAGGAGGCACTTTCCTTTTCCCTCTTTGCGAAAAGAGAGAAAGGGGAAAATGAACGTTATGATGGTACTGGAAGAAAAAGGGGCAACGAGCCGGATTCTCTTTTTCGTTCGGGGGGCAGGCTTAGACCGTCTCTACCAAAAGGAGAGAAGGTGTTCGATCAAAAGAAGCGAGGAGGGGACTCGCTCGCGGCATGCGGAGATTCATTATGTAAAAAGGAGGAAAAGGAATTGCCGCGACACAAGCGTCCTTCTCGCCTCTAACGTGCACGAAGAAAGTAGGCATACTTATTTCTTTACAAGGGGGGGGAGAGAAAGAGGGAGTCCAGTATGGAAATTGAAAGGAAAGTTAGCCCATCTTGTGACCGGAAAAAGAAAAATCAGGAAAAAAAAGAAGGGAAGATCTTGGGGACACTTAAAAAAGAGTGTCCCGATGAAATGTCATATATGGGAAGATGAAAAGAATCTACCCATTTCTTTATGACCTGGTGGTATGGGAAAGGGAAAAAGGGGAGAAAAACGGA
>Ga0179593_1715781_pt1 | contig 12415 bp, 13 predicted proteins | sample CZODoug2_1_08_16_FD_185931 | JGI IMG/M metagenome (GOLD analysis project Ga0179593, IMG submission 185931) | Vadose zone soil fungal communities from Angelo Coast Range Reserve, California, USA - CZODoug2_1_08_16fungal (PacBio error correction) | ecosystem: Environmental > Terrestrial > Soil >...
TCTTTGGGGGGGAACGCGAAGGCTTACCCATGCCAAATTCAAGGGTAACTCCTCAGATAAATACGAAAGGGTATACTCACCAAGCAAGAGGGAGGTCCTTAGAGAAACAACTGTTTGTTATCGGGAGGAAGAACACGTCATTGAGGAGAAAGATTACCAAGTGCAAGCATGCAAGAGGTTCCGGTGCAAAACGAGGACCAATCACGAAGGGGGAACACTGCCATGAAAACTGAAAAATTTAAATTAGGGATCTCGTGTATCCTTTTTAATAAGGACTTTTCTAGAAAAGGAGGGGAAAGGCAGGTCCAACTAGGGGGGGGTGGTAAGGGCGACCTAGAAGGAAAGTCACAAAACAACTATAGTACGCACTAGGGAAGCAAATGCGGAACAAGAAACAAAAGCCATCGTCCAAAAAAGCAGAAGAAAAAAGGCCTGGAATCCAGGGTTTGGAAAAGAGGTTGTGCAAACTAGGAGAAAACTCTGATCAGTGGAGGGGCCTGAAACCTCTTGGGGGAGTTCTTGTTGCCAATACAGCGGAAAAGGGGTGGTTCATGGAAAGGAGGGGATCCCGGACCTGACCAGATGAGGGGAGGGTTTGAAGCGGGCTGGTGGCGGCCAAAAAGGACCGAGCGCAGGGAGGGGGGAAACCGTCGAGTATTACCGAGTCGAATTCCGACGCAAAGGAGGGGGAAAGGGGAGTTCTTGGAAAAAGCGTTCGGCGAATTGCCAAAACCCAAGGAAAGTCTCGTCGGAAATTGGCCCCCCGAGCAAAAAGGATTGACCCCGATCATTAAAGAGGGACCATCCCGACAGGCTGACCCGGGGAGAGGGGGGGGGTTCGTCTAAGAAGGAAACTCGTCTCCCCGGGAAAGAATAGAAAAGGGAATTCGCTCGTCAAGTAAAAATCGACAAAAAGAAAAAAAATTCCTTTCCTCCTTCTATGAAGAAGAAGTCCTTCCGATCTCGGAGGGGAAGGGGGGAAAACTATGCTAAGAGGAACGAGGGTATGCCCTGGGATTGGCGTGCTTTGAGGGTGTTCGCATAGTTGAGGAGATGTAATACCACCATTGAAAGTGTTAAAGTCCTGCCGCCGAGGGGGTATTCAATGATGAGGAGTCAAAAATCCGCAAAGTGCGAAGAAGGGACCGACCCATGGTTCTTGGGCAATTACATGGGAGGACAACCTGGGAGGGTACAGTTTGGGGGATAACGCATACACGAAGAAGAAGCCCATCGTCGTTGGGCAAGGGCTCCTCTGAGAAAAGGGGGTTAGCACCCAGAGAAGCACGAGGGGGTGATTTTAGAAGAAACCCGATTTTGCAAAGGGGACAGCTGGCGGGGCCAGCGAGCGGACGGAAACACTTCATGCTGAAATCGATGTCGGTGTATAGCGGAGTCTACGTGCGGCGGGAGAAAGCCATGGGAAAACAGATTCGCGAGGCGTACGGAGAAATGCCTACGATAGTTACCTAAAGTCGTGAGGAGACGGGTGTCGCAGGAAATGAGAGGCCGGCTGGACCCTGGGGAAAGGGCCAGTCGCGAACTGGGAAAAAAAAAAAAGATCTTTGAAGCCCGCATGAGAAAGAAATTTGGAAAGGGAAATAAGAACAAGCGAACGAACGAAAGTACTCGCTATTATACAGTACCGCGGACGGGTTGATCAGGAAGAGGGCCTCCTACAAGAGCTCCTGAGGAAAGAAAATCTTTAAAATCCACCGCAAAAGAAAATTCTCCGGAAAAGGTAGAAAGTGCACCGGCTCCTCCCCTGCCGCTTCTCAAGGGAGCTTATAACTTCCACGAAAACCAGAAGCACAAATCTTGGCAGAGGGGGATTTAAAAAATCGACCACCTCTGGGAAACCAGTACCTCTCAGTAAAGGAACCCTCCACGCTTCCGAAAATGAAAGAGTCACCGTCATGGGAGGAAAAAGAGAATGGAACTTTCAGCACAAAGGAGTTACGATCAACCATGCCCGACAGGACTGCCTGACCACTAGCGCCATCACCGTCAAACGGACATCGTCCATCTGGCTCGGTCGAAGGGGAACAAAAAATGCCCTCTACGAAGCGGGGAAGCAAGAGGTCAATTCTTTTGAAACTGCCGGCCAAAAAAGGTTTTTGGGGGCGCTACCAAAACTCAGGAATCTGCGCCGAACAGCCCGTTTGTAGAGAAGGCGAAAACCCGGACGAGCAAACTAAATTAGACGGGGCCACCTACTCAGGAGACGCCTTGCGGTGTGAAGAGGGCCAGGAGAGGCGTCCATAAGGATTTGAGGAATCAAAGGACCAGCGCCTCGCGGGACAGTCTATCGGCTACGCAGGGAAAAGAGGTTCTGAAGGATGCGACAACCGACCGTTAAGTTGCCAATCCACCGAGTAGGCGCTACACTCTGAAAGCTCTACGGAAAGTGTCAACTACAGGGGGGCAAATGAAACCCAAAGGGTCGACACACCCAGGGGGACCACTGCGACCTTAAGAAGAAAAAGTCAAAAAGAAGGGGGATGGTGCGCAGAACTACCACACGTCCCAAGGCTCGGAGAGGGTTTCGACCAAGAAAGTCGCCACGTGCCCGAGAAGGAAGGGACTGTCTATCGGAGAAGACTTCTCGTCCAGACGCCTGCCGGGAATTAAAGACGCTCTGTACGTTGAAGACTACTTGTGCGTCTAGGGAGAAAAAAAGACCCTTCACCCACGAAAAAAAAGAGGAGGGCACGCCCTGCTCGCCACCAACTCGTAAAAATGGGAAAAAGGGCCGGCCGTCGCCTCCGGTAAACTACCCAAGCCCAAGACCATAACCCGCTGAAAGGCCCATCCCGCCGAAAGGGCGGTAGGACCATGAAGAAGAGAAAGCAGTGGTGTACGAGAAAGGGGACTATTCACAAGAAGGAAGAGACATCGCGGACAACAGGAAGGGAGGTCATCCTTAAGAATACCTGCACTCCGAAAAAAACGAAAAAGGGGCCGCCTGGTGAAAGTCGCTGGGGGAAAAATCGCTATCGCCTCAACCGGAAAAGCGATTCGCTGGCCTAAAGAAAGGGAACAGGTCGCAGGGGTCGCGCCAACGCGAAGCTAGGAAAAAAGACAAATCGGCCACATGGGATTTTCTCCGAAGGAGAAGGCCGCCCGAAATTATGACGTGGGGAAAACGAGGATAGGGGCGATAACAGTTCGCGGCCGGGGAGGGAGGGGGGGGGATACATGGGTCCAAAGATGTAAACCAGGAAAGCGTACAGAAGACTTTCCTCGTCTTGGCAAGGAAGGGGGAACCTGGGAGGAAAGTGCGTGGTGAGGAGTAGGGATAATAGAAAGAGACGAATTTTTACAATGCCAAGGAAAAAGCTGCCGAACCAGAAAAAGAAAGGGGAAGAGTGCACATCACGAAACGCGAAGGGGATCTCTCCGGCGCCAGTGTAGAAAAACTTTGCAGCAGCGGAAAAAAGGGGGGGGGAGTGGATTGAGAGGAACGGCGAAGCGCGATCCACAGAAAGCGATAAAAATGAAGATTTGGAACCATCACGAAAAAAATCGCCCGGGGCAGAAACACAGAGGTAGGTCCGCACAAAGATCGCCTTGGGGCCCTTGCGGGGGGTCCAGATTTCCAAATCAACAAAAAAGAAGAAAAAAGGACATTTTCTCCGAAGAACGGCGAGGAACGGTGAAGAAGGAGGGGGGAGGATCTTTCCGCCCGGGGGAGAAGGGAGGAGTCGTCCCTGGACTAACGCCGGAGGGGGAAGCCGTATGGATGTGAAGGAAGACGAAGTGCCAGAAAAAACAAGGGGGGACGGAGGAGGAGGCTGAGAAGGCTAACGTTATCGTGCGGAGGAGAATCCGCCAGCGTGCTAATAGGAAAAAGGCTAAGAAGATGTCCGCGAGCTGGGAAAGGAGGCCATGGGGAAAGGGAGAAAAAAGAGGGGGCGAACGAGGCTCTTGGGAAAAAAGCTATCACTCAACAGCGAAAAAGAAAAAGAAAAAAAAAAAGGGGGGGAACACTCGCGATTGGAGAATAAAAGGGGGACGGGCCTGGTCCGTCAGTATCGCCAGAAAAAGAACAACAAAAAAGGAAGGATTAGGAAAAGAGAAGATTCTTCCCCTTTCAGTCTGTCCTCGTGCCCCGTGGATGAAGGGGGGGAGGAGGGGAGCAAAAGCTGCGGAAAGACGAGGAAGAAAAAGCTGTGCATGACTGCGCAGGTTTTTGAAAGAAGAGAAAACTTCGGCGTTTGATAACCCTTAAAACGTCAGCATCGCGCCATCGGAAAGAACTCGCTCCCGCTGGCAGGAAGAGAGAAGGACGCGATGGGTGCTGCCATGTTCGGAAAAAAAGCTCAACTGTTCACAGAGAATTACCCCAGGCCCATGTTCCGGAAAAGAGGTCTGCGTACCGGAAGATCTCTATCAAGAAGGCGACGTCTACATGACGATGAGAACCTCAATACCAGGAGGGAGAAAATCCTCCCGCAGTGAAGAACAACGGGAGAAACCTCCGAGAAATGGAGAAGAGGGGATTCGCGCAAGAAAGAAAAACAACAACCCGAATCCTGAATTGCTAAGGCTTACTCGCCAAAGGGGTGGAAGCTTAAAAGAGAAATATTATTCTCACATACAGTTTTCAGCTCAAAAAAAGAAGGCGTAACTCCACCTCCCAAGTCCACGACGCCGACCGGAATACCCTGAAGGGCCGCTCACGTGGCGGGGGGGAAGCGCCTTAGATGTCATCTCCAGGGATTCGGGCCGAGGGGGAGGAGGCGTCAAGAAGAGTGAAACACATCGCCGAGAAAGAGTCGGGAAGAAGGAACTGGGACATTTCCCAGCTAAAACAAAAGCCTTTATAAAGAGGAAAAAAACCAACAAGCGAACTGACGGAATAAATGGAGGGGAAGGCCGCTCGTCCTTATCATAATTCAGGGAAAGGGGTCTGAAAGAAAAACACTGGTGGGGGGAAGAGCTTGTTTGGATCGAGAAGAGGGGGGGCGTTTGTCGGAGGAACCCTGCGAAAGGAGCTGCGTCCTCTGAAAAGAAAACCGGAGGGGGAGGATATTCTTATTTACGAAGAAAAATTTTGAAAAAGGAGGAAGTTCCTTCGGAGCCGGACGTTTCAGGACATCCCCCGCTACATAAGGGGCGAGGGGAAAGGCGAGGTAGATCTCGAGGAGGTTTGACAGAAGAGAAAAGGAAAACTGATGTTGAACTTTTCTTCCTGGACAAAAAGCCATCGCCCTGAAGGGGAGGATACTTGAACCAAAACTTATTGCCGGCGATCGAAGGATCTTTCCGACAGGAGCGCCTGCCGGTTCAAAAAGGGTTTTCGATCGAAAAAAAACGGACTGTTTGTGAAGGGGAAAGGCCTTCTTGAGGCAGATCGAAACGGAAGGACGCCTGTTCTTAAAAAAAACATCATCAGATTAAAGCATCAACACACCACCAACAATCATCGGAGTCAATAATCAAGCACTCATAGGAAAGAACTAAGAACGCAAATGAAGAAATGCAAGGACAATTTCACAGAAATCCCGAACATCAAAGACAAAAAAGGGGGGTCCACGATGACACAAACCTTATTCTTTGAGGACTGCTGCCGGCAGGAAAGAGTTCGGCTTCCTATCAGGGGAAAAAACTCACTCAATGGAAAATTCCTCGGCAGGGCAAAAAAAGGGTCGCTTTCGAAAAGACAAGGATACGCCGAAAAAAAAGACGGACCCTGTATCGGGGGGTACTTTTTGTAGTTCTAAGATGAGAAAAGTGGCGTGAGGAATGGCGTCGGGAGTTTGACAAGATCTCGTTGTTTTGTCCTAGACTGTGGAAAAAAAAAGGCGTCACGATGTCGTTGAAAAAAGGAAGAGAGGAGGGGTCTTCCTGCCGAAGAGGAAAGGTGGATTGGTCCAAGGTGCTAACATTTCAAGTTGGAGAGCGCCGGCTAAGGAAGCACAAGCGTAGCCGTCGCCTTGAAGGAGGGCTGTTCGGGGGGAGCTGGACCGAGGTGATGCAAGGAAAAAAAAGTTGCAAGGGGGGGAACCGGCGATAATCTGGCCTCAAGCGGGCCGTCGCCGGCCGGCGTAAGGGACGGAGGAGAACGTGCCAAACAGTTTATCGTCAGGGAAGCAATCGCAGGGGAGACAACGGCTTGCTGTCCTGAGAAAGCAGCGATCTTGGTCCGCCGACAAAAAATGGAGGGGGGGAAGTGACCCTCTGGTAAAAGTGACCAGATGCAAAAAGAGGTCGAGGGGGGGAAAGGGCCTGCTCGAGTCGGACCTGACAGACATCCCTCGTTTGGTTTAGGAGTAGAGTTGGGAGTCGTTGCCGAGAGACACTCAATTGGGGGAAGAAACCGGGCCGTTGCCCACCCCTTGCTTGTTCAACTAGTCCAAAGGGTGACGTTGCCTGAGATCGAGCTTAGGGGAGTTGACGTCGAGGTCGACAGCGATGTCCCCCACTGGGGAAAAAAAACGCCCAGCGACAAAAAAAAAAAAAGGCGGGACGGGACGTTACGAAACACGTATGAAAGGGAGGCCTGTGATACCTGGAGCCGGGAGGCGAAGTTGTCCAAAGGAGGTTTCGACGGGAAAAAGGGAAGGCTTTCCACGCCGGGTAGTGGGTCTTGGGGGGAAGAAACGAGTCCGCTTGCCGGCTCAAAAAGGTAGCCACTTCCCAAAGAAAGGAAGGGGGCTGGTCTGTGGGGGGGGACGAACTTCAAAAAAAACTCTGAAAGAAAGAGTCATTCGGGATGCGCTCCCATTCTCGCCGGCGGGAAGAGCCGACTGAACGTGACCACTGCGAAGAGGAAGAAGTTCGGCGAAAAACCCCGGCCCTCCTAAGGTAGAGTAAACGCCATCAATCTTAAGGGAAGTAACACGAATTCGCGTGGAAAGGATCTGGAAGTCGATTTCAAAGCAGGTCAAGACCCCGACCTCTATGGGGAATGTCCATGATGAGGAGAGAGGAAGAGGACCGGTCCCCAGCAATAGAAAAAGGGTGAAACTCGTGGTTAATCAAAGGCAGAAAACCATCAAAGCGTCAGCATGGACCGTCTATTCTGGGTGCTAACAAAAAAGGGAACCTGTCAAACAAAACGAAAGGCTAAGGATCTGGGGAGGTGCCCAAACCTTTTTCGGGTGGGACGCGCCGCCATGAGGGAAAACAAAGCCCTTTGGGGACAAGGGGTCGGAGGTCGCCAAGCATGAGACGATCTGCCGGCAAAATACTTCGCGAAACCGCTGCGAGGGGGCCGCATCCATCGAAAGCAAAAAGGTGGGGGTCTTACCAGTGGAGGACGAACCCATATTTGCGAAAAAAAAATAAGAAAAAGCCCTGCGGAATTCAACCGGGGAAAGAAGCTCTATACTAAGTGTTCCAGGCCGGAAGAGCGTGAAACCTTGGTCAAGGCGTTATCGGGGAGTTCCGTGTTTCGGTGACGATGCTCCATCTCCGGAGGAAAAGGACGGAATACGGGAAAAAAACAGGATGTAAAAGAAGAGGCCGTCCGTGTAAGGTCGGTATTTCCGCTCGGCTGTAAAGGGGGGGAAAGAAAGGGGGGAAGGGAACCAATTGAACAGACGACTGGATTCTCGGAGATGCCGGGGGGGGGCAATTCCGCCGAAGAGCGAAGGAAAGGATCGCTCCCCGACCCTCTTGGGAAAAAAAGGAAGGAAATGACTAGCCAGAGGGGAAAACGCCTGTTTCCCCCTAAAAAGGGTAATCCAACTAACAGGGATTGGAAGACAACCAAAAAAAACCCATCTAATAAAGGAAGGTTGTCAAAGATCGATAAAACAAACCGGGGGAGGTATGTTTTTCGTCCAGTCCAAACCATGTAGTAAGAACGGAGACATAAAAGTCAGAGGGGGGACGGACACAGAACACCATGAGGGACCAAACCCTGGATTAAACAGGCTTTTTGGACGATTGCGGAGGGGAAAGGGGAGAAAGGTCTTCAATAAAATAACCCGGCGATCTATAGTATGGGGGAGGCTACTCGGACCCTCTTCAGAGCGGGGTCGGCACTTCCCAACTGTGGGGGAAAGAATAGACTTCTTTTCTATAAAAAGGAAAAGGATACCGAAAGAGGAGAAAATAGAAAGACCCTAGCGGGAGGGGCAGGGTTTTGGAACGCTGATTGCCAAGTAAGCTTGCATGACGCTTGCCCTTGGAGTGCAAGAGAGAAGACGAGGGTAGTGGGGGGGGGGGTACCCGGAGAAGCCTAAGACAATCCGAAAGGGGAAAAAATTCCCGCTCTGGGAAAGGGAAAAGAGTTAGTTCTAGAGGGGGAAAAAGAAAAAGTTTGCGACCAGTCGAAATCGGGAGGGGAAAGCCTTCGCGGTCCTTAACCAAAATCTCGAGGGAAAAACGGAGGAAGGAGGAGGGGGTGATTTTTGGGAAGAGCTGGAAAATTCCGAGAGCGCTTTGTGTAAAGGCGCCTCAGATAACTACTCTGTGAAAGGGGGGAAGAATCACCAAGAGAAAAGGAAGCCCGTTCGATTTGGAAGGGTGGAGCTGATGGGAAAAACAAACTAACCCCTCTTCAGTTCGAAAAAAGGAAATCGCTCATTCAAGATTTAAAAAGAAAAAAGGGGTCCATCACGAAGGGGGGGGGCCCAGGAAAACTGAGGCCAAAGAAAAAAAAAGGTTAACGGAGGGTGTATCCTGGTTGGAATCTATAACGAGGGGGAAATGATTCAGGACCTAGAAAAAAAAAAGGGTCTCCACAAGCGAGCAACTTGCCAACCTACTATAGTCTGCAGGAAAAAAGCGACAGACCGAAAGGGAAAAAAATCGGCCAAAACTCTGGCCGCAAGCAGCAGACGAAATCACTGGGGTAGGGGAAAAGGCGGAAAGGAAAATCTGAGCAGTGATGCGAATGAAGGAAACATTTTTGTACTGGTTCGAGGCAAAAAGAAAAAAAAACGAACCCGGGGGGAGATTCGAGGAATCAAAAGACAAAGAAGGCTTCGCTTGTTTTGGGAAGGGGTTGCTGACAAGAACAAAAAAGGGAGAAAATTCGAAGTGAGGGGGAAACGCGGCGAATCGAGGGCAGAGTCGTTCTAATTTCCTACGGAAAAGACTATTCTTCTGAAAAGAGGAGACTTCGGGAGGTAAAACAGGCATCCTGCGAGAAAAAGGAATGAAATTGAGAGGAGAAGGCCACTATCATTAACCGCCGAAAAGGCTGACCCGTCACGGCATAAGGGAGGGGATGTGCTGTATAAGAAGAAAAGGTATCCGTTAGGAGAGAAGCGGCAGAAGCGTCAAGTACCGGGGGGGAAAACGTAACTAACGCTTCTAGAAAATAAAGCTATGACCAGGAAGGGGGTCGTCCTGCCGAAAAGTAAATGGGGAGCGAAAGGCGCTGCTGAAACGTTATTGCCTCTTTTTTAAAGGAGGGACAATTGAGTGAAAGCAGGGGAGCATAAGGACACGGCGAGGGCGTTTACAGACCAAAAAATGTTTCTTGTATGAAAAAAAAAAAGAGGGGGAGCGCGAAGGGGGGGAGACTTCGAGGAGTCAAAAGGGAGGGTTCTCATAATTCGATCATGGAGGGGGGTCAACAAAGTTCTCTTTGAAAAGAGGAAACACCTATTGGGTATCGAAGGGGGTGCTAAAGGACCACAGCGAACCAGCGTCGTTTGGGGTTCCTAATTTCTCAGGAAAAAATTCGGTCCAGGAAAAAAGGTTGATTTTCATGAAAACACAATTTTAAAAGGGGGAACAGCGTCGGGGGCCAGACCTCCCTCATGGACACCTAGGAAAAAGAGGGGGGGGAAGTGTCGGGGGATAGAGGAAAAAAATCGACGTGGCTGAAGAGAGAGGCAGAACACGATTTCGGGGGGGGTCGTGCTTACGGTACAAGGGTTTACCTTCGGACCCGAGGAGGAAAGGTTACGCCCGGGGGCACAGAAAAGTGGTCACTTTCCGTCCGGCAAGAACGGAAAAAAACAAAGCCGAAAAGGCGCAAGCGCCGGTATCTTTGAAGCCAAAAAAAGAAGAGTTGAAGTAGAGGGAAGAAAAAGAAAAAAATCTCCTACTCAGAAGAGAAAAGAAAGTGGTAGGACCGAGTTCTGACCGTCAAGCGGGAAAGCGGACTACAGAGAAACCAGAGAAAAAGCTTTGAACGAAAAAAGAGAGGGCGCCACCAGGGCAGTCCGGACAAAGAGAAAAAAGGGAGGTCGCACAGACCGGGCTCCTCGTCTGAAGAATACCTTCCACAAGAAAAAAAAAGATGGCCTTTGAGGGCGACAAAGGGGCCCTCTCTCAAAAGCTACCTACGTAAAAAGGGAAAATCCCTATCAAAAAGCACCGCGCATTCAAAGGAAAAGCGTCGATTCCTAAAAAAAAGTTTACTCATAAAAACCTGTTCGATCACAATGAGGGAGAGGGAACGGTCCTGAAAAAGAAAGGTAAACCACCTGGCTTATAATTCAAGACGTCCTAGAAAGGTGAACCCCTCAACGATACCGACAGGGGCCCGCGGTTCAAGGCTTTACCGGGAGAAAAAGAAAAATTTTGCGGAAAAAAGATCGCCCTCACGTAGAACAACGCCAGCCCGTTTCAAGGGGGAGGACCGGCGTCACGCTTTACCTTACGAGAAAACCCGTCGATACGCCGAAAAAAGAAGACGACACGCGTTTATCGGATAAGGAAAAGAGGGGCTTCCGGCGCCAATAAGGATTGGCAAACATCCCATCGACACGAAAAGCCGACAATATCTCCAAGGCTATCGCTAAAAAAAAAATTTCTCCTGCGCTGCTACAACAGGGGAAAAAAAAAAACTCAAAAAAAAAAAAAAAAAAAAAAACCCCCGTGGACAAAGAAAAAAAGACATTCAAACGCTAAGAACGCCACTCTCGACGGAACGGTGGAAAACGCTCGCTCAAAATTACACAAGTAGACGTTACAACAAAGAAAGAAAATAATTGCGACTAAAAAATCTTGGAAGAAAGGTGAAGCTTTCTCAGAACGAAAACTCTCCCCGATCCCGTGAGAGGTAGAAGACGACCTCGCTAGAGACCTGAGAAAGAAAAAGAACAGTGGACATTGAGCGTGGCTGGAAAAAAAAGCCTTCTCGGAAGCCGCCGTGCCCTCCGTGCAAATCACCAAAAACGCCTCTGTACGGGGGAAAAAAAAAGACGTACCTTGTGCGTCTCCAAAAGATGACCAGTCCCACAGAAGAGACCCGCCCGCCAAACCCTGCTCGCCACCATTCAATTCGCAAAAAAAAAGGAGAGCTGCCGGCACGGGAAGGAAAAAACCTCGAACAGCCAAGCCCCTGATCGGAACGAAGGTACGCATTTCCAAAAAAACAGCCCGCCCTCCAAGAGTGACCAGGAAGAAAAGTTCAAACCAGTCTCTCGGTCAAAACAACCGTCAATCAGAACCGTCTCCTCCACCGACAAAATTTCGGTCATCCTTTAAAAAAAAAGAAAAAAATTCACGAGGGAAAGAAAAGAACATGACGCCGCCAAGAAAGCCGGCGGAGGAAGAGGGTACTTCCCACTGCTATCGCCAAAGCCACCATTCAAAAAAGAAAGCACAAAGTCGCCTGGGGACGCGAAGAGTAGAATCGATCCAACAATATCGGAAACGCTCCGGCTGAAAAAGTCCCTCAGGGAAGGAAGGGGACTGGGCAAGGCCGACGCAGAATCATCGCGGGAAAGGTCGCTGCCTGATTTGGTCAGAAAGGACTGGTTCCAGGGTTTAAGAAAAGGTACATCGACAGGAAAAAAGAAATAGCTGTGCCCGGCAAGAGAGCAAACACGAATGGGAAAAACTGTTTCGACATCGTCCCAAAATGAACCTGTATATGCACAAAAAAGAGAAATCACGGGGGAGGAAGGAATCTAGCCCGCTCAAGGGATTTCGGCGAGGGGGAAACGCTTCCTCTATTGGAGGATGCCCTCTCTGCAAAAAGCGTCTATTTGGGGAAGGGTTTACGGACGACACAGAAAAAAATCGCCAGGGTGCGCGAACCAGCCTCTTTAGGCAATATGCTCCTTGGGGGAGTGGGAAAAGGAGCGCGTAATCACCAGATAAGAAACGTCGGTTGAGAAGGGGAGAACGTGTCTTCCAAGGGGGAAAAAGCTCCCTTTTAGACACGGGAGGTTAAAAAAAGGAGGGAAGAATGTCTCACGGAGACAGGAGGGAGCGCGCAAAAGAGGAAGGTACGCGCCGACCTGTTACGGAGGAAAGAAATTGAAGAGATCGTGAAAAAAAAGGAGAAGGACGACATTGCCGCACCAGGGAGAGAAAAAACTGTCGATGAGGATGAAAAAAAGGGAAAAACAAGGCCTCTATGCTGAAAAAAAAAAAGGAGGTGAGCAACGCGAAAGTGGCGAAAAAAAAGAAGTCCACCCAGCAGGAAAAAACCAAACGCCGACGGCGACAAGCCACTCTTGGGCACGGCCACGAGACGACTGCCGAAATGAAAGAG
>Ga0179593_1393208_pt1 | contig 12414 bp, 18 predicted proteins | sample CZODoug2_1_08_16_FD_185931 | JGI IMG/M metagenome (GOLD analysis project Ga0179593, IMG submission 185931) | Vadose zone soil fungal communities from Angelo Coast Range Reserve, California, USA - CZODoug2_1_08_16fungal (PacBio error correction) | ecosystem: Environmental > Terrestrial > Soil >...
GCCGGAATCGTAAATGGTGATTTAAAAAAGGCGGTTGCGGAAAACAACTTGGAGAAGGGAACGGAAGCAAAAATACATCTGGAAAATTCAGAAAGAAAGGATCACTCACGGCAGGTTCTGGAAAACGCGTTAACGGAGGTCGGGGACAGATCCTTCAACTTCTGTAAATTAAGGGAGAAGGGAGGGGATTAAACTTGGTCTGAACACAATGAACTGAACGTGGCCGGATTGCAAAATAGAGAAGAAAGATCGTCGAAGAAGACATCTCCATTGTGCAAGCCAAAAAGGCCCGAGGAAAAAAAATGAATGAGGGGGAACTGAGAAGGGAAACGAGACCATCGCGCCCCAGAACGACGTTAGACTTCCTAACAGTATCACGGATTCATGAAGGCGGGAAAAAGCCTAAAAATAAAGGACAAAAAATGCGCCCGCCACCAAAGGGAAGAGCGCAAAAACCACTGATGGGAGCCCATACCCGGCGGGAAAAAGGCACCCCAAAAGCGGTCCACATCGCCGCGCTGAGAACAAATCCAGAGACACCGGCGTTTTCGCAAACACGGGTGACAAAGCTTAAAAACGCCGTGGGTGTTTTTTTTGTTGTGGGTGTTGGTTTTTTTTGGGTGGTTTTGTTGTTCGGGTCTTCTCACTCCATTCCTCCCCTTCCCATGCAGGGGGGGGTGTTGGACATCGCTCAAGGGGGGGAGCAATTCCTCGTACGATCCATAGCAGGAATGAAAACGAAAAGCTCTAATGGAGGGCCGAACAAGCGAAAACACCGATGACTTCCATTCAAATGCAAAAAAGGCACGCCCGCCTTGCGCAATCGAGCGGTGGACGAAAAAAAGTTCCCAAACTTTTGTTTGGTTGGTTCCCAAGGGGTAAAAAACTCTAGATCTTGGCAGCAAAGAAAAAGCGCCCCGTCCCCAGCGTCACAAACACGGGGGGGGGCGGAGAGGGCATCCCGCCCTGCCCCAGCAAAGATCGCGTTATCTGGGGATTAGGAAGAAAGAGGCGCAGGGAAGGTGCGTACCCGTCGGTCCGGAAAAGGAAACCAACTCCCCACCCAGGCTGAGAACGCCCAAGAAAGGACATCCGGCCGCATAAAGGCGGAAAAATCGCGAACACCAAAAAAATATGACGCGATGCGGAAGCAAAAAGGGGTCGAAGGAAAGCCTGATTTAAAAGGCAAAAAACAAAATACAGACCTGGTCGAGTCTCAAAGAGGAAAGGGTCCAGACCAGCTAGAGTGTAAAGAAACCCATCTGAGAAGGGGGAAAAAAATCGCTCCCGCATAAAATGACTCAAGAGAGTGTCAAAGCGGATCAAGACAGCCTTCCCCGAAGCTAGAAGAAAAGTCAATCACCGCAATTCCCACCCAGTTTTAAAAGAAGGTTGGGACTTTCAAAGAGGGGGCAACAGAACGCAAAATGAAAAAAACCATCATCAAACACCACGTTCCCAAAATTCTCAAGAGGGGGGGAATTGGCCCCAAATTTTTAGAATCCATCTTAGAACGGAGAAGGGGGGGGAAAAAAGGGAGAGGAGTAAGATGGGAACGGCAGGGAGTAGGAAGAAACCCTGGCGGAGAATTTATGCACGAGGGGGGGGATTAAGGATGGGAGCGTGGTGTTGCAGCGGTCATGGGAGAAGAACTCCTGGTGGGGTCGAACCCGGGTGGGACTGGGGGGAGACCATTGAAAAGGAGGAAAAAAGGAGGCGTGCTCCGGGGAAAAATTGGTAAAGACCGACGGGCCGGAGATCGCAGAGGGGAGGGGATTGGAGGAGGGGGGACACGCGCAGGGATGAGGGGGGTTCTGGAGCGACGAGGGACGGTCATTTTCTGCATTGGAAGGAGACTCCAGGGAAACCGAGCGAAGAGGTGGTTTTTTTGGCAAATTCCCGAAGGGATTTCCCCGGGCGAAAGGGGGGAACGAAAAAGGGCGACTTTTTCTCAAAACTGTGGGGGTGGGTGTGGAGAAGTGTGTAAATAGGGGGGAGTCGGCGGGGCAAGGGGAGATTGGGTTCTTTTGGCACGTAGGGGTTTGGGGGGGTGACACTACTTTGCGGCAAAACTTGGAAGGAAAAGATGACTAGGACCAAAGGTTGGCTCAATAAGAGGAAAGGGGGGCGGGGGGGGTAAAACGCCGCAATTCCTCCTTTGGGGGTACCTCTGGAGGTACGCCGGTCGGGGGCAGGAGAGGAAAGAGAATACGGAGGGGACAAGGGACCATGCCCCACGTGAATATTGCGCGCTCGATTGATCAAAAGGCCGTGCCTTGGGGTAGAGAAAGGGGCCGGGAAAGAGGGTCAGGGTCGTTGGGGAAATGGCAAAGGGGAGAGCAAGAGCGAAAGTTTAGAAAAAGAGAGCAATTACAGAAGGATCAAAGCCGGAAGGGGGTTAACACGAGTCCCACTCACTTGCAGTAATTAGGCACCGCAAAAAAAAAAAAAGCAGATTTCTGAGAAAAAGGTGGCGGAAGCGCGAGGTGGGAGGGGAATTCGAGAGAGAGGGGTTTTGAAGTGGAGAAGGCAATCCCCAGGAAATGCAGTAAGGGAAATTGGGCGCATCTGTTGAAGAACACTTTTTTAAATTCTGGGGGGATGCTTGGAGTAGGTGTTTACCTTCTCCCCAGGCCTTTCCCGCTCTTCAACAGTCAATACGGTTCCTTGTCGCTCGGACTCAATTATACAGGGCAGCCTTACGGTAAGCTGGTTTTTCCGGGTACGTCTGCTCTCTGGTGCAGGCCGGAGTTTGGCGCTTGATAGGTTAAAAAGTTCGATGTTAATTCTCGCTGTCTTTTTCTTTTGGCGCGTGTTCCAGAGTTTGGGGGCTTGCATTGATAGGGGGAGTGTCAGACGAGCAGACTTAACCGAGCTGGTAACCGGATGTGAAAGTTTTGCGTTTGTCAGCAGATCTACTACCAGATGTACAAGTCCTTGAACTAAAAAAAAAAAAGGCTTTCGACAAAAAAGGTTTAAACAACTAGTTAGGCTGTGAGACCCCCCTTGTAACGTTCGCAGAAACATGCATCGGGGCCGTATCTGTTCTCTGAAAAGGGAAGTGTTCGTGAAAAAAAGGAAATTCCCACAAGAAGACCACTCAATCAATTTACGATTCATGCTGAAAATGGGGGAGGGAAATCATCTAAAGATAAGTGCAAGGGGAGTTGGGGAGCGTTGTTGAACACGAAAGCGCTCCGTTCAGATACAGTGGGAGACGCCAGACTTTTGAGGGATTTCCTGCCACGCGGAAGAAAAAATTAATGTGGGCCTCTAAGATTGAAGGGAGAGGAGGAACTGCCGCTGGTGGGATCAAGCGATCGAAAAAAAACAAAACTGAAACGACCATCAGAAAAAGCCAGGCTCAACAACAAACAACTGGAGTGAATTAACTATGAGAAAGAGGGAAATGGGTCTTCGAAGAGCTTAGCCCCCTCGAAAGGAGTCCAAGGAGAAACTCTTAATCTCCACCTGAAGGGGGAAGGGGAGAAACGCTGAAGAATCACTGCAAACGGATCTTTCTCAAGAAAAAAAAATGGAAGCGCTCCTAACGAACATCAGCAGGAGGGTTTCCCACCGCTAAGAAAGAGGGAAGGACCTTCCAAGATTTTAGAGTACCTGGTAAATTAACCTGAACAAAGGGGATTGGTTAGAGATTTTTCACGGGCAGCCGCAGAAAATTTCCCATCAAAGAGTAAAAGTACCTTGGGGAGGACGTTGAAGGATTTCTATATCAATTCCCTCGTTCCAAGGATTGCAGAAAGAGGGGGTGGACAATAGTTGGAAAAAGGGGGAGAGGCCCTCCGTGCATACCAGAAGAGAAAAATAGCCGCAAAACGTCTTGAAAAAGAAGCCATGCAATCCAACCCAAGATAACAAAGGAATGGACAGGAAGGAATGGAGGCCACCTATACCAAACCGAGCCCAAATACGAAGGAAAAATCGTTCCCGGAAGGTGAAAGGAAAGGTAGCGGGAAGCCCTCCGAAAGAAGGTAAGAGGCAACGAAAAAGAAGACATCGTGGCGCCGCAAAAAAGGGGGATTCGCACAATAAAAGAGGAGGAAATGAAAACATACTCGCGGAAGAAATCTAAATGGCATTCATCCAAACAACCGGCGTTTCGAACGAAAGCGTGCCGGGGGGGTGGGGGTGGGGAAAAAAAGGGGAAGGAAAACAAAAAACAGGAAGAACAAGGAAAGAGGAGATCAGGGAAGAGAGAGACAAAGGTAAGGGAATTAAGAGTCAGCGAAGGAGAAAGAGGAGGACGGGGAAAACTAGAGCAAAGAGATAAGCAAGGAGGGGGTGGGGGGAAGGGGAGATAAGGAGAAAGATGAGCAACGGGAGAAAAAAAAAGAGAGGAGGGAGGATGATGAGAATGCAAAGATCGTGGGGCGGCAAAGGAGAGGAGAGGAAAAGGGACAAATAGGGGGAAGGTGGAGGAAAGAGCAGGGGAAATGAGAAATGATGAGTAGAAATTAGAGACAGAGGGGAGAGAAAGTAGGGGTGCTTGATAAGAATATGGAAAAGAAACGAAAGAGTGAGTGGATAGGAGGAGTGTAAGGGAAAGGGAGGAGGGAAGGCGGAGGAGGCGAGGGTGCTAAGGGTGAAGGTGTAGAAGGAAAGTCTGGCGAGAAAGGTAAGAGCAGGGGAAAGGAAGCGAAATAGAGGGGGGAAGAAGGATGGCGGAAGGGCAGAGAAAGGTGGGGAGGGAGGAGGGGAGGAGGGAAGGTAGAGTAGGGGAAAGATGAGGGGATAAAGGCAAGAATGAATAGGATGAGAAAGGGGCAGGAAGGACTAGGAAAGAACGAGGAGAAGAAGAGGGAATTTGTAGGAGTGGTGTGGTGGGGGGTAAGAGAGAAGGAGATGGGGGTGGGGGGGTGTGGTTGGGGGGAATATAAAATAGAGGGAGGAGGAGAAAGAAATAAGGCAGAAGAACGGGAACAATGTGGAGTGGTAAAGGGAGAGGAGAGAGAGGACAATGAAAAGCACCGGAGGACGGAGAGGAGGGAAAAGGGGGCGGAATATACAAGTGGCTGTTAGAAACGCTAAATAAAGATAAGAGCCAAAAAGGGGTGGGACTACGCAAAGGAGGGAGAAGGGAAAAGAAAAAGAGATGAAGGGGGGAGGAACCCGAAATGAGTGGGGAGCGGTAGGTGGTCGAGAGATGTATGAGGCGGGAGTAGGAGTAAGGGTAAAGAAAAGAAATTCAAGAGGAAGAGGCAGAAGGGTGTCGAGAAAGATAATGGAGAGGAGATATGGGGGAAACAGGAGAGAAAAAGATTGAAAAGGGGGTACGGGGAATGAAAAAAGGAGCAGAGTAATGGGAGCGACGAACGAGAGAGGAAAGGCGAGATGTGACACAAGAGAGGGTGGAGTGAAAAAGAGAAAGACACAAGTGAGGGAGTGAAGAGTGGAGTGAAAGGGAAGAACGAAAATAAAAGGAGGAGAGGAGGGTGAAGAAAGGGGTGGGTGTAACAAAAAACGCGAAGTATGGAAGGGAGAAAAAGAGAGGGGAAGGGATGTAATTGAGCAAAGATGAGGGAAAGTACAGGGTGAAGGGGGAGGTGAAGAGAGGGAGTAGGAGAGTGGAGGGAGGAAGTAGAAGGAAAGAAGGTGCGGCGAGAGGAAGAAAAAAGTCAGGGGAGGAAATACGAGGGGGTGAAACAGGAATTGGGAGGAAAAGGAGAAAGGGACAGGGAGAAAAAGAAGGGAGGTTAAAAGAAAGGGGAGGCAGGGGCAGGGAGGATCGAGGGCGGGGAGGAAGGGGAGCCATGGGAAAATGGAAGGACCGTAGGATAAGGTAGGTGTCAAAGGAATGGTGGGGGAAAGCGGGGTAATAAAGAGGCAAAAAAGGGGACGGAAGTAGGGAAGCAAAAGAAAAAGGGAAGGGCGGGCAGGAAGCGAGTTACAAGAACATAAGGGGAAGCAGTAAGGGGAAAACGAGAAAGACATGGGAAAAAAGTAAGAAGGGGTTAGGGGTGAGAGGTGCGGAAAGGGGAGAGCCGATCCAAAGCACTTTAGGGTGGAAATCTGCAATTTCCGGCTAGGTTAGCAATGGAAAAAAAAAGGCGGTCCAAGGGAAAAGGATGAAAGCGCGCTAATTTCTTGCCTTCTACAACGAAGAAGAAAAAATGGAGACCTCTGCCAGTTCGAAGGCAGGGCAAATACCGTCGCGGCGACAAAAACTCAATAGGACATGGACACTTTTGTGGTGGAGGGGGGGGGGAAAAATTCTGTCAAAACGCGTAAAAAAGTAAAAAAAAAAAGCGGCCCCGCCAATCCCGGGAAAAAAGGGTTGGGGCTTAGTTCCAAAGACCAGGACCGCGAGGGCAAAAGTAGCTTGAGAGGAGTGGTAAATCGAAACAGGGGGACTTGATCACCAGAGCCAAGAACCCCAACTCCCACACTCAATGCCCAAGGGGAAGAGCCGGGGGAAGCAGACCGACACCATTCTTTGCAAAAAATCGAAAAACAACACAAGAGGAAGGACGCAGGATGACGCTCAAAAAGTGGGTAAAGAACGGATTGCCTTAGAATGGGAAAACAGAAGAACAGCCTGGTCAGGGTTCCGGTCCAATATAGTTAAGAAGTCGCTAGAATTAACAAAAAAGCTACGCGCAAAGAAAGAATCTCGAAGTCTACGAAAGGAAGCCCGAACGCGTGAAGGGGGGCTCCCAGTCCGAACGGGAACAAGAAGACAAAACCCAAAAACCGTTGTGATCACAAACAACAAAGGAAGCAGAGTTTTTGGACAACAGACGCCTCAAGGAAAAAGAAGAAAGCAACACCAGCGTGCGCACATAAATTCTAGAACCGGAAAGGGCATTGGGAAGGAAGATTAGTTTAAGGAAAAAAAACGCTTGAAGCGAAAGTGAAAAAAAAAACCAACGGGTAGAGGAGGAAAGAAGGAGGAGTACTCGGAGGGCGCCAAAAGTGAGAAGAATGGGGGCCCAAATGGGTGAATGAGATGGTGACGACTTTGGTTCCGGTTTGAAGAAGTAAATCCGGTGGGCCAAGGTGGGACAATGGGGGGAAGGGTAAGGGCCCAAAGAGCGGGGCGGAAGGAGGTCTACAAAAATTGAGCAAGAAACGGCTGGCGAATTACGCAGAATTGGACGATTTTGAGGGGCGAAGGAGGAATAGACTGGGGGTGGAAAAAGAGGTCTGGCAATTTTAAATAAAAAGAGGGAAGGGAGACAAAAGAAGGCTGCGACGGGGTTGGTGGAAACGGCGCGTGATTTCCGGCGAAAAATTGGAAATAGGACCGTTATGTGGGGGGGACGGGATTGGGGGAAAGGGGGACGGCCTTCGGACGGAGGCCTTAAGAGTGGGAATGGTGGGGAGTGGGGTTCACCTTGGCGCCTAAGACGGGGGGAACGACCTGAAAAAAGCGGATCTATGATCCCAAGACGCGCAAAGTTAAAATCGCAGGGAAGGGAGGGGACGGATGGACGACGCCGCAAGACCTTGTGGGAAAGCGGGCAGTAGGGGAAAAGGATTCTCGTCAAGCTCCGCTAGGGGTTGGAATCGGGGAAAAATACCAAAGGTGAAATAAAACCCGCGGAGCGCTAGATGAACGGGGGAAGAAAGAGAAATGCGAACTTCAGCGAAGTGCTTCAAAAGGGGGGACATGGGCACAACAGAACGTGGGAGGCAACGTTTTCCAGGCCCAAGGGTCTGGAGGGAAAAGGGAAAAAAATGGGGAAGCACGATCCGGAAATTCGATCAGACAAAATGAATGTGGAAAAGCCAGCCCGCGCCGGGGGAAGGTGGGCAAAGAAGTGGAAAGGAAAGGTTTGCGGAAGCGGGCGTGGAGGCTCGCTAAAAAGGGGTGAAGATTGGCAGGGCGTTGAAAGCCATCACAAATGGGGGAAGCACGAAAAGACTGGTTCGGGGGCTAAGAAATTGAAGAAGGCGGTCGGGTGGAACTCACTTCAACGTATCCGGTGGAAGGACGGATTTTCACGGGGGATGATGGAGAGTGTAGAACGTAGAGTAAACCATTTTTTGGGGTGGCGAGAGGTTGGCTCGGGGGGAAATTGAGCCGGGTAAAACGGTCGTCATGGAATAACTCGGAAAGGAGTTAATTCCCAGGCCGGTGGGTTGCGGTGACCAAAAAAACCTAACCGATGCAGGACTTGGGAACGGGGTAATGTAAAAGGATCAAGAAAGTTACGCTCCTCCAGACAAGCAAGGAGAAGGGGGTTGGGACGGGACTTATTTGTATCAGGCGCTAATTAAAAGAGAAGCTGCACAGAAAAAAAAACACAACACCAAGGCTGGCAGCAATTTAGACGGAAAGGTTTGTCGAAAGAATAACGAAAATCTGTAAGGTGGGCCGACTGAGGAGACTGTGCCCACTGGGGCTGGTGGCGGCGGTTCAGGTAAGCTCAGCATGGGAGACTCCTGAGGGGTAGGAGTGGTTCTTACTGGGAGCATCCACCTTAATGTTGGGTGAGAATTGTCCTAGTCTGTCGTTGTTTTTATAAAAGCCAAAAAGAAATAAAGACAGAGCGACTAGCAAAACACAACGGATAGGGGGAAAAGGATCTACTGGGGGAGTTGTAGGAAGCACCCCAACTCTGCCAGGAAGAAATACGAGAAAGAGGCGTCCACGTAAGGTGGAAACGACTTCGCCGAAAAAAGCACATGAACGGGAGTGGCGTCAGATTGGCCCTAGCGGGGGGGAGCCGAACGGAAAAAGCGCCTGGAAACATACTTCCCAAAGGGAATACACGAATGGAAAGGAATGATTTGACGAGTAGCGGAAAGGTCCGCCTAATCAGTGGGAAGCGGAGAGCGGGTCCATGGTGGGGGCTAAAGCCGCCATAACCGGATCAATAAGAGCCGAGGGAGCTGTAAAGCGCAAACGTATGTTCGGGGTAAATGCCCGACAAGGATGTCATCCTCTTGTGGGACATGAAGGACAATGCACAATAATTCCGCCGGGAAGGAGATACAGGATTCAAAAACAAGGAACGTCTTTAAACCCAGTCAGGATCCAAAACCAAAAATCGGAAGAGGAAAAAAGGGAAGGAGGGATTCGAACCGGGTCACAACAAATCAACAGGGGGATAAAGAAGCTCCCAAAACTGAAGAAAGTAGAATTAAAGAAGCATAGATTACGTTTGTAGGGCACGGGAAAAAACGGAAGAAGAAGTTCCAAAAATAAGACCCGAAAACCATGAATCAGAAAAACCGGGTATTTCTGGACTCACCATACGGAGATAGGACACATACTCTGAAGAGAGCCTAAAAAAAAGAAATCGTCCTCCACCCGGAAGCGAAAGGCACAAGAAAAGGCTGCTCAACCCCTACGGGGATAAAAGAGTAGCTCATCCAAATGGTCCCGTCGACGAGGAGTCAGCAACGTACTAGAGTAGGAGAGGTGTCCGCACAACTCTTTCCTTGGTATAAAAACAGAAGAGAGACAGGAATGTAGGAAGGGAGCAGAGGAGGGCAAGTATGGGGCTATCAATCTTGCGACACAAGGAGGGAGACTCGGACGTGCATCAACAAGGAGGGGGGGCGGGAAGAGGAAGAGGAAAGAAGAGTGGTTAAAAGCTGAAACCGGTGGCTGTTGATTTCCTCTCTAATTGTCTAGATGTCGTTCTTGCGTATTGGCTAGGGTATGCTAAGTGGGGAAGTCTCCTCGTATGAAAGCGGACAATTCTTGGTCCTTTCAATGGGCCTCTGTTTCTTATTGGTCGGGTGCTTCTAGGGATTTGGCTTTTATAGTTATAGTGTGGGGAGTCTCTCCTCCTGGGGAACCCCAAAAAAAAACAAAAAATTTTCAACCACAGTCAGAGGGGGGGGGGAAAGGGATCGCCTCATTCCGGTATGGTGAAAAAGAGGCAAGAACGATCCATCAGCCTTGGAAGGCGATTATGTGAAAAAAAAAAAAGACCTGGAGCATGAAGGGAGCAAGAATCATGACAGAAAACCTGCCCGCGGAGAGCGAGGAAGATTCTCTCAATATAACCGCACTTTGGGGCAATGGTTCCCCGAAGGATGGGAAGGAAGGAAGCCCCCGGAAAGACCCCAGAGGTAAAAAAAAGGGGAAAGGTTGCGGGGAGATGTCCAAGGCAGAAAGAAATTGAAAAAAAGTTGTGCAAAATCGCTGGAGTCGATGGGTCCGAGTGATTGATCGCTTACCGCAGAGGGAGAGGAAGGGGCCAGGTGGGAAAAAGACCCCAACATGGGAGAAAACATATAGTTCCAAAGGCAGCAGAATCCGACACATTCTTTTGAAAAGCGACAAAAAAAAGAAGTCGCGATGACTGAGAGTCAAAAGGACGGGGGAGAGGATTGCCGGGGTTGCAAAAGAGAGGGAACCTGGATTCCATAATTAAAAAATCGGTAGGGGGAAAGCACAGACGTCGCCCAGAAGAACCAAAAGCAGGCGAAAAAAAGGGGAAAAAAGAAAACGGCGAAAAGGCCTCCTTCAAAGGGAAAAAGAACGAGGTCTCGGAGGAAAAGGGGGGCGCCCACAAAAAAAAGGGGGAAAAATCGGAGAATGAACCCGTCACTCACGCCATCCCACCCCGGGGGGGAAGAAAATCCAACCTGAATTTTCAAAAAAATGGGGGAAAGAAGGAACGCCGAAAAAAAGGTCCAAGAAGGGAAACGTGAACCATAAGTCAGAAGGTAAAGGGGGGGGGGAAGTGGGGGCGAAGAAGAGGGATGGTAGTCGCCATCTTTAGAGCTCCTCAACGGGTAGAAGAGATATTAGGGAAATACAGGGAGGGCTTAATGAGGGCACAAATTGGGAGGGAAATTTGGGCAACTCTGGTGTGTAGATGAGTGATTCTGAAAAATCGAAGGGAGAAAATTCACGGGGGGGGGAGCCAAAGTGTGGGAAAGGGGGATGCCGGGGTCTTCACTCGATCGCGTGAGGTTCAAGGAGACGGAGCCCTCGGTTACACTCTGCTGGAGCTGGGCCTTTAGAAGTGCGGGGATTTTTTTCGAGAGGCGGGGTGGGATGGGGAGGAGCAATTGTCTTGGTTTCGAACCATTGGGGGGAAGTAACCAGGCTGCGCTGGGGGTGAAGGCAATCATGATGGAGCACGGAGCAGATCATCGGGGAAACGGTGGGAGTTGTGGGGGGGGGGGGTGTGTCGGGTTTCAAGAAGGGGTCTTCGATTATGCGTGGGGGAGTTTTGAATAGGGGGGTCCACCCTTGGGTGGGGGGGTTTTTTGGGGTTAGGTACACCTGACCCTATTTGATCTATCGAGCGCGAAATAGAATTACCAAGGATCGAAGAGAGGATGGGGCCCATAGATTTAATGGGGTTCAGGGGGAGGGAGGGACACGTCCTAAATCTTTACGCTCTTTCCAGGGTCGGAAAAGGGTCTTTCAGTCAAGTATTCTCAGGGGGGGGAAAATCAAGTGGGAAAAATGGGAAAAAAAAGTGAGGGGGGGTTGTGGACTCCTCTTCTGCGCTAAGGGAAAAGGGAGGGATTCTTTCAGAAAAAGGAAGGAAGGGGAGGGTATTAAGAGGGTCAGGGTAATGCAACAAAAGTCTCTAAGCAGAAAGGAAAAGCTTCTTGATCGTATCGTAATGCAGCCGGAAGAGGGCGAGGGGAAAAAACCTAAAAACACGGGAAGGTGAAGGTGGATAAGGCGCGAGACCGCTTAAAAGAGTTCTTGTTTCTAAGGACTGGGACGGGGACGGGGAGTATATGCTGGAGGGGGCTCGCGGGGGAAAGATTTCAGGAGGGTATGGGGACTAATCCTAACCAGGGTTGCAGCCAGAGGAACTGGGGGGCTTTCTCGCGCCCGGTCGGCGTCGGGCAGCTACTGGAACGGGAATCCGTATTCAAAATTAAGAATGAGGGGGGAAAGTTTGCCGGGGGGATTGGGTCTTTGCTACCATTAAATTTCACTATTTCATGGGTTACGGGTATCCATCTTAGGGGGGTGGGGCTTTGCTGAGGGGTCAGGGGTTTCAAGACGGCTGAGCGAAGGCAGCGAAAATGTAACCTCCTGACATGAGGGTTGGGGGGGGGGCCACGTCTACTCCCATGGGCAATTCCCTGGAGTCCCCGGGATAGGAGGAGTACGTAAAATAAAACGCGGGGGGGACAGCCCAATCCGGACGGCAGGGAAAGGGGGAGGGAAGTATTTGGGTATGGAGCGTCCAGGAACCGAATCAAAACGGCTGCAATCAAAGGGTACGAGGAAAGGGAGGGAAAATGTGTCAGGGAAAGGAGAGCAAAAGTCTGAATCCGAATTCTGGTGTGACACGGGTTATTGGGGAGGAGGGGAAGATAGACATCAGGGTGCGGGGAGGGAAAAGACATAGCTTGGTGTCAAACGAACGTAAGGAGGCCAACACAAAAGGGGGGGGAAAAGAATTGTAGTCAGAAGGAGAAGGATTCCGGAGGGGGGGGCGAAAAGCTCATCACGGAAAG
>Ga0179593_1422751_pt1 | contig 12414 bp, 19 predicted proteins | sample CZODoug2_1_08_16_FD_185931 | JGI IMG/M metagenome (GOLD analysis project Ga0179593, IMG submission 185931) | Vadose zone soil fungal communities from Angelo Coast Range Reserve, California, USA - CZODoug2_1_08_16fungal (PacBio error correction) | ecosystem: Environmental > Terrestrial > Soil >...
CCAGCTGGAGGGGAAAGGGAAAGAAGGAAAGATATTCCTAGGCTCCGACCGCGTCTCAGAAAGGGGTGATCTCGGAGAACTTTACGGCATCCCAGGGATATACATCAAGATCAATGATAGCTTCTCGGGTCCAACGCTGCAAGGTCGCTGGAGCATCTGGGGCAACGGGGGCTCGACCAACTTGGCGAAATGCACCCAGCACAGTCCTCTAAGCCATGGGGGTGTAACCTGCATATATACGTAAAGGCCACCGATCTGGATTCTCAAAAGCAACCCAAGGGAACGAGAAAAGTACAATTCGTGGTTCAAGGGTGTTCAACGCGCCACGTTGCTGGAAAGGGCTTGGGGGGGCGCCAAAAAGAGTGTGATGCCTGAAGTGTCCCTAAACCCAGCTGATGCAGGTTCGGCTCGATACATTTTGTTCGTCGGCCGCAAAGCGGCGAAAACACCAGCGCCATCGCACAAAAAGCGGGAACGAATAACCGAACAAATAAGAGCGTACGAACTGCAACCGACCTAAAGAAAAACCGCAACTGAAGGGGGCTCCGTGACCTGAGGCCTACATGGATACGGACATTCCAAAATGCCAGGCAAAAGAGTGCTGAAAAAAAGATTCACCGTTCGCCGACTCGGGTATCTCAGAGGCGTCTGGCAAAAAAAAGGAGCACAAACAGTGTGTTAAAAGTCGGAGTCAGCAACAGAAAGCGTGGAAAAAAACAAAAAAGTCATTTTGCATTGGAGTAGGTATCGCAAGTCTGGCGGCACCCGCCGACTAATCCTGGGACGGCACGCGAAACGCGGACCCGAAGGGGGGGAATTAAGCAGACGGCCTGATACCTACGAAAAAGAAGCGACCAGAACCCTCGAGGCGACGGGAGGAGCGGGGCGAAAACTTAAACGAAGCAGATCTCGAAAGGGGGGGCTGCGGGGTTGTGGGAGCTCAAGGATAGGAAGCGGAGGCTTGGAACGAAGTAAACCCAAGTGTCTCAGAATTGAGGCACTGGACACGGGTGGCCTCTTCGCGCGCGCGCGTCAAGGATGACAGGCCGGTTTTGGAAAGGTAAGAGAGTCCTGGAACAATAGGAGGGGCAAGAGCCAAGTTGCATCGTTCAACTACGGGCTCGATTCCGGCGGAATTCGGCATGAGGGTACAGGAGACGAGAATCGCAGAAACTCGTGGGGACGGAAAGAGATGAAATAAAAAGGGAACTAAGGTCACGACTGGTCAATGCGACGAGGCGGCTCACGGGAAACTGAGAGAGAAATGTCTTCCGGCAAAAAAACTGGGCCAAGACGGAGTGAGAAGTCAAAGCGCAGAAATACGGGGCCAAAACGCATCGTCGGAGCACGGACACCATAAAAAAATTACGATCCGTGCATTCGGTAGTACGCAAGCGAGGGCTTGTGACATCTTGATTCGAAGTGAACCCGGGAGCGTACGAAGGGGGGGAATCGGTCGAACTGTCGAAAGGATCTGTAAATCCTGCAAAAAAAAAAGGAGGAATAAATAGTCGCCTCGCGAGAAATAATCTTGATGTGGCAGAGGGCGAATGGTCATTTCCATCGATTGCTGATCTAGGGGAGATCAAAATTCAGAAATTGGAATGATCATGGGCCCCTAACGGGGAAATCGGAAGGAAAAGAAGGAACCGTATGTTAAACCGAGGGGGAAAAACGGTGAACGCAAAAGGGATGAATGGGGGGGGACGCCCCATACGAAAACGACGCTCAGTCGAACGAAATCGGATGGACCAGCAGCGACAGCAGATCGTTTGTGCGCAAGGAAAGGAATGTAGGAAGAAGGGAAATGGAAGGGGTCTCAATTAAAAAAATTGCCCAAATCAAGGCCTTGACTAATCGGTCCGGTTTGGGGGGGGGATGTGGGGGAAAACCCAGTCTGAAGACGGAACACGCATCCGCGGACATCCGAGAAAAAAAAAAAAAAAAAGAAGGAAATAAAAACCGAGAGTTGGAGTCAGGAAGGGGAAAAGCATGTCCAGGCTGTCACACCGGATTTCTCATCGTTCAGTGAAACGAGGCGGGAGTTGTAATGGAGAAAATTGATCGAATGCAGGGTAATAAGACGAAGAAGACGCAGGATCTCAATACGCGCGGATATAGAAGACCTGAAATGAGAAAAGTGGGGGGAAGTTTCCGTGTTCATGTGACCCTGGGGAAAGAGAATGAAAAAGTCGGCGGCGCCAACGCCTTCTTCTACGAGAGACCGCATGAGCCAGAACTTAACAGTGGTCTCGTCCCGGTCCGGGGATGCCCGTCATCTTGACTCGGGCGGGACGAGGTAATCGGCCGTTAAACGGTCAAAGTGGGAAATGAACATGCTTTAGAGTCGGCAGACACTATGTACACCACCTACCACATGGGCCCACAGAGGCAGCAGTGCCGACACAGGGGCGCGCCGATCTTGCCAGAGCGAAGTTTACATGCACAGAGCTGGAGAGCAGCTAAAAGCTCATAGAACTGACCTGATCATAGGAAGCTGAGCAAAGTGCCGCCCGAAATCATGCAATTGTGGTAGGAACCGCGGGGTATGAGCATCGAAAATTGCAATGATGAGGGAAACGGCATCGGTAAAAAAAAAAAACTCCATAAGGAAAAGACCACGTGGGGCAGCGAAGAAGTTGACTGGGCTAAAGGAGTTTGCATTAGGAGAAACCTGGGCATCAGTGGACGCAGTAACCCCATGCTCGAACCAGCAGATCCGCCGGGAAGACGCAACACAACGATTGGGGCAAAAAAGTTGAAAGGGAGAAGGAGAGAAAAAAAAATGAGGCAGGATGTGGTGCGCTGGGCGAAAACCAGGCGATGGCATCTCTCTAAAAAAACACAAACAACGTATGAGAAGAGAGTTCCCATCGCAGGGGGTAAGCCAGCAGCACCATCATGAGAGTGGGTCGAGAAAATTGGAAAAAAGTCGGCGGCAATCCGTTGTGCGTTGAAGGAAAAAGCGAAAGCCGACCACCTGAGGAAGGTGACTTGCGGGACAAATTCTGTCAAGGTGGGGGCCGAGTAACGCATGAAAAAACTACCAAGGGGGATGGTGCAAGGCAAGTATCGTGTTGGTGGGGTGAGAAGTCGGGAAAGAAACGGCAGGCGTTGGGGGTGTACCGATGAGTGAAATCAAAGAAAAAGGAAAAAGGAATAGGTGCAGAGGGCATCAGAAACCTCGCCTAACCAACAAGGTGTAGGGCCAGTGCGGCAACACGGTTCGCTCATGCCGACCAGTGGCACGAGCGAAGAGAATGCAGTGGAGCTGCAAGACAGAGAAACATACGGAGGAAGGAAAATAATCTGCGAGGACCAAAGGGTGGTCGAACTGCTGTTAGCTGGCCGGGGGAAGGGGGTTGTCCCTACGTTCGGCCAAAGGTAAGGACTTTTAATTGAAAGAAGGGCATCGCCCGATACCATCGAGGAGCTGAGGGCAGAAAAAAGTGACATACCACACGCAGAAAGGACGGGACAAGACATGCGGGCTCGAAGCGTGTGAGAAATCGACCGGGGATGGAAAAAACCGCGAGTAGAGGCGCAAACAAAGCAAAGAGCAAAAGGACCACGATCCAAGGGGTTGACGAAGACACAGAAGCGAAGGTATAGTCAAAACGGAAACGGCGGTGCCGTACCCTGCATTCTATCAATGGATAGCCGAAAACGCCAGAAATGGTTAAAACGGGAACGATTTCCGGAACATGTCCGTGTAAAAAAAAAGAGTTAAGGCCGGAATCAAAGGGAAAATTCGCGGGCGTGGAACATTTAAAGCGGCGGAGGACGGAAAGAGCATGCGATGAAGTACTTGGGGGTGGAAAAAAATAAACCCGGCCCCGGGATTCAAGAGAGACTGATGCGAAGGAACCCCTTCATCTCAGGCTCGGAAGAAATGAACGGACGTGCAGAAAAGGCTGCGTTGGCGATGTGGGTCAAAGAACAGTCGAGAGCGAAGAGAAACCGGGTGGAAAAAAATGATCTCGGCGTTCACCGTGCCGAAATAGGGGCACCAAAAAAAGACGTTGGACGTCTCTGCTCATAAAGCGGTGACCCCACCCGGAGGGCGGGGCATGGAAGTCTCACTTCATGCGACGGAGAGGGGAGGTAGAGAGAAATTACGATTTATAAGGCATACAATAAAATCGAGACCCTGTAAAAGCGGAGTCAGGGCAGGGCGACTCGTTATCCCAACCAGATGGAGGAGCAGCTGTGACAGATACAAGTGACCGCACGAAATGAGAATTCGTACGGAGGCAAATGGACTCGCATAAAGACCAAAAGGAATCGAGAGGGTATACCGAAGTAGGGGGGAAACCAGACGGGTATGACGAAAAGGAGAGGACTACATGGGAAGACCCGCTGGAATCGCGAAGACGGGAAAAAAAGTATTGGCAGCGCTCAGGAGAATTCAGAAAACGAAAAAGGTATCCCGTTAGACCAAAGAAAAAAAAAGGCAGGCAGGCATGCGACCCGCGCGCGGAAAGGGACAGACGACGAAAAACCAGAGTTCGCGCTCCGTCAAAACGAGGACGAACGAAAAAACTCGCGCCGGGAAGAAGGCCGGACCTCAAGGGGGAAAAGCCGGCTCCCTTACGTTCTCAGAAGGTAACGTGGATCGTGGAACGCATGGGGGTGTCCAGACCTATTATACCTCAAAAAATGTCGGGAAAAGATGACAACTCGCGCGTAAGGGGGAAGGAAAACCCGTTGGAAGGCTTGGGACAAAGGATTTCGAGTCAACAAAGTCGACAAAGTGACCCCGTGGGCCAAAAATTTCGAGCTCTAGCATTCAATGGCGAACGAGTTAGAAGAACCGCAAACGACCCGCGCTAATTTGAGTCTGGCAAGGAAAGGAGGACGCCGGAAGTTATGAGCTCACTCTCAAGAACAACTTTCTTGGCCGCCTCGTTAAAGGGTACAATGAGGCCGCCGCCCGGCAGTAAGGAAAAAAATCGGAAACGAGAAAGACGAAAAAAAAAAAGGACAAAGAAAAGGGGGCTAGCTGGCCAACGCGGGGGTCAAAGGCGGTTCTGACTCCGATGTACCAGAAAGAACTAAAAGATCAGAAAAAGGGCAGCGTGGAGAGAGAAGGGACGATACGAAGCTCGAGACACCAGAAAAAAGACAGGTAAGCGGAAGAAAAAAAAAAGATATGAAACAAATTCAGGGAAAAGGTCCGTATCCATGAAGCACGCACCTGACGCTAAAATGGCGGTAAGACTTCCAGCGAGAGGAGGGCAGACGACTACGGTAAGTGACAAAGAGTGAAAAAAAAATGGGCGATGTGTGCTGATGTAGGAAGAAGCAGGGGATTCCACAAAAAGAGAATCGAGACAAAGCAGCTTGAGCCGGTATACCGCAGCATCAAACGGTAGGAAAAAAATCCCGCGCAACCGGCGCGGACAAAACCTGGAACGAACCGAGGGATCTGGGGAAAATGGGCCGGAGATCACCGATGAGGGGAATACGACCAAAAATCATGAAGGGGGAAAGGCACGGCGTCCTTTACTGGGGGGGAAGCATCCTGCGCAGACAGTGGGACCGCCCTCAGTAACGCACTAAAGAAAAAAAAAGTATCCTATCAAATCGGGAGAGAGAATGGGGGAAGAAAAGATTCAAGGTATCGGAGGCATCAAAAGCGGTTATAAAGGAAAGCGAATTAGAGAAGATGAGGAGAGTGAATTTTTCCACCCGGAGGAGCAGCTGGATTCGATACAAAAAACGGAAAGGAATCAGCGCAGCCGTGAAGCACGTCCGATAAGTCCGAAGTCGAAAGCTGCTAAAAAGATTGGAAGGAAAAGGAAATCGGATCGGGGGCAAGGCTATAGCAGGGAATTTATCAGCATATCCGCTGGAAACGGGTACAAGTACTGGGGCGGTTTGGTGCCGGGAGAGCTGCTGCAATCAGGAAAAAGGAACGGAGGACATGGGGTTCCGGCAGGGGCTTGTAAGTATCCACCCGGGAGATTACTCGGCACCACTGGCCGGCGAGAGAAGTTCGTTTCAAGGGGTAAAAGGGAGGAGAAGAATGGGAACGAAAAGATGGTGATCCGAGGGAGGAAAAGGGCATCACCCAGCCTGCGGCTGGGTCGTTCATGGCTGCATTTTCTGATGGCCGCCCGCGCTAACAAATCGAGCACAACATCGAAGGGGGGCACCCTGAAGAGGAAATTCCGAAAAAGAAGAGTCTGGAAAAAAGGAACGCTCGAAAGACAGCAAAAGGGGAACTGGGGAGAACGGTAAAAGAGGCCTTCAGGATACACCATATCAGTCCAGTGCCTGCGCTCATATCGGGATTGGCGCTCAGCTTAAAAAAGGTAGCTCGACATAGGGTGAACTCTAGGAAGAGACGGCGGGGGGCCAAAAAAGAAGGAAAAGAGCCATGATATTTTCAGGTACAAGAAAGAAAAGCCCCGCTTGAACGCGAAGGACACCTCGTCAAGGAAGGGGGGCGAGGTGAGGAGACTCGAAGGTCTCGTCGGCGCAACAAAAACTAGAAGGCGGCGGCCAGAATGTGAAAGACGCGAAAAAGGAGGAGGGCCCGAAGGGTGAGCAAGGCAGCGCCTAATAAAATCAAGGCGGTCCCCAAGGAGGACAGACGCTATAAATAAGGGTCGTGCGCAAGGGCGGCTGGAAAATCGGGGCAGAAAAACTCAATAAAAAGCGGCACCAACGGGAACGGGGGGAGAAAAATTGGTCCGCGGGGGGGAGTCATACCTGGAAGAAGGGGACACGGTTGGCCAAACTCTCGCGCGCTTCGCTGCTTCGATTGGGATGAGCGTAATAAGGGCTGGGGGGGAAAACCATGCTGTTCCCGGTCAAATGACCTCTTGAGAAAACGGGACGGGCGCAATTCAGGCGCTTTCGCAGGATGGGGGGAAAGGCGACGAGTTCTTCGAAGACGTAAGTGGAAAAGATAAAAAAGGAAATTAAGAAGTTCGTTAGAGAAGGCAGTCAAGCGGCGCACAGTGGCGCCGCCTGCATCAGAATGCGAGAAGAAGACACGGGATAAAATTCGAGAGAAGAGTGCTTCTCAGAGGGGACAATACGTCAAGGCAGTCCGCGAAGACACGCAAGGGGAATGTCCAAAAATCATAGGCCGAGGCGGGGTGCCGTCCAGCATGCAAAAAAAAACGATACGGTCATGGTATCCATTCGATCAAAAGGATGTCATGGTAGACGGGGCGCGGTACGAATGCTCGAAAAAAAGGAACTTCGAGGGAGCGGGGAACAAGCCGGCGTACTCAAACTGAAAGAGAGTAACTCAGTCGGCCGAATCGAGAGGGGAAAGGGGAGGAGGGCAGATATGGGGGGGGGGCCATGGCCATAATAACTAATTAAAAGGACTCAGAGAATAAATCCGGGCGCAGATAATTGAGGAAATGAAGGCCGCCTCCACGGGGGGAGGGGCAAAGTCGGGAATGTCAGCAGAAAAATGTGGCTCCAATCGGCACGTGAACAGATTAGTTTTGAAACGCCCACCGGGCCAAGAGGAGCTCGATACGTTGCGGGAGGAGAAAAAACGATGGACCAGTAATCGCAAAAGACCACTTGATCAAGGAAGGTTCATGGATACAAAGAATCTAAGGCCCACGGGGGGGGCGTCACAAGGGTCAAGCATCAGTTCGCAGGACAGGAAAAAGACTACGGGAAGGTGTGGGGGGGTCCACCCCCAAATTGGTCAAGGCTCCATAGGCGTACTACTCACGCAGAGTCGAGAAATGTACACACTCAATAAAAATAGAGGTGGACAGAAAGATACAGGCAATGAAAATCATTTCACCAGGAGAAAAGTAGCGAATGAGGGACTGTTCGACGGGGGGGGAGCGAATCCATGAAGAAGCAGGAACGGAAAGAAAATTGCAAAACTTCATAAGCGATGGGGGACATCAAGAGGAAGGACTCGAGAAGCTCATTCGGAACTTTTTGGAAGAAGGTAAGCACACACTTATCGAGGGACTTAAAAGGATGGCAAAAAACGACGTCTTCCAGAGAGGACCACTCCATGATCAAAAAACAAAGGGCTGCAGGGTCTCAGACCTAAGAAAATCCGTGGTACATCTTGAGCCCGGAAGTCGACGAATGCGCGGGATGGGAGATAACGATGAAGAGGGAAAAAGTGAAGGAAAAAAGTTATCTTCACGGCAGGAAAGGGGAGGGACACCCCATCCAAGGGAAAAAAACACAAAGTGCCACCGGCAAGTAGAGCTATAAAGAGCGAATAGTGAAAACGAAGCGGGGGATGCTGGGATCAGGAGCAGCTCCACTTCCTAAAAGTCAGGAAGAGATCTCAAGGGGAGACAGAGCGAACCGTTCTCTGGGCCCGAAAGCATAGAATCATGCCATGGTGGGGGTAAGCGGGTTAGAAGAGACAGCATGGGGGGGACAGGCCTGGAGGGTACCTCATCGCCAACTCCGGCGAAAGGAACCCTTGCCGTCGAGCCTCAACCAAAACCAACACAGGAACTTGCCCGCATCAAATGAGGTGGGGGTCAAAGAAAAGTAATAGGAAAAAATTACATTTTCGGCAGGTAAAAAGGACGCCGGGACCAGGTCGAAACAGACAGTGCCATCCGCGCACACAAAGATTGAAAAAGCCAGGTGGGACCCATGGGCGCCCGCGGAAAAAACTTCAATTAAAAATCTAAACTGGGGAAGACAACAATTCAGAGGGATATCTCAAAAAAAAAGAAAAGAAAAAAAAGAGAAGCGGGACGAAAAGATCCCTCATGCAGAAGTGTCGCGCGCCCAATGGGAAAAGTAGGGCGGCAGACGGGGTTTTCGGCGAAGGAGAGCTCCGGAACAGGTCACGAGCATGGTTACTGCAAAAAGAGGCCAAGGGGAATGGAATGAATAAGAGGGAAGAAGGGAAGGTGTGGTGGGAGATTCGCGGAAAGGAAAGAAAAATAGGAATGGGAGGGGTGACAGAGAGGTCCAAGGCAAAAGAAAGGAACTTGAAGAAAGAAAACTCCACAAAAGAAGAAGGATAATTGAAGTTCAAAAGGGGGAGAGGCAATTCGACCTTTCTGATTCAGAGAAAAGGGAGCGGGGATATGATAGAACATCAGCGAGAGGGAATGTAAACTAGCGCGATGGCCTATCAGGTCGCAAATTTGGTCGGGCACTAGGGATGCTGGGCAGGGGAGGGGAAATTTGGTTGGTCCAGGGTCGGCCGAAGATACAGAATGTTGTCAAAGGGAACAATGGTCAAGACGACCCGATAACAGGCGAATTCGAGAATAGACTAAAAAAAGTAAAGAGAAGACGCGGAGGAGACCAGGGGAAAAGGTCTCAGGGCGGGCAGCTCCGGAGACGAAACTGCTTAAAGCCTCGAAAAGAAAGGGACAGCCGCGAGATGCACGGGCAGTAGCGGCCCCGCAAATCCAAGTGACCGACTGTTAGGGGAGAAGGAGCGGGGAAACTATACAGGCCGTCTTATTATCCAAGAAAAAATTTCAGGGAAACTGCATTCGAGAAGTCTTCGAAAAAAAGCCAGACAATGGGATGCATTAAGAAAGCCACTCAAAATTAAAGCCTGGCATAGGAAAACCTGTCAAAAAGGACAAGGGAGGAGGGCGACGTGACCTTTCTCGTCGGCTAACGTACTGCCGCAGGGGCGCGAGGTACGTTGGGTGGACCCCTAAAAGGGAAAGGGTATGAAGGAAGGGGGAATGAAAGGTGCGCCCCTTACATCACGGGCCTGCGTTCTCGGAGCGGACTTAAAAAGAGGACTGGGGAGGAGGGTAGGTCCAAGAGCGATGCGCGAGAGCGCGAACAAAGGAATGGAAAAACCGGAAATAGCGTACACCGTGCCGAAAGTGGCGAAAAAAATGGTAAAAAAAAAGTGGTCTAGGGGCTCGTCCACGGGGAAACATCAACCGTAGGCGAACCATGGAAAGGATCAAATTCAAAAACGCCAGCTGGCGCGGGAGGAGCAGCAAGTCGGAGTTAGGAAGGCAAACCATATCAATCAGGCCCAAGGCGTCAGGAGGAGGATCTCGGCGATGTCGACTATTTATAAAAAAAAAGTGGAGAGCAAGGCTACATCAGAAGGAAAGAAACGCCCGCGACCAGCGCGTCCGTAACGCCAGAGAAGAGAGAAAAGAAAGCAGAGATCTAATAGTATACAATTAAAAAATAAATGGTTCCGAGCAGAAAGAGGGAGGAGGAAAGGGAGGACAAGGAGGAAGGATACGCTCGCGGAACTGAGGGGGAAGACCCGTATTGGCAGCGGCTCGAGAAGCTCAGAAGTCCGAGAAGGGAAGACCCCGTAGACGCCTCGAGCATGCGGGAAGGCGAGAAAAAAAAGAGCGCTGAAGGGATAAAGGAGGACCGGAAAACTCAGCGGACGATACGGAACGAAAAGGAAACAGAAAACAGAAAAAAAAATCCTGACCGAAGACGACCGCCTAACCTCGCCCGAAGAGGTCAACGAGAACGTGGATGGGGAAAAGGAGGTGCGTCAAAAAAGAATTATGGTACGCTCAAGCACACACCGGCGGCAACTCGAAAAGAGCGAGAAAGGACACAATTTTACCAGGAGGAAGGGTCATACGACAGGTAAAAGGGGAGGTCGAACAAAACGACAAAGTACCGTGGGGAAGACCGCTTTAGGCTGACGATCCCCTGAAAAGAACAGGGGAAAAAAAAGACCGCGCAGAAAAAGGAATTTAGATAGCTGGGAAGAGGGACAAGTAGGCAGAGGGGGGAAAGCGCCTGCCACCAACGGAGGGAAGAACGTTCGAGGCGGTCAAGTAGGGAAAAAAAAGGGAAGACGCCGCTTAGGACGGCGCTGAACAGGGGTCCAACTGAGACAAATAAGCCACCCTCCGACCAAGCAATAGGAAATTAGAAACAGCTCTGGCAAAGGAAGGGGGGCTGAATCAGGGGGGGGAAGGTTCGAAAGGAACCAGGCAGCAAGGGGAAAGGGGAAACCAGCTCAAGAGGTCAACCTAAAGCAGGGAAGGGGTGAAACTGAGGCATAAACAGAGAAGGGCTCACAAAAGGGGAAATTTCGTATCCAAGGGGACGGGGGACACACTTACCGTCGCAAGGGAAGGGGAGATAACAGAGAGCGGTCGGAGGTGGGTGCAGAAAAACTACTTGGAATGGGAGAGGGGGTCGTTTCAAATAGAGGGTGAAATGGAGTTTTTTGATAAGAAGAGGGTGCGTCATCCTAAATGAAAGAGAGACGAACACAAAGCTGGGGGGGGGAAAGGGGGCTACCTAGCATCACCAGCTGCGTGGACCATTCCAAGGAGAAGAAAAAAGGCGAAAAAAAGAACCAGGATAATCTCTTCAATGGGTGACGGAATAACAGGAGGGACGGTGATACGACCACCCAGAGATGGAAAAAAAGGAGGAAAGGATTCTCGACTGTTTTTCGCAGAGAAATCATTTGGAGAAAAACTACACCAGAGAGGGAAGGCCGTTTGAAAGAGGTAGAAGGAAAGAAAATCGGATAAAGAATGGCTGGGAGAGATCACAGTAAATCGATCGAACGGGACTTTCAGCAATAGGAAGATCGGAAGGAGTAAAGGGAATGGGTGACCCTTCTGCTGATTAGAGAAACAAAAAAAAAGAGTAGAGGAAAAGAGAAGAGGAGAAGCACTGGAAAAAGGCAAGGACGGGGGATTCCATCATGACGGAACACGTAAATCACCAGAGGTGGATCTAGAGAAGTTTGCATCGGAGGGGGGGGGGGAAGGAGAGACGTCAAAATGATAAGTTCGATATAGGGTCAAAGCTTCCGCGAGTCATCGTAATGAGTTTTCCTCTAAAAAGGGTATCGCATCGGAGCACAACAGACAGATCTAAGAATCAGCATGGTGAAAAAAACTGAGATAGGCGGGGGAGGGTAGACAACCGAGAAAGGAGAGGACACCCTTTCCCTATTCATGGGGGAGGTTTTAGGGGGTCAACCCGGTTGTGCGGGCTCCGGGAAGGTGGAAAAGCAAACCTTTTGATAAGGGGAGGGAAGGAATAAACAATTGACGGGCGGTTCCTCGAGGCAGGAATGTGGGAGGATCCTCACAAGAGGGGGAGTAACCAAAAAGCGAACAAGCAACATCAGAATGGTGAAAAAAAAAACGGATACGCTAAGGAAAGGGGAAGAGAGGATTTAAAAACAAAAAAGAAAGATCAGCTGGAAGAAAACGGGATGGACCTGGCAACAACCGGGCCGGGGGCGGCGTAAGTGTATAAACATGCAACCGGAATAGTGATGGAGCAATAGACGAGTGGGGCAGCTCAGGAAACCCGCGCATCAAAGAGCTGGGGGTGATCTCGATCGGCGAAGAAAAGAAGAAAGCAAAAAAGGGTTTTCACGAAGGGAAAAGTCGTAGTCATCACCCGAGTGAAAGACTAAAAAATTAATTGGGCTTTTAGGAGGGTTGGCGAATTTCTACTAGTTCT
>Ga0179593_1494011_pt1 | contig 12414 bp, 11 predicted proteins | sample CZODoug2_1_08_16_FD_185931 | JGI IMG/M metagenome (GOLD analysis project Ga0179593, IMG submission 185931) | Vadose zone soil fungal communities from Angelo Coast Range Reserve, California, USA - CZODoug2_1_08_16fungal (PacBio error correction) | ecosystem: Environmental > Terrestrial > Soil >...
TATTTGCAGGCCGGAAGGATCATCCAAAATGGGGAGCAAGTTATGCGGGACGAGCTTCGCAAAGGTCGAAAACATATACACGAACTCTGGGGGGCTTCAGAGGCAGAAGTTCTGTCTTAGGAAATCCAATACGACTGCTCGGAAAACGAATCCCTCGGTACCAGGGCACGCACGCAAACAAGAGGAGAAGGAAAAAAAAGAAGTGGCACCGGCTTATTTATGAGCCGTGGTTGTCGACTAACCATATGAAGGGAATTGGGGGTGCAGGGAAGTCATTAGAAACAGAGACAGTTTCATCAAATCACCAGATATCAAAAACAAGGGGACGGAAAAATCATTCGTAGGGGGGGGGCAAGTCCGATGGGGAAATGCTGTCGTCAAACCTACCAGGGCAAAAAAGGAAATTAAAAGTTGTATTTTGGGGGGGAAACTGGAAGCAAGGAGGGGGCTACAGAGAAACTAGAAAAAAGTGGGACTCAGATATGAATTAGAAAGATTCAGCTCAACATACGCTGGTTACACTGTGAGTACAATCGTTGTAAGTTGTGCGGAACGGAACGGGAAAAACAAAGAAGAAACCGGCCCATTCGGTCATGAAAGAGATAATCTCAAGTGTAGTCTCATGATTCTAGGTTTCGGCCGTTAAAATTGATGTTCTTTTGGACGAAAGAAGGAGTAGATCTAGTACGGGTCGCGGCACATTCGTGGGTGGACGGGGTTCGACATGTCGCAAGGGTCCGCCTCAGAACAGAAAAAAAGGAAACCGTAAGAACCTTGCGAGGAAATCAAGGGCAGAGTACAGGGCTTATTCGGTGAAAAAAAAGTAGATGCGGCAACCAAATGCCGCCTCAGCGCCATCTGGTACCGGTAGTAACAGTGGGTAGGTGGGTTTGGGTGCGAGGTCAGCAGGGGTGGACAACAATTGCAGCGTTTGTCAAAACCAGGAAGAATTATAGGGCGGGCGGGCAAAAATGATGTTAGGTGGGTTCGAAATTTGGAGCACAAAGGTGGGTGTCTGGTTTTATAATGTGGATTAAGCGACCGGCAACGTGTTCGGTTGGGGAGGGAGTTCTACGGCGTGATTGGTGGGGGGGAAGGGTGGCGCTCTGTTAAGGGATCTTCTGTGCAGGAAGGGGCGTCGGAAAGAGGTGAGCGCAGTCAAGGGTGGCCGGATAAAGGTGTAGTTCATCTGAAAAGTGTGATTCGTAGGACGGATTAGCGGGGGGGGGATGCGATTAAAGGCTCTAAGGTTTTGGAGGGGGTAAAAAGGGGAAAAGGGATTTGATGAGGTAACGGAAGAAGAAAATGGGTGTAGCTTCAAGTAATTATAAAAAAGGGGCGCAGTCATAGGCTGCAGGGAAGCGCGATATGGCATTTAAGTCATAACAAAAAAAAAAGAAAATATTGTTCTCTGCATGCAGAAAAGGATGAGAGGTGGTTGCTCTGCCATTAGGGGGAGTCCTTACTTTAAGGTAGTGTGGTTAGCGTCTTGCGGAGGGGGCTGGTCAAAGGCCTGGGGTGCGGGGGGTGCGGTAAGGGGTTGCGACTTAGAAAACGATTTGGACGTCAAGGAATTCTTCAATAGGAGGAAAACTCAAAATCTGTGATGCAGGGGGGGAGGTGGGGCCAACAGGTACCGGGATCTATCCGGGGAAGATCGTGTTTTGGTATTGGGGGGAAGAAACCTTGGCCGTTGATCGATGGCGTGCGCGCGGACTAGCAATTGACGGGATCCTTCTTGACAATAAAAGGCAAACATGTATGAAAAACGGTGGGACGGACCTATAATCGACGAGGAGGAAGTTAAGATGGACGGGCACCCGAGGCACTTTTGTTCTGTGGCTGTGGTTGGAAAAAAGGCGGGGGAAACTATATCGTCACTTGGAATCTTGTCTGCTAGAGTGGGGGAAAATCATTCGGCTAAGAAGAGTGATGAAAGGGAAAACGGAAAAGAAACGGAGGCCGATTTGTGGGGTGGAAGAAAAGAAACAATGGTCAAAGGGAGGGTTTCGGGAAAGAAGCATATCGCGGGACGAACATTGTTAAAATTGTCCTAAAAGACTCCAAATAGGTTCGGTATGCTAATCTCATAGTTGCTAAAAAACAGGGACCGAATCCTGCTGGGCAGAAAGGAGACTATGGGTGTGGGGGGGGTGTGGGGTGGGGCGTTTAGGAAAATTGGGGGCCTCTTATATCCGTGTTTTACTTAGGTTATCAAGGCTCAGCTTAGAATAGATCGCCGCAAAAAAAAAGATAAAAAAGGCCTGCAGTAGATAAAAAAATACAGGCAGCAAGGGGGTCTCTACTAATCGAGGGGGCCGTCGGTCACGTTTCCAGGCGCTTGGGAAACGAAGAAATGCCAGCTGACTAAACTAAAAAGACGGGAATCAGGGGGACGGGGACGGGGAAAGATGGGTCTTCCACGCCAAGTGAAACTTCACGAACCGGTATCGCATGACTGCGCTCTTCCCGAAGAGAGCAAATTAATATAGGAAATACGCTCTGCTACTAAAACAAAAAAAAACCACCACACACCCCCCAGCGTTGAAAACGCGAGGCTGACGTAGTTGAGCGGCCTGGATTCAGGGGAGGGTTGAGATCGAATCTGCTAGGGGAAGCGGGGGGGGGGGGTAACAAAAAGCAAAACTTGAATCCCGTTTTTCAGGCAAAGGAAAAAAAAAATGAAAGGATGGGATTCGCTCGAATATCGAGGAGGGGTGGGCCTAAGGTAACGTCGAAGCCCAGAGCTGCAATAAACAGGAAAAAATCTTAAAACAACAACCGGGAAAGGGTCATTCTCAGTATGCCGGATCCACTAAAGCCATTAGTAGAGCCGGAGAAATCATGCAGTCGTAACGCAGTCGGCGAGTAAAAAGCACAAAAAAGATGTCAAAGAATTGTTCTAACCAATCTAGAAGGCACAAATGGTCGGAGCCTGCAGACCTTTTCTCATTTCGGGGTAGACAGCAACGGACGTGGGGTGAAATAGATCAAAAAAAAAAAAATCAAAAGGAGGAGGGATAAATGAGAATGAACCCCAGCGTTGCGCAAAGAGAAATAAGCAAACGGCGGGACATCTAAAAAAGTGTAATTCGTGGAAAAAAAAAACAAAAACATCTGACATAGAGCCCTAAGCGTGAAGCGGACTGCAGTTTACGAAGGGAGTGGATGTGACGGCTGCAACTAATTGGAGGGGGCATTAAACAGGAGAAGAGAACAAGTTGTCCTGCATACAGTAATTGCCATAGGGCTTGGGGCAAAAAAAATCTAAAAGTTGAAGGACGGTTAAAGTACGTCCTCGAAGAACAAAAGGAAGGAAAAAAACTCCATTACAACTCTCGCGAAGAAAAAACCACGCCAAGGTGCTTGAAACTGTTCACTGGGGACCTTCAGCAAATAGAATTCTCAAACAGGAACGATCAAGACGATTGAAACAGAGGAGTCAAATCAGCGTGGCGATTTAAGAAGCTCTTAGAAAAGGAAAAGGAAGCGATAATTTTAGAAATGCAAAAAGTTCTCGGCGATACCGATATCAAAGGGGTCTGGGCTTAGGATCAAGCTAGGCAACAGAGGTCGATTAGGGCTCGTGAATCGGCCATTTTCCAAAAATAAGGGTAACGAGAGAAGGTACAACACTGGACTCGTTGGGGGAGATCGCCTGAGGCGAAAAAGGTCTTCGACTTCTGAATGGGATTCTGGAGGGCGAGTAAGTTTCGCGGGAAAAAAGTGGACAAGTAACGTTAACAAAGGAGGTAGGGTTAAAGAGAAAAGGGAGCCCGGAGGCCAGAGGACTCGTTCAATCTGAAGACAAGGGGGATTCTAACAGAGCAGAACTCCTAGAAAAAGCAAAAATGAGTAAACTGGTAGAAGGGCGATTGGTCATCGAAAAACACGAAAAAGTTGGGACATATGGATGTCAAAAATAACCTCCAGCGAAAGAATTCGCGGAATCTACGGGGGTGCCGCTATCAGAACATGAGTAATTTGGAATGTAAATCCGTCAGGGAAGCTAGAAAGAGTTGCGGGTTCAAGCTTTTGTCAATGCAACCGTGAAAAGGAACAATAACCGCAGGGGGGTCAAAAGGGAAGGACATATTGGAGTAACGCCTCAAAACCTCCCGAGGAGTATGAAACGTGCATGGAACAGGGGTTATCGTGAAAACAAAAAAAACTCGCAATTGCCAAAGTACAAGACGAGTGGCCGGGGAGAGCCGATCGCGAGGGAAAAATGAAACGCAGGTTACGTGGTCAACCAAAGACAAGGGGCGTGAAAAAGGCATAGTTCTTCGGGGTAAGGGTCAAACTGCTGCTAACCCAGGAGGAGTTTCAGGCGGGGGGGGGTGCTAGCTGGGATGAGTCTTGAAATCAATGGAAAAGCTCAACTTCAAGTTAAAATGGGGTCAGAAATACTCAAAGGATCGCAGAACAGCCTCTCCGAAAAAAGAAGCTAACAAATCCTTCGAGGAAATAACCAAGAAAGAACAGAAAAATCCGAAAGCTAAAGGGAAACCTGGGAAAAGGAAACAAGTGGGGGTATCTGGGAGGTGGGGGTTGTGAAAAATAGTCACGTAGGGAGATCGTGTGAGCCGGAAAAGGGGGATGATTGGGGGCGAAGAAAAATTTAAACCAAGGGAATAGAAAAGGGAAAGTGGAGATCACCTCAGTCAAGGGTAAATCGACAAAAAAAAAAAAAAGGAAGTAAAGTCAATACACACGCTGCTCCTTCAACTTGAAGAGGAATGGAAGATGACGCATAACGGGGATCAAGGAAAAAGACAGTGAGACGAGGGAATACGTCTAATCCGTCTTTTTCCCTTAGGACTGAGGCATCATTACACTAAAACTAACAAACCCCATACAAAAACAAGGGAAGAGCAGTGCAAAAAAAAAAAGGTGCTGGGGCACAACAATTAACCGGAAAACTGCTTTACGGGCAGGGACGAACCAATTTAGCCGTGGGTACAACGCAATAAGCATTTGGCCTCGAAACGACAGGGGGGTCAGAATGCGGGTGGGGGCAGGCGGAAAAACATGCTTGAAACCGACAAAGCCACCTAAACAAGAGAAGAAGAGGGCGCTGGCGAGTGTGGAAAGACTACGGCTCCCAAATATAGCCGCGCGAAGCCTCCAGGGTAGACAGCGACAGTTTCATTTACGGGGTTCCTGAAAAAGGGAAGTAAGACAGGGGGCCTGAGAAGCATGCAAAAATCAAAAGTCACAAATCATGGAACGTACCGATACATTCAACCGGGCGCATGATCGAAAGCACGAAGCGACAAGACAGAGAACGCGTCATAAATAAAAAATAATCAATGTGGGCAGTATGTGAGGGGCACGGCAGCAGGGGTTTGGGGAATGGGGACACTTCAAAGGCAAATCGTACAAACTGTTAACCAACGAAAACCAGAAGGTAGGGGGCTAGGGAGGTCCTGTCAGGGAATAGGGAGTTCGGGGGAGGGGGCGACATAGGAGGGGGGAAAAAAAACCTTCAGGGGGGCCGTTGGGACCATGGACACGGTCAGAAAACTCCATTCAGCTTGGTGGGGCCGCAGAAGAAAGGCAAAAAACCTAGGGGAAAGTTGGAATTCGCCAAGGGACTTAGATGGACGTTGGGAAGTCTGTTGATGAGTAAGGAGAGCGAGTACGGGGTAGGGGGGTAATGCGAGGCGCCGTCAAGTGTACAATCTTGCGAGAGGGTGGGTGCAAAAGACTATCGGAAAGGCAGGATAGCGCGTAAGGAGGTAATTTCTGGTTCTTTGTTCGGTGTGCGGGCCGGGTCCTGGTTCAGAAGCGGATTAACCGGCAGATGTCTGGCGGTGCGATAAATCGCACTGGAGTTCTCTACACAACCCGTCAGGGCAAACAGTTTAATGGCGACTGAGGAAAAATTGCAGCTCGGCAGACATCAAAACTCTTGTGTAGAAAGAAAAGTGTAACAAATGGCGAATCCTATTCAGAACGAATTCAAGCCCAAAACAACGGGGGATGGATTAAATAAAGAGGAGTGAGTTCGCACACGTTACTATAGAATCCACAGGGATGGCATGAAACGGCAAGGGAGCTTGAGAAATGCACGTATCCCGTCAATAGGGTGGCGCGGTCGACATGTTGAGAGACGTCATGACGACGGCACAGACGAAAAAAGAAAGGAAAGAGCGAAAAGGGCGCGCTCGCAAAAAAAAAGAAACCATAAAAGGAATAGATGTTGGAAAAATCGCCGGAGGCTTATTATTTAGGGCAAGTGGTGGGGGAAGTCCGAAATTCTACATTTGGGACGGGGCAGGGGGGAATGCAACAAATCCAAAGCAAATCAACTTCCCAAAGCGCCATTCAGCATGCTAGGGAACAGCTATGAAAAAAAAATGCTAGGGGGTTATGCTGGGGCGTAATTGCCAACAAGAAGTGACTTCTTTAAGGGTTGTTGTTTTTGGGGGTGCACAGACCCTGCCGGAGGGGGGGAAGGCTGCAAACGTGATAATGCGGGCTCAGAGGGGAATGCTGAAAAAAACATTAAGACCCATCTGCCGACATAATCAGATGGTTTCGCGTGTGCGGGAACGAGAGGAGTCGTTTATCGCGGTCGATGCCTCAGTCAAAAAAGGCCCCGCTGTGAAAAAAGTCTATATTTTACTCAATGGGCGAACGTAGGGTCGAAAAAGTTATCTGATTCATTTCATTGATACAAGGTGGGCGTGGAAGTCCGGCAAATAGTGGGTCAGTTTTTTGACGGATTAACATTATTTTTTGGTATGTGTACGGGGGGCCGGTATCGATTGGTGGGGGGCTGTCCCTTTGGCTCCTAGGGAAAATGAATGGAGGAAGAGGAAGTGGCGTCCAAACTCCCTGGAGTGCGACGGTTTCTGGCTTTGGGGGGGGAGGCCGGGATTACTGAAAGGCCTAGAACGCAAGCGGGGGCGAATCTCGAGGGTGTAGGGTGTTGGGGCGGATCGTAGGCAGTTGTATACAATGTACAAACAAACTCAGGACTGGGGGGCGTGGCTGGGAGGGGCAACAGGAGGGAGGGATAAGCGACTTTGGGAAAAACGGGGCAGAAAGGGGTTAGGAGTATGAAGTGTGGAGGGGCTAAAGCAAGCTATGCACAGTGGTAGGGTGTTGAAAGGCTCCGGGGCGTGGGGTGGGGGTGGTCGGGTCCTGGGGGCCGGTGCCGCTGGCGGCAAAAGGGGGCGTCGGGGGGGCAAAGGTGCGAAAAAAGTAAGAGGGCGTGCGCGGGGGAAGGGTGTAGTGAAAAAAAGTGAGGCAAAAGGGGATATCACGGAGAGGAGCAGCGGGTTTGGGACGATAGTCGGGCGCCAGGGGTTGGATTCAAATTAATTGCGGTAAGAAACGCTGAATCGAAAGGGAATAGATGGCAAAAAAAAAAAAGATCTGGGACGGGGGCAAATAAAAACGAGGAGGACGAGGTTGCATTAAAAAACTCTAACCCTTCAAAAGGAGAAAGTGATTCCTCTAAAGGCAAGAGATAGGAGATTGGGGAGCGTCTTGCGGGTAGCCAGGAGGGTTAAGCTCGGTAAGGATGGGTTATGGGAACATTGGAGAGGGGGCTAGAAAAAGGGCAACAGGGGGTATGTGTAGACATTAAAGGGTGCCACAAGAACAGGAAGGTAGTACTAGTGGGCAGCTATTATCGGCAAGCTGAAAAGAAAGCACTCAGGGTGAGGGCGGGATCAGCGGCAAGAGGTCCAAGGGCTCTTCAATAATAGACGGGGGGGTGGGAGGAAGGATAAAAAATTGGGGAGATCGGATCGTGGCACGCTACACTAAAACTTGTGACGGAGGGAGATAGGGGTGTCTTGATCAAAATGTATCAAAGGGACAAAAGAAAATTAGTCGCAAGCGATCCGAGGGAGCCGTGGAAGGCAGGTGAAAAACGGCGGCAAAGGCCTTTGTCGCGCCTGGGGGAGATCTCTTTGGCGTAGGGAAAAAACAACAATCGAGAAGACGGGAAAATCTTTCAGAGGAAGAAACGGAGAGTCTGCAGAGAAGATGGGAAAGGGATCAGTTCCAGGCAGTATAGGACGCGAAATACGAAGTGGTGCGAAAACTACAGCAAAAAAGGATTGTCTTCAATGGTCTGGTTTCGTAAAAAGAAAATGTCTAGAGAAAGGGCATACAATTTTGGTCCTGCGCCTGGATCAAACGTGCATAGCTATAGGGGGGGAAAAAATGGGGGATCCAGTACCTATGGCGGGAACATATGACTGGTATCCTTGAGGGGCGGAGGGCAGGAATGGTAGAGCAGAAAAAGAAAATTGGGTCACAGTTGTATCTTACAAAAATCGGCTAAAGCTTAACAGAAGTAGGCGCTCAAACAGCTCACAGCCAGTCGTGAGTAAAAAAAGGGAAGACGAAAGCGGATCAGAAAGCGATTGTCCGTTCAGTTCCTTGCCTCGGGGAGGCTGGAAAAAAAGGAAAAAACTGAGAGTCTCCACAGAGTCCTTCGAAAATTGTCGTTATGGGGGTAGCAGGGCATTGGACTATGTCAGGCACAAAAAGCGTGCAAAAAGAAATGCTATGACGGGGAAACTCGGATGCGGAAGGAAATCGGAAAGACAAATGACCAGCAATGTAAAGAATACTCGATATTAAAAACGATACTCGGGAACTCTGGCTCTTGCGTAGACTGAAAAAATTCGTTTGCAGAAACGGCAGAGTCAGGGACGAAAAAAGAGGGTCAGCGTCTGTGAGCGTTTGTGAATCGACCGGGCAGTTATGGGGACAACCAGAGGGGAAAGCGGGCTAGCCCCAAAAGGGGCAAGGAGATAGAGAATGCTGGAGTAGTCGTATCGGACAGAAAAGGCAGGGGAAATAGTGGCCGACTGCAAACGTGGAGACAAAAGATCCTGCGAGCATATAAGCCGTACCGGGGGGCAACAAACATCCATTTTGCATCCTCTCAAAGAGCCGAGAACATAAGCCATTAGTGGGAGACGGGGCTGAAACTCGAGCAATTAAGGTAAAGGGTGCCGTTTCAAACAGCGGAAAGGGGGGGGGGAAGGAGGAGGGGAGAAATTGTGGGAGTATCATATAGAAACTTCGGGAAAAAAGCTCTTGTGGTTCTGGAAAAGACTGGTTAACGAACGTTAACTGGGGGGGGTCATATAAGAAAACAACAAAAAAAAAAAGAGAGGAGGAAAGAGATTAAAGACTAAAAACCAGTAACCGTTTTCTAGGACTAAACACGAGCGGGGAGAGTGGAGTCAAGAAATGTATGCTCTTAAACAAGATGGAAAAAGAGGCTGGCGGCGCGGCCGCGTCGGACTAGGACCGGGTAGGCGGATGGGGGGGGGGCGCAAAAAAAGGCTTCCTAAGGTGGGGTCGAGGAAGAGGAATGAGATTAAAAAAAAAAAAAACGGGGGGGTTGTCGAAAAACGGACGGAAGGGGGACAGAGGCAGGGGATTGTAAGGGGGGCACTAGTCAAAGTAAAGGAAGGAGAGAAAAGCAAAAGAGCCGAATGCCAGTTCTCAGGAAAGGCGAACGTGTCGGACTTTCTGCAGAAGGAAGCAGGCAAAAGCTGGTCAAAAGCAGAAAAGAGATTCGCAAAACATAGGAAAACGCAGAAAAAAAAGAAAAATACGTCAAGGAAGGGGGAAAACGTTTGGACTGAAGGATGGCTAAGGGAAATATGTCGAGGAAAGGCAGTGGAAAGGGACAAGAAGGGAGGATCATTAAAAAGAGGCAGTGGGGGGTCATTCTGGAAAACAGAGTCAATACAAAACCTGAGTTTAGAAGGAGTGAGAAAAGTTTCTAAGGGGAGAAGCGGGAAAGTGCGGAAAAGCACAGGAAAGAATACTGGGCACTAAGGCGAGTTGGGTGATGCAGAGGAAAACGCCTCGGAGGGCGGGTAGGAATGGGGATGATGGAGAGAGGGTGAGGCGTTAGAGTCGTGAAAACCTAGTCGAAGGATGGGGAAAAATGCGGAGGGAAGGCTAAAATGGATGGCCGGAGGCAAAGTCAGGGAAAGAAAAAAAAACATAAAAAGTTCCATCTGGAGGAGTATGGACTTCATGTGAACTATAGATTATATCTTAAACCGGGGGGGGGGGGGGGGGGGGGGGGGGGGGGGGGGGGGGGGGGGGGGGGGGGAGGGAAGTAATACCAAGGGTAGGCTCATCAGTATTTTCTCAAAAAAAGGTAGGCATGTGGGGACCATAGCTTTATGAGAAGCAGGAAAAACAAGACCGTGAGGACCGATAGCTGGAGAGAGAAAAAACAAATCAATTGCTTGGATTGTGACGGAGAATTGCGAGCATAAACTTTCTTCGGTGGGCAAAAAAGGGTCCGTGGTACTGTGGTTTGGACCCGCTGTTCCTTGCGTAAGAGAGCTGACAAAAGGTCTTACAGGGGAACGGCTGGACAGAATTCTAGATCCCTTAAAAAAGGGGAACAGCTGTGCTATATCTGGGCGGTGTCAATCAGCGGGGTTCATCATTTGTTTTGTCTTAAATACTACGCTTTCGGTCAGCGCAGTCTAAGCAAAAAGGGAGACGAAGAAAGGGGAGAGGTGAGAAGGAGCCCCTGCCACCCGAAGGTAGTGTAAGGGGGTCGGGGGTCAATAAAGAAACTAAAAAAAGGGGAGAGGGCAAACATCGAGTCAGGAGCAGAGGCGGTAGTCCGTGGGGTCATCAATGCGACGAGAGAATCATTTCCCTAAGAGGCGTGCGCATTGCCTTCCTAGGGCAAAGGGACCTTCCATGCATGAGACAAAAGAAAAAATAAAACCCAGTTAATGGTTATAAAAGAAAACCCGGACTTCTTCAGAAAATCCGTCTCAAAACAAAAATACGAAATTCTCTACGGAGGGCTCTAACCATGCGATGGCGAAGGGGGGAAAAATTCAAACCGATATTCTGAGAAGGGCAAAATACCAAGGGAAAATAAGGGAGTGGGATTGTGGGTGTGTGGAGGGGAGAGTACTCGGTTGGCTCGTCGAGAAAAAAGGTCTTCTCTACATTTTTGGGGGGGAGACGCAACAGTTAGAGGGGGAGACAACCGAGGGGCAGTCTATCAGCAGGAAAAAGTTGTAAGGGATCAAAAAAAAAAGGACAAGTACCTCTACCACTGAAATTGGATTGAAGGAAGAGGGGGGATGGCATGTATATTAACGCCAATCCAGAGATGGCAAAGGCCTTTAATGGGAGACCTTGGTCCGTTTCTTAAAACACCAAAGAGGCTCTGCGGATCAGAAGAAGGACTAAGAAAAAAAAAACATAAAGAACTAGGAGCTTGCAGTGGAAAAACGGTCTAGAAGAAAAAGGGGTGGGGCGGCTAAAAAAGAAACTTAACCAGAAAAACAAAAAAGTTAGCTTTTTCTAAGGAGAAACATTGAAAAAACGGGAGGCTCATCCAATGCATGGGGGCGCCGCAAGGAATATAGGAAAACTCGGGTTTTGAAAGCCTGAAATCGAATCTACGACTTCCTTGGCACACCAACCTTAACTCCAGCAAGAGCAAGGGAAAGGAGGGGCCGATTTCAAGGGGGGCATTGTTTGGCGAAAAGACGAAGGAAAAAACTTAAAGAAGGCCGAACGACGCGCCTCAAAAACAGGGGAAAGGAGAAAGGGAGGGATGTTGTTCAATGCGTCATTAATACGACCGAGCTAAGCTTCGACTAACACAAAAAAAAAGCAACAAAAGCCATTTGTGCGTGACTGAAAAACACCTGAAGAACGCGCGATGAATTGGAGACTTTCAAAAAAAACAATAGACAAAATATTGCGGCGGGAGAAAAAATAAGAAAGATCAAAGGAAAGTAAGGAAAATGGGAGGCTGCAGTGAGAAGCAGGGGATTTGTGGGCAGGGGGCAAGACCTTCAAGGGGGGAAAGAACAATAAACAGCAAAGCGCTCAAAGAGTGGGATATTGAGGGGGGTTCCGGCGAGGGAGACGGAAAGGAGATACGGGGGGGAGTTTGAGGAACAAGGGGGGGGGGGACCGGTGTGTTCAAAAAAGTAAACATACCGGGTAAGTAAGATCCTGATCTGCTGAGGGTGGGTTCGCAAAAAAGTAACAAAAAAACAACTAGGCCAGGGGCAAAAGGCGGACTAGTGTTTCTAAAATTGAGGGATGCTCAAAGGGGGTATTGGAAAAATGGCCCTCGCTAGCTATGTTTGGAAGTTACCGGTACTTCAGGGCAGAAGTGGCATCATATGTAGGGTTGGAGGGACAATCAGGAAATAATAGTAAGAGGGAAAAAAAGACGATTTGACTTCTTGGGAATGTTTGGGGGGGGGGGAAGCGGCATGTCGGTTGTCAAAGGGAAAGTCAGGATTTCAGGGGACCTTAAGACAAAAGGCGAGGGGAAAAAAAAATCGAGGGGGTGCCGGTAAAGGGGGACGAACGTAATCGCGCTAGGCATGTGTGGGTAGGGAGAGATCGGTTCACTGGGAAGTCCAA
>Ga0179593_1715251_pt1 | contig 12414 bp, 16 predicted proteins | sample CZODoug2_1_08_16_FD_185931 | JGI IMG/M metagenome (GOLD analysis project Ga0179593, IMG submission 185931) | Vadose zone soil fungal communities from Angelo Coast Range Reserve, California, USA - CZODoug2_1_08_16fungal (PacBio error correction) | ecosystem: Environmental > Terrestrial > Soil >...
CATTTTGCGACGCACGGGGCAAGGGCAGTGGGAGTAGAGCCTAATACTTCTCTCGAACTGAAATGCCCGGCCGACTCTATACTTGACAAAACTAGCGAAAACTTCTTATAGCCTTCTTTAAAGGAAAAAAGAGTGGGGCAATTTACTGCTACATCAATATCCACAACCGGCATTCGGGGAATTGCACCGGGTTGTCTGTCGATCTTAGGGCGAAGTATTGGCAAATCAACTTGGAGAAGAGATCACACTGTATGAAGACGTGCATTATTGGCCAGAGGACGCGTGGGAAACGTTATGCCCCCACACTCTTGCCAACTTACGGAACTCCAATATGTCGGTTTTAGGGGGGAGAACTGCAGAAAACGTAAGGCGGGCACCCTGCCCATCAACTAACTTTCGTAACATCGAACCTCCGTGACCTGGTACGTTTCAGGCAACTCCGTAGACACGCCCCGGACCCGACTATAGCTTAATACCAAAAGAAGGGGGATACCGCACCCCGGATCTAATAATAGGTTAAAGCCCACGTCTACAGACAAAGAAGCGTCGAGCGCTCAAAAACAAAAAACCGAGACTGAAAGAGAAGAAGGACCAGCATAACACCCATTCATCATGAAAAGAAAGAACTGCCACTACCAACAGATCTGCCCCAATACCCCCCCGATCTCATTAATAGCAAAGAGAGATGGGGGAGACTTGAAAAAAGCTTTTTGGAGCTCATTCATGAAAAAAGCGGATCCTCGCGGAGTGGTAAGAGGGGGGGAGGGAGCAGATCTTGAAAAAGCAGTACATTATTGATAAAGTCAAAAAAAAAAAAACAAACTTTTCTCCAAATCATTGAAACTTCCGTATAATCTCAGAAGTCCCTTATGATGGGGTAGAGACGCAAAGGGGACGCAATTGAAAGTGAAACAATTTACTGGAACGCACTTCGAGAAGCCTTACCTGGAGGGAGCAAAAAACTAAATAAGGCAAGAAAAGTTGATTTTTCAGTTGTTAGTGGACGGCCTTCGATAATATACGATTGGCCCGCTGATATCTTAAAATGCTACAAGCCATGCAAATTAGGGGAAAAAATTGATTTACAACCGAAACTGAGGGCTGCTTGGGAAGCAGGGAGACCGTTTTTGATCAGGGAAAAAAAGAACCCAGAGAAAGGGGGCAATAAAGGAAGAAGGGGGAACGAAAAAGGAGGGCATGACGGAATGCAAGCGGTGTAAGTTTGTCCCCGCAAGAGGGGGAAATTGGGAGGTAGCGTGAACATTTGGTAACCGGTTTTGGGTTAGAAATCAAACAAGAACCATCTCTCTGGTAACCAAAAAAACGGAGTATTAGGGAATATGGATCAGAGGGCCCCATTTTACGTAGAATCGGAAAAATTTGCAACCGTTTTGTCGGGGGTCAGACATACTACCCAATGAGATTCTCACCGGGGTTCTGCATCAGGCAAGGTTTCGAGAAGGGGGTTGCACTAACAAGGCTTAGTGGTCATCCGGGGGTTAAGATACTACACCCGCTGGGATAGGAGCCCTCTTCTCCGCCAAACGCAGCCTCATGTCGGGGGAGTTTTAAAGAATCGGGGCAATCGAAATGGCCTCTGTTTCGGGGGGCACAAAAAGCGAAAGAAAGGTCAAAACTGGTAAAGAAAAGTTGCCGTCAAAGAAAAATTCAACACCGGGGACGAAGGAAAGACGCTTGAATCTTCAGCCAGCAGTCGCGAAAAAGGCGAGAAGAGGGGATGGGGGGTTCCATGGTCCTGTGTGAAAATTGGGCACTTCCTTCCCGAAAAAAACTTCCAAGGAGAGGGAGAAAAGGACGCCTTCCATTGCTTGGAAGAAGAGAGGAAGAATTCAATGCCAAAAAACAAGGAAGCGTTACTCTCCCCCCACAAAAAAACAGATAAGGGCATCTCCATCGAGGGAAGTCCGGGGAAGGCAAACTAATTCCTAAAAATCAAGGAACATTGGAAGAAATGGGGTAACCCACTTACCTTTGGTGCTGAAGGAGGAGGGAAGGTCAGGGGAGGGTTTTTGGGGCCGAAACGCCAATGAGAAAAAAGTTTTCGTGAAATCCCAATCTGTGTTCAGATGGGGGGAGTACCAAATGAAATAGGATTCTAACCGGTGAATTGGAGAATACGTACAGCGGGGTCCCAACGGGAGTGTCAGATTATTTCACCAGTAGAAAGACTGCTAAAACGAAGGGGAAGGAAAGATAATCTACAAGATCAGGTACGGATACAGGGAAGGTCTGATGGAGAGTGGAATGAATGTAAAGAAGGTCCCTCTGGAGGCGGGGGGGGGAAATGATCACCCAAAGAGACCCATAGGATTGGCTGTCAATAGAAGACCTGCCAGCACCGTCAACTATATCCACGGAAAATGGGCAATGCCGGGGGGGTCTTTACGTTTAACGAGGGGCATGGAGGGGGGGTTCTGCCGGAGTTGCTTCTCTCAAGTAAAGTAAAGAAGATCAAAGAACTCAGTTTACGGGGATCAGAACCAAGGATTCATTTTTGGGGTTAAAAGTTAGATCAGGCAAGCGCTAGTTATGGCGTTCAAAGACTCCTTTGGAGAACACTTTAGTGCTCTAACCGCGTCAAGAACGTCACCGCATCAGTCGCCTCTCATCTGAGGGTTCGACACGGTATCGCCCAACTCTCTGGTAACACATCTCCATAGCTAGCGCGGTGAATCGCAGAAGAATAGAACGACCGACCCGAGAAATGTCCGGAAAGCGGGAGGTTAGAATGCCCCAATATGTCGGGCGAGGCTCCTCAACACCCACAACAGAGGTTAGAGGAACCCAAGCTATTGAGTATGTTATATCATAAAGGGGTTTACGTCTAGCCCTGTCTTATAATACAAACAGTGGCTCTTATCATTAATAAGGGAGGAGAAAGCGCTCCTTGCTTCTTATGTATCGTGAACCGAAAGGAAGTGGCTCTGACTTCAGAGGAGATGGGAGGAAGTCGCGGGTTACTGGGGGTATCCGGCATGCGTAAAACCAAGGGGTTAGTCTTAGCAGAGGACGGGTAACCATGAGTCAAGTTCCGTGTAGAGTTTCTTCAAGAAAAAGGGATTGTAAAGTTTTTCTTAAACAAAAGAATTAATTTAGGAAACGTACTATGACACCACGCGAAATGCCTGCTCGTCGATTGTATGTCGTATAAATAGTCTAATTCTATTAATGGATATAACATTTATCAAAAAGCACTCAGAAGTCTAATATTGAAAGCGATGTCCATTTGACTTGGGGGTAAATTAATCGACAAAGAAACTTCGAGTCAGGGCAGAAACACGGAACGGATATTTACTTGAGTCGGGGGGGGGGGGAGTGTCAAAATTAGACAAAATCTGGAAGTCGGTAATGAGCGTACACAGAAAAATTCACCTCCAAGATCCATCGTTGTAACAGAAAACTCACGAGACAACTTTAGAGGGGAGGCTGGGTGGAAAAGAACAAGGCACAATCGATTGCATGAAAAGAGAGGGAGCCGATAAAAGGTTAAAGCTCGATCGTTGATGACATTTGCTTTTATAGGACAGCGGAATAAGAAGTCAACCCCTAAGGGAGCGATGATTTTTGCTGCGTAAGCAAGGGTGAAAGTCCTCGGTAAACACAGCAAATCCTGGAAAAGAATAGAGAAAAGATAGCAGAGCCATTAGAACTGGCTGGTTTCCTTTTTGTTCTCAAAGAGGTGATGAAAGGAAAGTGGAAAATACTCCTTCCTGTACATGGGACGGAGTAGAAAGCCAGAGTCTATCTGGAATTCTAAGGGTCGTGTCCAAGAGGTATAGATCAGTTTATCTCGCTAAAGGATTCTACGATAGGAGCGGAAAAAAAAAAAAAAAAAAAAAAAAAAAAAAAAAAAAAAAAACCCATCATTCTTTTGCGGGGTGCTCACATTGCCCGAAAGGGTCGCCAAGTGGCATAAAAGCGGGTGAGAAACGGATTCTCTTAGACAGGGACTGAATTTGTTGTAGTCGAAACGTAGAAGGAACAGCGCCTCAGCTTGAGGGAATGGGGCCAGGGGGCACCAACACAATCTCTTCTATTCTTCGCCAATAAGAAAAAGGGGGGCACTCACGTTGAGCTCGTGACTTGGGTGATAGGAGATCATGGGGGGGGAAAATGGGAAAAAGAGGTGAGAGAGGAGAGTTCTAATTGCATGCAGAGTGTTCGTGTAGTGGAAGAAGAAAAAGAGTTCTCCAAGGTGTACAATTGCAAGGACCGGAACAGGAAAAAACACGTGTAGCTGGTGGTAGTCAGTTATTGTTTGTATACTGTGTGCGTGATGGATAGGGGAAAAGAGTTGGGGCATTTGGTGGGTCGGCACTGAGGATTTAGCGGGTACGCCATTTGGGGGACAGGCACTACCTTCTGCCACCGTGGTGTTCTTTCATGCTTTCCGGCTTTCAAAAAATATAGAGGGCTTGATCAGTCTTCTTCGATGTAAGCATTAAACGGTTAAAGCTTGAAGGAGGAAGGGGGGGGTGGCGAGGGACGAGTCATTTTTCGAACGTAGTAATTTATAGCCTCTCTTTCTAAAGTGTTTGAGGGTAGGAAAAGGGAGAATTCAGCAAGCTCTCTGAATTAGCTGGCCTAGGAGCTATCTTGAATGGAAGGAGGTGCAAATTTTTCAGCAGGCCAGAAAAAAGTGGGGGGGGGGGGTGTGGGGGGGGGGGGGGGGGGGGGGGGGAGTGTGATGGCTAAAAGTTAAAGAGATCTTTCCGTCGGGGTGGGGTTTTATTTTGATGAAAAGGGGATCTTGCGAGCGTACTCCTTTTACACGCTCTAGGGGGATGGGCGATTCTGTGGGGTAGGCGAATACTGTCGAACAGGGTGCTGTGGGTGAGCTAAAATTATGCGCCACTTCTAGCGTCGGGAGTAGGGTAGAAGGTTCAAGTGCGAATATTCACAGGCTCTCAACACAAAAAACGGTCAGGATTATGTCTTTTGAAAAAAAGGTTAAAATTCCTGTCAGATGGCTCGCGCTAAAGCACCATAATACCTCCGTCCTGGAACATAAGGCAGAGAGGTTGGAATCTGACAAAGTTAAGTAAAGCTTCAACGTTGAACTAAAGAAAAAAAATAAACAAGTCGACGGCAAAAAATGGCGCGCAATTCTGGAACAAATATGCCTAGAAGAACGAAATAGGGGGGGGGGGGGGTTTTCTCAATTCGATGCGAAAAAAGAGGGGGACAAACTTAAGTAAAAACTGACACGTTGAAGAAAGGGCTTAGCGAAATAGCAAAGAGAAAAACGTTCAGACTCAGATCTTGTCCCCTTCATGTCTCTAAAAAACGGAACCACTTATTGTAGTAACCGGTAGGTGAAACTGAGTTGAAAAAGAGATACGCCTTTCTGTCTGGGGGGAGTTGCCTCCGGCGTTGTCTGACATGGGCCGGGGACCAAAAATGGTTTAAGAGCGAATTGCGCAAAAAAAATCGGAAGCCGATAAGTCCTCCGTTGGCATGGGAAAAGAATGCAGTGTTCGTCATATGTCTGTACTCGCAACGTGAGGGAGAAGAGTTCGCTTATACCTCATCTAGGTCGGGAGCAAAGGGGAAGGGGATCTGAAGTTATAGTGGAGGGAAAAAACTTCAGCAAAAAGTTATCACCATCCTTAAGCATCAGTTTTGGAGGTTACGGAAAGGAACGACACTAATTCTTCAAACATCCAAAAGAGTTCAGAAAAAGGACATTGCGCTACCATCAGAACCGAACCGGAGAACAGAAAAAAGGGGAAGGGTCAAGAGTATCCAACGCGGAGAGCGGTACCATGATCTATAAAGTTAGAAGGACTACCCCACATTTTCTGAACGAGCAAAAGAAAAGAAGAGGAGACTAAACTACTCCCACTGGCAGGGGACGCGCGCAAAAACCATCTTTTGAAAAAGGGGGAACCTACCTTCGAGGAACGAGGCGCAAGTTAAATCGACTAAGGGGTACTCACTTTTTCTATCTTCTGAAATGCCGTCTACCCGATCCGCCAATAGGAAGGAACGGACAAAGGAAAATTTACTTTCCTTCTGCGAAATCCTCTGGATGACTAAGAGAGAACGGAAAAATCACCGCTAATAAAACCAGTGGAGAAAGAGGGGTGCTGGGCGAGGTCGCTTCCAGGGGAAGGGGGAAGTTGGGAAAAAGGTGCCAATAAGGTACCTCAAGCATGAGCTATAAAAAAACAAAAAGAAGTTAAAACGGCAAAACCGCGGGAACTTGTGAAGCTTTGGTGTCGCCTGCTCTGTAACGCTGCTGGGGTAAAAAAACTAAGAAGTCCTCGAGACATAGGGAGAACAGCGCCAAATTTAAAATCAGAGAAGTAGTGATGCGATGTGCGCACCTTTAGCCGAGGGAAGAATAAGGAGTCCTCATCCAAAAAAAGCCAAATCAGTTCAAGGCGGGCGTTCCACATACGTTCAGCCGAACAAACGTCAAAGAAGGGGAGTCTAAACGGACAAAGAAAGGACCGCTCGCTGAGAGCCGAGAAACGAAGAGAAGGTGATAAAGCAAAACTGAAACATCATATTCCCAGGTGGGGAGGGTGGGGATCGTGCGAGAGGGAAAGAGATAAAGACATACACGTAAAGAATTAAAGGAAAAAGAAAAAGTCCTGCCTCGCCACGGGTGAAGAAAGAGGGTGGGGAAGTGAAAGTAAGATACAATTAATATATATCACTTGAAGGGGGGAGTAAAAAAGACAAGCCCCCATAAATCATCTCTATGAGAAAAAGGGGGAGGTTTTGCTGGGTTAGGGAGTACATCATTATTGGGGGGAAGGGGCCCGGGAACGCTGCGCTGTTGCCTTCGTTAATAGAAGGGGCCAAGAAAAGGGAGGGGAAAGTCGGGAAAATGGTCTCAGTGGGGGGAGAGAAGAGTTAAATTCGGGCTGTGAACTGAAACTCTAATTGAAACGAAGGGAGGGTCGGCGAAAATCAAGGGGATCGTCGGTGTCAGACGAAAGGACATCGCGATTAAAGGAAGGGTTGGAAATGGGGGACAAGACCTAACGCTACGCGGATTGTTCTGAGTCGCCGCAGGGGGCATAAATTTTCAAAAACCCTGGAAGAGGCGGGCCTTGGGTAGATTGCGAGTAGTTTCTCAGCACTGGCCTCTAAAGGAACACGGGAGCATACTCCAGTTGGGGGCGGAGACAGGGCAATTTGGGCGGATATACGATCGTGTACAAAACGAGTCCAGAAAATGGCGGAATGACTTCACTCCCAGAAGTGATGGTTACATTGCGACCGACCTCAGTCAAAATGGGGGTCGGCTGACGAATCGTAAAACGGGGGGGAGAAAAAATCGGAACTCTAATAAAAGCACGTTAATAGTTACGAGCCACTAAGATCAAGACCCTTCTGAATGAGGGTTGGGGACTGGGGTTTAGGGGGAGAGGGGGGGAGGGGTGGAGGGGATGGGGGAGAGGAGCGGGGGGTGGGAGCGGGAGGGAGGCGGTGAGCAATGAGAGTGAAGGTGGGGGGGGGAAGGTAGAGGAAGGGGGGAGAGGGGGTGTTGAGAGGAGAGAAGGGGAGAAGAACTTGGGAGGTGTGCGAGTGGGGGCAGTGGTGGAGGTGGTGGGAGGGGTTTTGGGCAGAGGGAGATTTGGTGGGAGGGCGGGTTGGGCGGGAGGGGAAATGTGGTAGTGGAGGGGGTGTTGGGAGAAGGGAGATCTGGGGAGGGGAGGGTTCGGGGAGAAGTATCAGGCATGTCCTAGCTGTGGGGTGGGGGGAGGAGTGTGCTCTTAAGTGTTCCTCGAGTAGTGGTGAGGTGAGTTGCTCTGGACGACGTACCAGCGAGGGGCCATGGTTCTTTCGGTTGAAAAAGGGATGACTGCTCTGTCTCCTTCCGGCTGGTTGTGGCGGTCGATCTCTTTGTTACCTCTAACAGCGTGCTTGTAAGAGAAGGGGGGTGGCGGGTGTGCTTCTTTTCTGGCCGAATGCGCCGAGTGGGAGGGGCGCTGGAGAATAAATAGAGTACCGGTGCGTTTACTCTTAGATAGCGGGAAGTTCGGAAGTCGATGTTACCTGTTACCTGCGAAGGGAGGGGAAAGGGTTCGCGACTATTGGAGCTAAAGAGGGGTAAAGGTGATGATGCCGGCTATGAAAACAAATTGAAGGGCAAATGGGGCCGGGGACGCGTGAAGGGAAATGCACGAAATGCACAATAAGGGCATAGGTGGCAAACGAGGGGAGAGATACGAATGTTAAAAAGAAAAATTAAGAAAGAGAAAGTAGCTGTCACAACGAGTTCAGGAGTTGAAAAAAATCTGGGGTCCGGTAGTGAGTTCTGGGCGGTGACGGGTGGGTCTTACGTGCAACTCCAATCGGATAAAGACGATCCAGGGAGAAAAAAAGTTTCCATTTGACATGAAAGAAGGAGAAAAAAAGTGCACTATTGGGGTCCTCACCAAGGGCTAATTGTTCATAACTGATTCTTTGAACGCGAGAGGTAAAAGTTCGTCGTTTACGGGAAAAACCCCAAAATTAAAAAAGGTTTGAAGGGGATGGAAACAAGCGCAACACCATTCACTAATGAAAATTTGAAAGGGGGTAATAAGTTCAGGGGTGTCATGTAATCGAAACTGAGAGACTCTACAAAAGGACGCTTGTTACTCTCGGAGGGGGGGGGGTCATCCCGTTAAGTAGAGGGGAGAACGAAAACTCTACATAGCGGGTATCGAACATACGTAAGGGACTGGGGGAAATCTTTGGAGCAAGAAAACCATAGGGGGAGAGGGCCGCAGTGTTCCTTACTTACGGGGATATAAGATCATCGGGCCCGAGGGATAGCGAACTCTTCCAACCAGATTGAGAACTAAAGACTCTATACAGTTCCGAAGACGTGTGCGGGGGACATTAAAAAAGCTGTCGCTGCGCTTCCAGGTTGTTCCAGGGCGAGCCAGCGATTTCCTAATTAAGGGTGGCCGGTGTCTGCTAGACCTGGATTACACGGGGGGGGGCAACGGATATTTACAAAGAAAAACTGAATCTTTTTAGAATCCTGCGGAGGTTTATGGAGAAGGTCATTGGGCAAGGCTGGGCAGATTTCAGATTCATCTAAGAGGACTGAAGAAGTGAATGCAAGAACTGGGGTAGTTGGGGAAGAAAAAAAAAGCAGACGAGAAAAAAGGTGCACAGGAAGAGGGGAAGAATTGGAGCTAAATTTTTTAGGAATCTAGAAAACAACAGGGAGTAAAAAGAAGATCAAAATATGATTACCCATTCCACGGAAAGTGGGCACCGGTGTTCTGGAATAAGAACGGCTGCATCACGGGGGGATGGAGCAGAGTGCAGATGAAAGAATTACAAAGAGGCTTCCTTGGGGAACCAAGGCGAACGCTGGCCTACACAGGGGAGACTATTTTGCAGGGGGGGTGGCAACAGGGACAATCGAGAATTGTTGTGGATTCTTGGAAAAAAGGGCTTAGACACGGCCCACTAAGACGAGTGTCCTTCAATCAAGAAACAATGCACACCCAGGGGGGCCACTTTCGTTCACTAGAATCAAACCCTAATTTCGCAGGGAAAAGTATAGAGGGTCCAGGTTTCAGAAATCTTTCTGCAAGTCCAGAGCGAGAGTCTGAAATGACGTGGGGCCAGTGGGGATATTTCAAATAAGAAAGGAAGAGTACCATGGAGCTTCCTATCTTCCTGGGGCTCCAGCAGAAGGAGGGAAAGAGGGGGGATGAATCTGAGAAATTAAACTAAATTTCTGATGGAGGAAGGAAGTGGGGGAGGTGTGTTGTTTCTTCAAGCATAGTTCTTACACTCCAGTGAACAGGAGGGGAGTACCTAAACGAATTCCGGACCGGTGAAAACGAAAGGCTGTCGCCAGAGTGGCAATAAGACGGCTATAACAAAAAAGTGTAGACAGGGAAGAGAAAGGAGAAAAATCAGAACAAAGCGTGTCCGAGGCGTGTCCCCATAGTGATGTAAATAGACTTGAAAAATCTGCCAAACTCGGTCTGATGAAACTTCAGCCACCGGACTGGAAAGAAGAAAAGGGCCAAGACTTCAAGACAGGGTTGGACCTGAAAATTGGGGGGAGGTGAGATTTCGTCATGAAATGCAATCGCGATAAAGAAGATGAAGTCCCTGGGGGACAGGAGGATAAAAAGAAGGGGGGGGATGGATTTCAACCGGTAAGGGCCCCGTTCGTCGGGGTCTCTGTGAGCGTATAGGCATCACTTATCTAGGAGTGGAATGCCAGATCCGCAAGAAAATGAAATACGGAGGAGGAATTAAAAAGAATCGCGGTGAAATCGCCGGTAAACGGAAGGTATAAAAGCCCTGCAAAGAATGGGAGCCCGCGGGGGTGGAGAAACAAATTTAGCAGGCCCGAGATCAACAGAAGAGAATTCATGACAAAGGATAGAAAGGGATAAGTCACTAAGCTGCCGGAAAAACAGGAACCGGACGACTTATTTCACAAAAGGGGCTGGAGAAGCACGGAGGGCGCTCGTGAAAATTAGAAGGGGATCTTAGAGAAAAGGTAGTCTGCGGCTTTTTCTCGTTCGGGGAGGGCTGACAAGAAGAAATAAAACACTCGTAGATAGAGCATCAATGTCAAAGCCACGAAATGGGGGCCGGCGCATGAGAATGTAGCTGTAGGAGAAAATTTGTACGAACAAGCCACATAGAAAAAAAATGCAGATCTGCCGTATGGCAGGAAGTCCCGTGAATAGAGTATAGAAAGAAAACGCAGTAAAGTTCGCAAGAGAAGGGACAGGGGAAAAGATTCAGTGGGTGAAAAAGCACGTTTGGGACACTCGAAGGGGGACGCAAACAATGGTCCTAAAGTAACCGTTGGAGGTGGCACCACAATGAATTCCGGGAAGAAGTTCAACAATCAAACCTCATCCGACCAGCCTGGGGGACACAGAACGCTTTCAGTGGGGGAGGAATTTAAACCATGCAAAGGAGAGGGATTAACCGCGCGAATCGAGACCTAAACGAGGAATACCCTTTAATAATTGGGGGGGGGGGGAATCTCTGAAAAAACAGCGCCATTGAAATGTTCCGTGCCATTTGTCCGGAAAACGGAAAGAAGAAAAAGTGAATGAGCTTCTGGGGGGGGCTGCTTGGTGGGGGTTTGGGAGGGTCAGTCAGCACATCCTCCGTGGATTCAGAAAAATGGTGGAAAGGGGACCTGGATAGGAAGGGGACAGTGGTCAATAGACGGATCTTTAGGTGTAAGGCTTTGAGGAGAGTTAGAGAAGCTAAAGAGAACCCTCTCACCTGGGAGAGCAATGATGTGGGCGCGTCTTAGAAGAAAAAATTGCTCCGTTAGAGGGTGAGAATTTCAGAGGACTATTGATGGACTAAAGAATCTGCTACTTTTGCTATGGGGGAAAAACAGAGAAACGCAGGTCTCCCCAAGCGGGTAATTTTTTGTGCGAAAAATCTAAAATAGTCGCTCATAGAAATGCTCACGTGAAAGAAAAGGGCCTCTTCAGCTGAAGCTAGTGGATTTAATGCGCCTCTCTCGGGTGATCGACTACAAGGTCTTCAACAAAGCAGGAAAAGATGATTCGAAATAAACCACTTGCGGGGTGAGTACGAAGGTTTTTTGGTATTGAGGAAAAAGGTTTTTTCGTATTGGGTAAACATACAGATCAGGGGAACGTTAGCAAAACTTGACTCAATTTGGGGGTCTTTTCCGCAGGGGGAGAGGATGGAAGGGTAGAGGGTGAGATTATGATGAGGGGAATTAATGTACGTTAGGATGGGGGGGGGAAGGTTTGGAGAAGAGGCGAACTGAATATACAGAGAAAAAAGACTTCTCCCAAGTGCAGTGGGGGGGAAACGGAGTGTACAGCCCTTCGCCTTGACAAATAGGAGGGGGGGGCTGGCTTGGGGCGCTAAAAAAGAAGCTAGAAATATGTATTCGGGATTTTTCAAGGGGGTGGGATCGCGAGGTTCTAGGAAAATGGGGGGGGGCGAAATAAAGATTTAACATAGGAAAACTTTTACCGCTCGCGGGTCTAGGCGGTCTTTTATCAGGGGACAAGGAAAGAAAATGGTGCATGGAAGCTTTGGGGAGGTCGAGCAGACTGCATGCTCATCATGAAAATCGTTCTGGAATTTAGGGTAGGGAAAAAGTCAAATGGACATAACAACGACTACGGGCATTCTTCTTAGAGGGGACTGGTGATAAGACGAAGGAAGTTGAGTACGCTTCAAGTATCAATCACCGACATCGAGCTGAAACGAGGTCGGGGGACGAGAAGGAAAAGAAAAAATGAAAGGCTCGCCCCCAGCAAGATCTCAATACATCGACAGGGAAGGCTCTAGGCCACGAGATTGGCTGAGGGGTTGGCGCAAATTCGAAATTCACGGAAGGCTTAAAACGAATAAAACAAGGGAGAACGACATCAATGCAATATCTCTCAAAATCAGTGGAAG
>Ga0179593_1719378_pt1 | contig 12414 bp, 10 predicted proteins | sample CZODoug2_1_08_16_FD_185931 | JGI IMG/M metagenome (GOLD analysis project Ga0179593, IMG submission 185931) | Vadose zone soil fungal communities from Angelo Coast Range Reserve, California, USA - CZODoug2_1_08_16fungal (PacBio error correction) | ecosystem: Environmental > Terrestrial > Soil >...
GCCGAACGTCGAGACGTCGATGGATAGGATTATCCACTTCACGCTGCGAGGCGGGGAAGGGGTTAAAAAGGACCGTGCGTGGGTATGCGCGGAGAGGTAAAAAGAAGGTTGGATCGAGAGGACAAGGCAAAAATTGCGGTGCGGGCAGTGTAAGGGGAAGAAAGCAAGCCGATCGGATGCCAATCCGGACAAAAGAGAAGCGTCCCATCCGAACCCGCACCCGAACGATGAGGAGTTTGCCTTTCTTGAACGAGCAAAGGGGAAGAGAGAATATGCATCTAGACGGTCGACTCCCGGGAGAAAGAAAGCGATTCCGATCACGAGGGGGAAACACACGCCCTTCGCTATGCTCACCGGGACTAAGGAGAGGAGGTGGCAAAGGGAGGAAGGTTCTATGGCCGAACTTCATTATGGGCAGCCTTAGTCCCAACTGGGGGAAAAGAGAAATTGTTGAGCATTTCTCCATGACTTCGAATCCCGCCACACGAAGAGGGTCAGCAAGTGGCAGAAGGATCCGGAGGAAGGAAGAACGAGAGTTGCAGAGGGGAGTCAATGCCCTGTTTTCTCAGTGGACGAATTCTGGGGGGCGTGAAGACTGGGGCGTCTGGAAAAGACGCAGAGGGGGCCTGCGCGTAGATCGGATTTCCGAAGCTTCATCGCGTAAAGTCAGCGGCGGGACTGAGAAAGGGCAAAGTGACGTGTGGCGCGCCGGACCAAGAATCCGTAATGGGTCTACGTATGCCGAAGTGTACGAAAGTATTGAAGGGGGCTTTGCTGATGATACGATGGGGGAGACGGAAACTCGGGCGTCCCGGGAATCTTGGGGATCGCCAGAAAAACCGTGAGGTGGGAGAGGAGGACCAAAGGGGAACGCAAGGCGGCCTCTGTAGTCGATCAAAAAAAAAAAAAAGTCCGGCTTCTGGAAATTATGAGGGGGAGGGAAATCTACGGGGCCGAATGCGCGGCGCTGCCGAGGGGAGAAAGCTTTTCAGGGGGGGGATAGAGGGGGGAGTCTGCTGCTTGTGAGAGGTTGCCTATAGAAAGCGCCGCAAAGGTTTTGACTCTAAAAGTAAAGCACAAAAAGAAGGAGGAGAAGACGGCGGCTGGAGGACAACCAACCGGAGGACAGAAAGAAACCTTGAGGTTGCGTGAAAACAGCAGGGGAAAAGCGAGGTACTATCGGCCGCAAACAATACAAAGGAACTTCGGGGGTAAAGAGGATGAAGGCTCCGCAAAGAGGGGGGGATGTCGAGCGAGCTTTTCCAGCAGTGGGAAAGGGAAACTCTGACTTTAGAGGTTCTATACAGCGCAGGTTTTGGATGAAATCCTCTCCACTGTCACAAACGGAAAGAAATCTCAAGTAAAATCGGAGGGCGATCGAGAGTACGAGGGAGTGGGGAAGCGGTACTCGCGAACCAAACGTCCTGCGTTAGTGGGAAAAGTGTCCGAGAAAAGAATACCCGCTTGAAGCCAGAGGATGCGCAAAGAACGAAGAAAAAAGATAAGGGGAGGGGGGCGGTGGCTAGGGCGTTTCATCGACCAAAATACTAGCACAAGGGGAGATCGCGTGGGACTGAAGCTAAAAAAAACTCAAGGAGTGGGTGCGCAGCGAAAGCGGAACCTATTGAGGATACTCATGGACAGAAAGAAAAAATTCTCTACCGATTCGTTAGGAAGCTGCGGGAAGAACGGAAGAGGAAGGGTGGGGAGGGGAGTGAAACGTCGGAACCCGCATATTTAAACTGGCGTAGAGAGTGGAAGCAAAAAACGCAACGAACGAGGAAGAGGAGGGCGAGAAAATAAGTAGGGTTAGAAAATTGTTAGACCGCGGGTCCGTACAGGGTCGTGATGCACTAAAGATCGAGAACCGCACAGGAGGGGACCCGCGGGAAAAAATGGACGGAAAGTCGCGGCAAAGGCGCTGAAGACGCCGGAGTGAGAGGGCCGAGCCAAAGCGAAAAACAAGATGGCGAGTAAGCTGCGGCAATTGGGCACTGGAGGAACTAGCAGTTTTTGTGGTAGTGAGCAGGCGAAAAAAGTCTGTAGGAAGCTAAGGGACAGAAAATCTTTGGTCAAATCGCGCGCGATGCAAGGGGCATAGGAATTGGAAAAACGGCAAGGAAGAGGAAGGGTTGTGCTAGTAAGAACGGAGCACACCCGGCCTGATCAGCCTCTTGAAGGAGGGGGGGTACCGGGGAGGGAAAAAAAGGGGGCCGATATCCATTTTAAGTAGGCCATGTCAACGGGTTTTACTACAACTTCCCACGGGTGCGAAAATGAAAGCAGCAGGATGACTGTGGAGGGAGGCTGGACCCTTATGGGGGGCGCCTGGCAAATCAGACGAAAAGGCTGAAGGGACAGTGGGGATCGAATACTCTCTCAACAAAAAACAACTTATGGGATTAAAATATATATTACTTTGAGATCTCTAGGAACAAAACGGTGCAAAAATCAACAAGACTCATCCGAAAAAAAATGATTCATCTAAGCCGCCCGTGCAAAGCCAAGAATCGGGAAATGAAGAAAAGGGAACACGTGGAGACTCGGAAAACCCTCTGAAGAAACCGAAAAACTGAATGCTTCGGATTTAGGGGAATAAAAAGGGTTGATAGGGGGATACGGGCGGGGCCCAAATCCGACGCCGGAACAATCAAAGCCGGGGGTGCCTCAGTGCAGCGCTCTTAGACCGAGAAAAATGGGCCGGGGGAGAAAATTTTAAAATGAGGATCGGCTCGGCGAGCAAAACAGAACGATTCTTCCGGCAGGGATCGAGGGGTCGGGTTGCTGGCGTTGAAAATAAAAAAAGAATGCCCCCCGCTCGTAATCGCGCACTAAAACGGGGATCGCCAAGGTTTGGGAGCTGTGGGTCGACTTGATCACCGGAAGTCGCGAGAAAATCGGAAAAGGGGGGGGAAAAAAGGAAGGACACCATTCCCGCCTAGTAAGTAAGAAAGTGAGCTAACGTCTGAGGGGTTAGAAAAGGGTCAGTTCTTCGACTCACCTCCGCTTCTCCAACCTGAATTCACAAAGATCTTGTATGAATCTTCTAGTGTTCGGATGGAGCTTTAAAGGGTGGGAAAGGTCCGGGAGGGGGAGGACGTGCAGATAGACTGACTAAAATCTGGTCCGACTGCGGGCTAACGCAGTAAAAAGGAACGCCCGCGATGATTGGGCGTGCAAAGTCCGAACGCGCGGGATAGGCGCATATAAGGTGCCTGTGAACAACGTCGGAAGAAGAGGAAAGGAGCGCAGCAAAAAAAAGAACGAAGTGAGATAAAAATAGCTGCCGAGGGCATTATCAACGTGTGCGAGGTCTGAGGGAGATATCACAAAGAAAAAAATATACCCACTTGAGGAGGGGGGGTGACGAATTTTGCGCACCTCTGGCGTCAAAAAGCTGGGCGGAGAGCCAGAAAAGAAGAATGGCGAGTGGCTGGGTAGACCATCACGCAGCTCTTAAAATCGATCGCACCGATTTCAAGGGATCATTTCGGACTGAAGGCGGAGAGCTCCTCCAAACGTGTTGTTGATAAACAGAAATCACGCCGGTCGGTAATCGGAAACGCTCGTCGACCATGGGGAAAAAAGAGACTTTGAGGGAGTCCTCCCTCCGCCGACAGTACGGAACGTACAGGTCGGTAGGTGCAGGCCGCTCGGAAAAAGAGTTAAGAAGGCTGATGAAAGCCTAAAAAAGGCCGGGCTGACTAGACCACCAAGGGTTGGGTGGAAAAGTCTCGAGAAAAACGGCAAGCGATCGGCTCCGACAATAAAGAAGGGGGGGACCATCGTATGTCGAAAAAGAAACGATGGGAAAAGTCAAGCGGACACAACCACTATAAATTGAAAACAGAAGACACGGAGCGATATCCAATCAGGACCTCCTTGCGTTTCCCGGGGGGGAAGAGAGCGACAAGACAGTGGCGATCAAATTACCGGGACCGATCGGGGGGGTTTGAGATGCAGAGCGAGCTCGCAGAAAGGCGGCCATCAAAAACTCCAAACATCAGACTCGTACACTAAGCATACGGGGAGAAATGGCCGGAACAAAGTCGATGTCGAAAGTGAGACGTGAGAAAATCAGAGGAACAGTTGACGCACGGAATGGCGAGCAGCGGGGCGGCCATCCGAGCGAGGAAAACTCGCGAAAAGGGTTATCCGCGAACATAAATCATGAAAGAGAAACCGGCCTGGAAGAACACGAAGCACTCCTCTCGTGAGGCGGCCAAGATCCCGAGGGAGGAGAAGAAAAAAATGCGGGGGGAAAGGATTGACCTGTATGCTCAACAAATGTCGGGGCCGAAAAAACAGTGAGGTGTCACGCGATGGAACTGCTAGGGAAATGTACAGAAAGCCGCATCGACCGGGAGAAAAGCTTGCGGCAGTTCCAGGTCGAAAAGGCCGACGAAGTGGTCCGCCAGCGCCGAGGAATCGAGTTACTTCAGAATGCGACTCGTGAAGCTGAGAGGCGTAGACACGTATAAAAGCCAACCTTGAGGCCATACCGTGTGCGGGGAGATGGACGAAGGCAAAAAAAAAGAGGGACTAAGATCCTAGAGGCGTAGTGATTAAACAGAAGCAACCAACATTTTTGCATTTGTTGTAAAGCTAGAGAACCCGCGGCCTGATCCAGAGCGGAGCATACAAACGAACAGAAGGCGATTTCTAACATGAAAATAGTCTAAGTGAGAAGAATGATAGGGAGCGAGGGCAAGAGGGCCGCGTTTGCACTTATTGAACTTCCGAAAAAAAGAACTTATAAGAAAAGAAAACACACTCGACGAGTGTGGTGCAAGGAAGGCTTTAGAAGCCGAAACGCAAGCAAAAGATATCCAAGGCATCGAACTTCGAGCGGTTGTTGGGGTCGACTCGGGGGACATGACCCGGGAGGGTTTAGGAGAGGGCTGGAAAAAAGAAAGCGGGGTTGGAGAAAAGGACGGCGACGCAGCAAAACATGGGAGTTGATCGTGTTGGGCGAAGAACGATGGACCGAGAGGGAATACGAAGCGTAGCTTACGTGAGGGGGCCAAGGCACGATGGCCTCAGGCTTGCGTACCGGAGCTGAGAAAAGCCTCTGAAATCGATACGGGAAAAACGTTAAATTCTCTACTACTATGAGGCTATTCTCTGGAAGGAAAAAACCAGGTCCCGATATGGAGAACGAAAAAAGCTTCCCAGAGCTTACTGGGGCCTTCTATGCCTCCGGAAGAACTGAAAGAGACATTGGAAAGGAATGCGAACCTTCATCCTCAAGTTAACACGGAACATTTGTGATCATAGAAAAGGGCTCGAGGGAAATCAACAAAGAAACATCTCCCGAGAGGTTTCGTGGCATAGGGGGGGGGCGATAAAAAAGAAGAGATTGCGTCTGGGGATGTGGCAAGGAAGGGTTCCAAGAAGGGCAATGGTGTGACACGCGGACTTCTGGCGGAACCTCCAGAGAAAACGAGGATGGCCGACAACGGATGCACATAAAAAAACTCATCAACAGTGCGCAAATTAAGGGATGTCAGGAAACAGAAGATGGGCGCCCGAGGTGCGGCCAGTAACCCGTCAGGGGAGGGGTATAAGTGCGGGGGAATGATTCATGGTGGCACTCATTGGCTAGAACGTAGAACTCTAAGGCGGAGTAGAAGAAAGCGGTCCAGAGTGCTCCTCCAAGAAGAAAACCTATTTCTCTCATTAGACTCCCGGGAAAGCAATGGCGGAAGGCGTGATATTAGGAGAAAGGTTCGGAGTCTAACTGGGGGGGGCGTTCGGCTAACTTGACGCCGAGTAAAGATTCCTGAGAGCCTCTTTTCTGCCTATCGAGGGGAGGGGGCCGAGGGGGGGCGCGTGAGGAGATTTAAATCACAGCCGTGTGGGGCCACCAAGAAGAGCGAGTTACGCTGCGAGTCATCCTTCTTCAAAGGCTCCGATAAAAAGAGGGAAGAAGGACTCGACAAACAGAGGGCCGCACCTGACCTGTACTTACGGGAGGGGTCGCAAAAAGGGGGAGGGGTAGGACCAGGAGGGGTCGCGCAGACCGGTGGACGAACGGAAAACGAAGGAAAGGCGGCGTTTTGCTGAAAACATCCGAAAAAAAATGGGGGAAAAAGATACAGGGAAGAATCAAAGACGCTAAAGAATCTGCGGTGGAGACTAACGCCGAGGTTATTGGCAGATCGCGAAAGAAAAGGTACGGACCAAAAGATGCAATCTTGGAAATCGACGCCGAGGTTCTGCGCAATAGGAGAGGGGAGGGGTACCCGGGGAGGATCATAGGGGCTTGGGGACAAAAAAAAAATTAAAAAGCTGAAAAAAATAACTAAGGGGGTAGGCATCTAACGATCCAGGACGGCCTTATCATTACCGGCTCCGTGCTTTCGACCGCAACGTGGTGGATGTGCGGGGGAAAAGCAGTATACCTATTCGGCACGGCGTTTTCCAGCACAAGAGGACGCAGTGGAAAAAAATCAAGGGGGAGGGGGCGGAAACGTACGCAAAGGAGAGGGTATAGGGGGCTGGGGATGCCCAAGTCGACCCGCAGATTTAACTTCGCGATGGGGACTATGAAAAGGAAAAGAGCCGAGAAGGAACTCTCGCGAAAAAAAGGGGGGGTGGGGTAAAAGAAAACACCCCCCCCCCAATACCCCTCTGCCGAGGTTGTTGATACCGTGATAAGCAGCCGGGAACGAAAGTCGAATGGAAGCAACCAAAAGTCGCTAACTGCCGAAAGTTACTTTATGTCATCGTCCCGTCAAGCGGAGGGTCAATGTGGGAGGGAGGTAATAGACGGGGAAAAGTCTAGCACACGATCCAGAACAACTCCTAATCCGCTTCTTCAGGGGGTGCATGAGGCAAAGGGAGATGGTGGTGAAGGGGCAAAGCAAACAAGGTGCATTACGATCTTTCTCAAACTTAAAGGGGGAGATGAAGGATGGAGATGGAAAGGGTGAATCATTGAAAATTTGCCCTTCCCGACTCTAATGTCCTAAATTCTACTACTTGTCCGAGCCAACACCGGCGATCAGTATCACCGCTGAGTTGGGCATACCGGCGTCTCTCGATAAAAAAAGGAGACGCAGCCAAAACCAGGGAGGGGAAATGAGACAAGGAAATTTGGAATCTTCACCCCCTTTGGAATCATGAAAATCATAGAGGGGCAAGATTTGCTCGTTGAAAAAACTGTATTCTCGTGGAAGTTGACGGGACAGGATCTTCCACCCGCTCAGGGCGAGAGAATGTCGGGTGGTTCGCTTGGGTAGAGGGCGTAGCTAGTCTAGTCTCTAGAAAAAATTATGGGGGAAAAGAGGGAGATACAGGAAGGAGGCTTCTACATAACCACATGACAGCAGGAACTAACGCGGCGTAGAGGGTTACAGACAACGGCGGCCCGTCTAGAACACGGGCGTTAAACTGAATCCGCAAGAGCTAGTGCTGGAGACGTCTGGTCTGGCGGGGTCACATGTTTTACAACGGGGAAAAAAGAAATGCCCCAATGGATAAAAGGCCTCTTTACTACGCCGGTTGATGGCGGTGGAAAGAGGAAAAATCTGCGGATCAGATCATTCCGGGGTTGCTACAGGCCGAGGGACAGAGGCCGAGGGTGGGAAGGGTAGGAGTCGATAAATAACACGGGGAAGCCTATTGCTTTCCTTTCCTTGAGGGCTCATACATCTACTTATCTCTTTATGGGGGGCTAGGTGCAACAAAACCAAGAAGGGGGCCTCATTAAGCAGTCGCCACTTCCGGCGGATCTGCCAATTCTTTTTGTAGGAGCTGGGTTTTTGTCAGACGCCGAACAAGTGAAAGCTAACGGGGCAAAGGCATCAGAAACCAGTGCCAGTACAGGGGGGGCCAGCTTGTCGACTTCAGTGAGGGTTTGTGGTGGGGACTGGGGGAAAGGGGGGAGAACAGATTCAAACGAGTCTAAACCATGAAATTCAAGACAGAAATGGTATGGCCTCTGGTAGAGAGATCAGTTGACCTCGAGTGTGCTTCATCGGAGAGCCATAGAAAAAAGAAGAAGAAGGAAGGGGGGCGCGGAAAGACCTGAACGCCGGCTCACTCCAAAAAGTGCCTTTCCGAATGCGGGGGGAAAGAAGAGAGGGGGTCAAGAGCGCGGGCTGAAGAGGAGCCTACATAGGCGCCTCGCTTCAGTTCCGTCACAAAGAACGAGGGGGGGGGTCGAACGGGGAAGATCACCGGCCGCGTCCTTGAGCGTTTAAGAAACCGGGGACCAGTAACAGGAAAAAAAGACAAACCGGAAAAGGCACAGGGGGCCGGTGCGATAAGAGGGGTCGAGGGGGGCAGAAAGAAAAAGAGGGGGGGACCGGGGGCCAGGACGGGAAAGCGATGTACCTGGTGCTTGGAAGCTATAGACCATATGAAAGGAGGGGTCAGAGAGAAGAGGGACCGGAAGTCGTGAATATTTCTTACCGGCTATAGGGCCTCAAAAAAAGGGGGGGGGGCTGAGTAGGGGGAGAATGACGGAAGGTCGGATCAACTCCAGGGAAAAAGGTCAAAGGGTACCTCTCGAAGATCCCTCGCGTAATGCTAAACCGGAACGAATGTTCTGAGGGGGAAGATAGACTCGATTTCGCTAGTTCATCACAATAGGTAGGCGGGAGGGTCGAAGAAAAGAGATTGCCTTACTTATAGCGGGACGTAACTGTGGAGGTGGGGCAATTCTCGCCACCAACTCGATGGAAGAAGACATGGGAGAAGAGGGATAGGCCAAGAAAAGATGCACATCCCATCCGAGCGACGCGTCATCATCGGGGTCGTCCATCTCGACGAAGTAAAGACAAAAAAAAACGTAAGGGAAAGCAAGGCAATATGAAAATCCAATCATTGCAGCGTTGCGTTAACCGGGAGGGGGGAAAAAAAAGAAAAAAAGGAAAAAGATTCCCGTGTCGATGGATTATGAACTTTACATCGTTTTAGATGCGGCTCCTAGGAAAACAGTAGGGGCAAATACAGCACAAATTGGCCTACTGAAAGATACGTCACCAAGACCTGGATCGGGTTCCGGGGGATTGGGAAGGTAAAATTGAAACAGAACAGAAAAAAAAAGGGGACTCACTCATGAGACGAATGGCTTCACTATGTCTTTCAATCCGAGCAGAGAAAGCCTAGGCTGGGGGGATGGGGAAAAAAAAAAAAAAAGAATTCAGGAAAAGGAAGGGGGGGGACATGAGAAAAAAGGATAAACCTGCCTTTCCCTCAAAAAGACGGCTGGCCTCAACGGATTGATAGCTATGCACGAAAACCCTCCCCTCTGGGGGAGAGCGTTGGGGGGAATAATGAAAGACAACAAAGGGGAGCTTTGGACGGGGAGGAGGCGTTCAAGCAAGCGGTCTCTCCAATGGAGCCTTTACGTCCTCTCATCGAAAACTTCATCGTAGAAAAAAGGGGTGGCGAAAAAAAGTGGGTCTGAGAAGAACGGTGGGGTTTAATGCAAAGCGAGAATCGTCGTGCTAATTTTCACCTTGTAATTACAGTCCTCGGGGAGATGGGGGCTTAACGAGGAAGGAAGGAAAGGCATAGGGAAAGGGGGTAGGGTAGATTTTAGAGAAACCGGTAGCGGAAATATTCCACGGATCGGGGGCTATCCTATCGAGGCGTGCGGAGCCAACGAAAGAACACGTTGGGGGGCCTGGGGGGAGGTCGAAGCTATATAGAAACAATTGAAAATCCCAGAGCGCGCAACGCCCCGGTTCATGTTCCAGAAAGAGGTCGAACAAGGAAAAAATTTTCTAAAAAGAGAAAGCACACGGGGGGGGGGGGGAAATCTCTGCCACGGACTGCCGGATCCCAAACTTATCAAGGCACGAAACGGAAAGAGGATATAAAAAAAGGGGGTCCGGGGGAGGGAGCGGGAGGGACAACTAAAGAAGGAAACGAAAACATAACGCCGGGTTAGAACAAGTCGTGCGAAACTGAGCGTTTCATTTCAACTCGCCGGACAGAAAGCTGTTAGGGGGGGGAAAGAAGGAGAGAGAGGAACAGGGGGCGGTGGGAGAGAACGAAAAGAAGGGGCAAAAAAATTGTCGTGGTGTCGGAAATCGGGGGCAAAAGTCCGCAAGAAAGGATCGGAAGAGGGTGAACTCTCAAAAAAGGATGAAATCAAAAGGGGACCTATGGACAGGGGAGGGATACCTCGACGCATAACCTCTCATCTTCATCGAGAATGCGCTCCCGGGGTAAATGTCTCGAAAGAAAGGAGAGAAAGACGCGGAAGCCGGGGAGGGAAGAGGGGAGAAAGGGTGCGACTCTTCCTTTAAGAGAGAAAAAAAATTCGGCGGGCATGCCACGAGTTACCTTCATCCGCACTGGTCAAAAGGAAAACATTTTGTTGAGCAGTCGAAAGGAGAGAATTGAAAAGAAGAAAAGAGAAAAAAGGGAGAGGAGAAAAGATCCCGAGTCAAACGTAAATAAAAAAAGGTTCGTCGGGGGCCGTGGGGGGAAATGCAGGTTTTATAATGGGGGGAGGGGGAGGGGAGTCAAACTCTGTCGCGAGGGAGACTTGAGAAACCTCCGGCAGCGGCCAGGAGCTCTCTTATTGGAAAAATCTGCTTGCTCGCATTACCGCAGAAAAGAGGGGGAGGACAACTGGGGGGGGACGGAGAAAGGGGCAAAAAAAAAAAACCAAAGCGCTTTGTTAGGGCAACCAGACGGTCGACGGCCGTGTACGAAGTATTCAGGGGTCGTGCGGGGGGAATGGTAACTGAAAAAAAAGGCTCTGATCTTCCTCCTCATAATAAACTCGCGGTCAAGGGAGCTTTCAAGGAGGGGGAAAGCTAGGAGGAGTTTGCTTCGCAAAAGTAGGACCCTAACCCGGGACGCAAGACGGGCCTGCTTGGGATATTCGAGCCAAAGGGGGGGGAAAAAACTGAAGGACTTTGGGATCGCTACTGGCAGGAAGGGCGACGGCGCTGAGCCTGGAAAACGTCTGGCGCGATCGTTGTCTTTTCGAATTGCGGGAGGGGGGTCGGAGGGGGGAAAGGAAAAACAGGAGAGCCTGGGGCGAAAAAAAACCGCCAACGCGGAAAAGGCGCGGCTAAGAAGCACGAAAAGCCGAAGGGTCACCGCCAGCTTGCCTTTGCGAGAAACCGAAAAACTCAGAAAGAAGCGCAAAAAAAAAGACATTTACTTCGCAGGTGTAGCACAAGGAGGACTCAAAATCCGCCCAGTAGGAGGCACGCGAGAGAAAAAGGGGGCGCAAGGAAAGAAGACGGGTGGAAGCTTTTTGATGCAACAATCAGCGCAACAGGGGGGGAAGGGACGGGGGGGCAAAGGAAAAAAGGAAGGGCCCGACCGAGAAAGAAAATACCGGAAGACATGTCGGTGATGGTCTACACCAAAGGAAAGGAAGCATCGAAAAAATCATGGCGGGCGAGGGATGGGCCTCTGCTCAAAAAGAAACAAGAGAGGTTTTGCTCAAACTGACGACGACTCAAAGGCATCAAGGGGGCATCGGGGGGGACTTTTTACTCGTTTGAAACCGCTCAGGACGAGCACACTGAATGACCTCCTCCTGCTTCGAAACGTCAAAAGGTCTGGAGGGGGAGAGGAAAAAGGAGGAGAAAAAAAGGGAAGAGACGCTTGGGGGCAATCAACATGAAGGAAAGTAAAAGAATGATTCGTCAGCGCGTTCTTCAAAACAAGCACTCGGAGGCTAAAAAGGAAAAAAAAGTTAATAAGGGAGGGAGGGCCCAAGGACCCTCAGAGGGGGGAGGAAGCTATGGAGATGGGGTTGCAAAACGCCCTCCCTCTAGCAAAAAGAAAGAAGACTGAGCTCAAACGGAGAAAAGAGAAATATTGGTAGAAATTCTTGGACTCGAAAGGAACTCTTTTTCGAGCACGAAAGAGTAAGCCTGGAAGAAACCACAAATCGCGAAAAAAACATAAAGGACGATGTGGGAAACGTGACTTCCGGACGGAATGAGGGCGCGAGGCTCCTGCTTTTGATCAAGGCGCTCCACCAGCGAAGAAAAGGATTGCGGAGAAAAAGTTGAGAAAGAGAAGTGAGGGGGGGGGAAGGTGGACGAAACAACACGAATTCGAAACAAGTCGATCTTTCTCAGGGGAAAATTGGAAAAGAAATCTTTAAGAGCGAGGAGGAATGGGGGAGACATTTAAAATTGGCGCACTCTCGAGTAGGTTCCTCGTTACGATGCAAATAGAAACAAGAGTGAAAAGGGAAGGTTTGGGGAACACTGCCACGCGAACGGATCGGCTCCAGGAAGCGCATTTTCTGGGTAATGCGCCAACGGGGGGGGAAAAAAAAACGTCCAAGGGACACGAACAGCAAAAATCGGCGAGGTCGCTCGTCGAAACACGAAGATAGGCGGGGAGTATGAATGAAAATCACGGTCGTAGATGTGGGCTTAGATGGTGTCCTTGTTTGGGGTCTCGCGCAAAAAATCCTTC
>Ga0179593_1224739_pt1 | contig 12413 bp, 11 predicted proteins | sample CZODoug2_1_08_16_FD_185931 | JGI IMG/M metagenome (GOLD analysis project Ga0179593, IMG submission 185931) | Vadose zone soil fungal communities from Angelo Coast Range Reserve, California, USA - CZODoug2_1_08_16fungal (PacBio error correction) | ecosystem: Environmental > Terrestrial > Soil >...
CTTCCTCACCGAAGAGGGGGAGGGAAGATAAAGTCAAGAAGTTATAAGCCGTCGAGCAAAAGGAGGGCAGCTGGAGTGTTTATGGGACCGTCGCCGCCGGGAAAACATCCGGGGACAAGTCTTGAATGCCAGCGAGCGCAAGGAGAAAGGCTGAAAGATAGGAAAGGAAAGAAGGCCGGGCGAACCCAAAGAACGGACGCCGGGGCAAGGCTCTCGGGAAAAGAAACGAAAAATCCTCCGCCACACAGATGATCTCAGACAGAGATTGATGGAGGAAGGATACAAACCAATTCGCAGGGCGCGCAGCAACGGGGAGACAACTTACATCACAAAGGTCCGTCAGGCAGCGGCAAGGAAAAATGGATCGGAAAATCTGCAACGACCACAGCCGCCTAGCGTCTGCTGGGCTTCAAAACTAAAACGCTAAATCGAAAAGAACTAGGCGCTTCGAACGTAGCGATCATATAAGGGATCGGCCAGGAACTCGGCGTGATCAAAAAAAAAAAGAACTTAGGCCCGCCTGAAGCGGAATCTTTGCTTACTTCCTGAGACATGATCCGTTCACTCACGGCGCCGCAACGGGAGAATCGGGCCTAAAAAACCAAAATCCGGAAGATCCACTGAAGGGGGAAAAGGGGAATCGCACGACAAGGGGGGGTCTGCTAAACGCAGAAAAAAAACGCCGAATCGCCAAGCCAAACGAAAAAGGAGCAGACCCTTGAAAAGGGAGCACAAAAGAGAAAGGGCGAACCACCTGGAGATGGGGACGGCGACAAAGGTATCCCTCTTCTGACTCAGAAGAGGGGGGGACAGGGTTTCGCGCCCACAGCGGGGCGTGCCAGCATCAAGAACAAGGGCAGAGAAGAGGAAAACCGATCTCGCGGAACTGGGGGAGGCCGGGGCAATCAGCACTCTCAAAAAAGGGACAAGGGGGGGAGGTGTTCACCGTGGCCGCCGGGCACAGATGACGTCCGGCCGGCAACTCGCGAACACAACCTCGAAAGAACGCAGGTCGAAGGAAGAGAGTGGAGACAAACTTCGCCCGAAGAGGTACGCTCGGAAAAGGAAAAAGGCTAAGGAACCAGCGCCCGAAAAATGAAGGACGCTGCGAAAAAAATCGGCGCCGCGGCAAGATGAGGGAGGGTCGAAACGATCTACAAGAGGAGGGTGGTTACTTCCACCGAGGCGACCATCTCTTCTTCTTTGAAGGAAAAAATAAGGATAGGTCATTAGGAGGGTGGGAGTTCGTACTTAGAGCGGGCCGCTATAAAAATACTAAAAGAATTATGCAAATTCGGTAGGGACAAAGGCTTCACAGCACGCCGCCGGCAAAGGAAGCACGTCGATAACGGTGAAAAGGGGATCAATCTCAAGGCAGGACGTCCGAAAAATGCGGAATGCTACTTGTGGAACACTTACGAGAAAAGAAGGGGGTCGGAAATCATCGTTGACGATAGCAAGCATTCTTTGCGTCCCGGAAGAGCCAAGGGAGAGAAGGAAGAAGGGCAGAAAAAAGAGGAGAAGGAAGTCGGCGAACCAAGAAGGAGTGACCTTTGGTACCTTCGACTCGGCCGGAGGAGCCTACAGGTGTTTCGCGGATTACATCTCGGGGGAAAGGATGACGAAGACCCTGAACGACTGGCGGCTCCAGAAGACCGGTCCGTGGAGACGGCGCCTGGGAGGGGGGACGAAAACTTTTTCGCATTAGGTCTATCCCGCGCTAACAAGAGAGGTGGAAATTTACGAAAAGAAGCACCGTGTAAGACGGTCGCGGCCGTGTTGTTGTCGGGCGGGAAAGTAAATGAAAGAATCTACTGAGGAGGCGGAAAGGAAAGGTGAAGCCGAATTGGGGGAAGGCGTTGATAATACAAGTAGCAGTGGGTGAGGACTGCCGGCGTTGAGGAAATTAACCAGACTCATAGGGGGGCGGAAAGGAAGCCACTAAGGACAATCCATGGGCTGACGCAAAAAGAAAACAAGCAAAAGCCGTCCCTGATGGCGGGGGAAAGTGGATGAAAGCTTGTATTATCGAACCGCGGGGGGAGAAAAGTCAGCAGAACATAGTGTTGACCGTTCGGGATTGCAGTCCAACGACCTGGCAGGTAAAAAAAAAAGTGAGGCCGACGCGAGACTGTATAAGGGGGAAAGCGTCGGAGGGTGTGCCACAAGTCCTCGAATGATGAACCACGCAGAAGGGGTCGGGCTTATGGTCGTCGGCGAGCCAAAGGACCGCCATCGAAGTAAAGGGCCGGGTTCCCGAGCAAAGGATGGCGAATTTCTAGCAAGAAGCCGTCCTAAAAGCGACCTCGAATACTAAGTTATGTAAAAAAAAACAACCTCCCGTATCAGAGGGGGAATGCGCCAGAGTGACGAAGTAGGAAGGAAATGGGGTGCCACGCACGAAGAGGGACCGTATGAATCAAAGGGGGGAACTGACGACATTTGAAGGAAATGGAAAACCGGATGTGGGGAGCAAAATAGCGGAGTCATGCGAACGGATGGGGAGCCCAAGAAAAAAGAAGGCACGATGACGCAACGGGTGATGGTCACTCGGGATACCAACCGCTAGGGGGGGAGGGACAGACATACACGAATTCTGGTCAAGGAGAAGGGAACACCGCCTCAAACAAGAACCGTAAAGACGCCTTACAGTGACTACGAGAGGAAAAAAGGACGACGTGGTCGTTCCATATCAGAAAAATCCAGGGAAAGGACGTTATGCGGGCGCTTATTGGCGGTTGAAAGTCAAAGGAGACTAAAGAGGAAACCTCAAGAACGCGTCCATACCGCGCCCTCTTTGGAAAAATGAGGGAGGGGACTTGATGTCAAACATGACGAAAGGTGGTCGCGCGGTTACCAAGAAGCACGTTCTCGACAACAGGCCCCAGAGATCAGTCTAGGGGGAGGGACTGGGGAAGATTCATGTCAATGTCCACCGACAAGGATAGTGGCCGGGCATTCTACAACACAATCAGGGGGAAGGAATGAAAGAACACCGTCCGGCTCAGGCCGGCACAGAGCTAAAGAAAAAAAACACGGAGAAGGAAAGAGAGAGATGTGCCTAAGAAGTCAGCACGGGCAACTCATCTCGGCCGATTTCTTTACTCCTGAAGGACCCACCTAACTATCTTCAGGCGGGGACCTGAAAGAGCTTAAAAGGGGGAGAGAAAGAGGAGACGGCAAGCATCTGGGCCTGATCCGAGGGAGGAAGGAAGCGCGAAACAACGGAGGGAAAAAAAACCCGAAGCCGCTGTTCACGGCGCTTTATTGTCCGCAGGCCTTTATTTTCAGAAGTAAGGGACATGCAAAGAAAGAACGACCAGCAGTTTCACAGGAGGGTGGGAAGGGAAAAGCCCCGCAAAGTATGAGGGAAGTAACTCTCATCGGCGCCTGTCAGTCAGGGGGTTAAAAAGGGTGGAAGGTGGAGCGACCTCTCCGTGAAACTCATCATCTCATATGAGGAACCAGGAACCGGGGGGAAAAAGACATCAAACCGGGCGTCATCGTGCCGGGGGGTGGAGTGGAAAAAAAGACATAGAAGGGAGCTCACGCTAGTGTAACCAACATCCGGAATGACTAACGCGTCACGGTTCTTGAAAAAGGTGACTTGAACGACTGGAAGAGACTCGGCTCGACAAAAACAGACGGCCTACGTCCACGAGGTGGAAATGCACCATGCATTATCAGGGAACATTTCCTCACCTTAGGGGTGGGCGGCGGGAAGAAAGGACGGACGGAGAGATGCAAGAAAGAGACAGAACGCATACGGGGAAAACGGACAATGTAACTTCGATGGGGAGGCATGGGGAGATCCCGACGGGGGAAAACGAACCTCAAGACTCTGCAGCCTCCTGGAAGGAGAAGAACTGTACCCACTAAAAAAAACGGCTTTTCACACCTACCAGAAGAGACGCTGAGGACGCAACCACTCGTCACCAGGACGACCAGAAAACAAAGCCGCGGAATCAAAGTCAACACTCAGGTGCATCGTCTGGGACTTTCAGGGGGAGGGGAAGAGTGAAGAATCAAAAAAACGGGGACTTGGCAGCCACGGGCACCGCCCTTCAGCCCGGCCGGGACCGTGTACACGAGTAACTGGCGTCAGACAAGGGAGGCCGTTCGTTTCGGAGAAGAGAAACCAGGGAGAGTGCGGGAAGGTCCTCAACGCCAGAAAGCATAACCACAAGATACTTTCTGCATTCAACGCCGGGCAAACCTCTAGAAACCGTGGCACAGTCCGCGATACTTCGAGGGGGGAAGGCTAGGACTGAATGAAAGAGAAAAAAAAACGACGCGCCAGTCAAGGAAAAGGGAGAATTAATGTCCGTCCGTAATTCCCCGTGACTTAGCTCTTGCTATAAGAACCTTCTAACACGAGTCAGGTCACCGCCCGGCGCCGGAGCAAAACCCGGCAACCGGGCGCAGGAGCGCCAGTCGTGAAGGAAGGAGAAATGCTCCATCATCTAAAGACAGAAAAAAAAGGTAGGGCCCATGTGTGGGGGACTAGTGTCAAAGGGGGAACAGGAAAGACCGTATGAACGCCCGGTGACTCTCCTCTGTAGAGGCACGGCTTAAGCGCCGGCTGAAGAAAGAGGGGGCGAGAGAGACGATGGAAGGAACAAGAGAGGCGGAAGGTAGGATCCATTCCGGACTGTACTGCCATTGGGAACCTGTTATAGGATCCGGCGCAAGAAAAAGCTTGATCGCCGTTCTTCAGGTGGACAAGGAAGTCTGGAAGAAGGGGGGGGGGTTGGGAGGGACCCGGGGGTTGCTAAAGGGCGATAAAGTATCAAGTAGGGAGCATTCGTCCAGAGACGAAAGACACCGGACAGCAGAATCAAAATGAAACTGGAATAGAAAATACAGAGAATGGGAGCACGGCTTACGTAAACAACCATTAGGTAGATGGAGATCTTCAAAAGAAAAACTCCCTTCTCTCGTAAGCGGCTACAGCTTTAGAGACTATTTCTTTCCATTGTTGTCAGGGGGAGAGTCAGGGCAAAGTCGAGCCGACGAGAGATCTAGCGTCGCGAAAGGGTCAACACTCTCTGCGCGACGCGTTCGTCGAGGTTATCTAATTGCGTAGCGAAGAGGCGGTGTGCCGGCTCAAGAGAAAAAGAAAAGTCTTTCGGAGAAGATGAGCATCGTCTCAAGGCGGAGGAGAGGAGATCGCTGGAAATCCGTATTCGAGGCAGCGCAGAGGCGCTGAAACGGACCATCGGTAAAAAAATCTCATAGAGAACCTTAAAGGTCCAAGACAACGTGGGCAAGGAAAGAGAGGGGGGTATAAATAAGTGCCCGGGAGAAAAGACGCGTAGCCAGAAGGGGAGATAGACCCGTTCTGAACTTTTCTTCGCAGCAACATGGTCGAAAGATCGCATTCCCCTCAAAGGGAGATAAAACGGAGCGGGCATAATGACGCGGAGCGAGCCGAGCACAAAAGATGAGAAAAAGGGAAGTCAGGCAGAAGGGAAGGAAGCGCCGGGAAAGTGTTCTGGGGAGACACTTGCAGAGTGTAGGGCCGAACCCTACTGCATAGAGAAGAAAGAGAAAAACAGATCAAAACATGGATAACCTCTGGGCGTGTTCAGAACATGAGTCTGTGACTGTGTCGGAAGAAAGGGGAAGAATCAAACAGCGTGCAGGCCGCGCTAAAAAAAAGGAGAAAAGTGGGGCGAACCAGGGGGACGGTCGCCTCATCCGTGGTGGGAAGAGCAACTCAATTTCTCTCACTTCTCCCATCGAATTTTGGCGTTAGTTGGAAGCCGTCCGATGCCGCGGAATGAAAAGTACGTCGGGGGGGGAATCCGCACGGCCGAGGGAAAAACCGACTTAGCAAAAAAAAAAAGAGGGCACTCAAAGGGCCAGGAGCCGTAACGCCTTCCCTCGATAGTCATCAACAAACTAAGGTGGAAGGGCGGTAAAAAAAAAAGGATAAAGAGGGCTTATATCGCACCAAGACAGACTAGGAGATAGAGCGAAAAAAACAAGGGGGAGGAGGACAAGAGATAGAAAAGAGGAGACTCGCTTGGTCGATATAAATCCGTCCGTACCTGCGATCAAAAAAGCCTGGGCACCTTCTTGTTGAACATCGGAAAAGAAGACGCCGACAAGGAGGGATGGGAAAAAAAGAGAAAAGGCGCGAGTGAAAGAAAGAAGGCAGAGAGGTGTCCGCCCAAAAATGGAGAAAAAATGAACAAAGAGACGAAAGGTCAAAAGGCTCGCGGGCTTACGTCTTCAATAAGAAAAAAAAGATGGGGGCTGACTGATGGCAAATGCTGCGACCAACCAACCCGGCAGGACTAGAAGCAGAATCAAAACTTCGGACTCATTTCCGGACGCACGTCCGCCAGAAAAAGCTTAGCGTCCACGGTGGGGGGTTGTCTGACAGCAGACAAAGCCGCCTCAAAGAGCTGAACCCCTCAAACAGACGGAAGTCTCGCCCTGGCGAAGGTCTAATCGTAAAGAAAAAAAAAGATCTGGATCGGTGCCATGAAAAAAGAGGGGCAAGGCGGGGAGCCCGCCTTCCCGGATTGATGCTGGTAGGTAAAGATACAGACGAGTGCATGGCTAGAGAGCGCACAGGTCGCGGAGAGGCCTCCAAAACGTTCGCAATGAGACAGCGGTCGAAAAAGCTCGACGACCATGTGGTAGGGACAAAAAAGGCGACGATAACAACAGAAAAGTGCCGCAGCCGCGATTACAAGAACAAGCCCCGCAGAAAGGGCGAGAAGGCACGATGAGTGAGCAACCAAAACAACAACGAGCGCAAGCGCCGGGGACAAGAAATCCACTTGTTGAGGGGAACCGCAGACAATGTATATCACTCTAAAGAAAACTCCTCTATGGCGATTGTCAGGGACGCGCCAGCTCTGTCCGATGTTGGCATCCTCCCAGTAGCCGAGAATCGTCAAGACCCATTCCCCTCTCACTATTAGTAATCGAGCTGAATGTACTCAAGAACAGACTCATTGAAGGGTGGGCCCGTCTGAGGAAAAGGGAGTGGGGCTCACGCGTAAGGAAGGGCCGCGAAACCCTTCTCGCCCGAGAAAAAAAAAGTGGAGAACCTGCAGCGCGTTGAGAAAACAGAGAGAAGGATCATATTCAGAGAAAGGGTACCAGAGGCCTCGAAAAGTCTGCCGGCAGGGACTGGCTAAGAAGAGAGAGAACGCGGCGAACCGCGTCGTCATGGGCTGGACGAAACGAGACATCGAATCGGGGTGAGGAAGAAGAGAGAATAGAGCGTCGTTCAAGAAAGTGTATATTGCTGGGAGGGAAAAGAGGTTGGTCAGTCGGTGGCTCGGGGCCCGGGTAACCGACGAGAGACATCGCCCTTTAGAACGGATGCCAAGAAAAGCCGAACGAAAAACTGAAGGGGCACGGGAGAGAAACCGGTCGAAAAAGGATCAATCTCCAGGGTCCTGCGGCATCCGGAACGGAATGGCGACGCCCTTGGAAGATAGGGGGTAGGAAAGAAGAGGACCTCGCCAGAATAGGGACAGGAATAAGGGGAACCTGGCTCTAATAAAAAAAAACCGTCGGGAAAGATTAGCAATCTGAGAAAAGCAGGATTAGTGTTACGCCTTCGAAGAGCCGGACTAAGAACGGGGGTGGGAGAGGGATGGCGAGCTGGAGCATGTCGGAAAGAACATTAACTCGGGCCTCAACCGCCGCGGTCCTTGAGCCATTCTCAGGGGGGAGACAAGGGGGCAATTTGGGTGAGAGGATCTAAAAGGCTAACGACTACTCGGGAAGGAGGGGGGACAGGAAAAGCATCCGTGTCCTGGACTTGAGCTTCCTGTTGTTTTGAAAAAAAAAAAAAATAGAAGTGGTAAAAACTGGAGAGGGAGGGAGCCAGCATGCCCCTCAAAAAAGAATGAAAGCGGACGTGGGCACGGAGGGAAGACGTTTGGTGAAGAAAAAAAGCGTGTATGAAGGAAAAACCATAGCGTGTGGTTTGAGAGAGGGTCAAAGAGGAAAAGTGCGGAACCTTAACACATACTCCTGGGGGACTGGCTGAAGAAACGAAAACAGCCAGGATGGACTCCCAGGGAAGCAGTTGGGGAACTTCAAAGGCCGGCCCTAATCGCCCGTGGCTGAAGTCGGGAGTAATCTCGAACCGCAGGACAAAGGGGGCGCACCGACGTCAATAGAATTGCAAACAAAAGGGGGGAAAAGCGTCGGTATGCAGAGCAGGGAAGGGGACGTCAACTGTAATGGGTGGAAAGTACGACTAGGCCTTCTGGTAGGGGAAAAAAGCTTCAGAGGGGGTTGCCACAGTCTCAGAAGAGGGCTGGCTTCGGCCTTCAGAGGAGGAGGCGGAAAAGGGTCCGTCGAAGCATTCCAAAAAGGCCGCCTCAGAAGTACAAAGGCCGGGCCCGAGCGTCTGGAATGAAGGGGGAAGAATATCTACGGAAAACGCAACAGCGCACAGCCAAGAGGGGGGGGGGGAGTTGAGGGGGAAAGAAAAACCGGCACACTGATCTGCTTACTTAGAAAATCTTAACGTAGTCAAGAGGGGCCTCGACGAAAAGGGGAAATCGAAAGTAAATTGGGCATTCCGAAACGTTACGCGATAGGGGAAAAAGGGGGTTGGGGGGGGCGGGACATAGGCGAGCGCCTGCTACGGGGAGCACGAAAATCCGGCAAAGGATGACGAAAGGGGGAGGGGGTCCGTCAGCAAAAACCCGGAAATAGGACATGCATCGAAGGAGTTCCAAGGAGTAAAACTCTCAACCAGGAACCAGGTAAACAGACTGACAGTCTACTGATTACCTGATACTACCTAAGACGGACTTGGAGGGACAGTCGGCCTCAACCTCCTGTGAACTGCTGGTCGGGAGAGGAGGGTGGGAAGCTGCAGGAACAAAGAGAAACTCAATTCCGCGGAAAAAAGAAACCTTTTAAAGCGGGAAGGACGAAAGGTGGGGAAAGACGCTGTTTCTCTCTGGAGAACGCACGTGGAGGCGAAGCCCAGGACAAGACTCAACGATCGCGGCGTAAGAGACGGAGGAAAGCTCTGTCAGGTCCACACAAGCAGAGAGAGAGAGGTGCCGCAGTCAAAAGAAGACGTCCGATATGTATCTGCGAACGCGAAAATCAAAGGCCGGAAAGACATCTCTCCAACCCCAAAAAAAAAGGAGGAGTTAAAAGAAAAGGGGTGCAAGGACTAGCAGTCCGGTGCGCAGAAAGAGCGGCCGAGGAAGTGTGGTCAGAACTGGGACACCTAGAGGGGGAAGAGGGTGTACCGGACATATCGGACATCGTCAAAAAGTCAAATCTTTGGCCTTTTAGATCTATGGGGGAAAAAGGAGAAGAATGACCAAGCCCGTCCTTCCAGCAAGGGGGGAAAATGTGCGGCGGAGGGAAAGGAAGTGGAAGGGTAGGCAGAGGGGTCTCATTTCGGGGAAGAAAAAAAGACGAGAAAAAAGATCCATCGGGAAACAGGATTTTGAGGAGATGAAAGCCCACGCAGTCTTGAAGGGAGTCTCTCAATCGGGCCCTGTGGGAAGGCGTGTTAAGTTGCAAGGGGGTGAGCGCGGTGCCAGCTCCGTTAAAGCATCTTCGATGCAAGGTCAAAACCTTCAAAAAAAGAACCGATCCCATCACAAGGGGGCGAGCGCAAGGGATTGAGGGCAAAACACTCAGGAGCAGGAGATCAAGAGGCGCCACAAATTCTGCATCTATCGCGTCACTGGGGTCTACTGTACCCCAAGGGGGGGGAAGGAACTTAAACGCGAGGGACCGGGGGCGGCACCCCAAGCCAAAAAAACTCTGGAACGGAAAGCAGATCAGTTAAGGGGGACATAAACCGCTATAGGGCGGCACCGTCCTTAGCGTAAAAAAGATAGCCAAGCAACAAAAGACCGGGGTCAGCGGGACCCGGCAGATGGGGTAAGTCGAGTTAGGGAAGGGGGCAGGGCCACGGACCTCAGAAGGAAAGAATTCCAGGACGGGTTCCTGAAAAGAACTGTGACAAACTCCGAAACCGCTTTCCCCCATACCATAAGCGACGCCCGTAAAGAAAAAAAAAATGTCATATACAAAAAACACCAAATCAGCAAGTCAAATAATAACAATAAGGTAAATCAAAGAAGGGACACAATAGGGGGAATAGATGACTTTCCAAGGCCGACCATTGGAGAGATCAAAACCTAAAGGCAGCAAGAAAGCCTCAGGCCCGACTTGCCGTGTCCACAAAAGATGGTAACTGGGCGAAAGGGGCGGCTTTCTGGTATTCAGCCAGCGCAAAAGAAAATAGGTCAAGGGGAAAAGAAGGAACCTCAACAACGAGAAGGGGGGATTATCGACGCTACAACGTAAAGCTTCACAGTGCACGTTCTCAGAGGAGAGGCACGGAATGCGGGAAAGGTAAACAACGCACCGACCACAAAAGAGGGGGACAGAGCAATCAAGGACACGATGAAGGAAGTCTTGAACCTTGAATATCCCCGAGTTCTTGAGTCTCTGGGACTAGAACTCCCTGAGAACGTATGGTCGCAACTGCGCCAGCAACGAAAAACGGGGCCACGGAGGAAGACCCATCGTTTCATGAGGACGGACTGGAGCAATCGAATCCGCGGGAAAAACCCAGGTATGAGAACCCCCATGTAAAGAGCGAGCATCCGGATTTTGCGGGAAAAATCCGATGGAAAATCCGGCGTCAGAAAAAGAGCAGGCGAAAAAAAGCAGCTCGTCGCAGAGCTTCGGTCCTACACCTTCCGGTCAAGGATAACGACCATTCCGCAAGGCAAGGGACCGAATACCGGATGATACCGGCGCACAAGGGGGGGGGGGGGGTTAAAGATGAACTTTTCTTCATGTGAAAAAAGACGAGGGCGTGCGTGGGACCCTCCGTTGTATAAATGGGGAGGAACAAGTTATCGTAGGAAAACCTCGCCGACGACCAAAAATCGGAAATCACTCAGCAAATAAAAGCCTCTGGAAGGGAAAGATAAGGAGGGGGGTCATCGGGGGAAAGAAAGAAAGATTATCTAGCGGAGGATCGTCACTCAAAACCAGCGCGCCGCCGCCGCGTTCTAAAAGAGGAAGGGGACAAAAGGGGCGATTGCGAGCTGGAGGTCAGCTAGAAGGAAGACCTGCTAATGGTCTCCACGCGCAAGAAAAATGGCGGACCAATTCTTCGAAAATCGCGAGGGCTTCTCGGTGAAGAAGGAAAAGACTGTGCGCCACGGAGGAAAGCACGGGCCCAGGACGATAGATCAGAGGGGGGAGGGAGACTTCTTAGCACCTCTTCTGTCAGACGCAGGGAGATTGAAGATCAAAAGGAAACCCAAGGCACGAGGCAGCAAGTGGGTGCCAAGGAGGGAAAAACGCAGCATCAGAGATCGAAGAAATGAGACCTTTGTCGCCGGGGGAAAAAAAAGAAAAGTGGGGTATCCGCTCTCGTTGAACACATCGTGCCCGGGCTCAATCGTCTCCGTATTTGGAATCAGGCCCTTGCAAATGTTGCGTCGCAGCACCATGGTCCAGGAAAAAAAGAAAAAAGGGATCGAGAAAGGATGCGGGAGGCGACGCCGCTGCGCGAAAAAAATCGGAAAGACTGGGCAGAGAACATAGTCCGGGAAGGAAAACGCCATTTTTCTCACTGGCCACTCCAGAGGTACCAGGCCGGATAAAGAGGGGAAAGTCAGAGGCCGAGCGACAGATCGCCCAGGAGGACGCGCTGGGCAATGGTCAGAAAGTGAGGAGCGGTGAAGTGCTGAAAGAAAATTGAATCCGTGGCTGGACAGTCCTCGCGACAGGACCAAAACGCGACGTATGGACTCCTGTTAGGCTATCCTTTCAAGTAAAACAAAAAAAAAACCCCACAAAAAAACCCAAAAAAAAGGGGGAGGGAAACCAAAAAAAAACCAAAACCCAAAAAAAAAAAAAAACCCAGAAAAAAAAAAAAAAAAAAAAAAAAAAAAAAAAACACACAAAAAAAAAAAACACCCAAACAAACAAAACCAAAAAAAAAAGAGGTTAAAAAAAAAAAAAAAAAAAAAACCAAAACCCCAACAACCAAAACAAACCCCCACCAAAAAAAAACCAAAAAAAAAACAAAAAAAAAAAAAAACAAAAACCCAACAAAAAAAAACCAAAAAACCCACCAAAAAAAAACACAAAAAAAAAAACAAAACCAAAAACCTCAATGTGAAAGTGAACAACCCATCATAGGGGGGGGGAGGGGAGGAGGTAGGGTAACCCTTCACGAAGGAAAACGAGACCTGGAAAAAATAAGGAGTGTGATTCGGCACGGCCGCGGCGGAAAGAAGGGTAGCAACGGGCATACAAAGTCAGAGGGATCAGCGGCATTCCCGCCTGTTCGGCGTCGTTCACGGCGAGGTAAAAACCCGAAGGTTAAAATGCTCGAAAGAGACGGCGAAGGTCGCCTCCATCTATTATTGACT
>Ga0179593_1308579_pt1 | contig 12413 bp, 10 predicted proteins | sample CZODoug2_1_08_16_FD_185931 | JGI IMG/M metagenome (GOLD analysis project Ga0179593, IMG submission 185931) | Vadose zone soil fungal communities from Angelo Coast Range Reserve, California, USA - CZODoug2_1_08_16fungal (PacBio error correction) | ecosystem: Environmental > Terrestrial > Soil >...
GAAAAAGCTTGGACCTAAAAGGAAAAACCACTTAAAGGAATCGCTTCATATAAAGAGAGGAGGAGTCTCCAAATCACCAACCAGGGAAGGGGCCGTAGAGGGAAAAAGAATCCCACTTTCAAGCTGAAAGAAGAGACAGTCTGTAAAACCCCCACCCCCCCCCCGAAACAATAATCACTGGCGGGCGACTGAGGGTCTCGAGTAAAAAAAAAAAAAAAAAAAAAAAAAACTCAAAACCACGAACTACGACAAGATCGACTATATAGGCATCTCTTATTGGGAGGGCGGCGTTCTGGGAGTACGAAAGCGGCAGAGCCTCAGAGATTTCCCGACTTTCTTAAAAAAACGCCTGAGGCTTGAGGTTTTAAAGGCCGACGGACGTTCTGAGCGATGGGTGCGGGGGAGGAATCATGGAACTCTGACTGGACCAGCGTGAGTGGCCCGAAAAAAAGGTGGCCGGATGGAGAGGGGAAGAAGCGTTTAACACCGACAGTATGACCGGGGGTTCGGCCTTTGAAATCATCAAAATAGATGAACCGCATGAGCCGGGATGAGGGACAGTGAGACAGGGGACGAAGTTAGAGGGTTGGAACTCTCGGCGTGATACTACCTCGTTCAATAAGAGTAAAGCGTCTTCGACGGGTTCTTTTTTAGAGTGGGGCCAGGCTCCTCGGCGAACCTGACGGAAAGGTCGCCCATAGGACAAGGAAGTGCCACGTGGAGGTAAGGAAAAAGCTTCCTAGAGGGGGAGGCAGCATCAAGGAGGAGGGCAAAAGAGCCAAGGGTTAGTAACTTACAGAGGAGCAGAAGGCATGGCCCTTGAGGGGGAGAGAAATTCCAGCGTGAGACAAGGGGCGGCCGCCCTCGATGCGTAAATCTGGCCGTGGTGCTCACCTCTCGCTTTAACAGGCTCGTTCCATGGAACACGGCGGGAGACCTAGCGTGGAAGAAAGGGGGCGGGTGCAGGAAGACAGAGGGGGGAGTATAAGGGAGTGAAGAAGTCGTTTAACGAAAGCATGGCCGCAAAGAAGGGGGCGCGAGAGGAACACAAGCGCCACACTCAAGCTCAAAGTGCGACGCCCTTCATCGCACCAGGAAGTACTCTTTAAAATTCCAGATTCGTCCTGGGTGGGGGGACAGAACATTTTCCGTGATCCTTCTAGTGTCTGGCTTGTCTTGGAGGAGATGGGGGTCATAAGTCGGCGAAATAAGTCTGTCCGGCAGCCGGGCAGCATTAAAAAAACTACGGAAATTATGAGAGTCTAAACAACCCAACCGAGGGAGGTTGACGGAAGAAGTTCCGGGGCTTTGTAGCGGAAACGACGGCGCCGGCGAGAGAGGAAAGGGACCGGATTCCAAAATCTCCTCATTCAACTACAAGAAAAGCCGGACTAGGCAGGCAGTTCACCTTTTGGGTCAAATCAGGGGCGAGGGATGAAGATAGAAAAAAAAAATGATGGGGGACTATTTTGCTTGCAAAGGAGCAGAGGTACGCTTTAGTGGCGACCTAGAGCAGAACGGAAGGGCCAGTGGGGGAAACCGTTAGAAAGCAAGAAGACCGTCGAGGAAACCGCGGGCATCGTAGACCTTTCAGGACTAACGAAGGGGAGCAAGGAGACGGTCATTGGGGGAGCTCGGTTGGAACAGAAAGGAGGGGGGGCAGACAGACTATAATGCCAACCGAGGCGGCGCCAACCAGCAAAGACCAACGGGGTTAACGCCGGACGCTCGCGAGAAAGAGAGGGTACGGATCAAATACGGGGGAGAGGTCAAAAAACTCAACTAACTCATGGACGCGACTGAACGGAAGGAAGAGGACTTGTTTCTCACAACGTGAAATCGAACGAAGCAGGGAAGCGGGATAAGGCAAGGTAGGAATGCGGGGTACCCAAATACACGAAATGGTCCGGATTGCAACAGGAGGGGAGGGCAGTCAAAAACGGACCAAATAAAAAGGAACCCCTGAAGCAAGCAGGGTCGGACGGGGGGGAAGTTGATGAGAAAAGGAACACAGAATCCGCTTCGGAAGAAACCAAGAAAAGAGGCGACGGAACCAGGGGGAAACAGGAAAAACTGTTCTAGGCGAATTCTCTTCTACACATCACCATGCCGGACCAGTCGTCGAAATGAGAAAGCAGGAGGAAAAGGATTCTGGAATCCGTAGGTCAAGGAGGATCGCCGCCCTACGCTACAAGACACACTATCTCAAGGACGAAGAAAAGATCACGATAAGGAATATGGGTCAAAGGAGGAGGACTTTGATTGGGAGAGAACTCCCAGATAATACAGTCGCTCCCGACAATGGCGCTGAACAGTCGGCAAAGGGAGAGTTGATGACGGGGGAACCAAGTCACGCCACCGGGACTGAAGCGGAGGGAGAGAAACTACACGCTAATCTCTTAAGAGATAATCAAAGGGGGTGCTGATCAGGTGAACCAAGGCACCCAGGTCTAAAGCACAACGTAGGACAAAAAAGAAGCAAGGAAGTTCCTTGGAACAATAGAGGCCAACCACGGCAGGGAGATCTGGAAAAGCTCAGGGGGAAATTCCAGGGAGTAAACAGGGCGCAGAGGAATGTGTCAGAAAGGGAAGGAAGCCAAAGTGAGAGCGAAGGATCGAAGATAGGCCCAATTTCTGCATGGATAGCGTTTCTTCTCGATCGAACCACCCGCCTACTAAAAAAGGAGAACTGGAGTAAGCGGAATGGCGGGGGAAGGGGTCATTCAGTTCGAGATACAATCAGGGCTGCACGATAAGCATGAGCGGCTGAAAAGAAAGCAGGAAAAAAGCGAAGGTTGGGGGAAAAGGCGAGGGAAGGTCTTTTTCGGAAGGTCAATGGATCTTTTGTGCTGCTCCTGGAAGGAAGAAGGGGGCAGTGGGTCTCCGATGCATCTTCGAACCAGGAGTAGTGCCACCGTTAGAATGAGGGAGGAGAAAAAAAAAAAATGGACCCAAGGTCCGTTGCGAAAGGTTGGGATACAACTATCGTATAAGCAAGAAAAGAGGCAAAGGACCTGCTGCGAGCACAGAAGGTAGGTGGGAAAGAACGACGGTCTACCTAAGGAGCCGTGGGGTGGAAAAAACTCAAAGAGCGCGCTGGGGCTCTTTTTTAAAGACACACTCTAGTCCATGACGAACGCCTGACTCAAGGCCAAGGAGGAAAAAAGAGCTTTCCCACAATGGATTTAATGGGAAACACTTACCGACAGAGGGGTCCTGCGTCGCTGGGAAACGGGAGTGGCAGAGGAGATGCTGAAAAACTCAATGATGGGAAAGCTGGATTTCTCATAGGAAACATTAACGAGAACCTAGGGGCGGTTCGAGATCAGTGGTCAATTATTCGTTAGAAGGACGGAGGGGCGGGACACCGCCGTGGGGAGGGGCGACAGGTAGTTCCTGCCCAAAAATAGAGAGACGCAAAAACTTAGGACCTTCAAGGGCTGACGAAAGGGGGGGGTGCAAGAGCAAGAGGGAGCCTAAAAGTTCGGCAATACTCGGTCGTAACCGCATGGGGGTATATTACCTCAAGAGGCAACGAGACAGCGAAAATTCTCCAAGGCGCATAGGAAAAAACCTCATTTACGCTTTCCTCCAGAGGGTCGGAGTAGGGACCTACGGGTTTGGGGGTAAGTAGGGAGCAGAGACAGGAGGGTTTTATTGAGGCTGGGCGAAAGTGAGGAGGACATCCTGAAGTGGGGCCGGCGCAGGCCGGGAGAGGAAAAGCGAAAAGAGCTTGGATCAGAAATAAAACCAAAAAGAGAGGAGGAAATACGCCGGGAAAATCTGGGTTTCCAGGAATGCTTAAAAGAGAGAACGGGCGCGAAAAGGAAAGGGGGTCTCCAAAAAGATCACAAATCGCAGAATGACCAAAAGACGCCCGAAGGAAGGTCCAAACCCGTAGGGTGCTCAAGTCGGAAGGGGGGGGGAAGCAAATCTTTTTCTTATGATTGCGAAAGATAAGGTCGCTTGCGACTTGAGTACTCGCGCAGGGGGGAAATGTCGGGGAAAAGATCAAGCAATGCTGCCGATCGACGATATAAAGGGCCGGACAGAAAATTTGAGGTCACGACAAGAAGGAGGAAAAAAGGAATGGGAATGTACTATAGGTTTCCTCTCTAATGAAATCCCCTGGGGAGAATGGCGCCCCGAAGGGCAGGAACCCTCTACCAATCTGAGTAGAGAAACCGCCCGGGAGGACAGAGAAACGAAGAAGTAACGAGGAAAATATTAAGTCTTTACCCTAAAAAAAAAAAAATCTAAAATGGTTTCCACGAGAGCCGAGGAACTTCGAGCAAAGACACGTGAGCCTCAGGTGTGGAAACGCCAGGAAGGCGGAAGAATTAAACTTAACGGAAGGAGGCGAGCCGGTGGCAAATGCAAAACAGACGCGAGTCAAGGGGATCAGGGATGCACGAGTATAGGGAGAGGTCACCAAAGAGAAAGACGACCAAACTTCCTGTCAAAAAAATCATTTGAGAAGGACGGGAAGAATCAGATGTGGAACAATACGGCCAAAGGAGGGAGTACGGAAAAGTGGAGAACGAGGCAATGGGGGGACAGGGGCAACAGAGCCTGTCTCTTCGGATAAACTTAGAAGTAAACCATGCCGGAACGTGAAGAAACGGTCTTAAGCTTAAAAAAATAGAGGGCGGAGGACAAGTGTGTCAGACCCATCTTCCACCAGGGAAGAAGGAGGAAAGTGGGCCTCGCGCCCTATAAAGGAAATCTGCAAAACTGATCTCACTGGCTCCAATCCTAGGGGGCCAAAAATTGGTTACTTCTGTCTTGGGAGTTGAGCAAAATTGCTAAACCTCTACTCAGGAGAGGAAAAAAGGTCAGGATTACCGACAGATCGTCGGGCCGGAATCCTTTCCCTTTCGGACGGACACGGGACCCCGCCCTGTGTTAAAAGCTCTAAGAAAACGAAGAATAGAAGCCATCCAGCTCATACTCCATTGGCTACAGTCAAAGAAAAAAGACTCTGTCAACTCGAAGCAACACAACAAAACTAAATATAGGAGAGAAGGACTTGGACCTGGATCGACAACAAAGGGAAGAGAAGAGGAGAAATAGCGAGTTAGCGCACGTCGCCTCTTGCAAAACCCCCGTTAGTGAAAAATGAGGGGGAAATCAGCGCCAACGCCCTGCAGCGAAGAGCGGGAAGAGGCCACATTCGTCCTAAAAACCACCAAATGGCTTCGGCTTTGGTGACGCGGACTCACTTCCCAATCCTACTAACATATCCCCTGAAGGCGGATGAGGAGGGCGAAGAGAAAAAGAATCGGTCTAGTAGTAGCGGGCCGTTCGGATGACAATCTTGAAGAAGCTGGGCTGCAAGCCTCGCATAACAGCGATGTTTTCGGAGACGACCGGCGGCCGGCAGTCATTGGGAAGGGGGTGTCTACAACGCAAAACGAGACCTTCTGCTGCATCAAACCCAATGTTCCATGGATGTCGTCCGCCGGAAGACCCGCGTGGAGGAACAGGGGGTTTCCTTGCGACTGGTTATCGCAGACTCGGGAGCATGAGCAAGATGGGCGGAGAAACATTGCCCCGGGGCTGAAGAGGGGGTGTACTACTTGCTACTAACGGTGGCGAGGATACCGATCGAGAGGTAGAGGGAGGTGGGAACCTGAGAGTAAAAGGAAAGAACTGAGAATGCATTCTTAAGAAAGAGGCAGGGAGACGGGGGCGTTGCGCGAGGGGATCCATAGGGCGGACTACGGTCGAGGGAGGGGTATTCTGGCGGGGCAACAGATAAAATTAGGGGGCGTCGAAATTATTTGACTCATACTTACGAAGACCCGTTCGGCATTCAGAGAGGTCTTGCGTGTCTTGGCGCCCGAATTAGGGGGAGGAAATATTGTTGAGGACAGCTCGGGATACAAACCCGAGGGGAAAAGGAAAAGCGGTCGAAGTGCTTTTACTAAGGGTTTGATGGAAGGGGACCAGATACGGATTAAAGCGAATGTTCTAACAGCATGTCACCGAACCTATATTACAAAGGGGGTTCTACGTCGATCTAAGGACAAGAAAATATAGAACAGTTTAAGGGGGACGCTTTCAAAAAGTCAAGTGGATATGGTAGGTACCCTAAAAGTGTTGAGAAAAATGTCAGCGTGATGGGAATGTGGGTCTTTGAATTATTCGAGGGGTGGAAGGGAGCACCTCCTGATGGAGAGGGTCTCGCACGGGAGTCATTCTGAAGAGGGGTAAGGAAATTAAGAGGCGTCTCGAAAACCAACACGGAATATTATAAAAGATAGGGAATAAGTCCGGTCGCTCATAGGATTTCTTAGACACGCGACAGATCAATCAGATTCGAAGGAACCTTACTGCACCAACCTCCATACAAATCGACCAATCACGACCATTACCGAATTCAAAACACGTGAAGGGGCCCTGGCGTTCATGCAGACGAACGCGTACCAATAGTTTTCTTCGCTGAAAACCAATGTAGCTCGCTGGGGGTCTTGCGGATCGCGCACTGGAAGTTTTGCAATGAGGGCTACACTTCGAGACAAAGATCAACTCTTTCCTCCCGAAAACATAAAAAACTAGTAACGACGGGGGGGTCTTCGAAAGAGGGGGAAGGGGTTACTAAGGTGGGGGACAGCAGGGGGATCAGGCAAAGAAAAAGAGGGGATGGAACTCCCCTACTCTTCTAAAAGAAGAAAGAAAAAGCTTGGTGAGCGTACTCGGTAGAACCAAGGCATGGAATGACCATCAAGGGAGAGTCACCTGAAAGAAAGCTGCATGTTTTCAAAACTACAGCAGGGATATTCTGACTTGTGCAGAAACGACACAAAAAGTTCTTCTTTGGGTCCGCCTGCATGGGCGAATGCGGAAGGTCGTAAAAGAACTGGCTGAGACCGGGGAGCACCTGAAAAAAGAAACGCTCGGGGGGGGATCCGGATGCAGAGGTAGGGCGCAGCGAGAGGTCACCAAAAGATACCGGTGCCGACCAACTGGGCAAGCGAGCGGGAAGAGGGAGAAGCATGCACATAAAGAGATTGGGGCGCCCCCAGGACGAGCATCCCAGTCGGAAAAAGAAGGGCGAGAAAAGCCATGGGGAGGGAACCGCCACCTTTTCAGCTTCGGGAAAAGTGAAAGGGAAGAAAAAAAATTCCCCGGCCATGCTCTTGAAGAAAGGTCGGAGGGCAGGAGATCTCTGGCGGAGAGGAGGGGGAGACACCGATTCATAGGGATTATCTGTAAACCTGACATCTACGATCGAAAAAAAAAAACTAGTAAGACAGCCTCAGTAACTTCAGGAGATGTGGTAACGTCTTTCTTGAGTCTACAAGAAGAAAAAACCGCGAGCCAGAGAGGACCTGGCGCCTGACAGATATCTGAGAGCATCGGGCGCGGGGAGGAGGAGAAAAGGGACGGCCAGTAATGTGGACTCGAAGTCCAGAGAAGACCGAACGACTCGATATCTGGCTGCGGGGGGAAGATCTAGAACAAGTTCAGAGTGCATAAAACAAACAAATTCGTTATATATGTAGAATCTCCGCTTTATCCTGAGGCCACCCACGTTACTCGGAGCGGCAAATCCTAAGAATTAGCGAGAGACGATACCGACACTTTGACTTCTTCTACGGGGGAAAAGTTCATCGGGCCACGGTAACGGCCGCGGAAACTCTGACGATCGGGTAAGGAGTAATGTACTCGAACTGGATGCTAAGGTTCGCTGAAATAAAAAAACAAGCCTACTACAAAAGATCGCCTGATCTTGCGTTCGGGCGAGTGAGTTCGATCGTCTCGTGGCCGGGGTAACATAAGATAGTGAAAGAACTTTCTTCAAACTCCTAGCCTAACGGAGATTTTTCAGGAGACGACAGTTCTGCGGGTACTTCATTTGGGGAAGTAAAGGTGGAAGCGGGAGTAGGTGCCACACCTGTTTTGAAATAGACGACCAGATTGGGGCTCCCGACTTGGACCGTTGAACTGTGAAATGGAAAGGAACGAAAACACGCATTCAACCCTTCTGTCACTAATTCATTGCAATGGGGTCGGCAGGTATGGTTGGGAAACGGACTAAATAATAACGGAGGTTTCTCTTTGGGTGTGACACCGGATTAGGCAGAACAGCGCCGATTCTACGAAAGGAAAAGAAGAACATGAGCGACCCAAAATGGCGTTCGACACACTGAAAAAGCAGTCCTTCGGGCGTCGGGCGTGAACACTTCGTGGCCTTCTTTTCAAAAAAAAGATCAACATGAGGAGTACAGGTCGACAGACTCATGGAAGAGAAGAGGGGAAGGGCGAGCGAAAATTGGGTCGGATGTCGAGAGGGATTCGTTCGTCATGTCTACGACGTTGTGCGTTACGCTCTATTTGGGAACAGCTAGGTCACATGACCACGAGGTTAGAAGAGGTCGGGTTACTCGGTGGAAGTAGAGGCCATCTTGGTTCTAGTTGGGAAAGGAGTTCGACAGTCATGAAGAAGAATGGCGTCGGTTGGCAACTCGAATGAAATTGAGCAAGCCATCGGTCGAAACCGCAGGGGAGACTCATCCGGTCGGATGAAGGAAGGGGCACGGGGGGGGAATGGCGAATGAGTAAGGGAGGGCTGTTCATGGTCCATTACGTTTCAGGGCTGAAACCTCTGATTGCGCAGGTTAAACATCCATTTGAACATCTCGGGGGGATTATCTCTCGCAAGAAGAAAGGGAGAAGGAGGAAAGGTTTTCATTCGATGGGTCCTGGAAATGAAGCGCTCCGGAAGCGTAAGAGCTATTCGGAGTACCTCAGGAAAGAAAAGACCAGAACGTCGCTTCCGGGAAAACAAGGATGTACCACAAAGCCGAAGGGAGTAAAGCGATCAGGGGGAAAAGAGGAATGGCTGGAGAAAATCTCTCTCTTGGCGCGTTGGTCTTGCGGCCTCTCTCAAGAGTGGGCCAGATCGAAAAGACAGTCTCCGCCGATAGAGCAGATGCCTGATATGGCAGGGAAAAAAGTGCGGCACTACCGAAGGGTTTCGCAGGAAGTGGTGACCATTGGGAAACTGAGGGTGTCTTATCAGGCCATCACAAAGGGGAAGGGGGAAACGGCGTCGAAAAACAGCATAGAAAAATATCAACTCAGAAAAGACGCGGTAGGAGGAACATGGAGAAACTTCTAACTGTAGAGGAGAAGAAATACACGATATGAGGGGGCACAGGGGCCATCTCAGAGGCAAAGTTTTTCCACTAGACTCCGAGCTGAGGGAAAGGGTTGAAACTAACATTAATCGAATGTATTGTAATCCGGACATTGAGGGGACGAAGGGTCGTCCTTGAAGACAGGGGAAGGCCAACGAACCTTAGAGAGGGAGAAGGATGAGGGGTGGATTCTGCGGGCCGGTCACAATATAGAGAATGCACTGAGAAGACGAATGAGGCCGCTATCGTTTTGATATAAACTACGGGGAATCACGTAGGGAGGAAAAACCTTTTCGGGACTCAGAATAATGAATCATGGGGCTGGGGGGCCAAGCCCTGGTAGGTCGTCGTGATCGAGCTTCACACATTCCGGGTCCAGGAAAACGGGCCGTAGCCCTTAAATAAGCTTGCTGGAGTCTTTTCATCAAGCTCGGGGGCAACGAATCATGGGGACATACCAGAGAGACGGTCTGACAGTCCCTATCTAAAAAAGGATCCACTCTTCAATCTAAACAGAGGAGAATATGGTCAACTTTGAGGAGAGCCTCTCAAAAAAAGGCAGGATAGAAGATTGAGGAGATACAGATTACGGAAAAGTCGCCCACAAGGGGGGGAGCTGAGAAAAAACCCTTCGACCCTTCCCTTGGTGCGCTTCGCGGGCGAGAACTAACCGCGTTAGATCTCGATCAGCTGAAATGGGTTAATCAGGTAGAAAAAGCGTCGAGAACTCCTAAGAAGAGCAACAAAACGGAGGAGGGGGAGGGGATGATTCTTGGAATCTGATCGCAACAAACACGTGTTGCGCAGATCGATGCGTAGTTTTCGGGGAAAAAAAGGGCCTCTCCTATCCCAACCAGGGACGGGGCCGGAGCGGGGACGGGAACGCAAAAAGTGCAAAGACGACTACTTCGATGTGTCTGAGCATGAGGGAGAGGAAAAAGAGGGCTTCGCTCAAATGAGGGAGTGAGCACTCCAGCAATATAAGACTACAATGATCATCGGGTGACTTGAGAAGAGTGACGGGACTAGAAATCCGAAGGGGGCAGGCTGCACTAGACAGCCCTATGTCTTGCGGGGATATAACGTACCGCGAGTTACATAAATAAGAACGTGGATGGAGGTGCGAAGGGGGTTGGGGTGACTCATTCAATTCTTCTACGACTAACAGGGGAATGGCCTCACAAGTTTTAAGAGCGGACTGAAGAAACCGGGCCCCGACTGTGATAAAAAATGCGGACTGTTGTGATGAGCAGAAAACATTTACACATTCGACATGATGGAGCACGGCAGCGGGGTAAAAACATTATAATGTGTGGATAGATCGCAGAAGAACCTCTTGGAAGGAAAGCAAGTCGCGAGTGTAAGGGACCAGCGAGAAGAACAGGGAAACGACCGCAGTAAATCACGGAAGAGGGAATCGATCGGATCATTTTCCGGGACTGCTCAAACCATTACGATGAGTCCTTCGGCGGCGGGAAAGCCGGTGGGGGGAAAGAGAAAACAGTGGACGTTGCCAGAATATAAAAGGGAGGAATCGGTTACCTGCCTGAATCGGACTAGACCGCGGTTGGCTAGAATACAGAGGGGCAGGGGTCTGGGACTAGTCAGGAGGTCGGGGGCCAGTCCTCGCGGTGCTTGTAAAATAAGATACAAACCGCCGAGTTCAGAAGAAGAGAGGTAAGCCTTCTTTTTAAGGCCAGGTGCCGGTCTTGGAACTGGGGCGGGACAGTGGGAGGTTCGTGCGATGAGTTTAGGTCATTGCTAAAGAAGGAGCGAAAAGAGACCTCAAAACACTAACATCGACGAATGAGACAAGAAATCATCGAAACAGCATTGACTATTACATAAAGAATGGGGAGGAGGGACCAGTAAAGGGGTAATCGAAAAGCATAAGGGTGGGCGGGGGGGGTCGTGGATTATTCGAAATTATAAGGGAGCGAAAGACTATGGTAGGAGCGCTCCGCCGTTCAGCAATCAATGCGGAACAGCGACGGAAATGATCGCTAAAAACAACAGAGAAAAGGAAGAAGAGTTAAGTCGCTGGGCGAAAGAGCCGGAGCGAAGGGAGAAATCATAAGGTATCCTACCGGGCTTTCCCAGGGGGGGTACTGCCAAGAACCCATCCTACTCGGGGAAAGCGGCACGTGGGCCTAATTGAAAGCTTGGATAAAAGAGAGTCCATTCACGGGTTTGGTATGATGGCTTACGCAATTGCGCGGGCCTGGCTCCGATCACGCGAACTTGGGTTGGATTCGTTAAGAAAAAAAAGGGTAAAGCACACTCCGGGGATCTAGCGCAAGAAAAAAACCCTTAAAGAACGACCAGTGAGTCGACAATCTTGTCCATTGAAGAGAGGGGGGTGTGGGGAATAGAAGGAACCACCAGAAGGGTTAAGACCGCTAAATGGCAGCGATCGCTACCTACCAAGATTTCGCGAAAAGAAGAAGGTAGAGACACAATAAGGAAATAAATTTGGTCAAAAGAAAATGGGGGGATGGTTGAGGTCCGGCTTCAGTGGAGTGACGCCAGCCAAGCTGCACGTTTTGCAAACGCAGAAAAGCACAGGCTCTTCTGACTGGGGGTGGAAAACTGCACGTGAGAGACGAGAGACGAAAATCCTGAAGGGCTGACGGAAGTAGGCAGTGCGATGGTGTGGAAGAGAGAAGGGGTCCCATCACCTCACGGACTCGGAGCAGGGAAGGGAAGATTTAGTCAACGCGATCTTTGCACGAATAACCGGACCGAACTGGGAAAGGGAATACTTAATCTTATTACTGGAGATATATAGGGGGAGGTTGACGGACGAACGGAATAAAGTCTTTCAAAAAGGGTGTCGGGGCTACTCTCATCCTTAATGGTCGAAAATTTTACACAACGAAATACTGGGGATCTAGATGTCTATAATGACAAATCACAGGGTCAAAAAGGCAGCCAGGGAAACTCGGATGGTTCTTCGGCGTTCAAAAATCGGCACGAGGAGGGAAGAGGGAGACCATAAGGTACTATCGCAGGAGAAAACGCACCCAAGAGATGTCATATCATAAAGAGGTGGAGTATGCGGATTGGGGAGTGTACGAATCAAAGTCGCTCACGCCAGGGGGCGACGAAAAGTGTAGATCGGGGCAGGGAAAGTTGGCTAGTACGGACCCTTGGGACTGGGAAAGTACCTGGGTGTGATCGGGGGCGGACTCAGAAAAGACTAATAGGGGATGACGATTCAGATGATGGGGGGTCGAAAATAAAGGGAAAAAGGAAAAGATGACGCAA
>Ga0179593_1387389_pt1 | contig 12413 bp, 13 predicted proteins | sample CZODoug2_1_08_16_FD_185931 | JGI IMG/M metagenome (GOLD analysis project Ga0179593, IMG submission 185931) | Vadose zone soil fungal communities from Angelo Coast Range Reserve, California, USA - CZODoug2_1_08_16fungal (PacBio error correction) | ecosystem: Environmental > Terrestrial > Soil >...
GAAAAAGTGGCGTGGGTAACCGACTGGTGCCGTAAAGTGAGGGGGTCAAAGAGAGAGGAAGAGGGAGAGAGAGCAATGTGCCCAGATAATCAGGACAGGGACGAAGAGAATCGGTTTAGGACCGAAGACGGGGACGAGCCGATCAGGGCCCCCTTCAGGGGAACGAGATTGCGACCGCCAGGGGGAGAAAATGAAAGGGAACAATCCGGTGCATGGGCGACGGGTAATCACCAAAAAATGCGCTATCAACGCGAGGGAAACTTATGTCATTGGAGGTGGACACAATCGTAACCATGCAGGGGAGAAAGGGAAGGTAAAATCTCGCAAGGGTGCCGGGGGGAAGTAAAAAAAAGTAATATTGCAAAAAAGGAAAAAAAGAGAGGATGCGACTCTAGGGATTAACGTGAAGAGGGGAAGAGGGGCAACAAGGTGCTCACTGCATGGGACCTGGAAAAGATTTGATGGTTCCCCATGGTGAAACTAACAGGCCAGGTGGAGGAAGGGAGGATGCAGACCAAGGTCAAGGAGGAACTTTTAAGGCCAGAGCACCTCAAAAACGACTAAATACAGGGGATTGGCTAGGAAAAGAACCGAAAATCGCAACAAGCGCAAACGAAGTTGGGCGCCACGCGGGAATGCGGGGGCTACGGTTAGGTTACATCCTTCAGACAATCATAAACACAGAAAGATCTGCTGAGAGTGTAAGCAGACCAGTCAAACTGGATCAAGAAGTCAGTTCGAGAGCAAGAGGATGAGGCCAAGCTTAAAGTTGAAGAGAACCCGTACTGCGGGGGAAAGGTTTACAGAGAGAACGTAACATTGAGCCCGGAGACAGCGGAAGGGATGAAGTCTAAGTAGAGAAGCCATCATATGATGCGGTAAAGCACGCGCTCTATAAAGCACCTCCTCGCAGGTGGTGCGCCCAGGTTATCCGTGTACGAAGGAACCAAAAACAGGATGCACAACGAAAAAGGATCTTGTGATAGAAGAAGGGGCAACTAGACGAAAACAGCGGGCGTGAGTGGGCACTTTCATCAAAGAAAAAACAAGGGGGGGGGGGGGGAGATGCCGGGAAAAAAAAAAAGCCAAAGCAAATCTACACCGCGCAGGATTCGCCGGAAAGGAATGAGAGGGGAAAAAAGCAAAAAAAATAAGAAAGGCTAACCTGTAAAATCTAGAGGCGGAGCAGATGACACTCAGAATCAAGAAAAAAAAAGGGAAGGGGCGTGACTCCACTGAAGAATGGACGCTGAGAGGACAGATAACCGTAAAACAAATCTACAGAGAAAAGATGGCTACACAGACACATTTGTGGATTAAATAAACGATAGAAGGGAACGGGAGAAGAGGGAGGCAGAGGGGGAAAGAAGCACGCATCGGCAACAGAAAAGTTCGCGTTAACTAATGGTTCGCGGAAGAACAGCCGCCAAACGTCAATAAAGCTGAGACAAAAGAACAGAGAGTAACGGGAGGTGGAGACTCAGGTTGTTGTCGCCTCCCGAGACAGGGGACACCTAAGTTTGGCGATTCGGGAAGGAAGGATTACGCCTTAGGGAAATGGACGAGGAAAAAAGAAAGAAGGAAGAGCGAGAAGGGGGGCGTGTCACAGTGATGACGCAAATGCATCGGCAGCGTCCCATTAGAAGTGAGAAGTTGTGACCAAACGCGCGAGGGCATAGGAACCATATCAGCCTATGTGCCGGTGTGAATCTAGTGCGGGGGAAGTAAAAATCTCTCTGCAAAAACAAATGGTCGCCAGTAGGGACAGGTAAGTGACAGCGTGGCCGGGGTGGACAACAAGGAAAAATCATACCTTCGGATAAAGATAAAAAGCGCTTGGAAAGTGGGGAGGTTCGCATACCGTAAGGGGTCACACATCGTATTGGAAAGTAGAAAGGGGCAGTCAGAAATATTACAACGGTAGGAGACGGACCGCGAGGCAGGAGGGAACGACAATGCGCATCGGGCAACTGAAAAAGGGAAAGGAATGTCAGCGAGTCCAGAAGGGTCGTAGCGAGCAAGACGGAACCGCCTAGCGGAGAGATACGGTGAAATCAGGGGAAAAGGAAACGCAGGGGTGGACAGGGCTATTTACTACATGATAAGCTTCGCGGGAACGGAAAGGCCGCCATGCAGATTCAACCGGGAAGAAAAGAGTTCGCTTGAGAGAGAGAACGACAGCGAAACGAACGAAGGAGTCCCCAGAGTGGGTATCAAGGTTAAGAGCAAACGAGAAAAAAAAAAAAGAAACAGTCAGCTGAACGCACCTTCCGCGCGAGAGACTCGTGGTAGACACGTTTAAAGTGATAGACAACATGGTAAGGTTAAAATACGTTACGATTAATGGCGGGGAGGGGGGGGCAATTGGGGTCGGGACTGATAAGGTTCTCGCATAAGCGAGCCTTACGTGTCAGAGTATGGGAATCGAAACAGGGGTGTCACAAAATGGGCCAGAGAGAAGCCGCAAAGGGATTTAAGAACCATCTAAGGGACCGGAATCCGCATTGGGGCACCCACATCCTCTGAGAGAAAAGAAAAAAGGCCCGAGCGGTTGGGGAAGAAGGACCACGCAATGAAGCTGATGAAATACGAAAACGAGAGTCACTGAAGGGCGAGAGGAACTTAAACGTCCAGCGAAACGCAGGGACGCTCAAAAAATTAGTATAAGCGGGGTCATGCACTCGACTGATTAACAAAAGAGGATCTAAGTGCATAGAACAATGGGCTAAGCTAAAGAAGAAAAATAATAGATACAAGTCTCCGAAGATCGCAAGAACGCGGCGAGCGACGATTCGGAAGAGACGGGCAGGGGATAGGATAGCGGCATCGGCGTACTGGACACGAATCTCTCGCAGAGACGAAAATAGAAAAAGTCCAGCTGAACCAACTGCCGATGCGCCTATAATAGGGGGGCCCGAACTAACGAGAAAGAAAATCACTCTGTGGAAGTTGCCGATCGCTTGTATAACAAAAAGGTTCGGGTGTGTCGAGGAGACGCCTTTTCAGGACCCTTGTTCGAGAAAATGGGGTCAAAAATTGCAGGACAGCCGCCGAAGGACATCAAACGTAAAAATCGCGGAACGCTCCGAAAATTCTGGTATCGTTCAATCTCCCTTATCAGGCTCGAGAGGCTGTATGCATCAGCTAAGGGCCTTCTCCTTTGTTCCTCCAAAACGCTACCCTAAAGCAGGAATTATTGATTGAGATTGCGGGGGGAAGAAAAAAAAAGCGTCCAAAAGCGAAAGGGCAAAAGCTCTCATGTGAGGGCTAAGGGAGTGCACCCTCGAAAAATCGTTGGCCAAGTGCGGGGAATCTGTCTTTCTAGTCCATACGAGACACGGCGCAGCGCAGAGGGCAGAGAAGAGAAGAGGAAAACGACGGCAAGCCCAACAAGCAGGAATCTTAAAGGAAAGAGGACCAAAACATCGTGTGGCTCAAACAAACTTGGAAGCGAGCGGACGAACCAACGTCGCTCCGGGTGCAGGCGCCCTTAAGGTCGGGGGCCAGAGCTAAAGGCTTGATGAACAAACGACTATGAACCGTCGTTCCTTTCACGGTTGCGTCTCAACATCTGGCAGGACCACGTGGGCATAAGCAACTCTTTTAAAACGCGGGGAAAAGGGGGGAAAGAGGCGAATGAGCGGACAGTGTCGGGACCCACCAGCAGAAACTGGGCAGATGAAGGTTCGTCATGGAGAGACAGAGGGGGCCCGCAGTGGACATACGAGAAATCGGTGCCTCGGATTAAAAGGCAAAAACCAGATCAGGCAAGGATTCGGTATCATGTGTAGGGGAAAGCCTTACTCGGACTATACTCCGGAGACTAAACCCGGCATGGACGTTGCGTGGACCAGCGCCCGCAATGGATCTAAAGGTGCGCCCAGAACACGGTAACGGAGAGGGACAAAAAGCTTGTCACCCCAAAAAAAAACTCAAACAACGAGAATTTAATTCAGTGATTGGTCAAACCGACGCTTAACCATGCTGTAACTGGAACTGCGATGGGAAAACGATAAATCATGCAGGAAACGAAGAGAAGAAACCACTAGATTGGGAATTCCACAAAAAAAGGAAAAACAGAAAGGGCGAGAAGGATACGGCCCGTGAATCGGGAGCAGCGGTGTGAAACTCTCACGGGGGAGGGAGACTGAGGCGATGGGGGAGGTGTGACCATGCCTGGGCCAGCTTGCTGCTTCTCAGGAAAGGAACGTAGGGAAATGGTCCTAAGCCGAATAGGAAAGCGAAGACCAAAACCGACTAACAGGACACTTCGGGAAGTGGATACCAACAAAAGAACCGTCATCACAGCCCTCGCGATGAGAGGGGGGGGAGAATCTAGCGTGAATGGCGCGGTGGGGGAAGTCCGCACCTCAAACCACCAGCGAAAATAAGTTCATCGTGGAGAAGGGAATGAAACAAACGCCACGAGATGCAAGACTTCCTGGCCGGTATCGACGAAAGCACTTGAAAGAATTCCACGTGTCGGCCCAGTCGGGAGCAAAACGGCGGAGGGTGAGCGGCTAAAATGGAAACCGCATGAAGAGAGCTTTGACGAGGGGGAGCGCGAAGCCATAGGATTTGAAGAAAGCGGCAGGAGAAAAGCAAGACTCGAGATTGGGAGAAGGTATCCTTGGAAGACTATTATGACACAAGAGCCCTTGGCAGTGGAAGAAGGACCATCGCCGCGAGCTCATCAAGGGAGGGGATGGGGTTTCTCAAGGGGGAACGCAAAAAACCCAAGGGAGGAGAAAAAAGAGGTGAAAGTTCCCAACAACAGCGAGAGGAGGGGCGAGGCAAACCAGGGGAGGCAGGCAAGTGCTCTGTGTGTCGAAATCGTACTACCACGACTAAGAAAAAGAAGAGAAGAGGGAGAGAGCTACGAGCCGTGAGGAGACCAATAAGAGGTCTAAAACGGGCCCTATCAGAAACTTGTCAAGGAGACATGCCGAGGTGGCCTTACCTGCAACGAAGACGTCTGCTAACGCTGGAAATAACGTGAAAGGAGGAAAAGCTAACGCAAAGAAGACGCAACGGAAAGTGGAAGTGGACTCTATGACGCACGCGAGAGCAAACGGAGGGTGCCGTATATGAAAGCTCGGAAAGACAAAAAAGACATCAAACGCAATCACTATCGGAGAACCAAAAGCACAGATGACCGATTGGTGGGACAGGGGAGGGTGGGGGATTCAACTACCGAGCCCGTGTATCAGTGGGCGCTCGTTTGGGGCTTCCCTAAGGAAAGGAGGCCTGGACATGTACCCGGAAAGACGACATGCAAGCAGACCCAGCGAAGCCTTCGTCAGGAGAAAAAACAAACGAGGAAAGAGTCAGCAGGAAGAGAGCAAAGGGACAAAAGCAAGCGAGCAAATTAGATCTCCGAGAAAGGCATATGTGAAAAGGGTGGCAAGATAGTGAAAGGGAAATTACAAGACGGTGCACGCAAGGGCTCGCAGTACCTTACAGTAAGGAGTGGGGGGAAAGCACGTGAGGCCAAATGAAAAGCAAGGAAAAAGGAGTCAGTTTAGCGTTTGTTGTGCGGGGGGGCAAAAGAGGGGGGAAAAAGGACATTTATACGAGGTTCCTTGGGCGCCCGCTAAGTTTAGGAGAACAAGGAGGGCGCACCGTCGGCCATAAAGGGAAAACCAAGGGAGACCGTACAGTATCACCTCTAGGAAGGGATTTCAACAAATGACATCCTATCAATTAATCACTTTTCAAGGGAAATCGGGAATAGGAAAGGAATTAAGGGAGCTCTCACCATCGCGAGACGGGGAAAACGGAAACGCATAAGTTAAATCGTCAATTTTCTGACCCACGCAAGGGGCTGGGGGCAAGAAGCTAGGTAATAGTCGAAACATCCTGGTAGGGGAGAATACAAGGAAGGGGCAAAGGTGTAATCGAAGAAATTCCTTATCGAGGGGGGGACGACAACAATCCAGAAAAAAGGACCAAATATGTTTTACAAATCAACCCACGACTGAATCGAGAAAAGAAAGGACGGAAGACCTTACGCAGCGGGGGAGAGTTGTGAAAGCCGAATTGCAAAAAAGAAGGGAAATGAGAAAAAAAGTTCGGGGTAAATGGGACAAGATATGACGAAGTGGGGCTCATGGCGGCAGGGGGTCTCCATGGTTCTCGCATCATCGTCGAGGGAAGGGGAGTACAGTATGGAAAACACCCCTGGGAAAAGAAAGAAATGGGGGACACGAGCAGTGAAGGTAGTTCAAATACGCTGTGCATAGACGCCTGTAATCCAAAAAAAAAAGCTCGAGAAAAGACAGAGGCAATGAAGAAGGGGGGAAGGGTTGGAGGAACAAAGAACTCGCAGTATATGATACGTGCTGGAAGGGCATAGAAAGGGAAGAAGGAGAGAAGGCAAGAAAGGAAGAGGAAAAAGTGCAAATGGTTACCGAACTATTATTATAATAGGATTCTCGTGTCATACTATAAGGCGAAAAACAAAAACAATTGTAAGAGAAAAGGTGATAATACCCGAACCAATTGGTAGGCTTATCTCGAGAAAACTCTCACTAGTGCGGAGAAGAATCAGCAGGAAGGAGAAACGCGGCTCGAGGGAGGCTGCCGGAAGGAGGGAACATCGTCTACGTTTAACAGGGGATCTAGAAGAACAAACAAAAAGGGAGGGAAGGGAGAAAGAGATCGAAGGGAAAGAGAGCCGAAAAAACTACGACTCATCGCAAAAAAGGATATATCACGTCGCAGAAAGAGCTCCTGAAAGGAAAAATACCCCAAGAACTCTACTGGGATAGCTTTGAGGGGAAATGGGAACTCGGGTTCGTGCACCTTGGAGGAGCAGGACGAGGAAAAGAAAAGAGATGGAAGGAAGCGAGCCAGACAAGAATGAGTCAGAAGCAGGCTTTGCAGGACCGGACGCAAGCGTGGGATGAAGGCCCTGTCTAGATTTAAATGAAGATCTATCGGAGCAAAAATCATTGAAGAGGGGGAAGGTTGAGGAATGCCCAGTCACACCTCTGCCTGAATCTTGTCAGTCGGACGAGAGGCGTGGGGGAACTTCGGATTACAGGACCGAGTTTGACAGCTGCTTATTTACTAAAGGAGGGGGAAAAGAAGATAGGGAAAAGGTTCGGGGATCACCTTGGCTTGCGATTCCGACCGGAAAGAACAAAAATCGCGAGAGGCCGGACATGAAGTCAGAACGACAAGGCAAAAACTACCTCATATCGTTCACCGATTGACAAGGGGTGAAACCAAAAAAGGGTATCACCACTCTTGCGCGCAAACGACGTGCGGCTCACACAATGAATCTCCTTTAAAAGGAAGGAATTCGCTCGGGGAAAGGGGGGTAAACTTTTCGTGAAAAACTTTGGGCACGAAATGATGCGGAGGAGTTCTGTCTACCAGGAACAAGGGAACATCTTCGTTACCGGGGTGAAAGAAGGAACGGTCTCGAGGAAAAAAAAAAAGGAGGGAAACTATATACAAGTTACCAGTTTCCATTTGCCCACCGGGGGGGGAAAAACGTGAGAAACGTCGACAGGATTAACCTGTGATTCTGTTTCGACAAAGGCGAGAGACCGAGTGAGATACAAGGAAACGCATTGAGGCTGTCCTCGAGTGACGATATTAGGTCAAACTGACAAAGGGGAAAAAAATACCCGACCGCTCAGGTCTCATGGTATGGAGAAAGCCATTACAGGCGGAGAAGCCGAATCGAGAGGGTTCCTTCAATTCTGATATTCGAGACCCAACTTAGCCGGGGGGGAAGAGAAGACCGATGCTCCCAAAAAGGAAGTTAAAGGGGTGAAGAATCGGGGAACTAAAAATCAGAAGCAAAACGAGCGAAGTCTGATTTTCATTGAGGGGTTTGTCAGAACCTGATCAAGGGCAGGGTCTAAGGACGGTAAAAGGGCTAACTTACCTTGCGAGATTGACAGGGAAACGAAATAAAAAGCGGAAACCGAAAAAGGAATTAGGATCCGATTCTGAATTCGAGCACGACTGGGGGTGGCAAAAAAAGGGCGTATCGACGAAATTGAACTAACCCAGGGGAGGAGATAAGCATTAGGGGTCCCATACCCGCAGTGCAGTTGGAGGGGGATGTGCTGCCTTTCACGAGGAGGGTTGAAGCCAGAACAGTAACGTAGTTCCGAGTACTCGCAGTGGAGAAGCCAAAAAAAGACAGACTATACAAGGGGAGAAGGGAAGTGAACGAACAACACCACACTCCAGAACATCAGGGGAAAAAAGGAGAGATGCATAATGTGATCACGCGTTCTATTCGTGATGCGAGGGGCTTCCGCAAAAAAGAAAGAAGCAGGAAATATGTCTGCTCAGAGCGGAGGCAAAGAAAAAAGCTCCCGAAAAAAATCTCAAGCCCTGGCCGGGAGGGATAGATTGGGGAGCATATACATATGGAAAGAAACCACCGGGTGTCGTCCCAGTAGGAGGAAAGACGCTAAGTAGGGGGAAGTAGGCTGACTAATCACTTGACGCCCAAAACGGGGTCTTTAGCAGGAAACCGTCCGCGGACGCAATCCGATGCAAAAGGGAGAGCGCTGTAAGGGGAGGGGACCCGCGAGATTGTGCACTCATTACTCGTTGAGTACGCGCATTAAAGGAAACATCAGAGACGGTTCCTTTGCCATAAATAAGGCCTCGACCGCGCAACAGAGAAAAGGGAATGCTTGGGGGCACCAGAATTCAGATCAACAACAACAAATGGAGTGGAAATAATGACAGCGGGGGCCAAAGCACACTCTGACCAGGAGACGGCGAGGGTCAATATAAAGGGCGTCAAGGAAAAAATGGGTGTCATCAGACAGCTTAAGAAAAATGATAAATATGCCTATCCGAGCGGAGCTAGTCTACAAGCAAGAAAGCGAAACTATGTTCAAAGAACGGCCGATCAAAGTTCCGGGAGCCGGCAATCGGTCGCCGCCGGCCTACGACGGGAACGGACAACGCTAACGGGGAAGTAAGTCCGCGTGCTAGGAGCCAAAATCTCCGGCCAAGAGAAGGGAGGCATAAGCGTGGATTTTCGAAAAAGTCTAGCAGGGTTTGACGCGCGTTGTATAGGTCGCGGAACCCCGCGCAGAAAAAAAGAAGAATGCGACAATAAAGAGATGGTCGACCGAGTTACTTGACGTCGGGGTGGTGTCAAAAGAAAACCTCGCCAATGTCTTGGCTCGTTGGGAATTCGACAGACAGTCGAAGGAGAAGTGCTAAAGGAAATCCCTTAAGAGGGAAGAAAACGAAGGGCGGGTCAAAGGCTCGAACAAGTTAATGACAGAGGAAGAGCTCCATTGGCAGTGCACCACGTTGTGGACAAACGCGATCAAGTTAGACAATATCCGAGAGCAGAGAGTTGTCGGGGGGGGGTGCAATCTAGATGCGTGAATAAAATCCAAAAGCCGCATGAAGGGGGTGAGAAGTACTGGCAGGAAGTAGAAGACATGACACAGGGTTTCTGAACTCAAGAAAAAAGAAGGAACCGCTATTGGAAGGTGGGGTGAACAAAATATCCATCCGTAAGGTGAGGGGGGGGGAAGCACTCGTATTATAGAAAACGCGGAAAGCGCATAAATGGGAACAATGTCGACGTCGGGATCAAGAGAAGGCAGGTCCCCGGTGAAGCAGAGGGGGAGACGAATGGAAAAATCAACGTGTAATTGAGTATTCGAAAGCGCCGGGCAGAAAAAAAGGGTAGGAGACCTCAAAGGGAAGATCAAGAGTAAACGCATCACAGGAATAAAAAAAATTTTCGGTACACCGCCACGGGAGGGGGGAGGGGGAAAGGGATAATTCCGTACAAACAAAAAAAAAAGCAGGCTGCGCGAAAACCGGGCAGGAGGAAAAGGGGTTACTGAAGAGGGTTAATTGGGACGGATCCGGAGAACGCTACACTACTCAAAAAAACCAAAGTCGGGTGTTAATCAAAACGAAGGAAGGCAAAACTTCAAGGACGCCGACCCTAGAAGAAATCGTGGTTACAGACCTTGCGCCAAACAACCACGGACAGGGGATGGATTAAGAAGAGGGGAAAGATCGGGCGGCTTCTGAGTTACTGATCATGGTTCTCAGGCATCATCGGGGGGGGGGAGAGGGAATCGCGTAGAAGAAAAATACAGGGGAATACGAAATGTTGCAAACGAGAGAGTGCCGAAGTAGTTACGACAAACATAAGAGGGGGGGGGAAAAGATAGTCCTTGCCACCCCGCAATAATTCAAGAGGAGCACGACTTCTGCCGAGTGATCAGTCTGTTGGGAGGGAACAAAGGAAACCGCATGAAGAGGAACGGAAGAGAACGATAGATCAAAGGAGGCAAATTTAAAGACCTCGCTTACAGGCTCGCAGTAAGCACAGATGAGGAAGAACTTCGTTAATCAGCAGGCAAGGGAACTCCAATAAATGCTTGGGGAAAAAAAGGTTCATCCCGAACAAATGGCTAGCTAGAAAACAAGAAAAGAAGCACTACCAACGAAAAGGGAGAAAGAAGAGGAGAGCAGAAGGCTGATTGAGCTACTGAAAAAAAGCATAGAGAAGGGGGTGAAAGAGGGAGTCTACAACAAAGATATAAAAGATAGATAAAAATTACCGTACGCCTATGAGATAATAGACCTGGCCGGCGAAGGGGGAACGAAAGACTGCTCCTCGAGAACGCTTTCGATAACGAATAAGTGGTAGTAGATTTGATGGGTTTAGAACGAATGGGGAGGCGATGAAAAGTGTCTATCAAGGGAGTGGGGCGTCAAAGCGCTAGTCCTTCAGCTCGAACAATTCTTCCTCATGGGGGGGACGGATGGGGCGGAAAATACAAAGGAGGGACAAGACTCTCCTGACCGTGTACAGTGACAACGACATAATCTGGGGCTGAGGGGAATTGTGGAAGAACTCCCAACCGCTCAATCATCTGCATTTTCGGGCGGATTGGCGTGTGTGCACGTATTACAGGACAGAAGGAAAAAGTGTAGGGAAAAAAAAACTTGCAAAGAGATCGGTGGAAAAATTGGATCACGTGTCAAAAAGCGAGAAAGGAAAGCATGGACGGGTGCCTAGAACAACATAAGAAACTTAACTTCCACCCCACAAGAGACGGTACCTATCAATGAAACTGCAAAAAATAGTGTCATTGCTCCAGTCACGTCTTGGGAGAAAAAAGGGAGCGGAAACAAACGAGGAGAACTCACGCTGCAAAGGGCCCGTTCGTCCGAGGGAAGAAGGATGGTTCTTTGAAACGAAAAGAAAGAGGCAAAGATGAGCTGGACGTCGCTCTGAACAAGAAACCGGGTGAATCTGCACTCTTTCGGAAGAAAGCCGGCAATTAACGCAGTGTCCATTGAACAATTTCCTGTACCGAAATGAAGGGATTAAAAGGACAAAATTGGGAATGCTGAAGCGGAGAGAGTCAAGTCGAAGACTACGACCCTCTCTCGATCGTGCAGAAGGGCAAAGGGGATCCCATCTATAGAAGGGAGGGGGAAAAAAGACGGGTCTAGGGAAGAAAAAGGACGTCGCTAGGAAAGTACAATCTCCTTATTGCGCTACGGAAGGGGACTAAGTAAAGGGAACAAAGCAACTAACGCTAACTTTACGAAAACTTTCAAAACGCCAATTGAAAAACGGTACACGAAAAAGGAAAAGGGGTTGGGGAGTGTCCTAAACCGAATTGCTGTCTAAGAGGAAGGGAAAATTACTGCAGAAATAGGAATTCAGCGATATGGTGGGGGTTGTACACGCATGAAGAAAAAACAACATATAGAATGAGGGGACTGAACGTAGAGCACATGGTGTCAAACGTGTGCTCCATAAAAACTGGGGACAAGAGATTTCTAGGGTTGGTCATCCCAATTGGAAAAAGACTGCCGGGTCGGTCGGGGAGGAGGGAAGTCGCGGATTTAACGTGTAAACCTAAGGAAGAACGAGGATCAAGGGGATCGCAAACCGCTAAACTATACCACTGTCGAAGCATGACTAAACAGCAGAAAAAAAAAAAAACATCAGTCAACGCGATCTATTTTCAGCGAGTCGGGAGGAAGGTCTTGAAAAAAAAGAAAAAGAAGTACCTCAAGAAAGAAGTATTTCAAAGAGCGGGGCGAAAATAAAAAAGACCTTCTCAAAAAAAAACGGGGAGGCTTGTCTCCCACAACGAGATTGAAGAATGCCACCAGGGAGGTCCACGGATGGCAGAATCTCGTAGAAAAGTAAAGGGCGGCGATACATGTGAAGAAGCGAAGCGAAAAGATCTTTAGAGAAGACCGAGCGAGGCGAACCAAATAGATCCAAGGGAGAGTGAAGCGAAGAAAAAAAAGCCCAGTCGGTGCATCAGAGTGAGACCGTGTAGTACGCGGCGCCCAATTACACACAGAAAGGGTGCCGAAGAATAAGGACGAAGAAAGACAAGCTCCAGCGGGATTGCCGATTAGGAAAGTCC
>Ga0179593_1414186_pt1 | contig 12413 bp, 7 predicted proteins | sample CZODoug2_1_08_16_FD_185931 | JGI IMG/M metagenome (GOLD analysis project Ga0179593, IMG submission 185931) | Vadose zone soil fungal communities from Angelo Coast Range Reserve, California, USA - CZODoug2_1_08_16fungal (PacBio error correction) | ecosystem: Environmental > Terrestrial > Soil >...
TCTCCTTAGAGGAAAAGACGCTCTGTGTGCAGCGGCAGGAAGAGGGAGGAAGCGAAAAACGTGGGTATGCGTTGTCTGGTCGGAGGGAATCAAAAAAAAAACCTTAAGTCAAAAGTGATTGCTCAAAACCCTGGTGCCGACAGAATAACTGGAGTCAAAAGATCACGGGAGCGGGACTGCGGCGAGATGAAACGGAGCAGGCGGATCACAAGAGCTGAAATCCGGAAAAGAAATAACTGCATAAAGTGTCATTCATCGTGGTGGACGAGAAAAAGCGCGAAAATCACGTGGGGGTAACATCGGATACAGGGAGTCCAAAGGATCGGATGAACGCAAAATATTAAAAAATTGCGGAGAAACAGCGAACGCGGGAGGTGGGACATGATTGGGAGCGGAGAGGGAAGCAAGAGAGGCACCTTCAGATGAGCGAATCGCGATCACTCAAAGCCGGGCGTCGTCATGGGGCATGATCGCTGTGCCGGAGAGGTCGACGGAACATCTTGGAATAAAGGACGGGAATGAAGCAGGGAACACAATCTCAATAGGAGGGCGCTAAGCATCATTCAGTGGAGGAAAAAGGAAAAGGGGAAAACTAGGGCAGAGACCACGAGAGGGGACTGCAGGTGCAAATTGAAGAATAAAAAAACGGACGTCTACACCTAGTATCTCTATCAAATGCTGGGCACGACCTGAAGGCATAAGAGATAGGTGGGAAACAATTCCGGGAGTGCCGAGTGGGTGGAAAAAGAAAAACGCGGCACATCTGCTCTAATTTTGGGGAAAGGGCCATCAACTGAAAAAAAAGTGCTTCCATCAGAGAGGGACATTTCAACGATTAAAAGAAAAGGAGGGAGAAACCGGCGGACGCTCGTTGAATCTGGAAAAAGGAATGCCTCGTGCTTAGAAAAGCCCTCCGGACAGAAGGAGAAAAAACCGCGGGGACAGGGGAAAAAGGAATGGGGTTGGAGAGGTATGTTACGCTAAGTAGGAAAGCCTGGTCGGTCAAGGCCTTCGATACTAGTTGGGAGAATCGTTCGGTAGTACCCGGAAACAATCGGGGAACGGGGGAACGATTGATGAGCAAAAAAAAGGAAGGAAGGAAAATATAGATACCGACCGGAACAACGCACACGGAATGAATCCTAGAAAGGGGACTCAACGCAAGGGGGAACGCGTATTCTATATCGAAAAGGAAGGTAAAATCATCTGAAAAAGAAAGAAAGCCAACCAAAACATGCATGGGGGAAAAAAAGAAGTGAAAGGCCTCCTTCCATGACAGGAGGGGAGAGAAAGATATATCTACCTTAAAACGGAGGCGGACCAGAATAAAGAGGGAAGAGTTCAAAAGAAGTTCAAGAATCTCACTCTGGGCTGGAAAAGAACTGTTCACCTGGGAAAAAAGAGGGGAGGGGCGGTCAAAATTGGGAGAAAGGAAAGGGCACATTCAACTTCGCCAGGCGGGTCACGAAAAAGCGCTGGTCTAACACCCATCATACCGGGAGTCGTTGTGCCATCTAAATCTCCTCCTGAGCCTGAAAGGAGTTGGGAACAGATTAGCCTCAAATCCGACTCCAATATCTACCGGCGGTATCGAGATTCGAAAGCAAGAAGAAAAAGGGGACCAGAAGAGTGAAGAAAAACTCCTGGCGAGGCACAAACCAAAAAGGTAGAGGGAAGCCGACTGCCAGTGCGGCCGACAACTTCGCTCAAAGAGGAGTAAGGGGGGGACAAGTTCAGAGACGCTATTCCAAGATGTTTCCTCAAAAAAAACAGCGGGCCGTCGCGACACTCCACCGCCGGGGAAGCCGCCGGCCCTGAGTCGAAAGGTACGCCATGGCCGACAAAGCGCTCCAGAAGAAGTAACAATCCAGAAGCACACCCCTCAAGGAAGACCAGGGAGCCCCCACGGAAAATGCTGGGAGGGAACACACGTCTGAGAACATGTAACTAGGGTCGAACACGCGATAGAAACCTAATAAAAATGCGAAATCTGGAATTCTTAATGCCAGGTAAGGGAAACGGGGCCGATCCACGAGAGCGTTTCGAACTCAAAAGAAACAACACTAAAAAATTAAACACCAAATCCACGGATGATGCTGTAAACCAAGGGAGGACAGGTAATTCAAAGTCAGACGGCAATGCGATCAAACACCGAGGAAGCAAAAATCCACAACGGCAGACCCGTGTTTCGCGTAAAGACTAAGGAGGACAGGAGCGGCGAGAGAATGATCCGGAATAGAGAAGAAACAACACACCAGGGGTGAAAGAAACGGCTACAGGTCAAGGAAAGAACTAAAGATAGATCGCTAAGAGAAAACACTTGATCTGTTCTGGCGGAGGAAGCATCTGTCGGGGGGCCGGAAATAGAAGGGGATGCGCAAGAGCCCAAAAGACAGAAGCCCACGGGGCGGGGTAGCCAATGGAAAGGGAACGTGGTCGAGATGACAAGTCGATAACTTCTGGAGAGTCAAACGCTTAAACTCAGAGTTACAGAATTCCCACTAGATGAAAATCGTGCAAAGATGCATGACTCTAACCAGAAAGGGGCAGGAAGTGGGTGCGACATCGCTAAGGGATAAGCCACGTTGTAGAAAAAAGCGGTAGACGTTATGGAAAGATGACTTCGCGAGGTGCTGGGGGTTTCAGACGAAAAGGATCTGAAAAGACGCATCTCTCACCAGGAAGGGCGCCGAAGCGGAAGATCAGAATCGAAGATGCCGTCAAAGGCACGGTGCATTCGTCAACCTTCAGGAAGAGATGGGGGAAAAAAGGTTAAAGTACGAAGGAAGACAGAAAAAGGAAACACATTAGAGGTCTGAGACGATTTTCAGGCAAAAATGCAAGGGATAAAAAGGAACATTTGAAAAAAGAACGGAGATACACGCTGATGGGAAGCACGGGCTAAGGAAAGGAAGCAGTTCAATCATCGAACACCCAGACTCATACAAGAAATTGTTTCAGGTCACACTGAGGGGGACGCCGAACCTCCGAGAAACGTGCCATGGACACGAAGTAACGGCTTCCTGGGGAGAAAACCGAAGAGCGAAAGCTGCGTTAACTAACGAAATTGAGAAATCAAGCGCTAGAGAAACAAGAAAAGTAAGTTGATATGGGACAGAAAACACGCACCGGCGAACCCTGCTTACGGAACGGAGGAGATGTCCAAGAGACGGAAGTCAGATAAGGGCTCAGCAACCTACGATTCAAAAAACAAAAGAAAATGTTCAAAGCCTGGGTAGTGTACCGCTCACATTTCAAGCAGGTCGGCCGAAGAAGCGAAGAAGGACCAACGTTCGAGGAGGAAAAAGGCATAGCATACCTCTGGAGTCCGTGGGGAAAAAGTATTCTCTAAAAAAACTGGGAGGAAAAGCCAGGCAGAACGAAAAAAAAAAGAAAAGAAAAAAAACCGTGGTAGAAAGGAATTTGGGGGGCGAGCTTCGGCCGCCAGAGTAATACATCGAGCGTAAAAATACCTCCCAACACAAAAGGGAGGCAACACATGACGCGTGGAAAACGCCATGGGGGGAGATCCTATAGCGAAAAAGGGTGGAAAAAAAGTACCATAAATAAAACGTAAACTCAGGGGTCAGAAGCGGATTGAGGACAAGTGCCGTGAAACTGGGAAAGAGACGTCATCGGCGGGGAGTCCGCGGATAAGAACTGACACCGCGATTATTTAAGCGACTGAGAATTAAGAGATCAAAATCGGAAGCCCGGAAGGGAGGCCCAAAAAAGCGTCCCTGATCCGGGACAGGTAGGGAAAAGAAAGTCTCACGCCTCATAATACGCCAGGCTGTAGACGTCCCGGAGGGGACCAGGGAGGGAAGGAGAAATCACGTGTCTCCTAATGTCAAGGGTCCCTGAAGGTGCCAACTAACTGCATAAAAGACGAAACGTCGCTAAAAAACATGAGTCCTGGGTGGACAGGGTTGGGATAAAAAAATCTAGCAAAAAACGTCCTTACAAGAACAGAAGCTCGCGAAGGCGTACGCAGAAAAAGTTAGAAAGCCGTCCGCGAAAGAAACGCGAATTCTCTCCAGGCCTCCGGAGAGATGCAGCAGCGAAGGAGCAGTAAAGAAAACAGCACTACCGCGCCTAGACGTGCGGAAAAAATCAACTGCGACCTTCACCAGGAAATCGGACAGTAACGAGAAAAAACGTGTATGACCAAAGAACCTAATCAATCACGATGCTTATCGCAGATGGACGTTCTTCATCAGGAAGAACGGTGAACCGCATCCATCCTAGAAGAAAAGATGGAAAGAAAAAAACGATCAAGAAAAGGGGTCCATGTCGTACCAATAACCGTGAAGAGTAGGGACGGCAGGGCTTAAGGAATCCAAGCTGGGACCGGCTCCAGAGAATTCGTCGGCAATGAGGACCAGAAAACAGCTCAAAGGGGGTTGAGCGTCGAGAAACAAGCGACACAAAGAGCGTCTGAAGGGAGCCGAATCCTCCAAGAAAACAACTGGTAATGTAAAGAGCTAAACCGTAGACGAAAGAGAACCTGGGTTCCGGCGGCCTGCATCGCGAAAGAAACGGGGGGGAAGGAGTTTGTGGTCGTGGCCGGCAGAGGGCAGTGTACCGTGAACGCGCATGACGGCCTGGCAGAAGAACGGGCAAACAAATGAAGGAAAACATAATCCTGGAGGATCTACGGGGCGCGAAGACTCGACTCGGCGGGATACGTTCCCCCTCTGCCATTCCGTGGATTCAATTCCAATATCGTCAATATGGGAAGTCAAATCGGGTGAATCTCGAACTCTCGTAAATGTGTTCGACATCGCTAATTAGCCGGATCGTGTACGGGCCGAAACCAGTCGCCTGTGTTCGACGAAATGGGATGCAGGCCGCGGGCGGGGCGTTCACGGCGAAAGACCTCCTCGCACGGAAAACATTACGAAAAAAAAGCTGCGTCTAACGGATTCATCAACGTTGGCTCGTCCTTAAGGCCTTCGCAAAAGGATTAACAGAGGGGAAGAGGACTGTAGCAAATGAAAGAACAACCTTGGGAACACAAAACCTCTGGACTAGAAACGCAGCAAGAAGGGCTTCTCAATAAAAAACTCAAAGGAGGCGAAAAAAAAGGATTGGATCGGCTATGAAAGGTTCATAAATGCATCGGTACCCCGAGTCTAACAGCCGAGGGAGAGCGAGACGCGAGGGCAAAACGAAATGGAAATAACAACCGGAGATAGCTACGAAAAGGGGACCTGCTTCCGTGGGAATAAGGGGAAAGAGCTACGCGAAAACAAGCGTGTAAGGCATAAAGCAGCAAGAACGGGACAAATCTGGAAAAAGTGGCCACTGATGGAAACATCACGACCGTTCGAGGACCGATCTGAGAGGGGTCAGGCAAAGGTGCCTATATGGGTATCCAAAAAAAGAGGCCGAAAAACGGTCCTAACATCCTTTGGGAGAAGAAAAGCTAGAGGGAGACACCTGGTCGGCCAAGCCTCAGGACGATTCAATCGTGAATGATAAAAGGCATCAGATACTCGGCCGTGCTGATCTAGAAAAAACAAACGAAGAGCGATAACCTGCCAGGTCCCGAGGATGCCGATGCACAAACAAATAGAAAAAAAAAAAAAACAAGGATGGAAAAGACTAAAGATGGGAGTCTGTGTATTGCTCATTATGTCAGTAGAAAGAAAGGATGAAGATTAGAGGGTAACAGGGGACAACTGGGACGGCAGGCAGAACGGATGTGGGAAGGATTATGCGCACGCTGCTACCTGAGTTGTGGCAGGCCGTCGGGCCCGGGACATTGGGGGGGATGAACGGGGATTTGGGTAGCAGCGTCAGGGACAGCGGCAAATTAGAGACGCTGGGGGGGGATACACGTGTGGGGCGGAGGTGTGGGGGGGGGGAGAAATGTAGACACAGCCGGAAGGTCAATGCTGGGGAGCGACCGCAAGGGGGATTTCATGACAAGGGGGCGGGGGTCGCCGACGGCGATGGGAAGGGGAATGGGGAAAGTTGGGAGTGGAGAGAGGTGTGCGTTCATGGTCTAAAGTTTGCAGGAGAGGTAGAAGAGGGCCCCGCGAGAGATAGAACTCAGACAGGGTTAGAAAAGAATACGGTCTTTAAAACCTCTGGGACTGGAAGGGAAGGACCAAACATGATGAAAACGGGATCGAGCACGCGAGGTGAAGTTCTCTCCCCCATCTTAATCGAGAATTGACGTGAAAAAAGAAGAGCTTTCCCGCCTGTACAAGTCTTTTTCCCAACACTGCTCCCCAAAGTCAAATAAACGGATAGAGAAAGAAAAATTAAGAACCGGGTCCAAGCCAGCTTGACAAAAGACAAAAAACAACGGTCTCAAATGCCAGTTTTGCCCCATGGAATCTTTGAAGAAGCAAGATCTGCCACAGAGCGCTGGGGTCAACCTTTTGTTTTGTAAAGGGTTCGTTTTTCAGACCGGGAAGGGAAAAGGGTCACACAGCGCGCGAAGGAAGTAAGAACGAAAAAAGGGGGGCCGACCCGGCCGCGGAGAGTCAAGGACTTCCGGTGAATAAAAGAGCAAAGGAGAAGCTGCCAAGCAAAAAACGACCAGAAGACCGCGCCGAAACTACCTAAAAGGAGGAAAAAGAATAGAGGAACCATTAGCGGGAAAGATTACCAAAGGTCGGAAAACAAACGATTATTCGCGACTCCAGGGGAATTTCTGAATCAAAAAGATTAAAGAGGGGGGAAAAAGAAAAGGAGATCGGGAGGTTCATCGAGCCGCAAAAAATGCAACAATGAGCCGTTTTCGGACCCCTAACTACACGCAAGTATGAAAGGGATTAGCTGAAAACATGATGATGACGGCCCCCTAAAGGGGGGGGGGGATGCGGCAAAAGAAGAAAAAAAACAACATAGATTCTCGTCGTAATCGGCCGCCAGAAACCAGATCAGAGAAAGAATTCATCGAGAGAAAACCAGGAGGAAGGAAAGAGGAAGGAAGGATCGGGAAACGAGAGCTCCTTTTTCTCGGAGGCTAGAGGCGACACGAAAAAAAGTGGGGAGGTTCGCTGGGGTAGTGAAAGATTAAAGGATAATCATGGGTGATCCCGCCCAGGAGACGACGGGGAAAATCGAGTCGCCCATGGAGAACAATGATAGGGTAGGCGGCGCGAGAAAAAGGCGAGAGGGAGGACTTACAAAACGCCTGATTAAAAAGCAAGAATAAATCATAGGTTTCAAAAGGGAGACAAACACTTGGTTTCTAATCGCAAAAGTAACAAGATCGTGGAGGAGCAAGAAAGTCGAAGTGGGCGGCGCCAGGGTCTTATGCACGTGCGTGCGGATGGCTACTGATAGTCGCAGAAATCAGACCACGAAAATCGAGAGAGAGAAAAAGCTTGCGGCACGAGAAAGGACGTAAGAACTTAAAAGACGCTGCAGGAAAAATATTTGGAAATATTGACGGAGAAATGAAAGGCACAGAAAAAAGGGAAACAAGTGACTAGAGTGCCTCAAAACAAGGACAGATCCAATTAGCTCGGAAGTGATACAAAGAGGATGGGAAAGCTGGCTCTGACAGGGAAAAAAATGATAGAGAAAGGCACGACAGGAGTAACCACATCGGGAGAGCGAGAACGCTTGATGGCAGAAAAGGCAAGAAGGTAAGAGAGTGGAACGAAGAGGAAGGGTTTGGGGGAGAATCAACAAAAGATCACTCAGCGTAACAGAAGAAAGGGAAGGCTCTCAAGAGTAAGAAACCGAGGAAAAGAGGGAGATGGTACCAGTGACCGAGGAACAGATAGACAAGCCGTTCGAGTACACAGGCGTGAAGCGCGAGGAGTTGGGACCTTCACTTAAAAGGGATCTAAAAGGAAAGAAGTCCAGGAGACGAAGAGGAAAACCGAGGTCATGTTGAGAACCGAAGTGGAGGATTAAAACTCAGAAGGTATTACCGCCTTTTAGGAAGGAAAGAAGAGAATAAAGTTCCAATCGTTCGCAGAGGAAAAAAGCATCCTCACGGGAAGGCGAGATCAGAAAAAAAATGATGTGAAGAGAGAGATACCGGGAAGGAAAGAAAAGTAAGACACCGAGGATGTCCGATACGTGTCCAGGAAAGGGGGGGACGAGATGAGAGGCGTAGGAACGACATCATGTAAATACAGAGGAGCGGGGGAAAATACTATCACAAAGTTCGAAACAGTGCCCAGACCACGCCATGTACAGAATATATCGCCCAATTTAAGGGAAGTTAAAAAAGATCATCGGGCGTCCGCATGGAGAATTGGAGGGAATAGGAACGAACGTGGGATGATGGCCCATCCCGTGAAACTGGAAGATCGAGGGGAGGTGATGGGAGACGTTTAAGCCTTCCACTTCAGGGTGGGGAGAGGAAAGTGCGCACGGCGAGGTTGATAGAAAAAAGAGAAGGACGTACAGGGAGTGGGAAACACGATTCGGAAAGGAATAAGGGAGGCGTGAAACAAAGAGCATAAAAATTAGACGTCGGCGGTAAATCGATGTTGATGCACCAAGGGTCATAAAAAGAGGACCCTCAAGTGGTCTCCAAGAAAGATTGAAAATGGAGAGGGCACGAAGAACTGCATGTCTGCAAGGGGAGCGCCAAGTAAATCCTTTGTGAAAATTCTTTGCTTCTCAGTCCGGTCCTACCAAAATCAAAAGAGGAAAGTCAGGGAAAGGAATGAAAGGGCCCACCTGGGCAGAAGAGAAAGAAGGGCACGCGGAAAAGAAATGAGACAATTCCTCCTGATATGGTGCGTCGACGATCTAAGAAAAATAAGCACAGCCCGAAGACAGGCGCCGCAAGCGCTTAAAGGTAGGGGGCGCCGAAACGAAATCGCGTTATCCATTTAGCTATGAGAACCAAGGAGAAAAGTCTACACCCATAAATGCAAGAGATCTCTGTGGAATCTGAATCATGTAAAAGGTAAACAGATCCCGAGATAGAGGTACATAGGGGGCCCGCAGAAAAGATAAAATGATCCAGGCTACCCCCACCTTTATTGACCTAAAGAGTAAAGAAATAGAGGGCCGGCCCGAAAATGAGGGACTAAAGACGAACAAAAAAACGCATCCCAAGGGTTCAGTCAGCGAGCCGAACTCCACTAACAAGTATAGAACTGGGAAGCGCTAACAACAAAAATGACAATCGAAGAATGAAAGTAGTACGTCCGTACGGCGCCGACCTGGGTGAGGGGCGGGGGGCAGATCGTCGACGCGAAAAAAAACTGTTTCGGTTGAGGGTCTGTGTGCCGGCCGTTTAACGTTAAGTCAAGGATTCGAAGCCAATTGAACTACGAACGGAAAGAATCCGGGGCGGGTCGAAGGTCCTTGGAGAGGTAGGCGAGAGATACCGCTATCGGGAGGGATCGGGGGAAAAGATAAAAAGTCAAGGAAAGGAGATTAAAAACCGGCACTATCATCAACTCGAATTCATCTTGGTGCTGCTCGACTCGCGTCCTAAAGTTGTGAGAAAAAATCAGCGCACAAGTCGGCCGAAAAACATCGCCGGGGAAAATTCTGGGAACGGATTCTTCGTGGCTAATTGAAGATCCTGATCGGCTCGCGCATCTCGCAACGGCGGCAAGAGAGAAGGAAGGAAGAGACGCGCCGGGCGTCTGCACGGTGGCAGACAGTCGCGTAAGGAAGAGAAAGTGATTAATATGCGTGAAAATGGCAAAACCCTTGTACCAGACTCATCAGTAAGAGGGGCGAGCTTACGCATTCGCGGCAAGAGAACATGGTCACCTAGGAAGAGAACAAGCGAGGGTCAATCTGGCTAGGGAACGGTGCAGAAATTTCAAGTAGACGGGGACTGAGGGACTAGTGTACTATCTAAACGAGGGGGGGACTACAGCGTGCATCAAAAAAGTCTTTAAAGGAAAAAAGAGGTTGACGATTGGTGAACTTCAAAAAAAACGGGATGAAAGCGCGTGAAGCATGACTCGAATTGGAAGCGAGCAAGATAGAAAACCGGGGGGGAAAGATCCAAATTGGGGGAAAGGAAAAAATTAGAGAGAAACGAGCTCTATTAGGACTTAACCTCAAGAAGACGTAACGGCTGAATCGCAACAACCGGTCAGGCAACGGCCAAAGCGGTCATGGTGCAGAACCGCGGGGTTTGGGGAGGGGGAAAAGGAATCTGTATTAACCAAATTCGATAAAGAAAGAGAGTGATTAAAATCTGACAAACGTTCTTGAGAAGGAAAGGGTAAACTCTACAACAACAAGATAGGGAGAAGAGAAAAAGACCCAGGCCACATTACTCCCACTAGAACACAGCCAGGTGGGGGAAAAAGAGAACAGGGACGTATAGCCAGACCGGCTGGAAACAAGGAGAGAGGGGGTAAAGCTCCCCCACCCAAAAGCAACAAATCTTACACACACCACACAACACATTGAAACAATACCCGAATCAAACACTATACATGACACCAGGAAACAAAAGATCTCGAGCGTCCGCCGGGTTCCTCGAACGGCTATCTGAAAAAGGAACAACTGCTGAGAGACCGCTTGAGACGCGTTCCACGATGGGGGGTTAAAGGGAGAGTCGGCCGCTTGCGGTTGAAGGAACTAACCCCCAGCCACGGAGCCAGCACAAAATCTCTTCAAGGAAAGTCAAAGTGGGGAAAACGAAAGTAGCTCTCCCAAAAACTTAAAAGCGTTCGCTTATTGAACCAAGTCCACAAAGTGGAAAATCAAGGGTCCTCCAATTCCGAGAAACATGGGCACTTGCCGCCGAACTGAGATGCTATTCTCAAGAAGAACATGGAGTCCGGTGGGTCCATTGGACGAGACTTTCCAATATGGTCAAAGCAAAAAAGGCCAGACGAGAGAAAAAAGGCAAAAAAGAAAAAACGGCAGAGGAAATCGCCGGCGATGAGCCCAGAAGGCCTGGGTCGGAAGCAAAGAAATGAACCAATCAAACGAAACCGCAAGAACAGGGCGCAAGCAAAAAAGACAGCGGAATGGACGACACGACGGGCGTTCCATGTAGCTATGGGACGAAAAAAGTGATGGAAAAAGACAGAGATTCGTAGCAGTCACCACGATGAATGCGATTCTTAGAGGGGAAAGAGGTGTAATTTCATTAGGGGACACTTGTTGGCCGTCCCGAGAAGATAGCGGGGGGGGGAAGGCGCGACGCACAACACTCCACGGTCCATAGGGAAACCGAACGAGCCTGAGTCAAAGGCTGGATTTCCTTCTGAAGACCGAATATTTAGGAAAATACGCAGACAAGAAACGCATACCACGTTTGGTCAGGGGAGGAGGAGACCGAAGTCGAACCAGAGCGGGCGGCGAAGAGGGAAAGAGTAGAGACTGAAACAACAAAGAAAAGAGCAAAAAAAGTCTCAATCTCGACTCAGGGGAGTCGGAGCGCTACGACGCGAGAAACGTGGAGTGAGGGGGCTTGCGGACTTGTCCGCATTCGGTGTCCCGGGCAGAAGAAACATGTGGACTAACTAAACCCTTTCAAAAGAACGCAGCCTGGAACAGCAAGGAGAAACATGTGAGCCGGTATCGGTCGCGAGACGATGACCAGGAGTCGGCGGGATCGGTCACAACCTGCACTTGAATTCAAAGAAAAGCGATCAAAACGGGCCGGTGGCTGAACGAAAATAAAAACGTTCATCAAGGTTCGAAATCGCTACAGGAACACCGATAGGTGGTCCAGCCACTAGGAACCGTGAAGAAATGGGAGGACGGCGAGGCCATGACGTATTTGCAGCTACTGATCGGATATAAAACATTCATCGGCTCGCATTACGGAAAGAAAAAAGGGAGAGAAACATCGGCACGGAGCGGAAGAGGAACGGGGGGGCCCTGAGAGCGATGAAGAAACTTTGGGACGGAATGAAGCAAAGGACCAGGGACAACATCCCTCATCTTGAGCGAAGTGGTCTCAAAAAAATGCAAGGAGAACCTTACATTGTTGGGGGTGGGAAGGTTGTTGTTGGGGGGAAAGGTAAAACGCGGAATGTCAAGCTGGCCCCCTAAAGCTGGAAAGGATCAATTGTCAATCATACCGACCGACGTCTATCATGACGAGGGGCTAAACGCTTATAGAACGCCAGAAAGGTCAAGGGGAAAGAGGTGAGGGAAACGAAATACAATTCAGTGGGTGAGCACTTGCAACACATCTAAAAGAAGGGGAAACATCAGAGAAGTTTAATTCCGGCGAAAAGCTGTCTCCAACCTAGTGAACGATCTGGACATCATGTACAGCATCACCCTCATACCCTGCAGAACTGTAAACTATTGATAGGGTCCTAAACGGAGGGACTATATCGGTAGACTAAAAAAAAAGAATGCAGGAAGAGGCCACAAGTCATTGGCAGAAACGCCTGGTTTGGGGACCTCTCTATGTATACCTGGGAGCCAGCCGAGAGACTATTTTCAATCTTTCATACAAAAAGGAAAGTGTGGTACCCGGGGAAGGAGGG
>Ga0179593_1429495_pt1 | contig 12413 bp, 23 predicted proteins | sample CZODoug2_1_08_16_FD_185931 | JGI IMG/M metagenome (GOLD analysis project Ga0179593, IMG submission 185931) | Vadose zone soil fungal communities from Angelo Coast Range Reserve, California, USA - CZODoug2_1_08_16fungal (PacBio error correction) | ecosystem: Environmental > Terrestrial > Soil >...
CCCAAGGAAGGGGGGCAGTTCGATTGAACATAATGATGAGGCAAAAATCTTGGGTTCTGAGAGGGGATTAGGGGGGGGGGGTCCGATGACGTTCGGAAGCCGGAGTTCCAAGTCACAACGAGGTTGATGAGAGCAGTCTAGCGATGGCCTCCGGACATGGAAGGCAAGGGGCCGACGTCTGCCATCGAGAAGGAAGAATGCGACGAGCGTCTCTATCGTAAAAACTCAGGGGGGGGGGGGCTTGTAAAGTTAAGGTGCTCCGGAGCGAATGGCATTGAACAAAGACTGAAGGCAGGCATATAGTTCTTGGAAAAATGTCTTGGGAAGTTCCTCCGTCTGAAGGGGAAGGGGGAACCGTAAATGTGGCATAAGATCGACCTGGTCATTAGCCAGGAGAGGAGGCGAGTCCATTCCGGGCATTTCTCGTTGAATAGAAGAATCTGCTTCAGAAGGGCGGTTTCAATTGACTTGAGGGGGGGGGGACATCGGCGCCTCAACAACCAAAAAAACTTTAACCCCGCTGTAAAGCCTGAGAAAAAAGGGGAGGATAGGCAAAAAAGGCATGCCAGCCAAGGAAAGAACTTGAAAGGGGCTAGAGGGAGGGGCGTGGAAGTTGGAGGGGGTTTGAATTTGCAAACATGGAAATCTGAACCTGGCGGAGGGAGGGCCACCAGTACTTGCTACAGAACCGTTCTGGTGAAAAGTTGGCTACGGAGAACGCGGTCAAAAAGGGAAAGAAGTGCGGATGGGTTGGGGCGGCCAAGTGAAAGAACGCGGCCGTGGAAAAAGCATTTTGGCTCGTCGCCAGACAGCGTGGAAGAGAAGCATACGGGAAAATAAAAAGCAGCGCTGAAAGTGGAAGAAACCGGGTTCGAGTCCCCTGCCCCCTGAACTCTGACCCGGTCCCTCCATGCAGCGGCCGGGGGGGGCGAAAACCGTAGGGGGTTAATTGGGGGTGAGAGGGTGCAAGATATACACGTCATATGCTGCGTGGCTTGTGGAGTGGAGAAAGGCGCCAAAAAGAGGGGTTCCACTAAAACCCGCGGAAAAAAATCAAAAAAGAGAGGCGCGGCGATGAGACGAGAGAAAAAAATGATGTACGACCCACGCGGGGATCAGGAAATAAAGAGGGGACTAGGGGCGGGACGGGGGTCGGGGAAGGACTCCGAGATGTCGGGTGGCTGGGAAATAAAACTGAAGCAGGGTTTGCTGGACGGGAAAGGAACATAGGTTCTATGGGGGGGAAAAGGGTGAGGGAGATGACGTGCGGGAAGAAATATGTTCAAGGTGCCCAATTTGGAGGGAGGTCGGGGACGGGAAAGAAACTTCGGGGCAACCGAGGGGACAAGAATCAAATTGAATGTTCTGAAAAAGATTGAGGGGGTTTCATGATACGACGTCATTCAGACTTCCCTGCCTAAAAAACTTAACCGGCCTCGGGTTTCCAGGGCCGTTTGCAATTGAACACGGAAGAAGGAGATGGTCAATTCACATGTCAGGGAAAAATATCGTAGGGGGAGGGAGAAACAAAGCTACTCCGATTGGGGGGAGCTGAAAGTTTAACAAAAAAAAGTGGGAGAAAGAAAAGTTACTATGCTAAATAGGATCGAACCATTTGTTGCGTCTTTGAAATAGCAGACCTTTGGGGGACCCTTCTTGGAAGGGGATGAAACAAAAAAAGCACCACGGCGGGAGGGGACCGTGAAAGGAAAAACGAATAAATGTCCCACCAGCCGGGCTAGAAAGTCAAGGGGCAGGGGCGAAAAAATGGGGGAGAGCTGGGTACCTTAGTAAACTTCTGTCCGAATAGCATTTTTGGTGTACCGAGCAACGAAAAAGACCAACGGCGTAGAACGTGGGGGACCCATACAGAAGTTGGAGGGGGAAAAAGAAACGAAAGTGGGGGGAAAAAAGGAACGGAAAGAAGACATGGCATGGGAACAGGGGCTTACTGAAATGAGGAGACAAAACAGCAGCACAATAGTGATGCAGAAAAAAAATTAAGAAAAATGTCAAACCGGGAAAAGAGGGGCTTGGAGTGGTGGACAAGATATACCCTCCAAATAAAGTGAAAAGTGATCGGAAAAGAAAGAAGGCAATGGACAAGAGAAAAGAAGAGCACACATAGAAGACATTAAGAAGGGCAAGTAAATCAAACCAAGCCGGAGAGGCTTTTGGGTAAAGCGCAACAAATCGGCCGCATACTGACGATTGGAGCGAACAATAGTATGAAGGGATAAGCTGGTGGCTGGCCACATCTATCTAAGTGGTTGAGATCGAGCCGTCGGGGAATGAGCAGCGAGGAAGAGTGCACCCAGCTGTTGGTAGAAACCGGTGGTTGGGGGACCAATCAAGCAAAGGAAACCCGAACGCATGAAGTTAGGAGGGGGTAATTAATTCACGAAACGTAACACTGGCGTTATAGATCAAAAGGGGACTATTATTTACTTACCTATGTGTGTCAGGAATACGTATTACCAATAATTTAAATTTACGCACATGCATGCTTCGGGGGACTAAAGGGAGAACGTTAATTCAAAAAAAAAGGCAAAAAAGGTTAGTGCTCGACCCTCCATGGGACAAAAAATAGTACCTTCACCAGGGAAGGGAAAAAAACGCTTTCATCCAGAAGGAGGAAGACTTCGGACACCGGCGTAGCCAACTGGCAATAATTAGGGGGTTCTTAGGCAGAAATCTGCGGAGAACGCTTCAAAAGGTTTTAGAATGCCGTCCACTGAACGACGCAAATGAAAAAGAACAGCAAATTGAGCTGGAGTTTGGGAGTTATGAGCCGAGCGATGTCAGGCCGCACTGACTCGAGAACAGGGTCCAGTTGGAGAGGGGGTAGGGACAAGTCGATGGCATGGGGAACATTGAAAAAGCCAAGGAAATGGGATACCCGAATCTGTTCTGAAGAGCCATGCCGCGCAGGAACGTGGCCTCCTCAACGTTCTCAACCTCATCATGCCAGGTTCCGAAAGAGTCGTTAAGGATGGTTGGGCTCTGGCCCAGGAGCAGAGCAGCGTAATCAAATCAGGGTGAGTGGGGGCCAGAACCGATATCTTGGATGGGGGGGGGGGCTGAAAGCTTTTCATTCTTGGGGAACAGGGGGGCTCTTTCGAGAAAGATTATGGGCCCAAGACATGAAAACATTCTGGAGGGGGACGATACAATTGCCTTTCCTCAGCGCTTAGGGGAAAGTTTGGAAATCTCTGCGGGAGGGGCAAGTTCTCACGGGGGGGGGAAGGGGTAGACAACCGCTGCAGGACCATCGCGAAAGCAGATAGCCATAACTTCGGGGCTGGAACGGCAAGGGTCGCGGAATCAGGAAGGGAACACCGCCCTTAAGCCATCCTCACTTCACGGTGTCTCGTTTCTCTGCCTAGGGCCTTTCGGCAGAAAACTGGGCAAACTCGGGAAAAAACCCCCGGGTCTTAGAAAATCGGTTTGAAAATGCAGACTCAGGAGGGGCATCCCTCAACAACTCTCGGGGACGAGGGGGGTTTGCGTCACTTGAGGGGAAACGATTGAAGAAATCTCCTCAGAGTCGACACTTATCATGGGGAAAGCATGGCCCAAAAGGGGGGGAAAGGATTGAGGGGAAAGCATCCAGGGGGGGGGAAATTGGGTTCCCTGTCGTAAGATGCAGGGTTGCGGTTGGGACGAACACAGAGAGCACGTTGATACGCAAGACAAGTGCTCTAGAAACGAAACGCCCAAGCCTCACAAAGAAAATAGAAATGTAGCCAGGGAAATCATTCTCCAATGTCGCAAAATCAAAGGAAATCTATCGGAAATTAACACGGGAAAAGCATCAAAGAAAAAAACATTCGAGAGGCTGAAGGGGCGAAGCATCTTGGGTTCGGCTCAGTCTCCTCGGAAGTCCAAGGAAGTGCGCACGTCACAAAGAGTCTGCTATGTGTAATTAAATGATCATTCAAAAAGTACCTTGGTTCACTAAACAATTACCTAAGAGGGAAAAATTCTCTCCGTACAGGAGTTTTTTTTTGCAGTTCGGAGGAAGGTCTCGTTTACCGCACAGAAAGACCGATGCGGAGCGTCGGTTTTTGATCTTCCAGGTGGGCCGGCTATTGATGAAAGGTCTCTTAAGAGAAGGAGGGACAACGAGACTCACACAACAACGTGAGAGGGAGAGAGAGATTAGACGTAGCGTAGATTCGCGAGGAAGATAAAGCGAGTCAGCCGGAGAGGAAAAAACAACAGGGTATCCCGCCATTGGGAGGCCGGTAACAGGAGGGAAAGGGCAGTTGAACAAAACAAGAAAGGCTCAGAGAAGGAGGATAGGAAATTCCGTGGATGATTGTTCAAGGCGAAAAGGTACTGATGAAGGAAAGGCAATGTATAGGGGAATTGGCACTCTAGGGGGCCGGCGACGTAGAGAAAACAATGATCGTCCCGCCGCAAGAGATTGAGCTTGAAAGAGTATTAAGGGGAAGCTAGGTTGCATGCTGTGGAGGGAGGACCGGTCCTGGCAGCGTGGGGAGGGCACCTGGTAGTCGGGTGGGTGGGGGAGGGGGAATTTGAGGAAAGGATAAGAGGGGGGGATGCGTGCGGGGGAGGCGGCACCGATGAAGGTAGCACAAGGAAATTCATGAGACGTACGGGCCTGGAACACCCATTACGAAAGGCAGACTCCAGAAACGGGCCTATGTAAGGCCTCAGGCAAAGGCAACCGAGGGTTGGAGAAGGGGGAATAGATAAGAAGGGGAAAATCTTTTTAGAAAAAAGACAAGCGGACGGTGTAGAGTGGGGGGGAGCATTTCTAAGGAGGCGGCATGGGGTACAACAGGGTCTGAAACACGCTCAGTTTCGATTGCAAAGAAAGACGGAGAGGACAGAGAAAAGGACACGAGGGTGGGCAGGGAGATGGCGGCAGGGAGGGGCGTAGCGAGGGCCAATGAAGGGGGAGGATGTCGAAACTGACTCTTGCGCTTCGCGGGGCCAGACTTGCGGATGAGACGGGAACGAGTAAAAGCAAAAGGGGAAGTATCGGTATCGAAACAGCATAAGGGGGGGATTAGGGGTTGGGCCAATAGTGAGGAGAGAATAAGGACAAGGGGAAAAAACTGAAGAAAATATCCAAGCTAGAGGGAATTGGAAAGGGGTAATCTGTTAGGTGTTTGGGCGAAGGGAAAGACAATGAATCACGGGGGGGGTAAAAGGGAATATAGAACCTTGGCAGAATACTAGGGGAAGGATCATTCTTTCAATTAGGGAGGAGAAAGGCAGAAGAATTAGTGCAGTGGCGGAGAGTGGAGACGAAGGCCATCGGCAAGCACGAACTGGAACAGTTTCTCGTTGCAATGAGACGGGGGCGAAAGGAACTGCCAAAAGAGATAACAAAACTTGGCACAACGTAGGGCGTGGGAGTTTTTCTGTCTGAGGGAAGTGCTGTGAGGGAGGCAGAGGAAAAAAAGGGCTACCCAACGATGAAGGGAGCCGAACCCATTCAGTACGGAAAAGAATAGTTTAGGAAAAGCTTGGCAAAGAAAAGGGACCGGGGCGAGGGGAAAAAGAGGGGCGCACTTTGACTCTAACTTTAGGGCGTGACGGAGCCAAGAGCTTGCCGCTAGAAGGTTCGAAGATGTCAGACAAGAAAAAGAAGGGAATACCGTTTAAAAAAGGGGGGTAGAAAGGAAAAACCAAAAAACTCCTGTGATCAGAAGGAAAAAGCGAGGGGCAAGTATCGAAGGGCAGGGAGGGGGGGTCAAAAATAATTACCTGGAGAGGTTCGACGGTTGTAGTTGCTTTGGTTTCCTCACGACCACAACTGGGTTAGAGAGACGCGACAGCTGAAAAAGGCAGAAGGCGCAGAACTTTAAAAGCTAATATGAATTGTGATTCGACAGAAGCTGCAGGATCTCTAAGGGGTCGCAAGAAAAAGTCATTGGCGGTGAAGAAGGAGGGGGGTTGCGGGGAATAAAAAAAACCAACCATTTTTGGTTTGCGGAAAATGGGGGAAATGCACGGGGAAAAATGGGAAGAGGGAAAGGGAAGAGGGGGCCGTATTTTACTTAACTTGCCAGGAGAGGTAGGGGGGGTTAAAGGATCAGGGGGGGGCTGGATCTTGCAATCTCCAGGGGGAAAAGTGAAGGAGTTTGACAAGGGGAAGAGGGGGTGAGTCAAGAATGGAAGCTTTCTTTTCAAAAGAAGAAGTACTGAGCGGCGTAAACCAAACTGAACCTCTGGGCAAGAGGGGCGGTGAATCATATGAAAGATTATATTTGGGAAGGGAATTAAGAAACCAATCTCTTCTAGCAAAACAAGGCTACTGAAGAGGGGAGGCGAGGAACAACCAATTAGAGGCGAGTGAACTCTAACTGAAGGAAAAAGGTAAGATTGATCCAAACCGGAGGAGCTAAGACCCTTTGGGACTGCGGAGGTGGGATCTCTCAACACACCAACGGAGGGGGAATCCCTGGCCAGCATAAACGAAGGGCCCAAAAGAGGAATAGAACCCTGTTTAAGAGAGAAGGGGGGGGGTTTGGGAGCTTTACCGTCGAACCTTGGAAAACAGGAAAGGAGTCCTGGGTGACCGAAAGCAACTATCCCGAGGGAAAGGGGGGGGGAGAAGATAACGCTAGGGTTTCTGGGGAGGCGGAGGGGAGAGGATTACATCGGGGGAACGCGGAGGGGGGTCGAAAAATCCGGTCCGGTGAGTCGGGGAAAAGAAAAAAAACCGAAAGAACAATCCTCATCTGTCGCAAATCACGACATGAAGGCCACTGGAGGGTAACTAGGGCACTAAAAAAGGGGGGACGATGGAAAAGAGAAACCGGGCATCACCTTTTAAAAAACATATAGAGACTGTAAGGGTGCAAAAGAAAATCCAAGAAAAGAAGCCCCTCAACCTCTCTCCATGGACGGGCCAAGTCCAAGAAACAAAGGAAGGGTCTTCCTTCTTGGGAGGGGGGAAAGGAACAAATACCAAAAGCTAAGCTCTAGAGGCAACGACTACCTCCGTGCCGAGACGGAACCATATTAAGTTCAGGTATAAACGCGTGTGTCGAAGAAAAGATGGTCGTACAGTGGGGGAAAGCAAAGCCGCGGGTCCTCATAGAAAGAGGGAGGAGGGAACTGGCCCCTTGGGGGGAGTTGACACCTGTTTTCAGAAAAAAACAATGGTCAAACATCATGACAGGGGAAGGTAGAAGGGGGGGGGGAAGGAGAGAAAATCACTACAACATAAACTTAAAAAACGGGAAAAATCTGAGGGTCATGGAAAGGGGGTAGGCTCTGTTGGGTAAGGGGAGACCTCGTTTCACAGGGGTGCTGTCAAAAATGAAATATTGGGAAAGGAAATTGAATGATCTAACAGAAAATCGGGCTGGACCCGGAAAGAAATTAACTAAGGGGCCAAAAAAAGAAAGGAAAAGAACAGTTGCCGGAAAACTCTTGACCAATCGGAAACGGGGCGCTTCTGCCAAGGCAGTTACACGCAAATGAAATACTTGGGTCAAGTTACATCGGGAGGGGAGGGGGAAACTCTAATCTTCAGTAGAACCATGCAGGGAACACACTGCCCAAAAAGACAAAAAATCCCCGCCCAGAAAGGAGGGATACAGATTTTGCTTGTCGGAAGGCGATGAACCTTTAGGAGGGGTGAACGCCGTTCTTAAACGGTGTTCACATTTGGCGGTGCTGGGAAAAACCAGGCGTGAAGTCGACGCAGGGGGAAAAAAAGAATGGGCCAAGGGAAGGAAAAACCGACTGTCTTTTGCTGGCCAAGAGGTCCTGAAACGAATGGAAAGAAAAAAGTATCAAGAAAGTATCATGCAAAAACCAGGTCATCTCACGGGCAGCCCCCATTTGAGGGAGGGGGAGAGGAATCGAACCGCAAGAGGATGCAAATCAGTAGGGGGAAAAGGGAAGGAGCAGGGGAGGAATGGCTTCCTGTAACGTGAAGGGTCTTTTTGCCAACCGGGAAGAGGTGAATCGCCTGATTCTTGGCACAAATGAAGAGGCGAAAACCAAAAAAGTTCTGATTGTTACGATAGAGAGCCAGCAGAGGAAGGGGTTTCGGGGGGGGAAAAACGAAGCATGCCGCCTCTCACGTTAGAGAAGTCCCGGTGCCATGCGAAGAAGAGAGAGCTTAAGCCAGAAGGAGACTGCCTTCTCGCCGAAAAAAGCAGTACTGAGAAAGGGGGGGAACGACCGCAACTATAGGGGGGGAAAGTAACCCTCCACCGAAAGAAATCTGAGAGTCTATGACCGGATTCTTGGGGGGGGCGCGGGGAATTCCTTTGGGGAGGGGAAAAAGACTCTTTTTGCCAAGGAAAAAATAGACAGGCCGCCTCCGAGAACTCTACCTCCAAATCTAGGGGGGGAAGAGGAACTTGATGTCATCAAAACACAAAGTATCCGAGACCCTTTTCCCATCATGGTAGAGGAGAACAGTGGACAATATTTGCCGCTGGGGGGAGAAGTGGTTACATAGGAGAAAAGGTATGTTACTATCAGGAGGTGAAAATGGGTCAAAGGGGGGAGCGCAGGGAGTGTTTTGGGAGAACACATCAACGGGTGCATCGCAAGGAAAAGATATCAGACGAACAAAAAAAAAAAACGTCAAAACCTAGGCCCGCAAATCAAACCGTGAAAGCGAAAAACTTGCCTGAAAAACCCGCAAGAAAAGAAAAGAACGGGTAGAGAAAATATCCAAGAGAAAGCCAAGCCGCACAAGAGAAGAAAGCAGCAGGAAAAGGTCGAGCGGCGCGACCGCGAAAATTGGTGACGATCAGGGAAGAAATTCCACATATCCAGTGCCACTCAATAAGATTGGGGGGGAATTAGAAAAACCAAGCGCAGATTCCTTCAGCTAAAAAGAAGGGAAACCCATGAGGAGAAGTAGATCTTAAAAGTGGGGGGGGGGTTGGGGGGATACGATTGAAGAGTCAGAACCTAAATGGAAAGGGTCAAGGATGGGGGGTTCAAGGTTGTCCCTTTGCAGGAATGTCTTACTCGTCAGAAAATCTACGGGCTTAATTGAAAGAGAGAAAAAACAAGGAGAGGGAGGAAAAGAGAGGAAGAGGGGAAAGTACCGCAGGTCTAATGGAAGAAAGGAAAGTAAGACTTTAAAAAGCCAAGGACAGAAACTCCTTCTTTGAAAAGAAGACATGGGGGCTTATTATAGGGAAAAGGAGGGAGAAGTATCGAAAAAACACCTGGGGAGGGACGAAAAAAAAAAGAGAAAGAAACTATATATTATTAGATCCTTGGGGGAGCAAAGGAATGGACTTTTCTGCTTAAGGGAATGGGAGAGTTCAGAGGAAGTTTGAAGTAAAGATTAATCCTCGACTTGCGAGAAAGGGAGGTCGCGCCTCTACGCGGAAAAAACGATATAGTGGAAGGGAAGAAAAGGGGATTTTAGAAAGGAGGTGCAGGAAGTTGATTGGCGGAATTTTCCCGGGGGGGGGCTGGCACAGGGGAAAAAGGGGGGGGAAGTGTCAATGGGGGGCAGAGGGGAAGGAAGAGCAGTAGTGGGAATTCATGGCAAGCTGGGGCAAAAAAGAGGAGAAGATTACGCAGGAAAAAGGTACCAGAGGGATCGAAAAAAAAAAGACATATGTAGGAATTCAGGGGGGCGGCAAAAAGGGTGGGGGTGGCGTAGATACCAGGATGGGGGGGAGAGGTGAGAGCAAGGAAAGAAGACCGGTTTCGATAGGGGTGAGGAAAATTTCGGAAACAAAATTGGGTACAACTAGGGTCGGGGAGGGAAGCCGAGATTTCATTGGAAAAAAGATAGGAAAGCAGGGGTTTGCAAGGGGGGGGGAGGTGCGGTCTCGGAACATGCCTGGTCAGAGAGGGAAAAAAAAAGTCCTGCTTAGCTCTTGCGAGGATCGCGATGGAAAAAAAAAGATGATGACGACGTTCAAACGTAGAGCGGCAAGAGGGGGGATGAGGAAGGAGAGTCAGGACGTCGAGAGAGGAAGATGGTGGAGAAAAAATGTTGGGGCCACATAAGCTGAGCGGTTTGGGCAAAACCTGAACGAAGGAAGGAAAAGGGATACAAGAGATCGGGGATTGGAAAAAGAAAAAATTATTCAAGATGAAGGAGAAAGGGAAAGAATCCCATGAAAGAACGGGAGGATGATCGTAACCGGTGGGATGATAAAGGGGATGAAGGAGGACTTCCATCCGTTCATGGAGGGGGAGGGGACAGAAAATAATCGGGAAAAAAAGAATTCAGGACTTGGGGCATGGGAGGGCCATCGAGGCCGAAAAAAGAAAATAAAGGGGGGAAAACAGGTTGGAATGTTGCGGATTATCAGGAAGGCTAAGCCTCATCGATAATTTTCGGGAGAAAGGAAAGGGCGTGGTAGCGTCGGGGGGGCAGGGGGGGAGATTGTGACAACTGAGAGGTTGTCTGCAAAATGAAAACAGTCGATTAAGGGAAGCAAGGGGATTAGGGTGCTAAGAAGATGAAAGGCTCTATTGAAGGATTAAGCTTGAGGGTGAAGGCTAGGAAAGTTGGAGAGCAAATGTTCTCTGTATGATGGCGGACAGATCGGGGGGCTGCGATGCACCTACGTCTCAAATTGTAAGAAACATGATTTTCATCAAAAACATAAAATGAGGTGGATCTAGACAGAAGGGAAAAGGGAAATCCGGGAAGAAATAATGCATAAGTTTGGGGATAAGGAAGGTGGAAATGGAGTTCATATAATAACAATGCTCCTGGAACAAGGGGTGTGGGGATTGATTGAACAGTTTAAAGAACACTAATGGGTAATGAGACTCATCGCGCGGATTGAGAGGGGGGTATGAAAAATTTAGGGAATGGGGGGATGAAACCACCCACTCTTCTGATAACTATTTTCGGGGGATTTGGTATGAAGGGGAAAAAAGAGAGATTAGGTGGTCTGGAATCTGAAGAAAAAGGGTTGGGTTTCTGTAATGGCAAGAAAAAAAGGGGGGAGTATTTTTGAGAAGATTGGGACGACGGTGACCGGGGAGAAGAAGGTGAGAATTTGGAAGGGAGAAGGGGGAAAACAGGGAGTAGGGGGAAAGAGGTTCCGAATGACTGGAATTGGGCGAAAAGTGAAGCCGAGGGGGGGAGAAAGCGAATGATAAGGCGAGGCGAAAAGAAACCGGGGATGGGAAGGACTCCTCAATTGAAAAACTCAGCGGGGGATGACACTTCATAGACGAGAGATTAACACAAATGGAGAACTGGGATCGGGAGGGAGGGGGCCAAAAAAGATGGAGGAGAGTTCGGAGAGGAAGGCCGAAAGGAAAGAGGGAAAACATTTTGCTATAAGAAGGCCCGTTGGGACAGAGTGCGGGAGGAATAGCAAAAACACCCAGAGGGGAAAAGAGAGAGACCATGGTCCCGAAGAAAGAGGGACCGGAAGAGAAGAATATTCCGTTCAGAAGGGGTTTGGGGATCATCTTGAAGCTGAATGGACCGAAAGACTACCAAGTTGATCGCCGACAAAGGGGAAATCAAAAGCCAGTTGGGGAGAAGGGATGTGAGGGGGAAAATACGAAAGGGGAAGGAAAGCGGAGGAAATAACGAGGAAAAAGGGGTTCAGGGGACTCTCCGCAGAAAAAGGAGTCTGGAGCAGAAAAGGGGGGAGCATCATTTACATCAACAAGAAAGGAAAAGAACCCCTGGAAACGATTCACTCAGAGGTGTGGGTGGCTCGGAACATCAAGCCCTCCGATGGAAGAAGAAATAGCAAAAGGTACCGTGCAGTACATCATCAGAGAAACCAGAAAGAATGAAATCTTTCATGTAAGTCACAGCAAAAAGTCCGGAGGAGGTCTCGGGGAATGTGGGGGGGACAACCTCGAAAAGGTTACCCCCGCATACAGAACCAAAAGAAGAAACATAGGGGATCAAAAGCGTGGTTAGGGAAGAGAAATAGTAAAGTGGGGGAGGCGACTTAGAAGGAACCATATGCAGCGGGAAGGAAAATCTTTAGTGGAGCATGTGAAAAATCAAAGACAAAATCAGGATCCATCGATTAAGAGGACACACGAAAGGAAACTGTATAGCAAAGTGACCTATGCGTTATGGCCTAAACGAGAGGTGGATAGCATAACTCATTTGGCGGGGCTGCCAACAGGAAGAGGTGTATGACATCGAAAAGAAGGCTTCAATATCTGGATGGAAGAAGGAAGAAAAAGGACGAAAGGGACTGGCAACGAAGAAAAAGCGTCCATAATAAGAGATAAGGATCCACGGGCAAGGCGTCTTAGAAAAGGGGGAGGTCCAAAAATTCGGGGGGACATAGAGCATCAAAGGGGTAGGAAAAACAGCAGCAATGCAACACGAAGTATCCCAGGCTTCCTCCAAGCGAGAATTCAAGGCAAGGTGACTATTTATCACTTTCTACGTCTCATAAAGAAGAGTGTCGGTTGAAGTCCAGAGACAAACACAAAAAAACAAA
>Ga0179593_1510767_pt1 | contig 12413 bp, 15 predicted proteins | sample CZODoug2_1_08_16_FD_185931 | JGI IMG/M metagenome (GOLD analysis project Ga0179593, IMG submission 185931) | Vadose zone soil fungal communities from Angelo Coast Range Reserve, California, USA - CZODoug2_1_08_16fungal (PacBio error correction) | ecosystem: Environmental > Terrestrial > Soil >...
AGGGGGAAAGCTCTAACCTCCTCTCCCAAACAATCCTTCTTTTAAGAGAGAGTTCAGGGGGACAACAGCAGCTCGAGGGGCCGGTCATTATCTAGGGGTTTATTTTTCCACGGTCTTCCTACATGCTGTAGGTAAACTAACTCTGGACTCTAGAAAATTGGAAAAGGATTAAACAAATAGAATTGCTTTACCCTGAAAAAAAAGTAGGGAAGGTAACCCCGCAAATGTCGATTGCAACAACCAACGGTAACAGGGCAATCGCTCACCAGAAGTGAAAACCCAACGAACGGAAAAGAAAGTGTCTCTCAATAGTCAGGGGTGTCTGACGGGGGGGAGATCTGATCCGAATCCTCAAGCTGCAGTGAAAAGGACAAAAAAGCTCCCCACAGCGACGATCACCTAGAGATGTCGTCATACGCTATTAGGCTATTGCCTCGCTGAAAAAAACCAATCTAGAAAGAAATTGCGAGGAACCTTCTGAGACTATCCTTTCCGGCCCGGCGTAAAAATCATAAATCTCAGACTTCCTTCGGGCTATGAACTCTAAAGACTAGGGTGCTCCGACCCCCATCTCTCGATTTCCTAGAAGTTTCAGGTCTTCACTCCTAATCAAAACTCTGGGTGCATAGAAAGACATTATAGTCTGTGGGGCCAACGGTAAAACCGAACACTGTAACTGGGCAAGACCTTCCTTGTCAGGGAGCCCAGCAAGGGGAGGGCGGGTAGTGGACCCGCCCGGAAGATTAAGGGATGCACCCATCGGACCTGACGTGAGGGCAATGATAAAGGGAAAGAGGGGTGGGCCGTGTAACCTTGGGGTTAGCCTCTGGGTGTCAGGGGAAAAGGGCATTCCCTGCTGAGGAGAAACCCCAAAAACTGTAATCAACATCGTTTTGAATTCGGGGATCCGATTCAGACCTCTAATGCTGGATAAGAAGCCGGGACACCGGGGATCGAAAGGCCTTACCCCTGTGAAAAAAAAGCCAACCGGTGACTGCGGGCTAAACCCACGGACGGATTGGTTGGTAACGTCATGCTATTGTATGGGAGGGAACCGGAAGAACGCGGAACTCCGCGAGAATAAAATGACCAGGTCGGTGGTGGAAAAAGCGGGAACCTAAAAACACACCGTCTGAGAACGGGCTTCAGTTAGGCTGTAAACTAAGAGACACTCACAGGGTTTCTTTCTGTCTCCTCAAACCCTATAGTAGAGGAACCTTTTCAACTGGTGGTGGCACAAATTTATATCCTTCAAGAAGGGGCTGATCTGGGTACTGAGGGGAAACTATCCGGGTATGCTAGCTGGTAATTGGTTTTTTGATGGTCCAAGTTCGAACCTCGGCCCAATAAAAGTGAGGCATACCTCCGTCCCATGGGAATCCACCCCGAGGTTTAGAAGGTCCTTTCGACCAGGAGGGACTCTTCTTATAGAAAGAGGCCGCAACCGCTTCATCACAAAAAAAGCAGGGGGTAACAGTCACCCGGTGCGCGGAAGTCTTGAAGGTGAGGCGGGTCGCAGTGGGAAAAACCTAACAGGTGAAGACGGATAAAAAGCGAGAAAAAAAGTCGGAAAGAAGACGCGTGGCTGTAATCACCCGCGAGGGCCTGACAGAGGAAAAAACTGAACGGGCGCGGACAGAAACGAAAACAAAACAACAAAGGAGGGGGGAGATAAATATTGAACCCTCTTGCCTGTCACATATTGATCAAACGCGGAACTAGGGTTATACCTCCCATCGTTGAGGAGACGGGGTAAGCGTTAAGGATACTCTCTTAGCGCGAGCAATCTCTCGGGGCAGCGTCAGACTGGGGATGGGGAAAAACAGGAGACCAGACCGAATAGCCCAGAATAGCACTTTTTAGAGTTGTTGGGCTATTCTCTGATAAAAGGGGACGCGCAAGGCACCTCGAGGAGACGCGGTCGAAATCGGTGTGTAAGCACAGGGGATGAACACTGGGGTGTCCGGGAGTTTGAGGACCTCAAGCCTTCGCATTGAGACAAGGGCCATAACCCACAGGCCTCTCGCAAAGAGCGGGGGATGCTTCGACGTAAGGGGGGGCCAGTCCACAAACCGAACCAAGACCTTAGGGAAGAAGCAAAGGGGCGGGGGGGACTCCCGTTCAACTTTTTGATAAATTTCTCCTCCTCCCCGGGAAGTGATCCTTGCCTCCCTGGCCGTCACTAGCTCTTTACTTTTGGGTTGACTGATGTCCCTCTCACCAGAAATCCCGATCGTACGTCTATGCATGGTTCGGGGTTTTTTTACCTGTATAATGTGGGAGAAGCCGTTTCCACTGTTAGATACTGACTTCCCTTTTCAAAAGAAAAATTCCCAGGGGTAGTAGTAAAGCCTTCACTTGACGGCAACGTCCCGGGCAGGGTGGGCAGTCACGGAGGTCACAGAGAAGCCTAAATTTCCTGGTTTGATTCGGGAAAACATCAGTAACCTAGAGGGCTGCAAGGGTATACCCTTTTTTCCTGAATGTGGGAGTCGAAGATGGTAATCTCCTCTAGAAAGTTATAGTCTCCTATATCAAAAAGGCAAGTCACCCGTCAACTTTTAACCTTTAGCGAGCTCGACATGGGCAAAGAAGGTAAAACTCAAAAACTGGAGGTCATCCCAATGCAAAAGGGATTCCCCAAGCAGGGTTAAAAGAGGGGACTCACTCAAGTACGAAGGTGAATCATGAAAAAGGGGGGGGAGTCAGCTTGAAGAAAGAAAAAAGCAGTTAGTTTTTCTCCAATTAATACCGGAATTCGACTGAGGTGTGGTTACCACTCAGGGAAATCGGCTTGTTACACTATCTCGGTAGAGTAAGGTGGGGTCTGATTCAGCTATGATGTAAGTGAAGAATCCTGTCCATGTGAGGGGATCCGGGAAAGGGGAAAAAATATTGCGGGAAAACGGAAGTCATCGAGCTGGGGTGTTGTCTCCTCAGCTCTTCTGGCGAGCGGGCGGCGTCTACCAGAAGTTCTTTCTGGGATAGGTTTTCGTCAACTGTGGGGGAAATAAAAAATAGCGGAAAGAGAGAGGTATTCAAGATGCGGATGGGGTTCGGAGGATAGGTAACGAGGCAAGAGACGACGAGGCTAATACGCCCTGCCCGCGATTCAGTTTCATCCAACCCTGAGTTGAAAATACAATTGTTCCTGGGGGTGTAGTTCCTCGGGGTATTCTCGCGTCACGATCTAAATGTGTTCTTGGGGTCAGCGACGTTCTTCGGTATAACCTGACTGTCTAACGAAGAGCGATTTGGGGGGGTGGGGTCGGATCTGGTGGAACAATGAGTGAATCGGTCGCTGGGACCAATCCCTAAGATGGAGGCGACCGTTTGCCATCGGAGATCTGGGCTAAACTTCACCGAACGACTCGGTCCTGAAGCCGCTGGTCCCTCAACCGGCCGGCTTGGGCATCGCCCAGAGAAGGATCAAAGGCATGTTCAGGTCCATCGCGCGATAATAAACCCGTGAAGCGGATTAGAGAGAAGGGCTGGATCCTTTAGGACTGCGAAAGTAATGTCGCGGGGAGCCCCGGTACGCCGGGTGGACGATGCTGACAATTGAATGCTCCATCTCTAATTCATAGAAACATAAGGGAGGTCACCGTGAAAAAGAAAGTTTTAGGCATCCTCATGTCCTGTGTTCATGTTGAAGGGGGAAGGTTCTGGAGAAATTCAAGGACCGGGCGGCAGGGGACTTCCCGACTCAGTTGAGGCTGAAGGATCTGTGTACGACGTAGATAGACGGAGTAAAATAATCGAATGACTGATGTCCAGTTGAAGGTCCTGAAAGAACAGAAGACAGTCCAGAATCGTATCCTCAACACCCAAACGAAAGGGGTAGGTAATTAGTACATATAAGAAGGATAGAGGGGTTAATGAATTGGGTCGTCCGAGTCGCTCTAGCGAGGTCCGGGGGAAGTTTTGGGAAGAATGGATAATAGCCTGAACAGATAGTTCTTGAACGGGACTGCGAGAATTATGCAGATGAGTACCGCTCCGTCTCAGCTTAATGAACAGAATACCAAAGTGGGCCGAACAACGGTCGGCGTTGCTCCTAAGCGGAGGGTGCTACCCTCTCTCAGGCAATTGGGAGTTTATATCGTTAGTTAAGTGCGCTGGAAAATTCAAGTTGGTCTCTCGGGCTCCATTCTATTAGTGGCATTCCAGGGGGGCTCCTCTTAAAAAGTGGGAGATAGAACCGGAGGGGAACCTTGAACAATCGAGGTATATCGTTATGATCACTCTGCCAAAGTTTCATCTGTAATTGGAAGCGATTTTAAGAAAGAGGGCGAGGGGGAAGGGGTTAGCATATGAGGGTATTGACAATCGCACTCCAGATAATTAGGGGGGGGTGAAAAGACTCGGTAAAAAAAAAGGTCAATAGGAACCAAACTATATGCGTGTTCAGCTTCATTTTAAGCAAGGAATGCTGAGGGAGCACCAGCACAAACGACTACGGAGCCTGACCACGAGCCCCCGACAGCCCGTTGAAAAGTGGGGAAATGGAAGGGGTAGGAAGGAAGCGGTGGCGATATGGAGCTCCGGCTGGCCAGCGGTAGGGTGACGCTGACACCCGTAAAAAAAACTCAATAAAGTGGATCCTGGATCAGGCGCCACTCGGGAAAGCTGGACTGTTCGTCAACCCGTGGACACAGACACCGGCGACAGAAGAAAGGATAGAAAAAGGGGACTCTAGATAATGGGAAAAGGCTCTGCCAATAAAAGCACGCCGTCTAGTTCCTCTCCTAAAAGGGGGGCGCTAAGGAGATGAGTAGGAAATTACGCTTATTGCACTTCTAGGCGTCATCTGGGGTCCTCCAGGCGCTGCCTGGGTTCCTATCGGAAACAGAGACTCAGCACGGTGGAAACCAAAGGGACCACAGACAGGCTTTTCCTACCACCACTCTTCTGTGCGTGAGAACCACCCCGAACAGGGGGGGGGGCCATGGAGGACAATCTGTCGTTGTCAGGGGAAAATTATAGGAAGATTTTCTATGGTAAAAACTTTTATATTTACCTTGATGGGGGAACCGGGACCTTACGAAGGGGAGTAACTCCACGTAGCAAGAACAGTGATGGGAAGAAGTTTACTGAAGGGCTTCCGACCTATCCAATAGCGGGGAAGTATTCCCGGCTCTGGAAAGTATATAACCCGTTGGAAAAGGCCTTACCCTGCTCTGGAAGGGGCTTGGCTACCACATTAACGTGTGATGTGTTCAAGTACCTGTTACACTAAAGGGGAGTTTAAGGGAAAAACGAAGGCACACGGCCCGAAAGGAGGGTCCACTAACTGGTCCTAAAAAGTGAGAGGGGAACCTGGGGAACCACCGGCGGGAAAGGCGTGCTCCATGGGAAGCCGAGCAAGAAAAAAAGTTTTATGGGCTACCCGGATTGCTTTAACCACCGTTGGCCATAAGGTGTGCAAACAAGTGGCAGTTATCGGTCGCGCGGGGGACTGCGGGCAGGCGTCTCAAATGCAAGAGGATCTCGGATCGAGGGAGGTGTTGAATTGCATTTCTACCCTCTGCTCGCGCTTCACCAGTCCAGGGGGGGCCCAATTTGCTCCACAAAATATTGGCGGACGGAATCGCTCCGAGAGTTGTCTCTGGGAATCCGAAAATCGGGGCAAACTCCAGCCTTCTCACAAAAAACAAAAGAAGAACCGTGCTCGACCTAGGGAGAGGAGGCAGTGGTGTGTGTCACCATTCTATAAGGGGATCAATTAGGAAAAGAAAAATAAAGGGAGAATTAAAAATCAGCTGCCCGTCGAAGAGAGGTGGGGATCCCTCTATTAGCTCTGGAGATAAAAAGAACCACACGACTGGGCTTGGGGAAAAGTATCAGGACAACAGACAACAACGATTGGGGGAATATTGACTAAGGGGGGAAGGGGGCCTTGTGGAAAGTTAGAGACAAATAGCCTCCTGAGGTGAACAACCTTGTCGACGTCATCTTCTCTCGAAGGCCTTAGCTGAAGGGGGTTCTGACATGCTAGACCTTCGGTATAAGGGTTAAGAACGACACTACAGGGGGGATCTCATAGGGATAAAGGGGGAGAGGGTGTTTTGGTGATACAGTGGGCGGCAGTATCAGGGAGAGTAACCTAGCGATGCCCTGGTTTCTGGTGGGGCAACTCTGGGGGTGGATCCACCTTTATTTCACTTTCCTGTGCAGTGGATCGGGTTGCTGTTGGAGAGTGGGGAAAAATTTAAAAAAACCGGGAAAACTCTCTAGCTGCGTTGGATTTGGGGAGGAGCCATCGGCCCCCTGACCCTCATAGCGGGCTGTACATCCACGGTGGTGGAAATCCCAGATGTAAACTTTTTGGTAAAAGAAACGGTATGCATAGAAAACTTCGTCCAGGGAGTCCTAAATAAAGTCATACACGAGGAGGAATCCGGTTTTTTCGTGTTCCCCTAAAAAAAAGGGGATTGGAATGTTAGTCATTGGGGGTGGCGCAGGACCTTGTCGGTTCCTTCCCGGTGAAACCTCACAGGGAAACCTGGTGATTAAATAAGACTTAGGGATGCGAAACCGCTCGATCTGGAGCTTTAAGGGTTTTTTCGACACAGAAAGGAAGAGGGCGGTCCTTTGAATAAAAGCCTGGGTCGGCAGGACGAATAGAACTTGGACTCTAAAAGATAGGGAATTTCTTTTGGGACTCAGATAGGAAATGTCCACTTCCAGGCGAGGGCCGGTGTGCGTGGATTTCTCTCTCTAAACTTTAAATGCCTGGCCGGAAAGAAAGACTGTCCCCCCTATGCAATTGTAAAAGATAGGCAACCCGGCTTTCCTCAATTGGAAAACAAATAATGGGAGTGGAAAAAAAAATAAACTACTTGACCAAGCTGTGCCTAGGGCGTCATAAACTACAACATTTATGTTGCGAAAAAAGGAGGAAGTTTCCTGTAAGGGAGGTTTTCCCCCCTGAGCGAGTATTTCATCAAAGACAATCAAACAGGGACAGGGGCAGGGCGAGGCAGTCGATGCTTTCTTTATACCTTCCATGTCAAGTCTATGGAGATCTCTTTAGGGCTCGACGACGTGGCTGCCTTTCACTTTGAAGGTGGGGGCACGGATGCAGAATAACAGGGACCATCTCTGCTCTCGGGGGAGGATCCTCCTGGTCCTTCTGGTCTAATCGGTTTGATCTATCAGGTATGGTTCAGTTTGTTGGGTGTCAGCCCTCTTAGATCGGTCGGGACGGGCGAACCTGAGAAGTGCTCCAGGATTTCCGCAGCGGGATTTAAGAGGGCCGAAGATTGGAAGGAATTGCTTCTAAAGCCTCGCCCAAATCGCATGGGAAGAAAAACGGACCAGGGAACAGCGAACACGATTCTGCGGGGTGACTAAAGGTGTGGAAGTCGGGGGACTCTGCTCGGTGTGTGTAGGGGCATGGCTGAGGAGTTATACAAGAAGGGGGCAGCGAACGCATCTCATGGGTTGGTAAGCTTTACTTAATGAATGTCAATCCAGACGGGGATCGGGACGAAGGGGAAAAAGACTCCGATGCCTGCGATGAAACGCACCTCGAGAATGATAAAAGCGCTGGGAAAAGGAAAACCGGCCTTCTGTCGACGGAAAAAGTGAAATCTATTCAAATAACGAGGAAAGGGGGTGTTGGCAATGTCCCACAGCCTTTCTCTCACCAGACACAGGGAGGAATGGATCCTAGGGGGCTTGATACGTTCCAATGCGGCCCGATCGGGAAAGGTAACGCCACATAAACTAAATCGAGAAAAGCTGAAATGCCGGCGAAATCTGATGGTGCCGTAACAAATCCTCCTGGGGAAACGTGGGAGAATGACGTTTACGGCAGATACCCGGCCTTCAGGAGAGACTTTGGTCCTAGTGACTTTAGCAATGCTCTTTAGCATTGTGATGCCTAATCAGGTGGGCAGCGAACTTTAAGATTATACCAAGGGACTTCTCTAAGAAATGAAAGGCGAAGGGGCTAGTACGCCGGCCTCCGGGGACGAACTGCCCTATCGGTCTAACAACAACAACTTTGGTTAGTAAAGGAAAATCGATAGTCTTAATTCTTAGACAGAAAATTACGACTCCTCCTAGGACGCTCGAGTTGAAGATAGGCTCCTTCTTGAAAAGATATGCTGCCACCGGACTAGAAGCATAATCAGCGGAGACGCTACAGTAAGAGGCAATATCAAAGGGAGGCACAGAAGGACCTGAGGATGCTTATGCGGCGCGTTTCTCACTCCAGGATGTCTTCGGAAGATAGCTGGTAGACCTTCCACTTTTCAGTTAGCTTGTACGTGCGAGGCTTACTTTCTCTCTCGGTCGACATGAGGAAAGGACCAGCCCTGAAAATCATCCGATTCATCGGTTGGGTAATCTATCTTGGACGCTGAACAACCTTAGTTATATCATTATAGATCACTGGCCTTTCCTTGCAACCGCCGTTCAGGGGGTTCTCATGGAATCAGCCAGTAAGGAAAAATCTTCGAGGGTCCAGTAGAGACTGCTTGGGGTGGGAAATACTGTAGGAAGAAATATTCATTGTAGGTAAAGTAGGGACAGAGATCTAGAGTTTCACGCAGGAAACAAGATGGGCGTTGTCCTCTTCAAGAAGTTAAACCCTCAAATCACCGGGGAAGAGTTGCCACACACGCCCGCTTACGCAAGAGGGGGCCGCGCTAAATCGGACCCGAACGGCAAAGGGTAGGAGAGGGCAGTCAGGGGTGGTCGGACTCGATGTCGTGGCGATGTTGGGGAAAAACGGCAGGCCGTCAAATCGGGGAAAAGCGGAACACTCTAACTCAAAAAATGCGAATCTGGGAGACTCGCTAGGGGAGCAAAAAAACGCTGGAAAACGTGAAAAGCGGAAACATATCGCCAGCAGAACGGGCGTAAACACGCAGGTAATCAAAGAGAGCGGAAATCACTCAGCGAAACGTGCTGATCCTCTCTAGGCTAGAAAAAACAACGTCCATTAACAGCTATAAATCGGGAGAAAACGCCGCATCAAAAAAAAAACGTCCTTCTCTTGTCAGGAAAGAGGTAACAGCTCGAGGCAGCAGCGGTGGGTAACAAGTAGGAAAAAATACTTGTCAGGGAGAAAAGCACTGCTTTGGAGGCGAAAAGCCATAAAGCTTGTTAAAGTAGTGGAACACGCCTGCGTGCAGGGGCAAGTGATCGGGAAAGAGGGGCCTCGGAAACGTGGAAAAAAAAAAAAACGACGTGGGGGGGAAGAAAGTTGAAAGGGGAAAGACCAAAGGGAGAGCGGGAGAACTAAGACGGTAAAGCAATTGCAGAGGTTTCAAAAAACTGAAGGGTTCTCAAACAACGAAAAAATCGCGAAGCGGTACTGATAGGAGGAGACGTTAGACCCAAGGTTGAAAGGCCGAGATCGAACTTATTTTCGACCACTTGAAGCGTGGCGTGGTAGGACGAAACGCCTGATCCTTATTTCGCTGCCACGTGGAGTTGCGGTTTCAGCCGGATTGCACAAGGGGCAAAAGAGAGGGCGAAGGGGGAAGTCGGGGACAAGCGTTGGGAAAGGGGGGAAAGAGGTGGGGGGAGGGTGAGGGGAGGGGTAAGAGGGAGGAGGGGGGTATAGAAGTGGCAGGGGAGCGAGTTGTGGGGGGTGTGAGGGGAGGGAGGAAAGAGCAGTGGGAGGGGGGGAGGGTGGGAGAAGGGGGAGGGGGGAGGGATGGGGAGAGCGGGGATGTGTGGGCGGATGGGGGGAGGAAAAAAAATGGGGGGGGGGGGTGAGAGCAGGGGAGAGAAGGGAAGGGAGGGATGTATGGTGGGATGGGAGGATAAGGTGGGGAGGGGAATGGGGAAAGGGGGTGGGGGTGGGGGGGATGGGGGGGGGTAGTGTGGTAGAAGGGGAGCGGAAGTGGGGTAGGAGGGGGGAGGGGCGGTGGAATAGAATAGTTAGGGGGGGAAGGTCGTTGGGGGGTTAGGGGGAGGGGGACGAGTCGGGAGGGGGTGGAGGAAGCGGTGTAGGAGTGGGGAAAAGTAAGAGGGTGGGGGTGAGGGGGGAGTGTGGTGTACGCAGTTAGGGGGGCGAGAAGGAGGCGGGAGGGGGGGAGGGAAGGAAGCAGAAAGAGGGAGAGAAGCTGGGGCGGGCGGGGGGTGGCGGAGTGAGAGATGAGAAAACAGAAGGGGAGTGTGAGTGAGTGAACGGGGGAGGGTACGGTGGAGGGAGGGGGAAAAGGGGGGGGGAGGGAGAGGGATAGAGGGAGGGGAGGGAAAAGGGGGGGGGGAATGGAGGGGCGGGGGGTAGTGTGGTGGGGGGGGGGAGGATATGGGGGGTGGTAGCGAGTGAAAAGAAGGAGGGAGACGTCGAGCGAGGGTGGGAAGGTGAGGTAGGGGGGGGGGATGGGGGGTAAGGGAGGAGGACAGAGAGGAGCGCGGAAGTCGAGTGGGTGGGGAGATAGAGGGAGGGGGTGCGAGGGGGGAGTAGAGGGTGAGAATGGCTGCGTGGATGAAAGAGGGGTGGGTCGGGTGGGAAAGGGAGGTGAAATAGGGAGAGAAAGAGGTAGGGAAGGTGGGAGGAATGGAGCGGGGGAGGGGAGAAAGGAAGGGGGCAAGAGTGTGGCGTGTAGGGGCAAGGGGTGGATTGGGGGGAGCTAAAAGAATCTTGGGAGGGTATGAGAGCGAGTGAGCATAGTAGGGGAGGAGATAAGAGGTGTGGGGGATGATGGTGAGAGGAGGGGGGAGATGGGGGAAGAGGAGGGGGGGGAAATGGTGGGGTGGCGGGGGGAGGACATGGAGGGCCGGGGGGGAGGGGGGGAAAGTAGGACAGGGGGGGGTGAGGGGGGAGAGGTGAGCGGGACGGAGGTAGATGAGAGGGGGGGTTGGAGGGGTGGATGGGAGGGGGGGGGGGGGGAGAGCGAGGGACAGGATAAGAGGCGTAGAGGGGGGGAGCGGTGGAGATGAGAAGGTACTGCGGGAAAGGAAAGGTGAGTGCATTAGGGGGAGAGGGGGGTGGGGGGGTGGATGATTGGGGGCGGAATATGATATAAAGTGGAAGAGTGGTGGGAGGAGGGGGGGGGGGTAGGGTGAACAAAAGATAGAGAAGAGGAGGTGGAGATGCGAGGGTTAGAGAGGGCGAGAGAGCAGGGGGGAGCGGGAGTATAGGCAGGTCATTGGATAGAGGGGGAAAAAGAAAGGGGAAAACATGCGGGAAGGGAAATAGCTAGGGGAGGGGTGGGGGGGGATGAGGGGAAGGGGGGGGGAGATGAACAGGGGGGAGGCGAAGGAGTGAGGGGGGGAGGCTGAAGAGGAAAGGGAGTAAAAGAAAAGGGGAGTAATTAAAAGGTTGAGTGGTTAAAAAAAGGAAAAGTGGAACGGGGAAGAAAGTGGGGGGAGCAAGGTATGGAGGAGTAAGAAATGTGGGTAGGGAGGAGGGAAAGACGGCGAGTGTATGGGAAGGAATAGGGTCTAAGGGCCTGGGCCAGGAAGAGGAGGGGAAGGGTAGTGGTTGAGGTAGTTGGGGGGGAAATATGGGTAAGAGGGGGGGGGGGGGCTGAGGGAACGGGGGGGAGTGGTTGGTTGGCCCAGGACACAAAGAGATGTGAGGGCTTGGGTTGGAAGGACAGAGTAAAGGGGAGGGGGAATGAGGGGGAGGGGATGAATCGAGGGGGATAAGGAGGGGGGCTGAAGAAGCGGGAAAGGTGGAGGAGATGTAAGAGATTAGGAGGTGATGGAGGGGGGGGGGGAAGGTGTGGAGGGTAGCGGGGTACAGGTTGGGGGTACGTATTATGAGGTGGAAAGAAATGAGGGAGGAAAGGGGCGAGGGGTTATGGGGAGTAAGTTGCAGGAAGAGCGAGGGGGGGAGGGAAGTTTCTGGAAAGGGTGGGGACGGCTAGTCGTGTAGTTGTGGCTGCCCCTACCCCTTTTCAGAAGACGAGCAGGCTGTTTGAAATAGGGAAAGAGGGCCCCCAGTTCCGCTCCTACTAAAGTACGTTAGGCGACGTAGTCCATAAGGGGCGTATTCCTCTGGAGTAATCCGACCCGGAAAGTTTTAATTAAGGTTAAGAACTTTCTTTAACTTTACAAAGGTGATTTCGCAATTTTTCTTACAGACGAGGAATCTGAGTGCTTAGAATGTAGCCGAGGGTGTTATCTAGGGCCGTGGTTTGGACCTTCTCCGCCATATAAGGGGGGGTCCTAAACGCATTGGCCATCAATTGTGCTCACCAGATTTGGATTCCGACTACTGCTTAAGGGGGGATATGTTCCGGGGCAAGATCATCACACGAATGCATACAAGAAAAATCCTCACCGGGGGCTCTACCGGGAGAGGCAAGCGGGGGGACATTTGGTCCCATGCCGAGATAGATATATACTCTAATTCGGAGACTGGTCTATAGAACGACTGCCCAGAAAGCGGTGGGATGAAAAACGATCGGCTTTAGCTCTACTACCCAACACTTAAGCGG
>Ga0179593_1676435_pt1 | contig 12413 bp, 21 predicted proteins | sample CZODoug2_1_08_16_FD_185931 | JGI IMG/M metagenome (GOLD analysis project Ga0179593, IMG submission 185931) | Vadose zone soil fungal communities from Angelo Coast Range Reserve, California, USA - CZODoug2_1_08_16fungal (PacBio error correction) | ecosystem: Environmental > Terrestrial > Soil >...
AGGAAGGGGAAACCCATGTACCCCCGCGAAGTTTTGGAAAAAAAAAGATGGTGAGTTTCTCAACAGGGGGAATATGGGGCCAAATTGAGAGATCACCCACACTCAAAAGGTGAAAAGCAGAAGGTAATAGCGCTGATAATGAGAAAAAGACAAAAAAAAAGGCTCCGGCCGGCAAGAGCCGAAGTGTCCAACAAGAAATCCAAAGAGGCAACGAGAAAAGTCCTTTTTAAAACGAATCAGGGTTGGGAACAAAAAATGAAAAAGAAAAAGGGTCTGGGAAAGAAAAAGTGGACGAGTGCACAAACCACTAACCGAGGCTGTGTGAAGCAAACTAAGAAGGCAGCCATCCAATAAAGAAGAAACATGGGGTGTCCAAAAAAAAAAAAGAAGAAGTTCAAAGGCCGTTGGGAATTTTTTGAGCGGAAGGGGGTCCAGAGTGAAAAAGGAGCCCAGGAAGAAAAAGAAGAAGGAAAGGAGCGCGACGCCCAGGCCCGCGGAATAGTCAAAAATGTATCCGAAAAAGGAAACGACGCTCCCAAAGAAACGGAAAAAACACTGGGGGAAAAAAAGGGTCGCAGCCGAGGTTAACAGTAAAGACAACGGCCAAAACAAGCGCCCCGAGAAAAAAAAAGGAGCGGCAACAGAAGTCGAGTGAGGGGGTTGGGAAACAAGAACACCGCCCGAAAAAAATCTCTCTGAAAAAGGAGGAAAAGGGAAGAGAGGACAAAAAAAAACGGTAAAAAGAAAAAGGAAAATCGAAAAGGAAACTTCGTTGAAAGAAGAGAATTCTTCTCTTGTATAAAAAAAGGCAGGTGGGGGGGGCCTGGGGGGGGGGGAGCATATACTGGGGGAAAGGGGGGGGTTGGAACTGTGGGGGCAAGGGGGGGGGCTCAAAAGTCGCCCGGGGGGTGTTTGTTTATTGGGGACGAAGCCCGGGTGTGCGAGGAGCGCGTGTGCGGTTTCTCGTTGGGTGGGTGAAAAAAAATGCGGGGGTGGGGGGTGGGGGGTGTGGCGATTAAAGAGGTTTCAGCTGTGGGAAGTGGTATTTCTTTAAAAAAAAAAAAAAACACCTGGTGGTCACAGCGGGACCAGGAAAAATTCCAATGTGGACTCCGTCACGGCCGGCCGCAGGACTCGGCCAATCTAGAAGGGAAAAAAAAAAGTCAAACTGTGGAGGAGGGAAAAAAAAGGTACGTGTAAGGGGATTGCTAACCGCCGGCGGCAGAAGGGGCACTCGTATCAATCTCCAGAAAGTCAAAAAAGAAAGGGGGCGCTACTCGTTAAAAACGAAGGGCTGATCCAAGGGGGGGTGGGGTTGCCGCCTTGGCCTTTTGGAAAAGCATTTTCCTTACAGAAGCCCTTTTGGAGGAAAAAAAGAGGAGCCTAGATTTGGAATGAAGGGGTCAGCGCTATTTCAAAGGCCAAAAAGAGGGGGGGGGTAAAAAAAAATCTGGAAAAAGGCATTCACTACTATTAGATGAAGCAACCCAACAAAAAAAAAAAAAAAAAAAAAAAAAAAAAAAAAAAAACAAAAAAGACGACGGGTGTCAAAACTAAGAGTTTGAAGGATCCTCTGGGACAAAACATCAGCTTGAAAGAGGTTGGCCCATCTAGGCGTAATTAGAAAAGGTCAGATCAAAAAAAAAAGGATTAAAAAATCTCCGAGTGGAGATGTTTAAATCCAAAGGAGGTCCTCAAGTAACGACTAACGCAGGGGAGGGTAAAAAACCAAAAAGGGTGAGGGTGAGCTAACACGTACCGAACAACTCGAACGAGGGAAAACTGTCTTCCCTTTTAGAAAAAAATGTCGAAACACCGGCCAACAGGGGGAAAACGTTGGTCTGATAGAAAAGGTCCAAATCCGGTATTCAGACAGAAAAAGAAAGATCTCCCAGCGGAGTAAGCTGGGTAATCACAAAAAGGGGAAAGGGGAACTCATATCGTGGGAAAAGGAGGGCGGTCAGTATAGAAAGGAAGTCCTCTGTAAAACTACCTTCGAAACGTCCCAACAAAAAAAACCGAAGCACTGAGGGGGTATTAAGGTGAAAACTGGTCGTAAAAAGTCCCCTAAGACTCTTTCTACCCTGGTCCAGGGTATGGTGGAACGGTAAAGGGGTTTCCTTTTTTAAAACCAGGCTAAAATGGGGGGGTGTTGGAAGTGAAATGTCGAGCAAGAAAAAGGTGCCCCGCCAGGAAACCTCGCCAGAAGGGAAAAAAATAGGCTGTCCGAAAGGAAGGAACTAAGGGGGGGGGAAAAAATAAGGTTTAAGGGGCAAAAGGGGGAATCGCGACAGGTTTGAATTAGTGGGGGGGGTGCTGGGGGCATCTCGGGGAAAAAGTCTTCGCCGTGTCAGAAAGGAACGGCCAGAAAAAAAAAATTAAAGTAACGGGAGGGCAGACAACTGGAAAAGGGGGTGAAACAGAAAAGGAAGGAGGTCTTTAACTGGGAAGAAGACGCGAATTTATCAACAACCTGGGTGAAGTTACGCAACCCAAGAAAAGGGGCACGGGGGTCGCAGACTTTGGAAAAAGGACGGTCCCGGACCATCCGTCAGAAAAGGGGGGGACAAAGAGGGGGGGGTACAACAGCGAAAGCAAGGAGCAGAAGCAAAGAAGAAGGGGGGGGGGGCGTGGAAAAGTCCACTCAACAAAGAAAAGGGGCTCAGCTTCAAAATGCTTACGGGGGAGTTTTGACACGGACTATTGCTATAACTGATTGAGGGAAACCGGAAAAGACGGACAAGAAAGACATGGCGCGGCCCCCAAACCGCTGTGTCCCTGAACCAAAAAATTTAGGTCTGCTGGGAAAAGAGAAGAGTCTGCAAAGGGGGGGAGACCCAAGGGGCAAGAAGGTTACTGGAACATCTGTAAGGGGAATTAGGGGGCACAAAAGGGCCGGAACCTCTCCGCCGGCAAAAGTTAGCTAACAATTTTTTCGACAAAAGGGACGGACATCGCAACGGGGGAGGGAGAGATACCATTGGAAAGCCGCGATTAGCCATTGGGCCCGCCGGGGGGGGTCGAAGACTGGAGGGGAGGCTTCCGACGCAGGGAAAAAAGGGACCTCAAAAACGGGGGAAAAAAAAGAAGGCCTTGAAGAAAACCCAAAAGGAGGAGGAAAGGTTTGGCGGGGCCAAAAGCATCCCGTGGTAAAAAAAGCGAACCAGAAAAACCAAAAAAAGGCAAAAGACAAAGCACAAAAGGGGAAAAAAGAGAAAAAACCCGCGAAGCTCGTTAGGGAAAAAAAAGGAAAAAAGCAGAAGCGATCCCTTGCAACGAATCTCATGGGAGACGGAACAAAAGGAATAAACGACAGAGCAACGACAACAAGATTAAAAAGAGAGGCGAATCACTTGTCGGAAACGTGCAATGACTTGCAGGGGAAGCTTGGGGGGACAAGGGTGAAAAAAGAGAAACTGGTTGCAAGGGGATCCGCCCGCCGGGCTTACAAAAAGGAGTCCTTTCACGTGTGCTGGGATAGGGGGGGGGACTGGTCCTCTGTAAGGGTGTCACGTGGGAAAAGCAACGACCGGCAAAAAGATCCTTTTGTTGGGGGAAAAAACGAAAGAACGGCATTTCACGAAGGGGAAAAGTTTGCGGATGTGGGGGAAGACAAGGGGAACCTGAGTCGGAAGACCGTGAGAGAGTCAAAAAGGCTAAAGAAACCCTGGCTAAAAAAAGAGGACTGATAAACCAAGAAACGTTTCAAGAAAAAGAGTTTCGGCCAAGGACCATCGCTTTGCAAAGGAGAAAAGGGTCAGGGGAAGGAAAAAAACAAAACGAAAGCAGAAAGGAGATATTTATTGAAAAAAAAAACCACTAAAATCCCAAATTCTAACAAGAAGGGGGAAAGAAAAATTCGGATCCCGTGGGTCTTCCTGAGGCACGCAAAGTGCAAGCGAGAGGTAAATCCGAATTGTGCGGGTTTTCAGGGACAGCCTTCGAGCCAAAATAAGCAAACCGGCAAGGGGAGGAGGGTTGTTGGACAGGGGTGAAACAAATAGAATTCGGCAATGAGTGTACCCAAACGTAGGGGGGGGAGGAAAAGACCTGGAGGAATATGACACAACAACCCCTGATTTGAAACGGGAACCCTGCGAAAAAAGTGAATGGAAGGGGGGGGGGTTCCTTGTCAAAGTCCTGTCAACGGAAAAGGGGAAAAAGGATTCCCGGCGACCCCCAACGGAAGAAAACTTTGAACCAAACCATGTGTTGGAAGAGGAGGAGTGCCCCGGGCGGAAAAAAAGCTGTTACCCAAGAAAGGGTAAACCGTGACAGTGCCAAGAGGACGGCCAGTGGTATGTTAGAAGGCAACAAAAAAAAAAAAGTCCGTCGGCGTGCCTGTCGGGCAACGGGAAAAAGGTTGAAAAACCATAGAAAAAAGGTAAAAAAACTGTACTGGAAAAAAAAGGGGTTCGCAATTGTGGGGGGGGGGGTTCAGAACGTGGGCACCGGCAAACCGATGACCCCCAGCAAAAAAGACGAAAGAAACGATAGGGAAAAAAAAAAAACGGCTGAGAGGAGCATAAGGGTCCAACTGCTTGATAAGAACAGACCGGGAAAACAACACTCTGGACAAAAAGAAAAAACGAAACAAGGAAACAACTAACGCGGGAGCCTTGAGAAACCTTGTGCAAAAAAGGGGGAGAGACGAGAAGCCGTTTACGAAAGTATCCTTAAAAATCAGAGTGGGTCTTGGGAAAGACGTTAGGGCAGAAGGGAACCGCGAGGGACCTGTCGAAGAAAAAAAAAGCCAACCGGGACTTGAAAAAAAGAAAGAATAAAAAAAAGGGAACTTGCCCGCCGTAGGAAAGGTTTGATGAAAAAAAAGGACCCGCAAAAGTTTACCGCTTCCCCGGGCGGGGGTCGAAAAAAAAAAGAAGGGGCTTTTCTTGGGGAAATACGGGAGTGGAAAAAGGGGTGTTCGAACAGCAGCCACCCGGGGGAAAAACTGGTTTGAAAATGGGCGTAAGTAGGGAAGAATCATGGCAAACCGGCAGAAGACAGGGAAGCTCGGGGAAAGAACGTCACCCTGTAGCAAACCTCCGGGAGGGGAAAATTTTTGGGGGTCCAAAGGCAACAATAAAGAAAGTCAAAGGGGACAGCCGGGGGGAATAGAGGAAAACTCTCCAAGTCGAGGTGAAAGCAATGTGTGAAGCATAAAAAAAGAAAGCCAGGCAATAGAAATCGAGGGCAGGGAAGGAGACGTCAACCTAAAAGTTGACTACGAGGGGGAAAAAAAAGTTCAAAGCGGATCGGGGAAAAAAAAACCAAGAAGGAAGAGTGGGCCATATAACCCCCCAAGCTGTGGATGAACGCCCCGTGAATAAAAATTAGAAAAAGGGGGAAAGCACCAAAAAAAATAAAAAAAAAAGCGGGGGACGGCAAAAAAGAATTAAGGAAAAAGAAAAAAAAGGGCCAGCGGCCAAAACAAAAACGAAACTTTCCAGGAGAAAATAGGGTCAAAAAACACACACAACGGGACGAAAAGGGGCCGCAGCAAAAATATTGAAGGAAGTGCCTTTCGGGGGGGACGGTCCTGAGACGAGGTCCCCCCCCGGCCTTAAAATTCAGCAACACGGACACGAACTCAGGCCAAAAGGAAACAAAAAAAGGGTATGTTTTGGTCGAATAGATGAAAAGACTTGACGGGAGAAAGGCGGCTAAATGGAATTGTCCCAAAGCCTGAAGGAATGTGTGAATTGAATCCAGCAAAGCGCCCCTTGGTTAGAGCCGCTGAAAAGGTTATCCGGGCAAGGGGAAAAGGAGGGGGCGGGGCCAACGCCTCGCACCAATCAAAAAAGAAACGGGCAAAGACGGGGCGGCATCTGAAGGTCCAGTAATCTGCGGAAAACAGGGAAAAACAAGAAGGACAGACCAGAGGGGAAAGTCAACAGAGGTGGGGGAAAAATGTCGAGTTTGGGAGTGTTTGGAGCATAAAAAGCCGGCAGGGTAGCAAGACAAAAAAGAGGTGAGGAAAAGAGAGAGGACGGTCGTTTTTGGGGACATCCACCGACCGGTCAGCCAACTGACAGGTTGACCGCCAACGTCTCAAAAAATCGTGTTGGACCCAAGGTGGGTTGTGTACGCAGATACTGGACGGACCCGCAGCAGGGAAGCTTGTACCCGGTGAAATTTTGGGGGGGGAGCAAAGGAAGGGGGTGCACAGGAGGAAGATGGCAGCACGGAAGTCCCATCCCCCCCTTGTAAGAACGATCACCGGGGGACTGTGGGAACTTCCACAGAAAAAAAGGGCGGGAACAATGAGAAAGGTACACAACACACCGAAAAGAAAACTGAAAATGCCGCAGGAAGAGATCCGACAAAATGAAAAAAATGGGGTGGCTGGGCTTGGGAAAGATTTTAGTGGGAGGTGTCTCAAAAAGGAAAGGGGCAGCAGGTGTGGAAAAAAAGCCAGAGGGGCGCCCATCCCCTTCACTCCTGAGAAATCTATATGTAAACTGATTAGGGAAGAAGATGGCGGGGGGGGCCAAAGATTCTGAGGAATGGCCTGGAATTGGGGAAAGGGAGGGGGCAAAACAGAGGCGAGAAAAGGGGGAATACCATTATCAGAAACACGTCGAGGGTGAAAAGGGAACCCAACAGCTTTTGGGGGAAACGACTCCTCTGGCACACGTCCTGGTGGCAAGGAAAGACTAAGCTGAAACCGAAAAAAAAGAAGGAGGGGGACGAATACAAACTGCACACACGCCTCTATCTGGAAAAAGGGGGGAGGACTCCTTCTTGATTGGCCGGCAAGATGTAGTCATGGGGGAAAAAAAGGACGTCTGAGAACGACTATGGGAGGAGCGAGACACGCTGCCTAGGGGAGAGGAAAAAACGCGCCGGGGGATTGCTCCCAAGAGGAAGAGGAAAAAAAGAGAGATGCCAAGGGGGAATCCTCCGTGAAGGACAAAAAGGGTAAGATACTAAAGAAAAAAGGGTCCAGCCAAAAAGGCTTCTGTGCGCCCCACCGGAAAATCAAAATCTATTAAAAATTCGGCAGCCAGGGAGAGCGTAACGCAAGGGAACAGGAAGGGGGCGGGGACGGGATGAGACTACGGCGCAATAGGGAGGGTTGAAGGGACTTTGGAGCAGGGCGTAGAACTTGTAAAAAAGAGGCGAAAAAACCAACAAAAAAAGACGAAATGAACGAGGATAAGGAATAGAAAGGGGAGAGCAAAAAACTCTCCCTCACAGGGGGGGGGAAAAAGGTAGGATGGGGGGGGCGGACACGACAGAAGGGATTTTCCTGTAACTAAAACAGAGTGTTGTGGGGGAAAGTCGGGTCCCGAGCACGATTGGGAAAAAGAGCTCTGAAAAGTTTCGAAAAGAGCGGAGGGAAACTCCCGCGGGATAGGGTTACCCACGGAGTTGGTGCAGGGGTTTTATCCAAAGGGAAAAGTTTGGAAAATGCACCGGGGCTCCTGCCAATCAGGGGGGAATCCTGCAGTACGGCACGCCGCCCCTAGGGGGGAAAAGTAAACAGGAAAAAAAACGGCGGGGGTGTTGACCCTCAAAGGACTTTCGTTTTGAAGGACTGGGGGTACGAAGGAGACTTGTAAGACTCTCAAGAGTGCAACCAAAAGACAGACGGGACATGCGGGGGGCGGAAGGAAAGGGGTCACGTTGGAAAACATGGGGGGGTTGAAAACCGGCACCAGAAGGGACAATGAACCAGTGGTAAAACTCCAAAGGGAAGTCCTCAAAATTCAGGGGGTGGTAAAGGTCACTTTCACTCAAAAGGGGGGGCTTTCCAGCTTGAAGTGTGCCGGGGAAAAGGGAAAAATGAAACTAAAAAAGAGTGTGGGGGGCAAAACAGGAAAAATCTGACAGCAAGGGGGAAAAGGAACCGTGGAGCAGGGCCGCGCCCCGAACCACTTAACCCGCCCCAAAGGACCTTTGTAAACTGGGAGTGAAACCGCACGATTGGGAAAAAAAAAAGAGGGAACGGGAAAAACAGCTTGTTAAAGACAAGGGGGAGGGGGCCGGCGGAATCATCGAAAAACGGAAGTTCCGTCTAAAAAAACAAGTTTTCTCCAATTAAATTCAGAAAAACAAAGGGGGGGAGAATAACGGGAAGGTTGAAAGTGAAAGGAAGAGTCCATCTTAACGCGTGCTTAAAAGCCTTAAATCCACACGTCAAATTCCGAACTAGGGGGGCAAAAGGACTTCGCTAAAGGGTTTCACTTGCCCGGATGCAAACAAAGCCTCCGAAAGGGGTTGGGGTTCGAAGGAAATCCCGGGAAAAAAAACTAAGCCTAAATAAAAAGGAAAGAGCCATCGAAATCTACGCCCGGAGCAGGGAAAACATGGCCCACCCCCCCCATTCTAACGGAACTTGCCAATCTGAAGGAAACTCTCATGTGCCGTGGAAGAAAAGACCAGGGCCTCCAAAAAGGCTCCAAAAAAACGGAGGAAGGCGAGCCACGGGGGGGGAAAGAACACAGGCCATGAGGAGTTTTCGAGAAGGGAAAATCGAGAAAAAAGCGTCACTACGGAATGGGACCTGGGGGGTGAAATAAAAGAAAAGGGGACAACTCCTAAACCGGGCGTCGAAACCGTCGCTGTGCTTTTCCAGAAAAATCTGGGTGGTTCTTAATGGGCTGGAAGGGGGGGGGGGAACGGGGGGGGAATCGGCTAAAAAATAAAAAACAGGTAAAAAAAAAGGAAGGGGGAGTGGGGGTGTGGTTTCCCTACGAAACGAACAGTGAAAAGGGGGGGGGGGAGGTGCAGAGAGAATACGTGAAAGGACATGATGCCCGTCCTCTGAAGAGCTCTGGCTCGGCTATCAAGAAAAGGGGACCACGGACTTTAAAAGGAAGGAGAAAAAAAAAATCGATTGGGAGAAAAGGGGGAGATCCCTCAAACTAATATCAAAGCCGGCCCAAAAAATAAAAAAAAGGCGACAAAAAAATGAAAAAAAAAAGGACGGAACTTTCACATAGGAAGGGGCAAACTTTTGCAGCGGAGACCGGGCAATGCACATTTCAAAAACCAGCAAAAAAAAAAAAAAAAACGGGGAAAAAAAAATAGGAGGGGGGAGCGCAAACCCCCGAACCTTAAGGCACAGGGGAAGCAGACTTGGGTTTGTGACCTGTGTGGGAAAAAATCGCAAAGGACAAAACCAGGGGACTCTGAAGAAAAGGGTGGGTGAGTTTGAAGTGATATGAAAAAACCTTGGGAGGAAGAAAGAGGCACCCAGGGGGCTTCGCAGGGGGGTAACCTGGTTTTAGGTTCCTGGAAAATAAACTGCCGGGGGGGGGCAAACGGTTTGGAAGGGAACGAAGGAAGAACGGGCAGGCACGGAAGAACTACCCGAGCCAATGCAAACCAGGGTTTTGGGGTGGTTCCCACACCGAGGGAAGAAGGGAACAATTCCGGAAAAAAGGACCGTGTCGGGACAAAAAAGAAGGAACCCAACTGCGGTACAACCGGTGGAAAAAAAAAAAAAGAACAAGAGGTACTAGGAAAAAAGGTTGCACCAGGACAGTGCGGGCCCGCCCGCACGACAGGGAGCCCCAAGCAAAAAAAAAGATGACAAGGGGTGAGCAATGGTGAGGAACCCTTAGGATGTATGGTGGTAAAAAAAGCCCTCCGATGATTTGAGAAAGTCCCGGAGGAGCACTGGGGAAACATGGGCGGGGAAAGGGGGTTCCTAAGCAGGGACAAACAAAAAACCAAAAGGGGGTTAGTACACGAAAAAAAACGCCGTTCCCACAAAAAAATTTGGGGGGAAAAAAGGGGAACTCCGAGGGAAAAGACTATCGCAGGGAAGAAGCCTATTCCTTTTTATCACAAAGAAGGCTGTCCGGGGCGGGGGGGGTCGGTGGGGGAGCCTAGAATAGGGGGAACTAAAAAAAAAAGAGAAAAGTCAGAGACACCGCCGGAGGAAACGATCCGTTTTCCAAAAAACGGAGAGAATAAGAGTCCCTATGGATTACCAAGCCGGTTGTTGAAAAAAAAGCAGGAGGCAGAATTTTCTTGAATATACGGGAGGGGAAAAGGTTGTGTCGCCAGCAGCACCAGTGGGGGAGGGAGGCCCTTGGGGGGAACGGAGGAAAAACCCAGCAGCAGGAAACGGGGGGAAAAGCTCGAGGAAGCACTAACTCTTCGAGTTGTGGGGATCCAATCCCCGCAGGAATCCTAACCGCCGAAAAGACCTGTTAAACGTGGAAAAAGGGGGGGGGGATCGCTTGAATCGTCTGAGTTTTGGGGTAGTCCAGACGCTCATGTTCAAAGAGAAAAACCTCCTGAGAGGAAAACAGAAAGAACGAGAAAAAAAGGGATTTCGCGTCAACCATGAGGGAAAAACCGCCCGTGAGTTTTTTTAAAGGGAGTTGGGTCAGAAAACTTCGCCACAGAAGGAGAGGGGGGGGGGGAAAGAGGCAGGGGAAGAAACCCCAAAAGGGAGGGGGGTGTGGGACAAGAAAATGGGAATGATAATTTAAGGACCCTGATGGAGGAAAAATCCAAGGGAAACACTACAAGGTGACCAATAAGCTCAAACACGGGGCCTCGAAACGAACATTTTCTACACAAAAAAAAAAGATATAGATCGGGCTCTCCAGAAAGGCCTGTAAAAGTAAAACCAGACCGCTGCCCGGGGCAATTATCCACAAGACAACGTAAAAGGCCAGAACAACACAGCCTAAGCGGGGGGAGAGTATAGAAATTCAAGAAAAGAGGGAGAAAGTTGAAATTTATTGTCAAAAGGAAAGGGAGTCCTTATTCCCGATTGTGGGAATTCAAGAGCAAACCGGCCGGACTGCAACAAAAGGTAAGGAAACATTTGTAAAACCAGAAGAGAGAAAGACACGGGCCTGCCAATACCCACAGCGGAAAAAGTAAAAAGTCCCCGGAACACTATCCGCCAGACCACGCAGAAGTGCGATGACACGAAGGAATTCGTAAAAAAAAAGAAGGAAAACTTCAGGGAGAAGGAAAAGAGATAGATGGGGAAAAAGGGGTCCGGCACTCCCAACTACCTGAAAACAACGGTTGCCCTCTTAAGGCCTGTTATGGAGAAGAATTGGTTTGAAAGAAGGGGGGGAACTGGCCAAAGAAGGAGGGGTGTTATGGGGGGGGGCAAAAATTGTTGAGAGAACCAGCGGCGTCAGTGCGAATACAGTTGATGGGACAAGTCATAAAAGCCTCACCATGGCTGATTGCAAGGAAAGGACTCAGGAACGAGACAATTTCAAGGGGCCGCTCAACGGGGTCCAAAAGCCGGGGACAAGGGGGGAAAAGAGAAGCCTACAAAAAGGAGCCTGCCCTGTGGCCTGAAGGGACGGGGGAAAGTTACCGTGGGCGCCGGGACGGCAGCCGTGGGGGGGCGCGGGGGGAGAGGAAAAGAACCACGGGAATCTAAAGCACAGGGAGGAACTTCTTATATTCGGAAGCTGATACTCCTGGAAACCGTGTGCAAGGAAAAAAAGTGGGGGGGGGTTCCTGGTAAAAACAAAGGCTTGCCCGGCGCCAGGAGAAACCACGGTGTCAATCAGGTGGGAACAACGAAAGCGGGCCAGGGAACATCAGGTGTGGGGGTATCTACCTACGCCAGCAACCATAGGGGTGATCCTGGGGGTGGAAAAAAAAAGCCGTATAGAGAAAAAGAGTTGACTCGCACGCCTGGGCATGGTGGGAGAACTCTGAAAAGAAATCTGAAAATCGCGGGGGGGAATGCCCGGAAGGGAGGGAGGGGTGTCCATAGAGGGGGAATAAAGAGAAAGACGATGGGAGTGGGGAATAAAAAAAGACCCGCATTTGTAGATGCGAAACGCGTCTACCCAGGTTAGCCAAAAACTTAAGGGGGGGACACGGAAACGCTGAGATTTCCAAAAAAAACGGGGAAACTAGGGAAAACCTGCACCCGAAAAGGGGGAAAAGTCTCCTAAGGGCCAAAGGACAGGAAAGAAAACACAGTGAAAAAAAGGCTGGTTACTGACCAACAAAACGTAAAAGGTATCAGGGGCCGGAAAAATTCAGAGGGCAGCCCCTTATCCGGCTCAGCATCAAACGGGGATTTGCGGCGGAGGAAAAGAAGACAAGAAACGAAAGGGGGGTTTGACTACATTACTTTTGTGAGCGAGAGGGAGACGGGAATAAAGTAAGCTAACCAGATAAAACAAAAAAAGAATAATACGACGAGGTATCATTGAAATGGGGGAAATGAGTATGATTCCACTTGAGACCCGAAACCCCCCGGAAGGAAAAAAATATTGGGGAAAATGCGACCGCGGTTGTGTGGGGGCCTGCTTGAAACTAAAAAGGTGTTTTTTTCCAGTGTTTTTGTGCATGGCGAGCACAGGGAAAAAAAAAGGGAAGGAAACTCACTGAGCAGAAAATGTTTTTTCGAAAGATAAAAGGGGAAAAACTGGAAAAACGGCGTCACGAAAATAATTTAATGGTCA
>Ga0179593_1365231_pt1 | contig 12412 bp, 10 predicted proteins | sample CZODoug2_1_08_16_FD_185931 | JGI IMG/M metagenome (GOLD analysis project Ga0179593, IMG submission 185931) | Vadose zone soil fungal communities from Angelo Coast Range Reserve, California, USA - CZODoug2_1_08_16fungal (PacBio error correction) | ecosystem: Environmental > Terrestrial > Soil >...
AGGGGGAAGGGGGGGTGGAAACATAAACCGGCTCTCCCGTAGGAAGATTAGAAAGTAGGTCCGCCTCGACTTCTAAACTTTGAAGACCCATAAAGCAAAAAAGGGGACAGAAATCAAGAACGACCGTCCTGAAGTTGCTTGAATCAAGTGAAGGGGGAGAGCTAGAAAATGGCAGGAAAAAAATGGAGTCTATCCAACAAATGGACGCGCGTGGCCGAACAATGCTACTCAGGACTTCGGTAGTAAAGCGGTGTGAGACAAGAGAGGCAGACCAATCTGGGTCTGGGGGAGACTAGGAGGGGGGGGCCGAGGGGGCTCTTTCCAGTTCAGAAATCGTGCGTGTCAACAAGTGTGTTAGAGTCGAACTCCTACTAATGAATGAATCCACAAATTCTTGCTCCCGGCCAGAGACCGCCTGAAAAAAGGGCGCTGCGGGGCCGCGGCCGTCGCATGGGACATGAGCCTAACTATTTAGCAAAAAACACACTAAGCCATCGCTGCAGGAGGGGAACAGAAAAAAGGAATCAAAAAACAACTCGGACGGTCGGGTAAGAGGAAGAGGAGAAAGGAGGAGCGTAGGGGGGGAGACTTAGCGCTCGCACGGCGTGGTTCCTCTCCCGTGGCAGAACGGAAGAACTGACCCATTAAAGGACTTCGTGAGCCGTCTCAACTTGGGACAGGGGGGGAGGCGAAAAGGCGAAGACCTTATAATGTTCTTGAAGAGAGGGGGGGGAGAATCAATTCCTATCTAGGACAGGTGCGCATCTAGATCGTTACTGCCCTCCAGAGGAGTTCTCAGCAGTCGGAAGGTGGTGATTCGCAGGGGGAAAGGACTGGCGTAATTTATGAGAGGACAAGTAATCGGCCGTAGACGCGAGTCGAATCTGAACCTGAGGTAATCGAGAATGAAGCGTTGAAGGAGAGGAAAATCGGATCGGGGGCGATCGCGGTCGTAATAGCGGAAAGGTATCGCATTGGACTCGAGTCAACACGCAGGCATAGACTCTGAAGCGTGGATCAGGTCCATAATCTACGAAAGGAGAATCAAAGGGGAAAACTAACGAATGGTAAGGACCGGGCCGCATGAGACGAAAGAATAACCCCACCGGGTGAACGCGTGCATCAAGGGTGCCTCAAATCTTCCCTCGACACACATGGGTCGAAGCGACACAGAGCTCGCGGAAGCGTGGTAGGCGTGCGGAGACGTAGAGAGAAGAGTTCTTTATGCTCTCGATTTTCCACTGATCAGAGGCCTTCAAAAATCGACGGGGTTGAAGCCATCGGCGAAAAGTCCTAGGGGAAAACACGAAAAGCGGGAATCTCGGTCTAATATCTCCCGGAGGTCAAAGAGAAAGTTCACTGGTGGGAGGAGGTTCAAGAAGCTTCAAGAGAAGGAGTTCTGTGAGAAATTCGGATCTGCTCAAGGTCCTTTTCTGACTCAAAAGAAGGGGCTTACTAATAGGGCTAAGGAAGGAAAAATAGAAGAGAAAAAGGACTTTCCTGGGAGTTGAAGTAGTTTCCCTCCGGAGAAAGACCACTTATCAAGTTTTAACAGTTAAAAGGGGATCCGGGTAGAGGAGCGAAAAGGGGAGAATAGCCGGGGACGAGAGAATTGATGGAGCCTTGCCAGTAACTGGCTCAAGAATCACCCTTGCAAGGGGGGGGAGAGTTTGGGAAAAAAAAAAACGGTACAGCACTTACCTCGCGAAGAAAGAAGGTCTTCTTAGGTCACTCGCGTGCGGGCCCTGGAGAGCCCCCAAGAGGAAAAAGAGAAGTTTAAAAGAATTCTCCTCCTCGAAGCTGAGAAGACCGCCGCCGAGGAGAGTCAGGGGAGGAATCAACCACAACAACTTAGTGGAATATTGATAGGAAGATGGCCGCAGACGAGGCAGGAGGGGGAAGACGAGGGGGAAATTTGACGCCCGCATGAGGGGAACAGCGCCGGCATGTTTTTTGAGCGCGCCGACCCTAAATAGAGCGTAAAAAAAAAACCTGAGGGAGAGGAGAGGTGCTGTACTGGGAAAGTGGAAAAATAAAAAAAAGACGACACCGTTATTGCGGACTGCCTGCTGAGTCTAGACTAAAGGGAGGAATCCAACGTCTACGGATCGTCACGCATCCCCCGCCAAAGTGACTTGAAAAGAAGATCAGAAGGGAGGTCTTCGAGCCGGAGGGGAAAAAAAACGACGAATACTTAGGTCGCGACGGTAGAAGCCGTACCCAACAAGGCCACCCAAATTGTAAATCAGGATAAAAAAAGCACCTTCTTCGTGAAAGAGAAAAAAAGGGCAAGGGAAGTCAGAAAAGGGTTCTGAAACCGGGAACGTGGCGCCGCACGAAACGCGAGAAGAGCTACTAAGGATTTCAGAGGGGAACTTTAAGCGGAAGCTCCGCCTAGGGGAGCCGGACTATCCCAGATAGGAAAGAGTCCCTTTCCGAGGTAGCTGGCGGAACTCTCAACTTGCTTAATATGTTGTGTCGTTGAAAGAGGTCCGTTGGGAGAAGTGAAAAGGCGAAAAAAAAAAAGCTATTCTTCATTGGTAAAAAGTGAAAGGTACTCGGGGGGGAGATCACAGTTTCGGGGAAGAGATGAAGCAAAGGGTTCCCGAGCCCGAAAGGAAGGGGATACCAGCAAGTCTACCTAGGGGAAAAGAAGAAAATCAGAAATCGGGTCGCAGTTCCTGCCAGAAGACGCTCAAGAAATGTCACCGAACGGGGGCCGGAGAGTATCTCAAGTCACAAGTACTAGCATGCGTCTCGAAAAAGGGAAACTTGAGCAAAAGGGAAGACGCTCTGCACAGGGGAAAAGAGGGAAAATCAAAAAAAAACGCTCGGAGAGATACATGCGAAGGGGAATGTCACTTCAAAAGACGAGGGTTCTTGCGCCTCTCGTCGACTACAGAACTACCACGGGCACAGGGGGGGGCGTGGGAGGGAATCCAAAAAAAAAAAAAAAAAAAAAAAAAAGGTCGTCCACGGGAGGAGTCTGTCAAAAGAGGAAGGGGGAGCTGCCCGGGTCGGAACCACGGGGCCCGGAGCGAATTTTCAAGACTACGTCTTATCTCTCCCCTCCAAAATTATATAGGGAGTAGGAACACACGGGGAAAGAAGGAGGGGAAAAAAGAGGTAAAACTACATGGGGGAGCGCGGCGGCCACCGGGGGTATGGAGCTTCAAGTCCCGGGAAGGAACAGAGAATTTCCTTTCTCAAGCGCCTTGGGGGAGGAGTCGAGAAAAAAAATTCCTCCTCCGAGAGCAGCTCTAGATAGAGAAAGCTAAACTTCATTCTTCAAAGCACACAGTCCCTCCTGGCCAAACCACAAGGATTCAAGGATGGTCACCCACAGGTCAGGGGAAAAAACTGATCTGGTCTCAGAGGAGCCTTACGCCGGGGAGAAAAGAAGAGGTGGGGGGGTCATCGTTGGCCTGCCATTTCATGCTCAAAAAGTCTACGTAAGGCAAGTCCTCATGAGTGCGTGCATCGACAAGACTACGGTCTAGGACTTACAGGCCGTCGACCGTGACGGTGGAAAAAAAAAATCCCATAGGTCTAAGGGGAAGGACGTCGACCGGGTGGGGGGGAGGGAGGGAAGGTCGCCCAAAAGGGAAGAGAGAAACAAAAAGGAGAGATTAGGGGGGTTGTCCGAGACATACCCTCGCTCTTAGACGTCGGCTTCGGGGCTTTCCGCCGTTCTACGGAAGGAAAAAACCGAGAGGGAGGGGGGGGAAAAAAGATCAAAGGACGTCCTGATGGGGGAGGGAGATGGAAAAAAAAAAACAACGGGGAAAGGGACGAACCGGGAAAGACATGCCCACCCGACGCCCTGCGTAGGTCGTCCAAGTGAAACCCTTCGGGCAATTAACGTTTTTTGCATCAATACGAGTAGCAGAAAAGTAGTTTTGGCGAAGAAAAAAGCAGGGGAACTCGTTGCCGCTGGCAAGAGGTCTTTACGTTGGAGAGGTCGAGGGTAACGTGCGAATCTCCTACTACGCAACTGCACATGGGCGCCCAAAAATTCGTTCCTAACGCGAAACTTCGGGAAAGAGGCAAGGAGCACTCGTAACGCCGCCGGCGGAAAAAAGACGGGAAAGGACACCTCGATGACGCCCGACGCTATGCCTGGAACGCGAAGACAACCGTCCGGGGCGGCTGAGATCAGAGCGTCAAAGGTTTTAGACAAGAGAGACGCGAAAGGAAGTGAACGTGCAGAAGGGCGGGGAAAAAAGGAAAAACACGGCCTGCTTGAACAATCGCCGGTGAAACACCGCCCGGGAGGCCTTGCACGTAAGCGTCGTGAGTTCTGCTTCGAGACGCAACCCTAGGATCCGAAGAGGGGGGGCGAAGGGAAGAGCGCGAGGCCGGGAAGGAGGAGTAAAAGAAAAGAGGAGTTAGCACTAGGATCGAGGAGTCAGCGGAGGTGGGACGTTGCTCGACGCCAGGGCCCGTGGAAGGAGCTCTCCTACTTACCTGTTAGGAGGGTATCGGGGAGCAGGATTGGAAACGGTCCTCGTAGATCGGCGGCGCAGGACGGGAAACCGACGGATCGGACTGTTGATCTGGTTATCTATACATCGGAGGTGACGGGCGATGGGGGAATCGGGCCAGCACCGGACTAGAACAGAAGAAGAAACGTTGCGCAAATAGTGCAATTAAACAAACGAAAACTCAGAAGAGACGGAACCCCCGGGGGAAAAAAATTGGAAAGACTTTGGTTTCACGAGAAAATCAAAAACAAAATGGGACGGCCAGGAAAACAGATGCGGGGGGGGGGGGGGATGAGGGGTCGGGGAGGCTATGCTTCGGAATGAGGCTCTTTGGATCGGAATCAAAAACGGAGTTCGGTCAGCTTCACATGAAAAAAAAACCGGTGGTGCCGGTCCGAAAGTCGTATACGATGACTGGGGGCCTCGGCTGCGCATTCAAATGCCTGTCAAAGGCATACAAGAGGGTCCGATCGAAATAAGGTAATCTGGGAAGGGCGACGTGCTAGAATCCTGTATCCGTTTGAGCAAAAAGGTTTTTCTGAAGAGCAAAAGCTGTTCTCCTATCACGGGCGTCAACTTGGCGTGTTCTGTATTTGGGGAGCACGACAGAGGAAATTCAAAAAAAGATCATTTCTTTTCCAGGGAAACACGGGCCTGGAGGTGACCGCGACTAAAGTCCTGAACTTTGATGACGAAAAGGTGCGGTCGTAGAAAAACGAAAAAAGGGACCAAAAAGAGACAGAAAGCGGCTTGAGTCAGTGGAGCCCTGTACAAACCCGCGAGCCAGAACTGTGTTAAACGGTCCCGAACTCGTAGGAAGAGGAAGCCTGAAAAAGGAAGGTCGGAAGACACATGTAGAAGGACATGGTGCCCAAAGATGCTTCGAAAGATCTGATTCAGGGGACCATATTGCACACATCTCAACAGAGGATTAAAAAGCATAGATTCAAATCCAGGCAGAATCCTCTCAATCAAGAAAAAAATCGCACTTGCTCCCTGGCGCTGAGAGGCAGCTCCCTTCTGAGGGACATCAATTTCGGGAATACTCCCACTTGCGTAAGAAAGAATGTAAAAGGGAAGGAGGGGGGGAACTGACACGGGGACCGATCCCGGTGGGAGGGGCCTGAAGGCGTAATACCTTTCCCTGAAATGCATAAAAGTCTACTGCAGTCAGTACGTCCTGGTCTCGACCTCCCCGTTCCCCCTTGCCAAGCTGACTGTAGAGCCGTAGGGAGGAAAGGGGGGATCACAAATCAAAGGCCCTTTGGAGGAGGAAGAGGAAGGGATCCCTCGGGACTTCCTTAGCTGAAAGTCGTAAAAAGGCTTGAAGCACCTGAAGCAGGACCAGGCGAGCCTCGTGCATCGGCCAAAAGCACCGGTGAGTGGAGAGGAAAACGTCTACGAAAGCTACGTGCCCCTGAATCTGCAGATGAATAGCCGACAGGGCGTGGGGTGGAGGAAGAGAAACCGCAGTACGAAAAGGAAGCAAAAAAAAGTCGCCTCTCGTCGTTGACCTGTGTGTCGTAAGACTGTGTTGCAGACGAGTAACCCAACGTAACCCGAGGGCTTCTGGTAAGAGAAGGGGTCTATTCGGAAAGGAAAGGAAAAAAGTTGGCAACTCTCAACCCGCGATGTCGTATAGCAGAGGGGCCAAAGCGGCATTCAGTAGGTAGCCCAGGGAGGGGGAAGTCCCAGCGTGGGGAACCGTCCTATAAAGGGTAGGGGGCGAAATCCCAAGATCGCCAGACAGACCTCCGGCGTAGCGAGCTCCAGTCGAAAAACCGACTCGTTCATGACGCGCTGGCCAAAATGGGGGGAGGAAGGAAAAAACCGGCGTCAAAATCAGAGAAACTAAAACAAATTCACGTATTGTCTGAGCAAAAAGTCATGCTCCGCCTCATAACGATATACCCGAGCGAATGGATGGGGTTTGTAGGAACTCAGAGAGAAGGGGAAGAACGCCGCAAGAAGAGAAAAAAGAAGTCGGGAACTGGAAAAGGGGGGTGTAAGCTCTGCAAGGACGTCGTCACGCATTGAATGGAATCGGCTGACATGACGGCGTTTCGTCCCGACTCGACATATTGTCAAGGGGGGAAAAATACTACCCTCGCGAAGCACATTAAACCCGACCGGATTCGAAGTAAATCCACTGAAAAGAGTCGGTCATATCACAGGTCGTCTTCGTCGTAAGTCCACGTCGAGTGCAACTCCGCAGGAAGTAGCCGGTACTCAAGGCTGAACAAGAAGAGAGAGAAGGATGCGAAAAACATTGGGGAATATAGTAGGAACAGAAGGCCGAAAAGGAGATCGATAATGCCCACAGCCCTTCGCCAGTCCGGCCCAGGTGGAAAAAAAAAAACCAAAATCGTCCCTCATGGAAAACTATCTGAGAGGATTCTTTGACAAACCAAGGACGGGAGGAAAAAGGAAAAAAGGCTCTTCTGGGGAAGCCAAGCCGGGGACCTCTGGAGATGGCGAAATCGGGGGGACGGCCAGCTTAGTTCATATACGGGAAGACTCGTGCGATCGAGTCACAAAGGAAGGAAAAAGATTGGAGGAGAGAAAAGTCCCGACCGGTTGTCCAGCGAGGAGGAACAAGATCAAAAAAACTACGAAACTCGAGACCTTTGTGTCGTCTGAAGTAGCCACGTCATCTATCACAAAACGGGGTGAGGCAGGAACGATTAACGTGGTGGTAGAACACAACTGAGATCGATGGATAGGCCAGAAAGGAGTCTGGTAGGAAGTCGCGGCCGTCCAGTCGACGACGGGGGAGGAAAGGGAAGATCGAAGGGGATTGTGAAGCCTATACTCAACCTCCTGAGGAGGAGATGGGTATCAGAAAGCTTTCCAAAAGAGTTCTGCCACCTGATAAGACCCGAGGGAGGGGGCGTCCATACGCTCGCCAGTCCTGATACAGAGCTAAGACCTTGGTTGGGGGTGACGAAAGAAAATAACGACGCAGAATCGTTGGGGCTCCGGACCTGAGGCGAGGGAGACTTTGCTAACATCTGTCTGGAAAGTTCTTATCTATGGACGGAAGAATAACAAGAGACCTATTCCTCCAAGCAATGGGGAAAATCGCATAGGAAGCAGAAAGTTCCTGCGGAGGCCGGCAAGGAGAAACGAAGTGGAAAGCCGCTAGACGACTGGAAACGATTTCTTTCAGAGGTCATCGCTGCTTCCGTGGGGCTGCATAACTCTCATAGATGCGTAGATATCGGGTCGTCAAGGTGCTGATGAACCGGGGGGGAATTTGACAGCCGGAAAAAGAGCAGAAAGAAAATGAAAGGCTAGGGGTACGACCAAGAGTGCTGACCACCACACGGCCCTGGGGTCCGCTTATCGGCAGTTGACGGGGAGAGAGTCGAGAGGGGGGTCAATCCTACCGAGCGAGAGGAAGGACGAAAACGGGGTGGTACGGATCTCAATCGCTAGAGAGTTCGCCTAAGTTCTCATTTCGCAGCTTACGGCTGAAACTAAGGCACGCCGTGAAGCGAGAGAGAAGCTTTTCAAAAAAGAAAAGACTGGTAGACGAGGACTTCAGTTAGGAGAGGAGAAAGAGTTTAGGAGGTGGGCGACCTAGTTAATGACTGCGTCTCCCGTAAAGTCTAGGAAAGAAAAAGTCAGGAAGAGGGTGGGCCATCCAGGGAAAAAAAAAAAGAGGCGACAAAAAAAGGCGATGCTTCACTTGGATAATCATCTCTTCAACTCCAATCGACCCCCAGAGAACTAGTGTGGAACGCAGCGGAAAGGAACCAAGAGAGGGGCCGACATCAGGAGTCGACCTCCGTGGGGGGTCTATCGCCAATTTATTCTGGACTAAAGGTAGATCTGGGTCTTGCAAAACTCCGGTGAAATCGACCCCGGGCCCAAAAGGAAAAAGAGTTCATAGGGGGGAAGACGCCGGAGGTCGTCGCCACGGAAAAGAAGGGCCAGGGGTACTCAAGTCTAAAATATCGAAAGTTCTGGTCAGATCTCTTGGGGCACGAAGGAACAGGCCTACTCTAAGATGGGGAGGATGGCAAAAAAAAGAGGGAGAGGCTCTAGACCAGTATCAAAGCATGGTGAGGGCGGGGGGTCGGTTCCCTCCTTCTCGACGAAAATCGAAACGTTCCTGACGCGGGTCGAGAGAGGAGGTTCGAAGCCTGGCCGATAAGACGTTTGGAGAAAAACGGAATCGTGGAAGAGTACAAAAAGAACAGGGGGATCGGGCCCCGTTCGCGTGGTCCCAAAAGTCAAGAAGTCCCAGCGCGCAACTTACGTACAAGTTTGAAGGGACGAAAGAGAGGTGACCCGCGCAAGAAAAAAGGGTCTCTGTCAGCGACCGACGGTCTTAACACAGGAGAGAGAGGAGGACGCCGAGCGGGTGAAGGGTGCGATCAACAAAAGGGGAGAAAAGAGAGATTAGTCCCTCGCGAAAATAAATCCTTAAGCGATCGACCTGTCACTCCCGCTCTAGTGGTCACAGCGCCGCAGTGTGGAGGCGACAAGAAGACGGGAAAGAACACGGGTAATGCTGGCTGTACCGCGGTTGAAAGAAAAAAAAGGCACGAGCCGGTTTGAGTACTTCTACAGGGAAGGGGGGAGGGATCTCTATCGGAAAGGAGAGGGAGGCCAAAAGAGGAATTAACAAACGGACCTCCAAGGTCACTGTAACAGTTCAGGCATGTCGTCTATCCGGTATTTAAAAAGAAACATTGGGATTCTTCTTACGTCGAGAAAGCCGAACTGAAGGCCAACTCGCTGAAGGAAGTAAAAGGGAGTGACAAGGGAAACGGAAGAAGAAAAAGACTAGGGGAGTCCCGCGTTGCAAATCTGGCCACCGACTAAAGTGGGACCCACGAAAACCCTCGTCTACGAAAGAGGACGGGAAAAGGAGGGTAGGGGTCCGAAGAAAAGGCGTTGCTACTATGGGCCGATCCACCTAAAGGAAGACTCCAGTTCGAGAGATTGTTGAAGGGCTGAGAGAATTTTGGATATTGGGGAGGGGAAAAAAAGGTATGCACTCTCTACCCCGGTGGGCGTCTACTGGCCTGAGACTTTCTTTTACTTTCCCATTGCGGGGTCACAACGTTTGCTTCAAGGACCGAGGAGGGGAAAAATCGCTTGGAAAGACCTCCTCGCATCTGGCGGACCTCAGAAGGTAGAAGAAGATCAGAAAAATTCAAACTAAAAGAGGTTACATATAGAAAGCAGCTCCTCGCCGGAAAAACCGTAACTCAATCCTCACTACATCTTAACGCCGGCGCGATCCGCGTAAGAAACGCTTTGAGAAAAGAAGAAAGGGAGAGAAAAGACCTGCCGACTAGAGAAAAAAAGAGAAAAATCCCATCCGAGTTCAAGCCAGGCGCCGCCGAAAGACGATCGTCACCTGCGAAAGAAGTTTCGGTCCCATGCGAGACGAGACCGCAATCGAACGCCGCGGGGGAGTCCGAGGGGGGGGGGGAGGCCTCACGGGACGAGAATTAAAGCAGGAAGGAATCGGAGGAACTGATGCCCTAGGCGAGAAAACTGACCCTTGGGCTCTGCTTTTCTTCCATACGCGCCTCGCCGTCTGATAGTCGTAAAAAAACCGGAAAAGGGTAGTAAAGGGGGGCTTAAAGGCAGCAAGAGGAAGGGGAAAAAGAGAGGGAAGAAGGCAATTCTTCGCAAAAAGGTTGCCAAGGGGGGAGTGCGCGCCGAGCCTACTAATCCAAAGGAGTCTGACCTACTAGAGGGGAAGGCCTGGTAAAGGACGGGGAGGGGGAAGTCGTAGTAATAGAAGCAAAGCATCAAAATAAGGTGAAGACTCCCAGAAGGTCTCTCTCCAAAAACTCAGGGCAGTCGCCGCGTTCGTACGGCTATTTAAAACCAGGAAAAGGTCGAAGCTGGATAGAGAAAAAAAAGGTCTGCAGGAAAAACCTTGGTAGCGCTCTGTGGATCGGCGAAGCGCGTGCCCAGATTCTGCTCTCAAAAATAATAATGCACGGGTTCTGATCGGAAAGAAACTACGGTTCGATGGGAAGGGGGAGGAAACCGGCAGGCGAAAAATCTAGCCGTGCCAAAAGAGAAAGAAGGGGCCTGAAAAGCTACCAGGTCTCCCCCACGGACACAAAAAAAAGGGAGGAAAATAAGAGAGCTGACGGTCTACTTTCCAAACCGGTTCTGAGTCTCGAAGCTGGTGGGAACGATCTCTGTCACTTGTCAGGGAAAACGACCGCCAGACTCAATACGGCGTTGGGAAAAAGGAAGGAGACACCAATAAGGGTCGGATGCAAGTCTGAGGCGAAGGAACGGCAAGGATTGTCTAAACAGGATCAAAACCGGATTGAAGTCGGGTGGCCGTCCAAGGGGGGAAAACAGCAGGGAGGGGAAGGATCAGCTGGAAAAGGGGACAGGGGGTTGGGGGAAAGCGGAAAGAAGAGAGGGGGGACGGCAGTGTGCGCGGGCAATTTGCAGACAGCTTTGAATTTCCTTTCCTGAGATAGAACGAGTGGGGACTGGGGCGAATGCTCCTCTACGAAGAGTGCCAATTAAAAAAAAAACCAGGCGCGACGCTGAGTCCGACAGTAAACGCGAGGGAAGCATGCTGCATCGACGTGGCCATGAGAGTCGCCTCCGAACTATTTTCTGGTCCACCTCTATTACTCCTCGCGAGGCATGGCTGAAAAGATATCCGCGTACCGGGGAAGGAGGACAGGAAGGGAGAAAGAGTTCTCAGGGGGGCAAATAAAAGATGGAGGCGCAGAAGGTCCTTTGGGGCTCGCCGGTCAATCACTGCGCACGTCCTCCGATTCCCTTAAGCGTTACGCACTCTCTTGGAGGAAACGTTGAGAAACCGAAGCCGGGGGAACCCGGAGGAAAGGGGGAGGGGTAAGGGAATCCGAGGAACGTGATCCTACGTTGGGGCTTGGGTACGATCATTCCATAGGTGAACCTGGCCGGAGGTGGAGGGGGACCTCTGAAAATGGTGCTCGAAGTATCAGAAAGGAGTACATGTGATTCAGAAATACCATCAAAGAGTACGCTAGCGAGGTCTTCCTTTTACTAAGGTCGACGATGACTGATTACTCTAGGATCTTGCTCTTGGGAAGCGTCTGAAGGAAAACCAGACTGATAGAAATGGTTCAAGCGTAGTCCTAAATGAGGTCTACTAGACGAGATTTGCTCTTTCCATCCGCTCATCGGCGACGCAAGGGAGCAGCGAGGCAACAAGAAGTTTACGCACCTGCGGCCGACGAAAAATCAGATAATCACGCCCGTCGCTCGTTCTGGCCGAAACATTTAAACAAAAAAAAAAAAATCAGAAAGAAACCGTCTAGTGGTTCCTGCGTTTCAAGAACTCGCGTGTGAGCCAAAGATCCACGAAAGGGAGGGAACTTAATAGCCAAGAAGCCAAAGGCACGGGGGCGGAAAAAGGGGGGTCGTAAATCGAGAGCGTGACGTACTGCGCCAGTCAACAGGGGTTTCCTGGAGCAAGCACGAGGAAAAAAATTAGGGAGGCGGGCGACGACGAGAAAATGGCAAGAAGGAAAAGAGGGTCCTACTCTAGGGAGGTTTGCTGATTCTGGGAGACTGCCTCTACCCGTCTATAATATACCAACTTTCCCTTTAGTGAAGGGGGGTACGTTCCTCCAACTAGGAACCAGGGCATAAAGACATAGTGGGGAGGGGAGCCTGGTCTGAGGTTAGCTCGCGAAATGACTACTCCTTTACATTTGGAAATCTCCCCTTGCCAGGAAAGGTCTGAGGAGTCCGCCGTCCATCCACTCGAAAAGAGAGGGGAGTTTGGGGGGAAAAAACACTAAAGACTCGGGAAGTACCCCGTGATTCGTCTGCGACGAACACATCGTCGTGACGACCCACCTCCACACGTAAGGCTCTTGTTAAAACGCAGGGGATCCCTTGCGCTGGGGAACGCCAGCGAAGGAAAAAAAGCGGCGAGG
>Ga0179593_1575894_pt1 | contig 12412 bp, 12 predicted proteins | sample CZODoug2_1_08_16_FD_185931 | JGI IMG/M metagenome (GOLD analysis project Ga0179593, IMG submission 185931) | Vadose zone soil fungal communities from Angelo Coast Range Reserve, California, USA - CZODoug2_1_08_16fungal (PacBio error correction) | ecosystem: Environmental > Terrestrial > Soil >...
GTCTGCTCAAGCTTCAAGTAAGGGGGGCGTCGCAAACCAGAGAATAAAGCACCGAGGAAAGGTGGATGTGGTCCGGGCAGCCTTTGCGCTCGATGGTAGATGCCCCAGGGGGACGATGTTGTCTCTCTGATGGGGAATCGACTTCCCGGTCAGGAAAAAAAAAAGAAGTCGAAGAGCAGGATAAGGACGATGGTTGAGTTTGTGGGCGGCGGAGGCTTTGAAAACGATCTGGCAGTGGGAACGTTGAGACGCTGAAAAAAAACCCCCCCATTGCGGAAAAACAGTCAGGGGGGTGGACTATAACGCACCATCTAGAGGGAACTTTCCTTCCGTTATGCCTCGCGGGACAAGAACCTCCAATAGGGGAGAAGCAGGAGCAAGAGGTGAGCTTCCCCAACCCAATGGGTAAGGGGGACGTTTTCGGCAATGCTGGGCGGGCAGCATCGCGGGTACTCAGCCTTGAAATTTTCTGGCTCACCTTTTGCGTGGGGACCCGCGAATCATGTTGGGGGTCAGATATAGCTTTGCTTCGGGGGGGGGAAAAGGAAAAACGCCGGGGCAGAGATGCAGGTCTGGACTGGTCTTGGGGGTGGCGCTCTTTTAAAAAAGAAGTCTGAGCGCTTGGAAGAAAGGTTTCGCAGAAAATGAATGAAGTGGCGAGAGGATGAAAAAAAAAAAGGGTGTTGAAAGGCACGGATGTTGAAAGATCCGCGGTGGAGGAGAATCGTTTAACCTGGTTCAAGAACACCCAAAGGATCGCGGGCTTGTTGGGAGGGGGGGCGGGGGGCGACAATCTTTATTAGGGTCGGAAACAAAATGGAAGTGGCAGCATGCGCGGGAGGATCGGCGCTGTTGGTATCCTGAACGCACTAATCCCGGACGCACAGTTTTCCCGGGGGAAAAGGAATTTGTGAAGGGACAAGGACTTCAAACAGGCCTCTGCGAAGAATGCATGTTAAAATCAAATACACCTCAAGCTCAGCCTGTCGACGATACCTGTCCAACGGGGAAAAGCGCGATTTCCAATGGGAAAAAAGAGAAGAAAGAAGACTAAAGGGCACGGAAAGAGGCATCGCTCGGGGGGCGCGAACTACGGAGAATGAAGGTTGCGTGGGGGAAAAAAGGAAGATCATAAAATATCGACATAGGAAAAAAGGGGTAGAAATCTCGATGTACCAGTCAGGGAAGTATGTCGGTCGCAACACTTCACCGTGATAGAAAGGGGAAGTCGGCGAGCAGAAAAAGATAAAACACACATCTTCGAGTGTCGGCGATCCCGCGCAGACCGTTTGAGAGGAGGGAACGAAGATGGTGCCGAGGAACGGGAGAACAAGGGAAAAGAGCGCTGAGCAATTGGGGTGAGGGTGCAGTGGATAGGGTCTGGGGAAGGCGCTCAATCTTTTGGCAGCGCGGTAGGGAAACGGTGGAAGAAAACGAAGGGCGAACCCAGTGCCGGGGGGACAAAAGTATAACGCAGGTCCGAAAAAATCATGAGGGGGGATCGGTGTGAGGACTGCAGACTTACTTCCTTCCGCAAAATTTCTGAAGAAAAAGACGTCGGCCCGACGAAAAAGAGCAACCAGGAAAAAAAAAAAGGGACCGAAAGGGGAAAAAGGACCCAAGGACGGCGGGAGGATACACGAGTGTGGTGAGACTTTCGCGAAAAGAAATTGCGTTGAACCGCCTACCAGGGAGAAATTTACGAAATACCACCGGGGTCAGAAGAAAAAAGCGAAAAAAATGAAAGAAACCGCGACGAAAACCGGTAAGCGCCTAAAGAAAAGTCTGTCAATCGATTTAATGAAACAAGAAAAAGCCGAATGTGGGGATTTCAAAGTGAGAAAAATTAGCCGTGGTGGGATGGCTTCGGGTGCGTCAGGGTGTTGGCGCGGGCGAACTTCCAGCCTTTCAAAAAAAGGAGGAGGGATTAAGAATAGAGGCGCGGACGGAGTCTCCTAAGCGCTACAAAATCGACCAAAAAAGCATCAAACAAAGAAGGAAAGGGGGGGGGACTTCTATAGGGCAGGGGGGGGACGTAGACAGTTTCGGGTTCGTTGGTAAATCGAGGGAAAAGCAATTCTGTTCTTTAGGCGCTTAAAGCAGCCTGGAACTGCGCGTGTAGGGAGAAGGACCTCAAAAGAAGAATGAAAAACCAAGGGAACGATGGATTGGGGATCAACGGGATTCCAATCCATTCTTAGAGCGAAGAACCAAAAAATAGGGGGCAAGAAGAAGAAAAAAGTTGGGAATTGCAACCTCAACGCCATCAGAGGGCACGCGAAATGGGGCGTTTTCGAGGAGGCAGGAGGGCATTGTTCGACCATGAAAGTCAGTCTGTCAAGAAAAAGATAAATGACGTGACCGGGGGCCGCGTTGTTGCCATTCGCGAAAAGGGAAATCGGGTGAGCAAAAAAAAAAACGGGAAGGAGAGAAAAAAACTGTGAATACTAAAGTAAACTCAAGGCCAAAACGAACCTCAACAACAAAGAATGGAGGAAAGAAGGGGGAAAAGTTGTCTGCCTTATCAAGGTATCGATCAGTTCAAACAACCCTCCATGCGAATAAAAGCCCTCAAACAAAAAAGTGAGAGACGAAATAAACAACGAAGTTGAAATGGCAATCTCAAAAGAGGGCCTCAACCTTCCCCAGATTCTAGCTCATGTTTGGGGGGGGGAGAAAAAATTCAAAAAAAAAAGCTGACAGGAAGTGGAAAAAGGGTGTGCTTCGCACGGTGATCGATATAGGAAGATTTCTGCATTTAACCCTCAGAACGTCTTGCCATGGAAACAAAGCCGACTGCCTTTTCAGGGGGTGCAGGAAGGAAAAAAGACCTTCGGTAGTTTGAAAAGGAACTCATCGCGGTACGGGCCCAGGACGAATCGGAAAGGAGGCTTGGGTCCTTGGAGTCAAAAAGAGAAAGGCCGGGAGGAGTCCGGGAAAAAGGAAACAACAACGGCGAAGACAGGAAAAAGGAAACTGTTGAAAAGTCAGGAGACGCCGAGTAGCAATGGGATCAACAATCAAGAGAGAAAAAACCATAAAAAAAGATGGGTGGAAATAACAGATTGCGACACAAGAAGAAAACAAGGGAGGTACTCAATCGAGCAAGGAAAAAATATGTCGGGGAGTGAAACGCCGACATCAAGGATCCGTTGGGTAACAAAAACACCGCGATCTAGAAAGGCAATACCGCAGAAAAAAACAACCGAAAAGGAAGGCTGGGAGTAAAGAAACTCCATACTGGTTTCCAATAGATCATAGAAGGGAAAAGAATAAAAAAAAAAAGGACCAGCAAACGAAATCGCAGCCCACTTCCAGTTGAAGCCGCCACCAAACAGGCTCACGACCGATAGTCGAAAATAATGTCATCTGTGTGAAAAAAGGATAGAAGGCTGAGGAAAAACTTCAGTCGAGAAAGAGCAGAAAAAGGGATCGGAAACAAAAAAATTACCCCGCGCAAGGGTTTTTTAAATCTCACCGGAAGTGGCGAAGATCAGAGGAAAAAACGAGACGAGGCATAAACAGAAAATTTAGATAGATGTAGAAACGGACAAAACACCACGGAGAACGGACTGTATAGTAGAAAGACGTGGTGACGGATGTAATATGCATAAGGGGAAAATTCCAAGTGACAGGCCCTCAATAACTCACGGGAATATAGCTGGTAAGTTCCATTGGCGGCGAGGACGAAAAGGAAGTATGGCGGTGAGAAAGAACGAGAAGAAAATCGAGGGGGGAAAGGCAAAAAAATCGGGAAAGTGGGGTTCTTACGACAGTCTCCAGTAAATGGACGAGAAAAAAACGTACGGTGACGAGGATACCAGAACTATAATAACATCATCTAGAGAAAAAAAGAGTAAGGAGGGAGGGCTGCAGATGAGGGGAGAGGAGCGCCGTAAGAACAGGTCCATGCCCTGGGCCATTTAACTATCACAAAAGAGGAAGAGGGACTGGGAAAACAAAAAAAGGGGGACGGCCAGGAGGAAGATGAGTGAAGAACGCGCCTACTTCCTGGGGAAGGCGCCCGCAAATTCTACCAGCTCTTAAGTCCTATTATGTCATTTGGGAGGAGTCGGTGGCGTGAAAAAGGCAAGCAGGAAGCTCGGTTTCTTCTTATGCAACCCTCAAAAACCCGCAGGGGTCTACAAGGCAGTCCGCCGGGGTTGAACCTCACTCACATCTAGAGACTTTAAAATTTCACAAATAGAATTTAGTCCGAAAAAGAAAAGCGCAAGGAGGGGAAACGATCACTGCCACAAAAACAAGGCTTGTATTTGTTGCAGTTCGAATCCCAAGGACTGGCGGGCACGTCCAGGTCTCCTGGTGAAAAAGCACTTGAAAAGGGAAAAATGAGGGGGTGGACCAAGAGAATCATGAGTTCGAGGGGGGTGATCCTGTTGACGCCTTCAACTGGAAGGATTTTGTCCGGAGAATTCGCTGGCATGAAAGGAGCTTCGCAATCTATATAGATGGAAACGAATTTTGGTCTCATGAATCCACAGTAAGGGGCTAGAAGGCTGTAGGTGCAGAGGGAATTGAATACTTGTGAGGCCGTAGGAGGATTGAGACTCGTTTACTGGAGCGGGAGTCAGGTTCACTAGAACAAAATCACGAGCACAGGTGTCGGAGGGAAATCTGGGAGAGGAAACACCCAGCTGGTGGCAGAGATCGGTTTGACTCGAGAAGGAAAAAAAGTCCCATGGAAGCCCAGGAAGTTCCGAAGCAACAGTTGAAAGGGAATCGGTCTTCACTGTGAGGGGGACAGGGGATAGGACGGAAGAACAGACTCTCGAGATGATGCTGTTTAAAGAACACAATCAATCGCACCTGTCCGATCGGGACCTTTTCTAATTGCGTGAGTTCAAGGGGAAAACTACCTAGGAAGGAAAAGGAAGGGGAAGTCAGAAAAAGCAAAAGGGAAAATCGGCGCAGATTTGTGAAACTAATTTCATTAAACTTTCTTTCGTGTAACGAGAATATGAAAATCGAGGAAAATAGGCCGGGAAAAGGTGTTCAAAGAAAAAGGGAGACTTCTATATCGTTCCAACAAACAAAGAACTCTTCGTAAATCGGGGAAGTTTGAGGCGGCAACTCCTTAGAGGATTACGAAACAAGTGGAAATGGCAGAAAAAGACTCTGGTACGTTCGGAAGGTCGGGGCACGTACAAGGGTTTGCCAGGTACTATATACCGCATGAAAGAGTGAGGGGCAGAGCAGGGAGGGATCAAAGTTGTTGTGCGGTGCAGGGATCGGGGGCTTAAGAGAAAAAAAAATGGAGAAAAGGCCGGAGCACAAGAAAAAGGGGGGAAGAGACAAGATTTGAAAACCATGTTATCTGAGCAAAAGGAAAAATAGGGCGAAGAATCATGATGCAAGGAGAAATGACCGCAATACTGGCTGCAGACAAGTAAAACTATCAATAGAAAAAAAGACCCATTTGGGGGAAATCCTACCTTAGGAGGAGGTAGGGATACGCAACAGGAAATGGAAAGAGGGGGTCTACTTCAGGAAAGAAATTGGACTTGTAAACCACCGCGAAAAACACTTTAGGAAAAAAAACGCGTCATGGACACGGGGGGGAGAGGAGGGACAAAAATGCCATACCCGCGGCCGTGGAAATACTCCTTTAAGCGCGAATGTCTGAAGCGATTGCAAAAGAAAAATACGAACGCTCGAACTGATGAACCCGACAAAAGCGGAGGGGGTGAGGGATTTGTGCGTCTAGTTGTTTAGACTTTCGGAAGAAAACTTAAAAAACGCCTCTAAGAGGAAACACAAAGAAGAGAAGAGAGAGAAAAATCTAGAGGAGGGGGATTTCCGAACCTTATCCCCAAGTCGAAAAAGCCATAAAGAAGGGAGGCAGGGAAAGAAGAAAAGAGTCAGCTGAGACAGTTCGTCTGGAGGGGCTCGAAATCGATTGAAACATTCTTTCTTTGGGGGGAAGGTCAAGGCTTATTTCAACAGGCGGGTTTATGGTCAGGGACCAAAAAAAAAAGAGAAAGAGAATAAAAAGAGGGGGGGGGATCTCTTATCACGGGTAGCGAAAAAGCCAATTTCTTCAAAAACACCACCTCGTTTCAAGCACACCCGGCGGTACTGTCCAAAGGCGGTGGGGAATTGGGTAAAGGAAAATCGGGGGACGGCAAAGCAAGGAGAAGTCCATAAACGCTATGCAGGACCCACTATCACCCCCTCAGATTGAAGAAGACAGGAAGAGCGACTGGGTGGCAATAAGGGGGGCGATGCACTAAGAAACTACCGTGGGGGGTTTCTCGCATTAGCATCGAACGCTTGAGAGAAAAAAGACATACGAAACAAATGAATTAGTCCTTTCGAGTAACTAAGGGGGTTACCAGTTAGAAAAAAAAAAAAGCGGCAGAACTAAAAAAAACAAAAGGGAAAAAAGCAGCCGCAAAAGTGAAAGAAGATGATGTTGGATGGGCATAAAGTGTAGGAAGACGCTGACCTTCCCAAGAGAAAAGAGGGGGATGGGGAACGGGGGGGGGAGGAGAATGAAAGGCGATCTCGTCAAAGAGAGGGAAAAAACAACATTGCGGCGAAAAGAATTATCTATATCTTAAGATGAAGAAGGGGTTCACAAGAAAAAAAAAAAAAGCGGGAGGGGAAGAAGATTCAAAAAGGGGCCCGGTAAAGAGTTTCTGACCGGCGACGACTTCGTTTTCAGAAAACATCGAAAGAGGAAGAAGGGAGGGAAGGGTTAAAACAGCATCAAGAGCGAGAAAGGGAGTGAAAGTCCGGGCAGGGGTCAACGGCACCGCACCACAAGGCGTCAGAAGCAGGCGGAACTGGGCGGGGGCGATGAAGAAGAGCGCGATAAAAACAACCGCGGGAGGCCACCAGCAGGTGTTTTCCGAAAGAATAAGCTTGACGAAAGAAGGAAACGCGTGCGTACCAAAAAAAGATTCGGGGGAAAAGCAACAGGTAACGACATCAGCACCAATCGCAGATACAAGAGACTAAAACCAGGACCAGCTGCATACCAGCGGAGCCAGGGGAGGAGGAAAAACCGGGCCAAGCAGAAGAAAAAGAAGCGCAGGACCAGCAAGGAAGACGTCGCCCTGAAAAAAAGCCAGTTTTAATCCACAAAGGCTCACACGATAGTAGAAAGGTCAAAAAGGGGAAACCAGAGGACAAGCTGAAGTAAAAAAGAGTCGCGCCCAATTCCTGGAGCAGACAATCAAAATTAACCGCCCTAGTGGGGTTTTGGTAAGCTCGAGAAGAAGCTGCGCAAAAACACAAAAAGCGGGGGTTCAAGCGATGCGATCGGCAGTAATTTAAGTCTTCTAGAGGTGGGGTTGATCGTCAACACAAAAAAGGGACAAGGAAGGGGGGGGGGGAAAGAAAAGGTGCGAGGAAATCCAGAACGCCTGAAAAAAAGCGTTTTCCACGCATAAACCACCAAATACTAAAAAAGAAGATGTTACTATCTGGAGAAAGAGGAATTGCGGATCGGCCCAGAAAAGGGGCGAGGGAAAAGAAAAACAGCGGAGGAAAGACGGAAAAAGAGGGAGCGAGGTGGTTGCCAGTACACATCCGAGAAGTTGGTGAGAGCCAGGCTTCCAGGAAGGACGAGGGTAAAGGCTATATCGACCAGAAGCTGTAGCAAAAACATCACTCACAACAGGAAAAAGTATTATTAGGGGAAAATAAGGGGGGAGAAAAGCAAAGAGACGCGAAAAAGGGTCCATTACTAAGGAAAGAGCACAACGATTAAAGGATTGTGGTACTACACACTCTGTGCAAGAAAGATTTTTATTTAGGGAATGTTACGCTTTGGGGGTCCACTCGGAAGGTCCGAGAAGGCGAAAGAAATTAACTCTTGAAAAGCGTCACATGAACCTTATGGGGGTACTATGGGGGGAGGCTGATGCGTAAAACGAAAAAGTGCTGAGGGAAGGGGAGGCACAGAAAGAAAACCTCTGATAAGCGAAAGGTCGAGACCGTGGTGTTTACGACTACACGGAACCTATACAACTTTCACGGTCAAGGGGGAAAGCACGAGAAAGGCTTGGATCGCACGAATCAGGGCAGGCAAAAAACCCAAACAACTCGGTAATGGGTTGCACGGCGACCCTGGCAGGGAAGGGCTGGGGACTACCTTGGCGATGGGAAAACGGCTACAATTTGCATGGTGGCCCGGGGAATCATTATTTCTAAGGGCCTGTGCGGAGTACAACTGAGAGATGGGGTCGGCAAGTTCGTCTGCAGCAGGTCCTTGTGGGGGGTAATTTTCAGCCGGATCGAAGTGGAAAGAAAAAGAGAAGAAGGGTAGAGGAGCTCGGGGGGTGGTGCATGCGGCATGTTTTCGCAGATGTCTCTGCCAGCAAGGTGAGGAAAAAACGGAACGGAGGGTCAGAAAGACATCTGACTCTAGTGGTACAGCAAGCTGGTGGTTCGTATGGGGAATATGGGAGGAGAAAAAGAATGGAGGACATGCGAGGGAGATAGAGCTGATCTGGGTAGGCCTAAAAAATCGGGCAATTAAGGGAGGTGTCTCGTTTGTGGGCCGGTTGGTGATCCTGCCCATAAACAGGCCGCTCGCTCAGATGCTTTAATCAAGAAATGTAGAAAAGAGGTCCGGGAACGGTGATCAGGGAGTGGTCCGTGGCAACTACCGAAGTCTGAAAGCTTACACAAAAAAGAAATGTAACGAAAGACTCGAGGGGGGCGCGAACACTGGGGGTCTTGCTTTGACACAGGACCGAAGGGATCGAGCATCAGCGCAGAAAAAAGGGGTCACTCTAGATCGAAGGGCCAGGAGTCTTCTTCACAGGAGGGCGAACAACCCCTGCTCGAATCTTGGGAAGGGAAAAGCGAGGCATCACGCCGAGACATCTCAACCATCATCTTCGTTTTGTCGTTAGATATCAAAAGAGGACCGTGGAGGGGGCCGGGAAGCGGAACATAACCGGGAAAAAATAATGAGAACCCAATGATTCAAGAAAGTATTACAAATGGGGGGGTGGCAGGGGGGAAACTGGAGAGAAAGAGGGGTTGGAAAAGGATCCGGGAGCCACTAAACAAAGAGGAGGTGAAGGAGAACAAAATTTGCCAAAAGGGTGCGCGACGGCAAGGATTCACGGACACGGAAAAATGGATGAGGAGGAACATGGACTGAAGTCCGCATAACTGCTGCAGAACAAAGAATTCCTGCTCCTCAGAGCCCCCTTCGGCGGGCCATACCGTCTGGGGAAGCGGAGGGATTCGGCGAACGAGGTGGGGGTGCTCTTTAAAGGTCGAAAAACGGAATTTGGCCAGGGGGGGACGCTAACCAGGGGGGGACCCACAAAATCCGTGGGGCGAGAAAAAAAAACTTGCCATACCCCGCGCCGGGGAGACGCCTTTAGCGCTAAACGAGAGGGAGTTTCAATCGATTTCAGGAAAAAACTAAACAAACTGTCGAATGAAAAAATGAAGAAAACATTGGGGGGATGGGGGGGAGGTCAGAGGGAGAGAGGCTTCGGAAAAAACGCCGCGTCGAGAGGAATCTCAACAACAAGGGGAAGTATGAAAAAGAGAGAGGAGAATCCGGCGGTTTAGGAGACTAGAGACGCAAAGAAAACCAAAGACTATAAGGTGGGGTATCCCAGGGAGAAAGAATCGGTCAGGGGAATTCGCCGTTCGTCTCATTTAGCACGAAAGAGATTAAAAGAACATGTCTTTAGGCTGGGAACGCGGGGGGGATTGAAGTGAGGACCGAACCCACGTGGAGGGAATTAACTAAAAAGGAGGGTGGGATCGAAATGAACACCTTGTTATAGTCAAGCCAGGGCGCCTGACAGAGAACAACAAAAAAGAAAAGACCAATAAGAGGGGACCGCATCAAGAACAGAAGGGGCGTTCCCGAGGGGGGGGGGACTCTTTTGAGGGAGCATTTTCGGTGGTAAAACACTTATGCGTAAGAAGCCAAAGAACAAAAAATAAAAGGGACGTGACCACCGCGGGAGAACTGGGGAAGGAAGGGTGGCAAATCTTGTTCTCTTCACCCTCTACCCGTTTGGAGGAAATAAACTGTCAGACATCTAAACGGGGGCGAAGGACAGAAAAAAGGGCACAACAACTTGTAACAGGAAAAGGGTAAAAAAAAAGGGGGGTTCTCCTTAGCCTGCGGGGGAGAGAATTTCCTCGGCAGCTGTCTTGTCCATCACCGTTATCAAACGGGACCAGAGAATGGCTCATCAAGTGGTTAGGGGGAAAAAGATAAAAAGGGGGAAGGACGGGATGACCAAGATTTAGAGGGACGGTTGTTTGGCAGACCGATCAGGAAAGGCCTCACGTCGAATCGCCGTAAAATCAGAGGAGAAATCAACATTGCTGGAGGAAAGGGCAAAGGGTCGAAAAGAAAGAAAAGGACTGCGTAGTTGGACGCCCAATCGAGGAAGAAATGCATCTTCGGTTGACCGCACATTCTGTAAGAATTCAGCCACAGAGAAGAGGGGAACTGGACCAGGACAGAGGACGACAGGTGAGTTGATTGGTCCCTTGGAATTAAACAAGCCTAAATCGGGCTTTGGGTCAAAAAACGGCGGAGCCTTCCCAAGGGTGTCGCGGTCGGGAAGCGAGTGCGGCAGATACCCAGAATCAAGCGCTATAGCACCAGCGCATGCAGGCACCAGCAGGGTTGGAAAAGAATATAACAAGATTGCGCCAGCCGCAAACCGTGCGTTTACCAAGAGAGCGTCCAGATGGCGGGAGGAACCTAAGAAAAAAAAAATTAAAGACAAGGGCAAAACGCGGGTAGAATTCGACCAGGACCGCATGAAAGTCAACCACGAGACCCCTTAGGGAGGGCAGGAAAAGGATAAACTCCAATTTCAGGGGAGAGGGAGACAAAAAGGAAAGCAAAAAAAACGAAATAAAACGCCCCCAGCGGCCATTGGGCCGCACCAAACGGCCGCGAAGATAATTTACGAATCATAAAAGGAACCGGGAAACCTCAAAAGAAAGGGGTCGCAAAAGGAAGGGGGGAGAGACAAGCAAAATTACCAGAAGTTTGGGGTTGGGAGCTCCGAGATCGTGCAACTGATGAACATCTTGCTCGAGGGTGGTCAAGCGAAAAAAAGGACAGATGTGAGAGGTCACCAAAAGCGAACGGACTGGGGAGAAAGTCCAGCGGGTGTGACGGGGTTACTTCCTCAGCGTCAAAACGCCTTCACAAGGTTAAGCCCAAAAAAAGAAGAACCCGGGGAAAGGAGGACGGGTAAAGATTGGGATTGAGCCGGCACAAAGAAACCTGAGGGGGGAGATATAACAGAGAAAGAGAAAAAAGCCTACGAAAGTGGGGGAAAGAAAACATAAAGGGAAAAGAGGGGTGATAGTGAGCACAGCTCCAGGAATTAACTATGGGAAGTCGATGCTACCAGAAGCTGGGGGCACACATCATCTCCTAAAAAAATAGTAGATTAAAGAGGAGGTTGGATAAGGAGATATCAAAGGACGCATGAAGAAAGTCCACTGTAGACTATCACCAACTCGCGGTGGATGTTTGTACTGTCAAAGGTCGCTCATTTGGATCGAGGCCAGGTTGACGGGTTCTCTGGGCGGGGATCCTAAATGGAATGAGGTGCGAGCGAAAGGAACTCTTCTACCAGAGATTCATCATTCCAGTGGTTATCTAGGGGGGGGGCGGCTTACGTGAAAACCGATCTTGGCAGGAAGAAGAGCTGCTTTAAGGGAAAAACTAGGAATTTTCCCTCTACAAGAGTAGCAGTGGAGTTGACGCTGCACGCTATACTCCTTTCCAAAATCTGCCGATTTAGGAAAACAAGCGAAAGAGGTGAAGGAGAGGGACACGATCTCGAGCAGAAAAAAAACAAAAACCTTATGGGGTAATTTGCACCGTTAAAAACCCAGGCATTCAGGAGACGTCGCTTTTGAAAGAAAGATGTTGACAAAGGTGCGGGGGTGAAAGAGGAAGGTTCGAATTCGGAGTTTTGGTGGCTTACACACTGGCGCTGGGGGGGCTGGCGATGTCCGTTTCTGCAGCAGGTATTGTGTGTTGATGCAGAGGTAGGTGGGAAAAAAATGGAGGGGGGGTTCTCATGATGCCAAATAAGCTAGGACGGAAGGGGGGGAATGCGGTCCGTTTCGTTTTTAGCTGAATCGGGCGGGCTAAGGGGAATCCAGAGAGGGGAGGAGGGGGGTCGACCTCAAAAATCTGATCAAAACGAGTGGTAAAAGGGAACGCTGTTGCGTAGAGGAAATCAAAAAAAAAACACTGCTGGTGAGCATTCCGTTTCGAGCGCGAAACGGGGGGGAAGAAGAGTAGGGAAGAGACAAAGTTTCCGGGATCTGGAATTCCGCCGGGTTTTCTGGTTGACAAGTTGGAAAAAAAATCAAAAAACTTAAAAGGAAGAAGGACAAGGAAGAAAGCACAGCTGTAAAAAGGATC
>Ga0179593_1598645_pt1 | contig 12412 bp, 9 predicted proteins | sample CZODoug2_1_08_16_FD_185931 | JGI IMG/M metagenome (GOLD analysis project Ga0179593, IMG submission 185931) | Vadose zone soil fungal communities from Angelo Coast Range Reserve, California, USA - CZODoug2_1_08_16fungal (PacBio error correction) | ecosystem: Environmental > Terrestrial > Soil >...
GCAGATCTCAAAACGAAGACAGGGGAATAAGGACGACGGAGCGCGTTCAAGCAAGACAAAAGGGAAAAGGGTTCGACGGAACAAAAAGGATCGACGCGCAAGACTCCGTCGACTTCCTCGAAAAACGAAATTTACGTCGGGAAGGGATCAATCGACTATCTAGTGGGCGAGTTCCTAAGGGGAAGTTAGGGGTGTCCGGGCGGCGGGCGCGCCCCCCCCCACCCCCCCCAAGGGAGTTCAAGTGTCTTCTCGTCTCTTGCGCGGCTCGGAGGGCTCGAGAGGGGAAAAAGGGAGACGGCACAGAAGCGCGTACGCCTTACAGAACGGGGGTAGTATTAAGGGGAAGATCCATCGGCATTTCTCGGAGGGGTGCTTCAGAAAAATGGGGGTAAGAGGGACAGACCCGAGAGAACTGCCCATCAGAGGGACACTACATCGGGGAGCAAGGGCAAGTGTACGAAAAGAATCGCTTCGACGCGACGTCAAAGGGAGCGTCCGGGGAAGAGACCGCAACTGAGGGCGGCCCGGCGATCCTTTCAGCGCAAACTAAAAGGCTAAACTGGTGTGATGCGCGTTAAACTCTGGCAGAACCAAAAGAGAGGAGCTGGGGGGGGGGGGGTCGTCAAGGGGCAAGGTTTTCGTGCCGCGCTTTTCCAAGCGGGCAAAAGGTGCTTTCGGAAGACACTACAAAAAGGGTCAGAAAACTGTCGCTGGGTGTCATTCCGGAGAGCGGGGCCAGGGGCGCAAAGAATGACGCGTCGAGGCAGGGTGGGTGGCTTTCAAAGGCTAGGGGGGGAGGTCCCGAGCGCTGCGCGCGTCTCGCTTCCGAGAAAAAAAGGAGGGGGCTTGGAGCGGAGGTTCGTGAAGGCACGGGCATGGGTCAGGTATCACTCCTCTTATGCGAAAGAAAAGAGGGCTGTCAGAGAGGTCCCGTCGACAAAAAAAAAAAACAAGCTGTACTCTCAGGAACCTGTCCCTCTAAACTGAACACCGATTAATAAGCAACAGGACGGTTATAAGCTCCATGTGGTAATTAGCAAAAGAGAGAATCACCACGCGTCGGGTAGGTGGGTTTCCAGGGGAAAGCAGGATAAGGGAATCTTTCGCAGAACACCACTCTCCACATCGAGGAGAGGGGATAAGCGAGGGGGTGACTCAAGAATCGCGTGGCCGATCATGAATCCCAAAAGCTTCATAAGGAAAAAAAAGTTAAACTCTAGTGACTGGACATACCGTCCACCGACGCAACCCCCGGCTGAACCTCACTTGTTCAGGCCGAAAACATCAAAAAGCCGTCAAAACGCATCCACGGCGGACACTCTAAGTCCTGATGGGGAGGGGGCTGCAGGGGATCGATGAAAAAGACGCCGCCGAAGTTACTATTCGGAGGCCGGGGGTGCTGGAAAAGCCGGGGGAGCGGCAACGGCAATACCGGGGATGTCCTACTTTCAAGGGAGCGTCCACCAAGAAACAGACAGAGGGAGGAAAAAAGCCATAAAAAAACTGTGGTGAGTTTGGCTTACGACTGAGGGACGAGTACTTCAGTCGATCGGGGTTTCGGGACCGACGAGATTTTGAGGTTGGTGAGGACTGGAATCCGGATGGGATTACGAAATCGATGAGTATAAATCTGCGCTCGAGCGGGTCCGCATGAAGAAAATGCGTCAGGGTCTCTCTGGGTTGGTATCTCTAGCAGGGCGAAGTCAAAGCAGGGGGGTCAACCAGGTTGGCTAAAAAAAGAAGTACGAAGAATAGGACCTGAAGGGATAAGCTAGGCCACCGAAAAATTCGGCAAAGCTGAAACATAAAAAGGCGCCTTTGACGGCTGCCAAACGCAGGAAGAGAATAATGAAAAATCACAAGAGGACCACGTGAAAAAGCGCGCCTCCTTCCGTATCATCGGGCGATCAGAGCGGACTACCACCGAAAAGGGGGGGGAGCTTTGGGGGCTTTGGCCAGCATGAAAAAAAAAATGTTTTTCCGAATCCAGGGACATTGGGAGTCTGAAGAACATCGCTCACGTCTACCGCCGGACAATGAGAAGGAACTAAAAGGAGGCGGGAAGGGCATATCGAGGGCAAGGCAGCGAAGGCACAGCAAAAGACTTTAGAGCGCCTAAAAAGGGGAAAAAGGAAGCAAAAAAGCGAGTGCAACAACAGGGGGGTCTCTGCCTGTGGAAGGACGGTCCGCGCTTGAATAGGGAAATCGAACAAGCCGCATCCACTTGTGCAAAAAGGGAAAGGATCGCATCCGCGCAAAAAGTGTTTGTACCCTTGGCCAGCGGAGATGCAGAGCAGGGTACCCGATGGCCTTCATGATGTGGCGCGGGAAAAGGAGAACATTAAAAAAAACTCAGAAAGTGGGTAGATGGTTCGAAGGAAGGAGCCCGCTCTGGGGGGCCGTTTCTTCTGAAGGTGAGTAAAGAAGGTAGAAACAAGGAGGAGGAGGAAAATAGATAGGGCCGACAAGGGGGAAGGAAATTATCAAAAAAAGAGAGAAGAGGCGGGAGAAAAAACAGAACATGTGGCTTGTCTCGTTGGCTTTTTAAATTTGAGGAGCTCAGTCCAGGGAAAGCGATCAAAAAGGCAAAGGGTGAGGGATGGGGGGGGCGGCTAGACCAGAAAACAATTTTGGAGGGGAAGGGGAGTCCGTGGCAGCAAAGTGGTCCGTGTGTCGGCCGCTATTAGATGGCGGGCAGCATGCCACAGGGACCAGGAGGGAAGGGGCGCGTTTGCTGCCAAGATTCCCAGAGGGCGGGAAGAAGGTAGTGACGACACGGACGGGGCCTCATCGCGGGTCTTAGCTGCCGACGCGCGCTTCCCGTCGCGGAGGTGATCAAAAAGCAGGGAAAGAAACAGGACATAGGAACGGAGCGATGTTAGGGGTGTTCACGCAATGCGCAACCAAGGACTAAAAAAGGGGTTCCGGGGTTTAGGGGCCAAGCAGGGCCAAGAAGAAAAAAAGGGGGTAAGCTAGCGGGCTCAAGAAGCTCTCGGGGGTCGAACGTACGGAGGAGAGGCGTGCAAGTGTTAGAAAGGAGAGCCTAGTAAGAAGTCCATTTGGCCGTTGGCCGCGAATGCACGTCTCCGAGCCGAATTGCGGGGGAGGGGAAAAAGGGAGGACGGAATAGAGAAAAAAAAATGACCATAAAAAGAAGGAAGGGGAAAACAATATAGAATTCGCATCCCCGAGGGTGCTCTCGATCCAAGACGTTTAATACGAAATCAAGGATCGCTTCAGCCAAGCGCGAGGGGAAAGGCGGAGAAAAGTAGAGGCGGAGAGATGAACGTCAAACCAATACGCTCTCGGCGTGAGCCAGGGTGCATCAAATAATCAGACGTCACGTTCTCGAAGCAGTCAGACCCCAACGTACACGTGGGGGCGGGAGAAGGCTCGAATGTTGGGTCAAAGGTGACGCTTACGGAAAAAAATGGAAAGGTGCAGTTTAGATCGGCGCACCAGCAAGCCGGCAATAGAAGAAGAAAACTTGAATGTGGGAGAGGACTACGGAGGCAAGAGCAGATCGACAAGCAGACTTCTCGAAAGATCCTGAATCGATGCGGAGCTGGGCGGAGGGGGGAGCTGAACCGTTCTTGGTCGTTGAGCAAGGAGGAAAAAAAAGGCCAAGTAGGAAAAAAGCAAGGTGGGCGGGCAGACAAATGGATAGGATAGGCTCGATGTAATGATCTTGAGGGGCAGTATCAAAGAGAATCGACGGTCGCTAGCCGTTCTCTCCTCTAGTGGCGTGGTAACTGGAAGGAGACCAGAACGCGGGGATTAGGACGTCTGAGCAAAACCTTTACCAATCACCCGAACGGGCTCGGACGGGGCTTACTCTTCCAGGTCTGCTAATCGGCCGGGGTCGCGTGGCGGGGGGAGGTGGTTAGTGGAAGTCTAGGCAGGTAAATGAGCAGCAAAGGGCGCTTGGCATTGGTTGAGCGAGCTACGAAAGCGAAGCCGGGGGGAAAAAAAAAAAAAAGAGAGCTCAAGAGGCGTGAGCACGAATAAACACAAAGAAAAGGGCCAAGATATCAAGTCTCGACGCTTCAGCTAAAGATCGATAGCCCGAAAGGCCCGACCAGACAAAGAGAAGAATCCCAAAACCCCCCCTAATTGAAGACCTCTGATGCGTTCAAGTGTGCGCGGAAAAAAGATACGAAATGCACCGCGGCGGACATAGGTGAAAAGCTTTTATTATAAAGCAAAAGGGGGAAGCACAGGGACCACTCAGCTACAACGGTAGCATAATGGAAAACCATCCAAAAACGAACTAGGTTCTTTTTCGCAACAAAGAAAAATTCAAGTAACCCCGGCTAATCGAAAAAGAAGGGGGAGAGAAAAATCGGAGACTAGCCGGAGTCCATCTGAAAATGCAGGGACCGAGCTCTACTTCCGGAGAGGGTGAACGAACCGTCGCGATAAAGGGAGTGTCCGCGTGTGTCGTAACGACTGATGGGGGGTGCGGAGGGCACAAACTTCACACAGATAACTATTAAGAAAGAGGGAGATGAAGGTCCGTCCCCCTCATCAATCCCAACCAGGGAAAGGGAGAACGTAGCAGAAAGACCATCAGCACCAGAAGAACATCCTCTCAAGCTCACTCGACGCAGAGATCAAGAACTATATTCCGCCAAGGGAGGGAGGGGGGACGGGAAAAATGACTCGTCAAGGGAGTGATTCTTCAAACGAGGGTAGGAAAATCCAAAAGTAAAGTTGCTTATCAAAGTAGCCCAGGAGCCACTTCGGACGTCTAGGGGAATCTAAGGCGCGTCCGGAGTCGACATGTCCGTAGAAAAATCCTTAAGGAAATGGAAAAGGGAGAATGAAAAGCGCTTACTCAAATCGGCTATCGGAGTCTTGGGGAGAAGAAAATAGAAAAACAACGAAAAAGGAAAAGAGAGAGACAGCCAGCTCCGATCAAAGAGAGGAGAAGACGTTCAGCTCTAAATAGAAACAAGAAAGAGAGGGAAACTGACGCCCTCCTGAGTCAGAAGAAGCAGACGTGGAAACTCAAACGGGGCCTAAAAGCAACGTGTCTGGTCCGCAAAGGGCTTGAAAAGAAAGAAAGGGGAAGTCACTATCCCGGGGGCATGTGAACGAGGAAGGGGGGAAGAAAAAAAGGAGAGATGGCCTCTTTCACTTGGACGGAAGAATTCGCGATGACAGAATTCTACAAAAGTGCACCTACGTAGGGAATTTCACTTGCGTATTGATGATTGGCGTAAGGGGAATAGAAAGGGGCTCGAGGGTGTCTTCATGGTTGGGGGTCGCTAGTGGGTGTCAAGGTTTCAAATTTCCAAGAGGGATCTAAGGGAGGAGAAAAAGGATAAACTCTTGACATCGTCCGCGGTTAGGGAAGTTATGGATACGTAGAAGCACATTCTCGTCCTGTAGCGTCTAAGCAGAAAAAGAAAGGACCCTCTATCCGTGGCAGAGACACTAACTGTAAAAGGGTAGCAGGGGGGGGTACAATTGAAGGCGCGTTCAACCTGCGACCAAGTCCTCTAATTTTGGGGAAAAGTCGATCTGCTCCAGGGGTTGGGGGAAACGGGGAGCGCTTAAAGCTTCGGGGGAGACCGGCAGCGAAAAAAAGGAAGACCCCACACTCGACTGAAATAGTGTCGCTGGGTGCATTCTGAAAGAGCGGGCAGAAAAAAACACTGAAAGAAAAAAAAAAAAGGCAGGGGGGGGGGGGGGGGGAAGTTAAAGATTGGTCAGACGAGGGCGACCAAAGTCTCAAGTCGCCTTGTCGCTCGATCGGCGGGAGTTAGAAGGTTTCAAAAAAGGGTCATGGCTTCGTGCTCTGGCGCTTTCTGCGGGGCGCTATCCTGCGTGGCGGCGTTAAGTAGAAGAAAAAAGACGCAGAGAAAGGGGACTGAGGGCATAAGGACCTTCTCGCTCAACAAAATGGGCAGCGAAAATATATTCTCTAGAGGTAATGATAACGAGGGACGGAGAAAAAGCTGAGGGGCACAGTGGGGGGACCAAGCGGGGGGGTTTTGCATAATCATCCTATCTCGCAATACCGAACGCAAAAAAGAAATTCTAGAGACGATCCGGCGGGTAGATAGGGAATTGAAAAAAGAGAGCAAAGAGGTCAAATCAAACCTCACGTCCCACGGGAGATGACAAAGTGGATGCCCGGCGCGAACACCTTGCTGTTGGAAACACAGGGCCCACAAAAAAAACACGAAGAAGCCCGGTTCAGAAAAACATAAGTTCTCCACCCTTCCAAAATCAAGGAGGAGCAATTCCTGCGGGGGGGGAGCGCCTGCAAAGGCGTAGGAAAGGAAGCCGCCGCAGAGGGAAGGAGGTGCTGGGAGAAGATCTCGCTCCAAGCGCACACTTATTGTTCAGAATGAGCCAAAGAAAACACTCGAGCCGACGTGCGTCGACAAGAAGACAGCAAAAGGGACGCTGGGGGGGCAAATGCTACAGAAGGCGCGAACCGCGGGTAAAGTGAGGCCAACAAGTGAGGAGCTATCTTGGGGGGGGGTGTGATCGATCTAAAAGGAACGCCAGAAAGAAAGAGGAGTTGGCCGTAGAAGCGGGGGGGGAGCTCTCGCGGTCGCAATGACAAGTGGCTGCGACGCTCCTCCTGTGGAGAGAGAAGAGAAAACCTAGAGGGAAAAGAACGAGGGTCCGGTGTGCTACCAGGCGCATGCGATGTTCTGTAAAAGAGTAGTCTCCAAAAAACTAGCGGCAGCTGCAAACGACGGGAGGTCAGAGGTGGAAAAAAGAGACGGAAGGAATCCGGGGCTAACTCTTCAGCATATGCGGGCCGCGAGAAAGCCGTAGCCGCGAAAGGCAGACGAGCGGCTCTAAGCGATGGAGGCGAAGTAAAAAGAAGAAGATCTTAAGGAGGGGGCCACTAAATCTGAAAAGGGGTAACCAAGAGGCTTTGCCTTACATGCAGAGGCGGAAAAAAAGGGGCAGCATGTTTCTGAGAAAATAGACGTGCCGGTGCACACAGACATAAGGGAAAACAGAGGGGGACAAAGAGATGCAGAAGGGGCACCCTCGATTCTAGACCACAAGGCCCGGGTAAAGTCGGGAAAAGCTGGGATAAAGCGTCAGCAACGCGAAAGCTGAAAAACAGGGGGCGCGGAAGGGGTCATTATTCCCTCCTGTACTACACGCCCCTTACACAAAAAAAGGACCAAAATAAAAATGGGAAGACTCGCCGCAAAAAGGTGTTGGACCACAGGGGCCAAAAGTAGTAATCTAGAAAGTAGCTTCTTGAGTGCAGCATGGAGTTTTCGCAAAGAAACTCCCAAGCACATAGGGAAGGAAAAAGAACCAAAATGGGGTTTGCCGATGCCCGCGAGGGGAAAAGACCAGTGATCTTCATTCACAACTGGAAAAATCTCGGAAAGGAAACTGGATGGCGCACAACTGAATCGCTGCCAAGGGGATTGCAAAGAAGCTTGCGAAAAGACAAAATGGGGGGGCGTGCGGGAGTGTTTTCCTTGAGAGGTAACCGTCGCCGGAAATGGCGGTCATCTGAATAAATGCCTCTAATTGGCACGCGTTGTAAAGTGGGGCAGAAAATTGGAAAAAGAAAAAAAATTGGTTTGGCGTGCGACGTCGGACCATCAAATTTAAATGTAGGGTCAAGTTAAGTGCCTGGGGGAAACGACGAAAAGAGGGTATTTGAAAGCAGGGGGGGGCCATGCCACACATAGAAAAACGGGGAGGGGCGAGGCAAGAAGGCGACGCTATCGGCCGCAGGAAACGATACAACAAAGCGGAGAACAGCGCTAAAAAAACTGGAACGTCTTAAGCAACGAGCAGCTTCGAGGCTGTGAGAAACAAGGAAGGAAGGCCTGAGAAATTGGGGTGAAGTTTTTCGACGCATCGCAAGGCAAAGCCTGCTTGGGAAAAGGGGGGTTCCGATGGTAGACAAATAAGAAGGTGGTGGAGGAAGAAAGAGGACGCTGAGCTCAGAAGCCTCTAATGATCGAACGCGTCAAGGTCGCCTCTTGAAGGAGCGAATTCGCAGGAGAAACTTCTTGCAAAGAGGTGGAAAGGACTAAGCAAAAAGAAAATTGCAGAAGGGGGAAAGGGGGAGAATGAGAATGACCGTCAGAAGAAAATCGTCAAGACGTCTTAGAAAAATGTACAAATAAGTCTAAAAAAACAAAGCTCGTTGCTCGCTACAAAGAAGAGAAAAAGGGAGACATTGGGGGGAAACACTCTCTCCTTCTTCCAAGAAAAAACACTGGAAAGGAAGATCCCGGCGTCGAGATAAAAGACTCACACTCCCACAGATCGAAAAAAAAAAGGTGGCATCACGCAGGCCTATCTGTCTCGCCTTTCTCATTTAGAAAAAAAAAAGAGAAGGGTTTTGCGGTAGAAGCAACGTCGAAAAGGGATGTTTGGCACGGTGACGCAGTCGGGAAGGGACGGCACCTGAGAAGAGGAAGCGCACCAGCAAGCAAAATCGAATACGTGCTTCGAAGGGTTGGGAAAAAGAACGGCAAGGACAGAGCGCTCGCCCACAGGTTCGCGGGAGATAAAGTCCGAGCGGGGGAGGTGAGACCTAGAGGGAGGAAAACAGGAGGTAACGGGGTACAGGGGGCGAAAGCGAGGTTGAAAATGTCGTAAATGTAAAAATTAAGAAGGGGGGGAGATGATCGACGCGAATTAATTACCTCAGAAAAAAAAGCTTGACAAAGGAAAAGGCAGGGAAAAATGTATCGCTCTCCTTCAGGGCTCTTTGACGTTGGTCGGTCCCGCGAAAGCTCGAGAAGAGAAAAATTGTGGAAAAAAAACTGGGATGAAGCACGTCCGGGCGTAGAACACCATGCTAGGACGAATTAAAGGGTCCGGCGGAGTAGGGAAAAGGGGAGCGACGTCCGGATTCTGGTCATCCCCACTTGTGCCGGCGGGTTTGATCGAAACGCCGAAACTAGCTCAGAAACAGCGGCGTGAGCACGAAGCAACATGCCACAAAGGGCCCCGAAGGGAAATTGGAAAAAGAAAAGAAGGAATAATCAGGGCGAAGGACGCAAAAACTCGGAGACAGGGGGGGACAAGCGCCCCAACCAGCTCATAAAACAAAAAGAGTAAGGAAAACGTCATTGAGGGCGAGCAACGCTCCGCTCCTAAGACCAGCGACCAGCGACAGAAGAGGGTGAGGAAAGAAACTGTCAAATGTGAAACAATCAGAGGGTCAACACAAAGGATAACCAGTCTCAGCCTACAAAAAAAGGAGCGGGAGGCTTGGTCTCCGCTGAAAGAAACCTTCCAGGTGAAAAACAGGGTGGTGCGCGGGGAACGGATCGGCGGGCCATTTGAGGCCTATCAAAAAATGCGCAAAAGGGATCCCGATCTCGAAAGTCGCCGGAGAACACGGGTCGAAGCACGAAGTTAAACTCTCGCGAGGTCACTTTCTCTCGAGGAATGTGGGGAGAATCGTTCGGAGTGACAAGAAAAAAAATATCCGATGCAGAGAGGAGGAACGGGACGATAGGCTCATTTGCACCCGAAAAGTACCGATTCACCGGCTATTACTTCGTTCCCCGGAAAATGTACTCGTAAGAGGTCGCAAAGGGGTGAAACGAGACCCTCGCTCGAAACGCGCCAGCTAACCGAGAAAGAAGGAAAGGTACACCGCAAAAAATCAAAAAAGGGAAACATTACCTTCAGATCATTGGTGAATCGTCGTATGCTACGTCCAGCCCGACGTAAATGATCAGGGGGATCCCTTCTGGGGCCTTTTAGGTCTAGACGGAGAGAAAGGGAGTCGAAGGAATTCGAAGCTCTAGTTCTGCGAAAAAAAGGGCAGAAAAAAGCGCTTCAACCTCGGCTACAGGGCTTGGAATCAAGAGAGTCAAACAACAAGGAGGGGGAAAAATAGGAAAGGCGGAGATCTAAAAAAAATCTTCGGGGAGGGGGGAACGCTTTCATAGCGAAAGCTTGAAGAGGAAGATCTGTGGAGGACTGTGACGCATAATTTCCGTACGCTCATCGGAGTGAAGAAGCGCCATTGAAGGAGGAAAGCTGTCTCGATCCGCAATGAGTAGGGGGAGGCTTAGAAAGTTATAAAATTCACTATCCCGTAAAGAGGGACCGGGGGAGGGAGGGGGAAAGAACTCAAGCCCTGCTTACTCTCGGGGGGTAAAGCTTGCTCAATAGCGTATGGTCGGGGCTACGTAGAGGGAGGAGGCAAGAACTATACTACTTCATCTCTGTCCTTTCTAATTTATGTTTAAGAAGGGGGAATGCTAGAGTGATCGCGTTTGTCTGCATCAAAGGACTCGTGTTCCGGTGGAGGGGAAATCCGAAGAAAAAGAGTCCGAAAGAGGAATAGAGAGAAAAGAGTGTACTTCCTCTCGACGACGACTTCTAAGGGGAGGAAAAGAACAGTGGCGAATCAAGGGCAGACAACACGGCGGCAAGATGCCTTGACAGCTCCAAATGGGGAGCCATAACATAAAAAAGGAAAGTCACTTAGAAACCAATCATCGAATGGAGTTTGGCCTGGCGGAACGTACTCTCCCGGGGGCATCTCTTTCCCCGGTCTGCAGAGAGACAGTTTCTCTTCTTAGGACCATCCAACTACTCCTCTAGGGGCGGGTGAGAGAGGGGGTTCATGATTTGAGCGAGCGGAGGAAGAAACGAAAAAGGCCTCGAGGAAGGTTGGGGGGGGGTAGGAAGTGTGACAGGCGCAGGCGGCCCCCGAAAATCGGGAACTAAGATATCCGGATGTAAGCGGGTGAAGAGTATAGTCGTGGAAAGGGAGGGGGCAAGGGGTGGGAGGGGGCTCAAGGTCCGGTCTTGCCAGAAAGGACATAGCCGGACGACTGCTTCATTCTCATCCTTCCCGGAACGCAGGAAAAAGGGCTGAAAGTACTCTCCTTACCTTGGCCCCTCTTCTCCATTGTTAGGGGGGACAATGAAAAAAACTTGATCCTCAAGGATTGGTTCGCAGAGCCCATGTTTAATGGGTACAAAAGTCGGGACAAAAAAAAAGGGGGCTTCGAAAATGGTGTTTCCACTCTGGGTGCTCGCCAACAAGGGGGGGGAACAAAGAAGGACCGACCACGAACTCCACTTCAGATCAAAGGGAAGAAGATCCATTTTCTGAGCGTTGGGATCCATACAGCTCGGGCGCAAGGGAGAAAGTTCACTCGGCACGTAGAGAAAAAAGACCGAAACCTTGCTTGGAAACTACCTTGGCCAAAGCCCTCCAAGGAAAGAAACGACAAGGGTCGAAGAAGAGAGAACATCAGGAAAGGGCGCCCGCCTCCGTCAAAAGAGAAAGAAGCCGAAGTCTGCTGCGAGCAGGAGAAGCCCGAGAAGGGGATGCAAGAAAGGAAGAAGGGTCTAAAAGGGATTCGGGGGTGTGAGTTTGTGGTGGCTCGAAGGACACGGAGGGAGAACCGATTTCGACGTGGCAAAGTACGAGGACGGCCCAAAAGCAAGGTGCGTGCGATCGACAAGCCGAAACACAACGGGGGGACGTGGAACTAGAAAAGCTCGCAAACGACGGAAGCGAGGGAGGGGACCAAAAGTGAAAAGGGAGTGCGGGTCGAATGGGGGGGACGGGGATAGATCATCAAAAAGGGTTGATCAAGGCGACGCGACGCGGGGTATTCCTAAAAGAAGCGGGGAAAGGCTGAAAATAGTGAGTGTAGCGCTCTCTGCTCGCGTAAAAGAAAAGGGCGAGGATTCTGTGGTCCCTTTTTGGACGCCGCTCAAAATTGAAGGAAGGAAGGAAGGCGACCAATCACGGAGGAGGACTGAAGAAGGGGAGAGAGGGTCCTTCGGGGCGTCCAACGCGATCAGACAGACAGAAGGATAATTCAGATATAAATTAGGGGAGGAAAAGTTAGTGTCCGCGCCCTCCTTCAATTCAAGCGGAGAGAAATCGCGGGATCTGAAAAATACAGGAAGCTTGCAATATAAAGGCGCGGGAAAAAAAAGGTGTGGGGGGAATGACCCAAAGCTGTCGTGTAAATTTCGGCACCGTCAAGGAAGAAGGGGGGAGACTCAAGGGGTTCCGGTTCAAAGCATCGAAGGCGCGAGGAAAGAGGGCATAGGCAAAAAGGCCCATGAGAGAAAAGAAAAAAACGTGCAGTGGCGAGAGATGGCTCCTTCCTCCTAGCAAGAGATAAACAACCGCTATTCCATCCCACCATAAACAACTCGCGGGGGAAGCATGCAGAGCTGTTTCAAGAACAAGGCCTAGTACAAAAACCACAGTCCACTTTTCAGCCACTGATCAAGGAAGGCCAAAAAGGGGGGGGGGGGGCCGACCCTGCTCAATACGGCGATGCCATTCAAACGCGGCTTGAATCGAGGAAGAAGGAGAGAAGAAAAAGGGGAAAAAAACCTAACGAAAGCTCAACACATGGTTTTTATAGAAAGAAGCGCCGCTCTGGGCCCCTTGCACTGAATTTTCAAG
>Ga0179593_1453722_pt1 | contig 12411 bp, 16 predicted proteins | sample CZODoug2_1_08_16_FD_185931 | JGI IMG/M metagenome (GOLD analysis project Ga0179593, IMG submission 185931) | Vadose zone soil fungal communities from Angelo Coast Range Reserve, California, USA - CZODoug2_1_08_16fungal (PacBio error correction) | ecosystem: Environmental > Terrestrial > Soil >...
TGCCAGTCTTTATTATAGCAGAGAAAAGGAAGGAGGAAGCAGAGTTCAAAGGGGAAGCTGGTATATTAGGTACCGAAATAAAGAGAAGGGGAAGCCGGAAAGGGGCGTCCTTCTTCACCGGATGGGATTGAACGGAGACGGAAAGGGAATTGGGGGGAAGGCGGGGGACCCGCCAAGGACAGGTTTGGGGAAAAAGTACTTTGGCGCCGATACGTCTGGTCGAAAACCAAAATATGTTCATCCGGAACGGAGAGGGATATCAGAGAAAATGAAGAAGGAGTTTCCTTCCGTTCTGAAATAAGGGGTCAGGTAATGTTGGGGAAGGAAGAGCGTGAAAGGGAACGGGGAGATATTCCGACCTAATACAGGAGCCGAAGGAGACTTGACAAAGGAAGGGAAGGGAAAACTTGATGAATGGCAAAGGCCTTCGTCCAGACCCTTGTGTAATCTATAAAAAAAAGGTGGAGAAAAAAAAAATGGCGACATCTAAACTTGCGTCATTTCTCTTTACATTCCAGTAAAATGGTGAGGAAAGGAATTTTAAACGCAAAAGAACTCTTATAATGTACTCACGGATTACCGGTGATCCGGGAAAGAAAAAAAAGGAGAGAGGTCCAAGGGAATGGAAGCCCGAGGATGTGGCATTTATTGGATGTGAAACTAATCTAAAGATCGGAAAGTGATGCCTCCGAAATTAACGTAAGGAATCAAAGTTAAGGAGCGGGCAGGAATAGGGCCATTATTTAGAGCCTCGTTCTTGCTGTGCTCCTGGAAAAACTTGAGGAGAGAGGGACGATAAAGCTGGGGATTACGAGCGGTTACGGGGCGGGAAAAGCAAGAAGAATATACAAAATCGTTCACACTAAAGGAAGGGAAATCAGGGGGTAAAACAGGTCTGATGAGGCGACACAATCATTTAAGCAAGGCGGACGAGTCTTTTAATACTTTCTCGGGGGGAAAAAAGGAAAATTGGGTAGGAATTGACCTCTTTAAAGCTTGTCTGAGGTTCAGGATGGACAACTGCTGGGGAAGGAAGGAAAGCTATGGTCTTTTCTAACTACGCAGTGTTAACTGGGAACGGAATTTTGGGATTGAAGAAGGGGGGGGGGAAAGGACCTAGGGGAAAATTGCCGATTGAGGGCCGCTTGAGCCTTGCATTGCTGCATGGGGCTCCCTTAAGAGTTTGAAAAAGGAAAGCTCCAAGGAAGAAGGGAGGTCTCAGACGGAACTCGGGTCCCACTTGGAACTACCAAGTCGGGGGGGGGGGAGGGGCGCGGAGGGAAAAAGGGTCACCGAAGGTGACTTTAAAACGCGGCGAGGGTTATCTGCGCTATTAGGGGTAGACTGGATTTTGACTCCGGGAGATGGGAGGGGAGAAAAAGGGGTCTGAAGTTAAGATGACATTTACGAGCCGCGATGTTTGGAAGACAGAAGTCAAAGGGGAAAAGGGACTGGAAAAAAGTGGCTGGGGGCCGGTGCTTGCCATTCTTTTGCCTGTGAGCTCAGAATCTTCTTATTGCCTTAAGAGGAAAATAACCGGGGAACGAAGGAAACGGGGAATATAATTTCTTATCACGACAATTAGTATTTCGGCAAAGGGGAGGTATAGAAGGGGCATGATGTAAGGATAGCTATTTCTTACAAACAGACGAAACACGGAAGAGAAAAAAGGAAAAAATAGGGAGGGGGGAGAATTCAAAGGGTTCTAACCTGCTGGCCAGGCGAGCGCCTGTGGGACGGCAGTTGGAAAATTCAGGCCGGGGGAGAGATAAAAGCCTGAAAAGTCATGGCGACATAAAATACGATCGGCCGGGAAGGGAAAAAGAAAGGGGAATGCGTGGTATGAGTTTTATCCTAGCTCAAAGAACTGTCTGTGAGTAGAGGGACGGAAAACAAGGGATGGTGAAAACTCATCGGAACCCACCAGACCTACAGCGTGCGATTTGAAATTTAGGGCACGAAAGGTGGCCCAGCGCGTGCTGAAAAGGCGGTGTGTTTACACCGTTGCATTCTACTCTCTGGAGGGGGAGCCGAATCCAAGAGGTGTGGCCTTTTGGATTAGGACGGAATCTCAGAAACAACAAACACCGGGGGAGGGGAGAAAGGAAAGAAAGCAATAAGAACGAAAGTGTTGAATAGGCCAAAGAAAGGGGATCATAACATCATTTCGAGTATAATGTAAAACAACACCAAGACTGGCGGCAAGCAAAGCTCAGGAAAGGAAGGGACGCGTCTTTTAAGGGAAGAGCAAGACTTTAGGCCATATGGTTTTAAAAAAAAAGAAATTGAGAACACAGAAACCGAAGAAGCTAAGGGAAAAGCAAGGGCATAAGGAATTCACACCAATGACAACTCCACGCAGCGAGGGGGACGGTGTAAAGGAAGAAAAAAAGTGCAGGAGTTAAGGAAGAGTTTTCGGAGTGGTCGATCGCCCAAAGAAAAAGAGGAAACAGGAGAATGGCCAGAAGGGTTCGAAACCATCTTGATTAAGCAAAGAATATTTGCAACTGACGAGGAGGGGGGGAAGGGGGGATGCTTTCATAGGTTTGGAAAGGAGAGCTAGACAGAAGGCCAATTGATGTAGTAAAAGCGCGAAAAAAAGGTGAATTGAAACGTCAGAGGGGAAAGGAATAGGTACTCTTAGGGCCCCACACCTCCTCTTGTTAACGAAAGGAAGCCACACAACTCAACTAAGGAAGTTTCATAACCGGCCAAGAAAAGAAAGGGGGCCAGAAAAAAAAGGCTTGAGAGACTTGAGTCAGTAAGGCGAAGCGAAGACAATTTGAAAACGAAGAAAAAAACAATCCAGTCATCTCCGCAGCTACCCGCCAAGAGGTGAAACACTGATCTGGAAAAAAGGAGAAACAAAGGGCTGACAAAAAAATGGGCAGTAAAAATTGTAAGGATTACAAGGGGCATCCATCTTTAAGCTTATCTTGGGAAGTACCGTCAAGGGAAATTGGAGGTAATTAAAATCGAAAGAGGCACATACTCAGAGGCAACGTACACCGACATAAGGGCAAATGAAGAAAGAACATGCGGTAGGGGGAAATCCGACATATCCTTTAATGCTTCGCCCAAGTACATAGTGTGCAGGAGGGTAGTGAAGCAGGAAGAAAAAAAAGACCGAAAAAAAAAAAAAAGGGCCGCTGGGGAGCGAAGGATGTAACGCAGCGGGGGCCGCCTTGCCTGAAGGGGGAGGCTGGGATCCCGCCAGAGTCTCGTAAATGACGTCCCAGAAGAAAGGTGAGGTGCGAACGGGACTGCGTAGCTGAGAGAAAAAGCCTAGGGAGACAAAAAGCGTTGAGCTAATCGAGCTCAGCCTTGGGGGGAAAGGGCGCAGAAAGCGGAAGAAAGAATTCCAATAGTCATACTCTCCACGAAGAGGTTCCAGGAAGAGGAATTTCTGATAGGCATCAGGTATCCTTCGCTAGGCACAAAAAGAAAGCACAAGGTCAAAAGTCCCCGAAAAACGGCAAATATTCGAAGGCAGGACAAGTTAGGAGACAGGGTTGGTCAGAGTTTCTTGTTGGCAAGAAACCGCGAGGAAAGGAGGAAGTGAACAAAAGGGAGGAGAAAGAGGAAAGTGACCGATGCCAAATGGACGTTACCCCGTTCAAAACGAACGGTGGGAATTCGAAAGAGGAAGGCGGAAGATGTCCCGAAAATCGTCGGCAAAGGGAAGTTGACAAGGACACTAAAGAAGGGCAATGTACTGGACAAAAGTTCTTCCTCCATGAAACGGGAAGTCCAATAAAAGTGGGGAAAACCAAAGGGGAGGGAGGAAGAAAGGGAAGAAACTTCAACGTATAGTCCAGTTCTCAGGGGGAAGAGCCCATCATGGGGGGGAAACGGGAAAACGTGTAAAGATTGAGAAAAAAGTATTTGGGGGGGGGAAAAAGGGAAGGTAAAAAGAATTTGAAAAAAAGAGCATTCACCTTGGCTTTAGAGATTAAAACTAAAGAGCAAAAGAAGGGAAGGGAAACCATCCGTGAGAAGCACACGTCTGAAGTTGAACTTGTAGTCTTGGGGGGATTAGAAATCCAGCGTGAATGGAATTCTGCTGGGGGTTCCGTCCTTTTTTGGGAGGAACGATGCGATGAAATAGGGAGGAAAGAGTAACGAGCAACACAAAAAAGGAGGGTAGGAGGAAAAGGATAACGGAAAAGATTCTTTATGAAGGAATCGGGAAAAAACCAAAGAAGGTCAGTAATCTGGGATATGAGTACCGAAGCACCAAAGAAAAGAAAAGAAGGAAAAGGGGAAGAGGGACATGGATGGATGAACGGAGACGTCAAATACTGTAAGATCTGGCACGAAAATTACAAAACGTGTGGGGAGCCTTACTTTCTTGTAAAGCCCACAAAAAGAAGGAGGTTTCGAAGGGGGGGAAAAACCCTTGAGAGAGAAATAGCCAGAGTAAGGGAAGTTTCTTACCCGACCAAACGATGTTTGGACAGGGTTGGGGGAAAAGTTGGAAGGGAAAGGGTCATGGATCCGACCTGGATATTCCTACCTTTCTCCAGGCCTAAGTATGCACGATTGAAAAAGGGAGGGGGAAAAGAAGTTCCAGTCGGATGCCTTCAGATAAGATTAATTCAGGATATTAGAGGTTTAAAAAGGGGGTGCGTAAGGGGGCTCATGTTAAAGGGTTCTCCAAGAAAAAGTTACTTACTCGTAAATCGTTGGAGGAAGATTAAGAATAAATGTACCGTGGGTAAAAAAAATTACATGCGAAGGAGATGTAGGGGGGGGGTGGAAAAAGATGGAGGAAAAGCAGGGATGGGATCGACGAAGCTAAAGATACCTTGAGGCCTATGAAAAAATGGCTCCGGGCGCGGAAGATGCGCATTTACGTGCAGATAGGTGCGGAAGGAAAGGGAACTCGGGCGGTGCTCGCCAGCAACTCAGCCCAGGAAAAGTGCAGAAAAGAGGACGGGGGAAAGTGGACGGGAGGAGAAAAGAATCTATACCATATCGTGGCCTAATTCGGTCGTAGGAAGAAAGGAAAAAAGTCTAGGGGCGAAGAAGCAGTGGAAAATCAGGCAGGAATAGCGAAAGTAAGATCGCTCGCTACCGAGGGACCAAGGGGATGAAAAACTGTACAGAGAGTTGGAAGGTTCAATACAGCTTGGACAACGATGTACTTGGGGTGAAAAAGGGAGTCGGATTGATTACTTAGAAGCAGAAGGAAGGGGGGTTGGGTACAAAAGAGGGAAAAGCACAAAGCTATGTGAATCAACGGTGCCGGTGATATCATGGGAAATGGTTAGGAAAATGGGCTTACCCCGAAAAAAGTTTTTTGTTTCAGGCAGGAAAGATAAAAAGGAGGGCCGATGATGTCGCCATAGTACCTCGGGTGGAACAAAAAGGGAAGGCGGGGGGGGGGGGGGCAAGAGGATTCTGGGGATTCGGATCCAGATCCGGGCTTCCACCGGCGCTGAGTGGCTTCACGGAAAAAAGATATCTGGGGTAGGGATGGGTGAGGGTCGGTGGGGGAAAAATTCAGAAACAGGAAAGGAAATTCACGAACAATTACACAGAAGGGTCAGAAAAGGACAAGAACCTTGGCTTGGCCTGTGAAACCATTGCCATGAGGGGGGGGGTTATCGAAAAGGAAGTCGGAGAAGTACGCTTAAAGGGGCGGCCCTGGAAGAGTCACAATTTTCAGTAAGGGAGGGTGACAGTGGGGGCGGCCGGGAAAAGGAGGGAATTACATCTACCTCAGGGTGCAGGGGGGAGTCTTAAAAAGGAAAACATCGAATAGAAACTCAAAGGGGGGAAGACGGATGCGGATGGACTTCAAGGTGGAATATTCAATTGGGGGGGTGCGAAGGAAGATCGCAAGGAGGGCAGTTTGTGTAGGTGACGTTTCCTTTTGCGTCGACAGAGAGGGAATCAGGAGAAGAAAGATAGGAGGAGGTAAAAGACAAATCGAGGAGGGGGATTGAAGGGGAACCGCGCATCTGAAGTGTCTGTTCAGTGGAAGATGGTGCAATCGGGAAAAAGGTCCAAAAAAAAAAAAAAAAAAAAAAAAAAAAAAGAAGAAAAAAAAAAGAAAAAAAAAAAAAAAAAAAAAAAAAAAAAAAAAAAAAGAAAAAAAAAAAAAAAAAAAAAAAAAAAAAAAAAAAAAAAAAAAAAAAAAAAAAAAAAAAAAAAAAAAGAAGGGATCAAAGAAATGAAGAGCAGGATCTCCCTCGTTTTTGTCCCAGCGCGTGATGCCGAGCGTTGGGGGGTCAGGGGAACTACTCGTGGGAGGGAAGGGGGTAAGCGCGGGCACGTAAAGGGGTGGAAGTTGGAGGGCGGAATGAGTCGCAACACATAGGAGTGAGAAAAACGTCAAAAGGCCAGGTGTGTAATAAGATAGAAATTTAAATCAGGACCAAAGAAGACTTTGAAAAGATGGCTCGGAAAAAAAAAAGCTTTGATAGCGGGTCGTATTGATTCAAGAAGCAGAAGAGAAGCAGAAAAGGGAGGAAACTACGAATACTGCACTACTGAACAGAACATTGCAGAGCCTTGCGGATAAAAGGACCTAGAAAAGAGGGGGGGGGAGGAAACGGAATTACGAGCTTGGGAAGATGGACACGCAGAGTTTCAGCGAGTTAGAGCGCCACAAAAAAAACGGAAAAACCGGCTAATCGCCATGGCCCGGTTTCGAACCCCATGTGAAAGGAAAAAAAGAAGAGGGAAAGGGAGGGGAAGTCAAGGAGAGTGCTGGGGAGAATACTGTGAAGAAGAAGCTAACAGGGAAGGTGAAGGAAGAGCGATCAAACGCCGAATCATTACGACTGAAGGGGTCGTCATATCATCAGACGAAAGGGGAGGGGCACGGTTCGGCCGGGGGACAGAAGGAAAGAGGAGCCAGCGATCCCGCAAAAGCATGGCCATTTTCCAAGTCCAGCAAGGAAAGGGACCAAGGGGTCGAAAAGGAAAATCAAAAGGGGACTGCTGAAAAGAAGTCGGAAGCGAAGGAACAAAAGGATCAAACACACTAAAGGAAACTGGAGGAATCAGAAACAAAAGTCCAAGCCATGGGGGTAATCTTGAAAAAGGGGGTCCAGATCTTAAAAAAACCGCCTTGGTCGTGGGGGAACAGAGGTAGCCCTATGGCGAAGACTTAAAAGAATGATTTTCCTTGTATCCATTAATTAACCATCAAGGATAACGAAGGCACAAGGAAAAACAAACGGACAGGGTACTTTAAGAGTACGGAAGACAAAAGAAAATGGAAAAGTGGCGGCTTACTTTATAAAATCATCGGCGGGGGCAAGGGGGTAGTGTAATCCTCATCCAAGATCGATAATGTCAATACGATACAAGAAAAACTGGGCTTGGAGAAAAGAATCAAGGAGGAATGAGATGAAATGGCAGTAACTTCCTCAACGTTTATAAGTAAAAACATAAGGAGGGAAAGTAGGAGGTAGAGTCTTCCTTCTGCTTGTGCGCCCTTAGGCTAGTTATAAAAAGAGGAAAAGAAGAGAGAACCAGTGTTGCAGGTGGGGGAACGTCGATCAAAGCAAAAAAAAAATAAAGGCCAGAATGCTCAGAGTTTCCGGCGCAGCAGCGAAAAGTGATCATGGTAGGAGAGAGGAGTCAGACATAAAATCCAGGAGAAACCGGCGAAGGCACCTTCCACAAAGGGGGAATTTCATTCCCGGTAGAGTAATCCGTGATTAATTTTGAGGCTTTCTGGGGGTGGGTCGAAGAAGATAAAAGAAGTTGGGAAGGGAGAAACCGCTAAATGAAGGTCCACTGCCGCATTGACGTTACCAATAAAGGGAAACTTTGAGACAAAAAGCGGAATCGTATACGACAGGCCTCAGAGTGCCCCGGAATAATCGGCGCATCAAACTGGACCTTTGAGAGGGCGAAAAGGCGGAGCCAAAAAGGAGGGATAGAAAGAACCCATTTCTGCTAGGAAGGAAATGCCCGGCAAGAAGTCCCAGATCAGATGGGAGGGGAAAGCACTGGGAAAAACTTCACGTAAGCTTCCATTGCTCCGGATCTGGCCCAGGAGGTTAAAATCGGGGGAGGGGGTCCGACCAAAAAGGTAGGGGGGGGGTGGCGGAAGGGGGGGACCGAACCAGTTGAGAAGTGGCAACAAGCACGCAAGTGAAAGATAGGAGGAAAGGGGTTCCGGGGGAGGGGCAATCCCATCCGTTGAATTTCGCCACTTCAGTCATTTTATCTTATCGGGGGGGAGGGTAAATAAAGGAAGAAGGATTCAGGCAGGGGGGGGGTTTTTTCGGGGGAATGGCGAGGAACGAGGCTTGATGTCAAAAAAAAAGATCTGAAAAAAACACAAAGAGGAAAAGATAGAGATCGCTTTCCATACTTTATTCTAGACGTCCTCAGGCGGAAAACCAAATGAAAGGAAAGCTGGGAGGAACGAGAAAAAAAGAAAAAGGGAAGAAGAGGGCGACCTTCTTCAAACGATTGTAAGGAAACGTCTAGGCAAGAAACGTAAGGGGGCACGCAAGTTTAAGCAGGCTTTTCGCTAGACTGGGGGGGGGAAAGGCGGAATTAAGGGTCTGACCCAAGAGGGTCAGAAAAGGCCAGCACGATGAGACGAGGGGCCATCTCCAAACTGGTAATATTCCGAGGGTCCAGGTGGGGAGGAAGGGAGAGGAAACAGGGGGAAGGGGAAGGGGGGGGGAAGAGGGAAGGGCATGCGTCATGTTCAGACAGATCTTCCGACAGTTGGGAGAAAAATTCGACGGAGGATGGGAGAGACGAAGGGGCCGGTCACATCGTATGCCAAGATCCGATTAAAGTCAGGATAAGTGAGATGGGAAAAAGAGGAGGAGGCGGCAGCTTACAGGGAGGGAGGTCCTCGGTTCTCAAAAAAAGGAGTTAAAAAAAGCGGTTATAAAAAAATAAACTTCCTAATACAAGGGGAAGAACGGATTAAAAAGGGGGCCGGAGGAGAAATAGGGAACCCGGGGGACGGGGGGGAGAGGAGGGGGGGTAGAGCATATTGGAGGAAGAGATAAGACAGGGAAACCATAACATGCCGGCTCATTAAACTTAAACGCATTCCGAGCGGGGAGGGGAATGGGGGGGGGAAGTGGAGGGTCGGGGTCGGAGGGGAGATGACTTTCAAACTCAGAAAGGCTGATCTCGATAATTGGCAGAAGGGGGAACGGGGAAAGGGGGAAAAGAAGGGATTAGGCACTTACATAATAAGCTATACGAAAATCTTTCTCAAGAATCAGGGGCGTAGGAGAAAGGAGACGTAAGAGTGAGGCAAAGAATCAAAAGGACAAGACAATAGTCTTGGAGGTAGCTTGCGCTCCCGCTGATTGGGGGGACCTTAAAGAGCAGGGAGGTTAACGTTGCCACTATGTAACTGCTAATTAAATTCCGGCTATGGAGGGTAGAACTAGAAGGAAAGATGTAGGGAAAGGCGAGCTTTATCACCGTGAAGGAGGGCAGGGAAGTCACGTTTGGGGGAGTCGTTCGGCTTTAGGCCTGGATTGAGTTTGGGAAAAAAGCACGTACGCACACCTCAGTCACGATTTCAGGTCGCCATACCTCGGGTCAAAGGTGGGTTTAAAAAAAAATGGAAAAGGAGGGGGAGAGAACAGAAGGTCCTTTTCTTTAGGCAGGCGGGGTTTAGCAGAGAGTTCAGGGAGGGGTTGGGACGTTCGTGTGTGATGAGGGGGGGGTCCAAAACTTGGAAAAAAGAAGAGGACCTGGGACGCAGAGGGGGGGTGTGTTGTAGCACCAGCCTGGGGGCAGCCATGAAAAGGGAAGGCTGGGACCATTCAATTCTTTTTGTTATCGAAGGCTTAAATCGGGCGAAGCGAAAAGCGGGGCGGAAAAAGAAAAAAGTACCCATACGGTCAAGGGGTAATGCTGTCTGAAGAAAAAACTGAAAGAGGCTAAGATTAATCTACCTCATTTTGGCGTCGTGATTAGCTATTGCTTAAAAGGCAAAAAAACTCAAAAACAAGATGGGGAAAAATCAAGGGGGGGGAGTAATTAATATGGGGTTCGAAAAGCAGTCCGGGCGACGCCGGGGTATTGGGGTGAAGGGATTTGGAGAGGGGAAACTCTCTGAAACAAATGGCTTACATATTCAAGCCTGTAGAGGGGATCATTCAGGAGACCAGGGAGGGGGGGGGGTAAGGGTGATCCTCAAGCTCTGACGTTCTGTATGCATTAAGGAGATGCAGAGAGGAAACCCAAAAAAGACATTCCTTGGCTCGATTTACAATGAAGACAAGGATATCACGCGAACTGGTTTGGGGGGGGGGTGAAATCGGGGGGGGGGAACTGGGAAAGAAGAGGCTGAGGTGGGGGAAGGTTATGTTCTCATAAAAATCTCTATCCACATGGAACTTGGACTTGGGGGAAGCTCGCAAAAACAAGGAAAAGGGATTAAACGCATAATCACCACGCAAAGGCAAAGTTAATGTGGACTGGGGGTATAGAGAAGAGGGATTCAGAAAAATGAAGAAATGTAACAGGGGACAACAACCCACTTGGCAAAGCGCCTTGACAAAAAGGTGCTCTTGGAAAAGAGGGGGGGAGTCAAAGGGGTTAGGCAGCGGGGGTTCCGATGAGCAGCACCAGCAATGGGAAACGGTTCCCACAAGGGATGACCGCGTTAAAAGTGCGGATCACCAAAGAGCAGACCGAATCGAGTGTCGTGAAAGGTGATCGCTGGCGGGAAGAGGGTCCAGAATTTTCAGCGAGTTGTCGATCACCAAGGAACGGAACGCGAAAAAACCCTGAGAAAAAGAAAGAGCGAAGGGAAGGTTAAAATCTTGAAAGAAAAGCAAATTTTCACTAAGCGAAGGAGTCATTGGCCATTCAGGACATCTGGTGGTGAAAGAAGCGAATCACGACAGAGACAAATTTAAAGTTAGATCATTCCCATCAGAAACCGAAATAAGAGGGGAGGAAAGTCAGGAACGGATCTGGGGACGGCGGAGACACGGTTAACAGAGGAAAGAGAAAAATTGAAAATCGATCACACGCAACAGATGGTCATGGTCAACCCGGCCAGCCAAGATGCCACAGGGAGAAGGAAGGGAGAGACTAAAAGGAGTCGTAAAACCTTCGGGGGGACAAGGAGGGTTTACAAACGCAATCAAAAAAACACGACCGGAGTAGAAAATCCAGATGGGAAAGAGCAGCTTAAACGCGGGGGACACCGAATCTGGATCCCGTGCTCCAAGCCGCTGCCTGGGGACCAAACCCCTAAAAAGTGAAAGGGGGGGGGATTTAAAAAAGACAAGAGGAAACAGAGGAGCCGGGAAAAAAGGTGGTAATTAAAAAGAAGATAAAGGAAGGACGATAGCACGGCACCTGTTAATTCCTACATATAGGACGGTGATAGAGGGAAAAGAAAAATCAACTAAACAGTGGAAAAAAATAGGGAAGCAAATCCGAGCTGATTCCTTCGCAAGTACATAGTCATCCAAAAGAAGGTTCAATCGGAGGACCGGGAGCGAGCAGGGTACGTAAAGCCTCTTGCCGCCAGTGCGCAGAGGTGAAATAAGAAAGTGCTACGTCCAATTAGGGGGCTTGGACCATACCGATTAGAAGAACGAGTCTGAATTCGAAAAAGCAGAACGCTCTTAAGCGGGTCCCCGAAGCTTGAGCTGAATCATCGAGCAAAGAAGACTTGGGCTGAGTTGGAAAGGGGAAAAAAAGCAGAAAAAGAGGGGAACACGAAGAGGGAAAAAAGAAATTAGCCGCTCAGAATCGATCCGAGGGAAATGATGGTAGCAATCAAGGTGCTTAATCTCTCTTCAAGTCGTCAGAGAAGCGAAAAATAGAAAGAGCATTCCCAGGCCCAACAGGAGGGAAATATAGGAATTGTACATGAGCCGAAGGACGTTTTATAAGAGTTGGGTCGGCCATAAACAGGAGTACTCGTAGTACCTCAAAGGACTGGAGAACCATCGGAGAAAAGGGATACAGGTCAAGAGGAACAGGTCCTTAAATCGGATAGGCCTGTGGCCCAGAGAATCTAAACAAAAGGGAACTGTGAAGCTCTTCGGATCTGAGTCAAGCGGAAGATCGCCCCAGGAAGCTTTTGGTGGACAAAAAAACCCAGGAAAAAGAACAGGGTCCAAAAGACCAAGGGGTTAAAAAAAAATGAGAGTCAATTCGGTCAAACGAAGAAAGGCACGTAATCAAAGGGGCAGGGGGAAAATAGAATTGCACGTTTTTCCGGTGGGAACCAGAAGTATGGTTGTTGGGAGGAAAAAAGGAAAACGCGAAGAAAACCAAAAAGCAAGCCTTCACTGGCGGAAAATTGTAACCAATCGTCTTGCGGAACCATATGAAAAGGAAAATCGTGCAATTCCTTAGTCCTTGGGGTGGGGGCGGTGAAATAGATAAACTTGGAAGGACTGCGCTGGTTTTACCTAATGCGCGACTGCTCTGGGAAGC
>Ga0179593_1661295_pt1 | contig 12411 bp, 24 predicted proteins | sample CZODoug2_1_08_16_FD_185931 | JGI IMG/M metagenome (GOLD analysis project Ga0179593, IMG submission 185931) | Vadose zone soil fungal communities from Angelo Coast Range Reserve, California, USA - CZODoug2_1_08_16fungal (PacBio error correction) | ecosystem: Environmental > Terrestrial > Soil >...
CCATTCTCAACTCTTGGTGAAATGAGCAGGAGGAAGGAGCAAACGAAAAGAGGGTTAGACCCCTTGATCATAAAACGAGAATGAAAAAAGGAAAAGGGGTTTTTCATGGAGATTTTCCAATGAGGAGTCGCGAAAAAAAAAAAGAAAACGACCTTTGTCCCCTTCGGGTGGCAATAGGGAGAAAAGAGGGGAAAAAACAAACACGCCTGCCCCCCATGATAGCCAGTCGAGGGAAATAAAAAAAAGAAAGAGTGCGCCCTGAGGTTCCCCTTTTTGGGGGGAGAAGAAAATCGCTGGGTTAACTTAAAACAAAGGGGGGGGAAAAAAATCTCCAAATTTTCGGTCACCTCGACGGAAACGAACGGAGGAGACAGGAAAAAAAAAAAAAGCGGATCGGCCCGAATTCCTGCAGCCCCGGAAATCAAATAGGGAAAAGGGGCCACGAGGGGATTTCCGAACCAAAGGGAGAAAGGGAGAAGGAGAAAAAAAAAGAGGAAAGTAGTTAGCAATTCCTGTTAAAGCGTATTTTCAAAAAAAAAAAACGCCTCAGGAAGAAAAAAAAAAGTTGATACTTGAATTCTTCTGCCAGCCAAACGGGAAAACAACAAAGGGGGGGAAGGGGCCGCCTGGTCCAATTAATCGCCGGAGGGAAAAGAGAAGAGAAAACACCAATTGAGGATGTTGTTCGTGCAAGTCCTGGGGGAAGAAGGGAGGATGGGTCGCCCCAAGAAAATTCATAAGGAAGGGGAAAACCACTTTTTATTAATCGAAGCGCAGCCATAAAAAGGGAAAAAGAAAAACTGGCGAGGAGGAGGGGGGAGAGTGGCTGCCGTTCATCTCCTGTGAAAAAGGGGATTTGAGGTTTGCTCTACTGGGGAAAAAAAAAGAAAAAACAGAGAAGGAGAGGAAAGCAGAAACCGTGACTACTTACTAGGAAAAGGGGAGGTGGGGGTGTGCACAACTTCGCAAGAAGGTCCGGACAGGGACGAAAAAATAAAAAGCCAAAGAAAGGCGCGTTGGCGGCTCCCGCACGGGGGGAAAAAGAAAGAGGCAGGCAAAGAGGTCCCTCCGCGCCTTCGGGGAAAGAAGGCAGTTTTTAAAAAAGAAGGAATGGGGGACCATCCTTTCTCGCTATTTAGCAATGGGAAGAAGGGATAGAATCTCTCTGTCGGAGGAAGGGGGCAGGGGGAGGAAGAAAGCCGGTGCGTCAAGCTCTGATCCCCAAGGGAGTGGGGGAAGGAGAGCAAAGCAAAAATCCAGGTTTCCAAAAAAAATTGTTGGAGGAAGGAGGGACCTGTATCTTGGACGGAAAAAAAGAAAAAAAAAAACGACAGAAAGAGCGCCGCCAGCCAAAGAAGAAAGGGGGGTTCTGGTTTTCGAGTTTAAAAACAAAAAGGAAAACAACCGCGTTAAGGAGAAAAAAAAGCCCGGGAAAAAAAAAAAGAAGAATCTTCTGCCAACCAAAAAAAGGGAAGGGAAGGCCCCCTGTTATAACCGGGGGAAAAAAGCACAAAGGAAAAGGGAATCCTCCTCGGCTCCTCGCAAAAAAGGAAAAAGAAGATTTGCCGTTCTGACCTTAAGAAACTGGGGGAAAGGGGAAAAAAGGGGGGGAAAGGGCCGTTACAAAGCCCGGAAAATTGGTTTGAAAGGTGGGTGCGGCCCGGACTCTTACAATTTGGGGTGGGAGTGAGGAGAAAGGTTGGGGGGGAACCTTTAACTAAAAAACCCAAAAAAAAAAAGTCACCTATACCTCTTTTGTGGCCTGGGGCGGGAGAGAGGGAGGGGGGGGGAAGACAAAAGAAAAAGGCCCCCGAAACGGATGCGTTCGACGGAGGCCCAAACAAAGGAGGGCAAAAAAAAGGGGAAGAGCTCCCCACTGGGAAAACAAGGGTAAGAGAGTGACTCCAAGGGGGGTTACTTATCGGGGAAAAAAAAAAAGGGAAACACATTTCCTCCTACCGAAGAGAAAAGACGGAGATTTAGAAAAAAAAATTTCTAAATAGCGAAAAGGAGGGTGGGGCGTCTTGGTCCGATAAAAAAAAAAGACTCTAGAAAAAAGGAAAGTCTCTAAGGCACAGCAAGAAAATCCTTATTTAAACTTCTCGGGAAAACCCAAAAAGGGGAGGGTAACGGCATGATCGCCAGGTGAAGAGGGAGTTCGGCGGAAAAATTCAGACTTGTAGGTTGGAAAAGCAAGCGACCACGGGAGGGAGAGAGCTCATTTTCTAAAATCAAAGCAAAATCCTTCCGTTGGGGGGGGAAAAAAAGGTATCAACCTCAAAGAAAGACAAGGCCTTTTTGGAAAAGATAAAAAAGACCCCCGGACGAACGGCCTTTTTTGGGAAAAGGAGAAAAAAGGAGAGAAAGTTGGTAAACGCCAAAGCCCCAATAAAAAATTTTCTTTGTGACGACATCGCAAAAAGGGGGGACGCAACGAACAATAAGAGGCAAAAGTGGATAAAAAAAAAAGGCGGAAACGGCGGATCATTGACCAGAAATGGAAAAGGGGGGAAAAAAAAAGGTGGTTCGTGGATAAAATCAAAGGAATCCCTGGGTTCCATGTTTCGCCTGGGTGAAGGCTCTTTCCGAAAAGGGGAAAAAAACCGAAGGAAAGAAATTGACCCCTTTTTCGCGGAGCCGGGAGCACTTTTTTCTCACGCGGGGGAATACAAAGGGGGGGGGGGAAACCTAATTTTGGATCCGGCTAGGACGAGGGTTTCAACCTAAGCGAAGAAAACCGAAAAAGAGGGGCCGCTCTGCGGTTACCGAAAAGGGGGGGAAGAAAGGGTAAAGACGATCCTCGGGGGAAAAAAAAAAACAGATTACGAAAAAAAAAGAAGGGGGAAACGTAAATTGGTTGCTCGTACGCCGAAAAAAAGAAGGGGGGGGAAAGGAAAAGGGGTAGCACCCTATCCCTTGCACAGACAGGAAAAAAAAAAAAGGGAAAAAGATTGTCGGATGGGTGCCCGCAAGGGTGGCTCCGAGAAAAAGACACTTCGGCACGACCATTGCAAGAGAAGCAAACCCGAGGGGGGGGAAAAGGGTAAACTATTTTGGCTGCGTACGGGGGGGAGGAAAAAAAAGGAGGGAGGAAGGGGATCCGTCCTTATCTCCGGCTATGTCAGGGAGGAGAAAAAAAAGGAAAAAAACAAACAACCGGGAAGAAAAAAAAAAAAGGGGCCGGAGATAAGACGTAAATCCCAGTCGCAACGCTTGTAAAAAAGTACGAAGCCAAAAAAGAAAAATAAAGAAAGGGAAGGACGGATGTGTCCTCGTCACTTTTTCCATGGAAGTGGCAGGGGGGGGGGACGGCTCAGCTCGAGAACCTCTTGCGGCAAAACAAAGCCGAAAATGAAAAAAGGGGAAAAAGGGACCTCGTGCTGTTGCCATGGATCCGGTGCTACCAAAGGACAAGGAGGCGTTTCAACACGATCAAACAAGAGGGGAAGGGAAAGGCATCCAGAGGGGGAAGGTTTTTGCGAGAATCGCGGGTAAAACGAAAGAGAAAAGGGAGGGGGAAACCTCGAACGGAACGAAAAGGTAAAATTCTTTGAAAAAAAAAAATCCGCAGCCCGGATCAATAGGTTTTTTCCCGCAGGTGGGGAGGGGGGGAGTGCCTAACCACATTCCTTCCAGGGATCAGTGGGAAGGGGGGGAAAACCAAATAAGAGAGGAATGTCATATGCTTCACCAAAAACAGACCAAAGAAAAAAACGTGATAACTTTGTTGAGGAGTGCCAAAGAAAGGGAAGGGGGGGAAGAGCCTCCTTGTCAATGATCGCCGGAAGGGAAAGAAGATAATCAAGGGGGGGAAAGGGGGGCAAAAATTCTTGCATCCGTGCGGAATGAAGGAGACAAGCGACAGTTGATGGCGTTTTACCGGAAAAAAAAATTGAAAAAAAAAAAAAACCGCCATCCCTTTACCCTGGCGCAGAAGGGCAGAAAAGAGAAGGGGAACATAAATGCCCTTTGAGTCTGGTGATCGAGAAATGGCGGATCTTGCATAAATAGCTATGCGAAAAAAGGGGGCCCGCTTTTCGGTTTGGGATTTGAAAAAAAAATCGTAAAGAAAAAGAAAAAGAAGAAAGCAACGCTGATCATGGCCGGACCGACGTTGGGAAGAAGGGACCGGAGCATTCCAGAAGAAAGAGAAAAAGGGGTGAGGTTAAACTTCCCATGGAAGAAAGGAGGAAAGGGGGACGACAAAAAAAAGGGAGAAAAAGCCTGATCTTGCCATCCTTGACACCTTCGAAGGGGGGAAAGAAAAGGGGGAGAACGTAGAAAATCTCTCGGGTAGTCAACCCAGGGGGGAAAAAGAAAAGACGGTCCCCCGTTCAAGGCTCTGATCCAAGGGAAGGGAGAAGAGCCCAGCAAAATCCAGGTTGGAAAAAAAAAGGGGGGGAAAGTCCAGGAAAAAGAAGGTATCTTTTCGGCCAGCGGAAAACAAAACACCTACCAGAAAAAAAAAAAAAAAACATCCAAAAAAAAAGCGTAGGGTTTTGTTCTGGGTTTGCGAGTGAACAGGGGAAAGAGGGAAGGGGCCAGCAACAACACCCACATTGTAAGAAGGCGACATAGAGCCCCCAAGCGAAGGGGGGAAACGGTCCCCTTGGTGATAACCAACAAAAGGGAGGAAAAAACCTCATCTCCGCAAAGGGGGGGGAGGGGAGGAAAAGAGACTAGCATTGCGTTTCTGAAGGAGGGAAAGGAAGTATCAAAAAAGGTTTTCCTTTTTTTCTGCTTTGGGGGGGGGAAGGGACCAGGAAACAATTTTGGGGTTGGCAGAAGGGAAAGGGGGTGACAAAAAATCGCAAACCCATACCAAAAGAGAGAAACGAATTATATATCAACTCCAAGGGGGAAGCTCTTTCTGTTGAGTTTGTTTGAAAAGCGAACCCAAGATACATTCCCCGAAACGGATAGGTGAAAACCCTGGGGATGGCGAGAGCCGCTCTCCAAGGTGACACACGCCCTGGGAAAGAGGGAACATCTTTCTAAACTGAACCAAGAAAAAAAAAAACCGACCGAAAAAGAAAAAAAAAAAAAAAAAAAGTTGCTTCCCCATTGTGCTAAATAGCGAAAAGGGGGGAAGGGCGCGGGGGGGGTCCGATAAAACTGGGCGAAAAAGAGAAAGGAGTTTAAGAAAAAAAATGGCCCTTGCCATCTGATGGAATCGCCCAGGGAAAAAAGGTACGTGCATGAATCATAGGGAGGGCGAAAAAGAAGACCTCTTGGGAGTTTGTGCAAATTCCAAACACAGGAGAAGGTTGGACGAGATATCTATTTCTGCCAGCAAAAAACACCTCCGAGAGGGGGGGGGGGGGGTTCTGTCTTCAACATTCGAGCAAAAAAAAAAGGCCCAAAGGAAGCCCAGCCCCACTAACCAAAGACCACGGCGCGGCCAAAAAAGGGGGGGGGGGGAGGGGAGGGAGGGACTTCTATAACATTGGTTAAAAAGGAAAAGAAGAAAGGGAAAGGACATCGCCAGATGCAAGACAATTTTGTCCCGCAAAGAAACACAATCAGCAAAGGGAAAAGGGGACCCCTTCTATCATTGACCAGGTCGGATGGGGGGAGAAAAAAAAAAAAAAAAAATCAAAAGTTGAAGGAGAACTTTGGTTGGAATTCTGTTGGGGGGGGGGGAAAGTGTCCGCGGGGGAAACGCTTTTTTAATTTCCGGAAGAGAACTACCGGAAAGGTGAAATTGCGGAAAGGGGACGCACGCCCGTGGAACACCTACAACAGGGGGAGGGAGGAAATAGGACCCCCCCCGCCAAGGGAAAGAAAGAAAAGGGGGAAACGAAGGAAAGTCGTTTCCCGTCCGAGGTGACCGAAATTGGGAGGGAAAAAGGGAAGTGTAAACCAGCTGATTAAATGGGAAAGATGCACGGATGGACGTCTGGAAGGGGAGAGAGAAAGGGGGGAGATCCATTCATTCCCGTTGTTGGGGGAAAAAGGGGGTGGGGGAAAGGGCACATCACGAGGCCCGAAGACAAGAGTTTGTCGAGGGGGGGGGAAAAAAACTATCTTCAAAAGAAACAATGGAAGAAACACGAAAGAAGGGGAAAGCAGGGCAAACTATTTTTCTTCGGGTAAAAGGAGAAATCTCAAACTTCTGAAAAAAAAGGATCCGTCGTTATCTCCGGCCCTAATGTCCCGGTGGGATGATCGAGGGAAAAGGGCACGAAAAAAAGAAAAAAGGCCGGATATAAGACGGAATTCCAAGAGGAAAGGGGAAGCGTAAAAAAAGGGGAAAAAAAAAGCCAAAATAGTTTTTAGCCCCCTGATCAAGAAAAAGAAAAAGCCTGATTGCGGGGGGGCGTGGAGGAACCGAAGTGGGAAGCGGTCTCTTGTGTGCAAAACAAAAGAACAGCACTCTTGCGGAAAAAGAAAAAACAACTTGGGGGGAAAATGGCCAGATCGTGCTATACCCAAAAAAGGGAACAGGGGAGAAAGGCGCGTCACGAGCACCATACGGACGAAGGAAAGCCCCTGGGAAAGAAGCCGGGTTTTAACGATCCTTCTCCTGTAAAGGCAAAGAAGAAAAAAAAAAAACGAAAGGGGAGGAATCCCGGAATCGAGTCGCTTTCCCGTTAAAAAAAAAAAAGAAACGCCAAGGGGGAAAAAGCGGTGCCGACCAAAGGCTCCAGGGAGCAGTTGCCCTTGGGAGGGAAGGGGTCTCCTCTCTTCCGTATTTAAAGCGTTAGGTTCAAAAGACCCCCCACATATTCCAACAACGTGATACATTGAGGGAGGGAGGGAAGAGGAAAAAAAAAAGGTTGCAATAAGCCCCCGCCTGGGGAGGAATTGGCTCAAAAAAAGGGGTTTTGCGGTAATCCCTTGCTGACATGGGGGAGGTAAAAGGCCTAGGTCGCCAAGAAATTCTCAACAGAAGGGGAAAAGGTACGAAAAGGAACCATACCATCCCCGGCACAAACAGAAAGGGAAAAAAAAAAAAAAGGGGGTTGGTAGGGGAGAAGGAAAGAAACGAAAGATGCCTTGGAAGTTCTGAAAGTTGAGAAAAAAGAAGACAACGGAAATAGGTGGGCGGGGAGGCGGAAAAAGGAAAAAAAAGGGGAAAGGGCGGTTTTGGATTGGCAACAACTCCAAGAGGGGGAGAAAAAGAAACGCTCCATTCACAACCGCTGATCATGCAAGAAAGTGAGGCCCACCGCCCGGGGGGAAAAAAGGAGAAATGCATTCCAGCTGGCCTCGAGAAAGAGAAGTTGTAATCGACCAATCCCGCCCCCAGCCCAAAAACTGCAGGGGAAGAAGGGGGAACGTCAAATTTCCGAACGTAGAATAATCCAGAAGGGGGGGTGTTACCCAGGGGTCCCAGGGGGAAAAAAAAATAAGACAAAGGAAAAGAAAAGGGAAGTGGTGTTTTTTCAGTGGAAGCGCGGGGAAAAAGAAAGGGGGTGCCAAAAGGGGGGTTTTGCCTTCCGTTCGAACGCAAAGAAAAGGGAAAAAAAAAAACATTGTCAAACAAAAAACAAGAGGAAGACAACTCCCACCAAATATGGGATCGCTCTAAGGGAGGTTTTCGATGTTTTAACATGTCTCACCAACAAAACAACAAAAGGGGGGAGATTCCCGCCCAAGGAAGAAAGAAAAAAAAAAGGGAGGGCGCCTTTTTGTCCCGGCCCTGTAATAAAAGAAAGGGTGGGGGGTGTGCAATCCAAGTTTTAGAAGTCGGGGGAAAAAAGACAAGAAAAGAAAAAACAACGGATGATGAGGAAAAAAAGAGATGGAAAGGGGGGAAAAGGCCAACACCCGTCCCGGGTATCAAGAGGGGGGGGAAAAAAAAGGGGAAACCCTTTTTAAAGGGAAAAAAGGGACTCTTAACAATGTTGGTTGGAGACTGAACGCGGGAAGAGCAACCCAGACCCAAACCCCTAAAAGAAAAAAAAAGGAAAAGGGAAATACCTCCTTTTGTGGCTGGCCGGGCGATCTTTAGGGAAACACAAAGAGAAAGGACCGAACGAAATTCTTTCGACGGAGGGCAAAAAAAAAGGTCAGTTGGGGGAAGAAAATTGGATCATATCTGAACGCCCAGGAGGGTAAACTTAACCGCCCAATAAAGAAATTCCGAAAAGGGGTCGCACCTTGCCCCGCTTTCCCATTGGGAAGAAAAAAAGCCAGGACTTGGGACGGGTTGCTTGTCGATAAACTGCGACTCTGGAGAAAGAAGAAAAAAAGGAAGGCCTCTGATGGAAGGATTCACGGAGGACAAAAGGGACTTGCATGATCAGTGTTGAGGAAAAAAAGGCTCGGGAGGGAAGAATCTTTGGAGTTTGTGCAAAAGAAAAAAAAAGGAAGAAGGGGGGGTGAAGATACTATTCTGAAAAAAAAAGCAAGAAAAAAGGTCTTCCCGGTGCGGATTGGGTCTCACAGGGAAAGGAAGGGAGGGGGGCACGGAGATTACTGGCAGCCAAGAAAACCACGGGAAGAAAGGGGGCCGGGCTGGTATGGCTTCGCCTTTCCGGGGGGGAAGAAATAAAACTTGGCGATGTCAGAATTTTCTTGGAGAAAAAGAAAAAAAAAAAATACAACAGAAGGGGGGAAAAAAGAACCTTTGCGAGAGATTACAGCCGGCCAAACAGGGATGCCAATTTCGCGGGAAAGGGGCGAAAAAGAAGTATCACGTTTTTTGGAATTAAAAAAAGGGAGGCGTTTTGGGGTGGGGAAAGGGGGAAATACGCTTTTAAATTAGAGGAAAAAAATTCCCCAAACAAATCCAGGGAAACAACGTAAAGGGGTTCCTCCCAAACCAAAAAAAAAAAGGTGACACCTACAACTTTTGGTAAATACATATTTTGATTCAGAAGGAAGATGGTGTTAAACTAATCTACCTCTATTCAGAGAAGAAAGGCTCAAAGGGGGGGGGAAATTTACATGATAAGGACGTTAACCAAGATCGAAGAAAGGAATGGACGTTCTGGACTCCATTTACTTATTGTTTGGCGAAAGGTTAATAAAAAAGGGCATATTGGTATCACCGAAAATCCTGGCCCACAGGCAAAAGGGAATGTTCCTTAATGTTGAAAATTGCTCAAAAAAAGCTTCCCCACTTCGGGACAACGAAAAAGGGGAAAGACTCATTAAAAAAGTGACGAAAAAAAGAAAACGAAAGGAAAAGGCTAAACTATTTTTTTGCTGAACGAAGATTGCGCGCGAACATGGAAGGAAAAAAAAAGAAAACTGGATCCTTTCCTTATCCCAATCGAAAAAGGGAAGAGGTCGACTTATCCTCTCTTCAAAAAAAAGGGGAGAATAGGAAAGAAAGCGCAACGCTTGTTGAAAGGACGGGAGGAAAAACGTACTGAAATCAAAATAGGGGAAAGAAAAAAAAAGAAAAAACTGAAGAGGAAAAAAGGGGTTTCATGGAAGATTGCCAATGTCCGTGCCCCCGAAGGGGAAGGAAGGGAAGGGACCCCCCGACAACTCCCTTGGGGAAAACTGGAAGGAAAAAGATCGGTGCTACCCATACTGCCAACAAACAACGCCTGAAAAGAAAAGCGAACGATTTAACAAATCATCGGGGCGCTGAGTTTTCCGTTGGGGAGGAAATCGCATGGGGGGGGAGAAAAGTCTAAACTGGAGAAAGAAAAAAAGAGACGGAACGAACGTAGTACTCCGGGAAGCGAGTCGGAAAAAAAGGGACGGCGAAAAAATCACACAAGAGGATCAAAATAGTTTCCCACCTTTGTAGGGGGGGGGAAAAAGAAAAAAGTCTCCAGGAATCATTTGCTGTTTGCGGGGGAAAAAAGGGGAGAGGGGGGAACGGAGTTCTCTTCCGGAGGCGTCAAAGGGAAAAACGCCGACCCTCCCCCACATCAACAAGGCATTGAGGGAAAAGCCACGGAAATTGGTTCGACAAAACAAAAGGTGGGCACTCAAGTCAATGATCGCCGAAAAAGAAAATCTCTCCGGGGGGAAGGAAAAACTTGCTGAGGTCTTTCTGCAAATAGGGGGCAACAAAATTGCCGAAGTTCGGACAAGTCCTCCATCGACAGGAGGTCTTTTCACACAAAAAAAAAGAAAAAAAAAAGGTTAAATAGAAAAAGCCAAGTCAAGGAAAAAAACCGAAAAAAAGACCTCTCCGGGGGGTTTGTTCTAGGGGGACTAAAAAGTTCAGCAGAAAACCAAGGAAGGGAGGGTAGGGGAGTTGCTCCGACTGGGGAAGGGGAAAGAAGAGGGTGCCGTATCTTTCCATATAGCATAGGAGGAAGAAATGTTGGGGGAAAGTTTCGGTATGTGGATGGGAACAAGAGTTCCGAAAAAACTTTTCTACGCCTCCGACTGGGGGGAAAAAAAATAAGGACCTGCGTGAAAAAGAGGAAACCGGAGCATTCCATCAGATGCAGGGGGAAAAAAAAAGAGCCAGGAAAAAAAGGGGAATAGACCAAGCAAGGCCGCAAAGAAAAAAAGGAAAGAGAGGGGGGGGAAGCAATGTTAAGCGCAAAAGAAAAATAGAATCAAGAGTCGAAAAAAAGGTTCCAGTGTGGGAGGAAAAAAAGAAACCGTGCCGGAATGCCACTTGAGTGTGGAATGGGGGCCGTGTCTCCCCGCAAAAAGACAGGGGGGGAAAAATCCGTCGAACGCATCCCGTTCGTGGAAGTGGGGCGTCATCTTCTGAGAGAAAAAAAAAAACCCGAACAGAAGGAGGAAAAGGGGAAGGCGACCACCCTGCTTTAGGGGGGGGGGTGGGGGGTGACTGGGGGAAGGTCACAACACATAACTGGAGGAAAAAAAAAACCCCCAACCACGGGGGGGAAAAGTCCCAAAAAAAACCCACGCATAAAAAATGTGCCGGGCTTTTGTGAAGGGGATAAATTTAGAAATTCTAACCCTCCAATCCCCATAGAGAAAAAAAACCAGAGGGAAAAAAAAAAAGAAAATGGAGCCACAACCGTCGGTATCACAGGGCCGGGGCAAAAAGCCCGGCCCAAAAAAAAGGGGGGAGGGGGGGGCAAGATGTCGGGCGGGAGAAAGAACGGGTATGGGAGACTTACGCGGTTGGGGGGGGGTGAATGTTTACAAACCCAGACAAAAACGCTACTTAAAGGATCAAGGGAGCATTTTTTCTTGTCGGTTTGGGACAAAGAGAAAGAAAAACGAAAAAAAGGAAGGGACCGTTTTCTACGGAAGGCCCAAAAAAAAGGGGGGAAAAATTTTTGAAAACCCCCACCCACTTGACACAACGAGGGGAAAGGGAGAGGATTGACGCAAAAAAAGGAACCATGAAACCCCATTCCTCCGAACCCGAGAAAAAAAGGGAACGCCCCCGCTTAAAAAAAAACTGTTGGAAAAGCCGGCTGGGCGGGCCTTGGGCGATAAAAACGAAGAAAGGAAAAGGGGCCGCGAGCAAAAAAGGGGGGAGCGCTTAGGGGGAGCCCGCCCGCCACGCGGCAAGGGGCACGACTGGCTCTGTCCGCTGCAAAAAGGAAAAATCTTTGTAGTTGTGTCAAAAAAAGGGGGGAGGGAAGGGTCTCCGTTTTTCGATAGAGGAGGAAAAAAGGCAACCAAAAGAGGTACCGGTTCGGATTGGGTCTTCACGGGAAAATTCCACTGCCTTTCGGGGAAAGGTAAGATAGAAAAGAAAAAGACAAAAAGACCAAGGAGAAGAAGAAAAAGAGGGAGTCTTGCGCTTTAGGAGGGGGTGGAACGCCAAGAGGGGGGAAAAAAATTGGCGACATAGCAGAAGGAAAGGAAAGAAAAAAGCACAGCCCTTTATCCGAAAAGGAGAAGAAAAGAGGGACTGTCTGGCAGAGGGGAAAGCCGGAAAGCGTCGAAAAGTGGTTCGTGGATAAAAAGTGGGGTAATTCTGTGGGGAGGTGGGAAAAAAAGGGAAATACGCTTTAAAAAAATCCGGAAGGAAAGGGGACACAAGGTTTTTCGCAAAAGAAGGAGCCTTTGGGAAAAGGGGGGGGGGGACAAGAAGACCAGGGGGGGGGGACGGCCTGCCGGATCGAAAAAAAGAGGGGGACAACTACTCGTACGGGGGAGGGGCAGGGGGGGTTCGTCGAGGAAGGTTATCTCTTGGGGTAAGGACGGAGAAGGGGACGGCCAAAAAAAGGAACCTAAAAAAAAACGGGTAGGGTGTTGCTTCTTCACTCTCCACCTAGGGGGGGGGAAGTATGGGTAGACCGATCCCTGGGGCCAAAACAGCAAAAAAAAGGGGGGGGGGGTAGGAAGGGGGGGGCTTCCACTATTGTTCTCGATCGAAAGAGAAAAAAGGTCGGCAACGACATTGGCCAATCCTCCATTAAAAAGTGGGGGGGGAAACAAGGAAAGCATCACCTCTTTTTTTATTATCAAGGGAGGAAAAAGGGGAGAAAACCGTGGGGGGGAATGGTCAAACCAAGCGTTGCGACTGGATCCGTGACGGATAAAAAAGAAGAGGGAACT
>Ga0179593_1303624_pt1 | contig 12410 bp, 11 predicted proteins | sample CZODoug2_1_08_16_FD_185931 | JGI IMG/M metagenome (GOLD analysis project Ga0179593, IMG submission 185931) | Vadose zone soil fungal communities from Angelo Coast Range Reserve, California, USA - CZODoug2_1_08_16fungal (PacBio error correction) | ecosystem: Environmental > Terrestrial > Soil >...
AGAGGGCGATCGCGCCGATCCGCGAAGGCTCGGCCTCGTAAGATGAAAAAGGTTCAATGGGAAGGCTCAAAGTGTACTCCTGCTACAATCAAAGAGAGAAAGCAGGGGAAAAAACATACACGCGAAGGCAGAATGACCGGGAAAGGATAGCTCAAAAAGGGGTGGGTATCGGTTAAGAAGGCGGCTCTGGTCCAGGATATAAAATAAATTAGGCGAGGAAGTAAGAGAAGAAAGATACCCAAATAGGCTCGCCCCTGAGAAAAAAGAAACTTGAGCTGCGGTGTCCCAAAGGGGGGGGGGGAGTGAGGAGACAGGATCGGGATTCATAAAAAGATAACTCCTAGATGTGTAAAGGGACTAAAAAGTTTTGGGAAGTGAAAATGGGAGTATGAGACACTCCAGTACGCTGGACCAGAGAGACACATCCCACTCGAGAACATGAAGTCAGGGTGGAGGCAGTCGAGTAAACCCGTTTCTTCACAGGTGGACCACTCACCTAGCGCGGACCGTCGCAAAAAAAAACGCAAGGAAAAAAAAAAGAGGGAAAGGTCGGATTCCCGCGACTTCCCACTGATCTAGGGCTGTTGGCGGTCAAAGAGAAAAAAACGGGCAGCATCAAGAACAGTACTAGGGGTCAGAAGGGGACCGCGGACACTGCGGCTGGAATGGAAAAAAGTGGCAAAAGAAAATTCTAGAATATCTATCTCAGAACTCAGCAAAAGGGAGAAAAAAGCTTTCATGAAACAAAAAAATGGAGGGGAAAAAAGGAAGTCTCAGGGGAATCGAAATCCAAACTTAGGAATTTGGGAAACCGACCCTAGGAGCCAGCGAAAAGTGATTCTACCGAGAGGGTATCACCCAAAGCAACCTAGTAAAGGGAAAGGACGGGCAGTACGAGAAAGCGGGGGTCACTCTAGATCAAAAAACAGGGGTCGGACATATTGGAAAACTAGTCCAAGGGCGCAAGAAACAACTGGAGTTCAAACAGCGCGCTATCAAATCGACGAAACAAACAAAACGAGGAAGAAGGAAGGGGGGGGGCTCGAAAAGGTAAAACCAACTTTGGGGAGGAGTCCGTCATCTGCCAGAGAAAAGGTTGGGGATCTGCGCGGGGACACAAGTCATCTATGAAACGCGAAAAGGTTAGAGGCCCTTGCGTTTGGGGAAGCGGGAGAAATAGGAAACAAGCGGGGGGTCTTTCTCGGAACACAGGAGCAGAGGGGGGGGCGTTAGCTCCATTATTCCATGAGATCGAGTTTTTCAACAAAGCGGTGTTTAAAGGAACCCTGAAGAAGGATCTGCTGATGAGGGGGATGCAAAGAAAAAAGCAGCTTTCTCCCCTGTTAGAAGGAAGTTAGGATTGATCCGTACTCAAGTGACCCTCCACCTCCATTATTCTATTTCGGGGGGGGAAATGGAAAGACAAGGAAGAATGCCCCTGGGAAATGTGAGGGTCGTGTGTCGGGAGTTTGCTGGAAGGGGTGAGGGGAAGGGGTGCAAGGGGCACATCAAAAACAAACAAAAAGTAGTCGTGTTTCACTTCGAAAGAGGCAAAGACGAACGGAGGAGCGGCAAGTTGATCGGCATATCTGGAAAGCGTAGGCAAACCAAAACCGGAGTCAACGACGAAGCAGGAAGAAAAGGAGAGTGACAGTCACAGGAGGAAGCCGGGCTGAAAAGACGTGAATTTTCCCGACACGTAGAATCAAAGCAGTTTGGGGAAAAAGTAGGGACTGCGGGAAAGGGTATGGGGATAATAGGGGGGGGGCTACTATTTTTTAGGCCCTAACTCGGCGCGAGGAGAGAGCCGGAATAAGATTCGCCGCCACGAGGATTAAGATAAAAGAAAAAACGGGGAAGAGAAGAGGTCTGGCAGCAGTTAGGTCTCTCCTAGTGTTAGGCTAAATTGGAAAGCGGTGGGGGAACACGCAAGTTGAAGGGGCGATTACATGCTAGCGTGAAAACAGTGTTCATCTAGGCGAAAAAAGTGATCAAAGACAGGAAGGAGCGGCTCGAGAATTATCTCTAAAAATGATGAGAAGAAGGAAGGGAAAAAGATTCGGGGTAGCTCGCTCCGCGACTGATCGTAGCCTCGTAAAGAAGGGAAGAACAGGGGGAAACAAGGCCGGTTCAAGGCGTAATCTCGGATCCCACCCGATGAGCCTCTCGGACTCCATAACAAAGGCCCTCCCTGCAAGGTCACAAAAAAAGGGAGAAAGGGGTTGTGTAATAAATCTGAGGGGGTGAGTACTGCGAATTCCGCCAATTATCTCGTGTAGAAGCATAGTCGTTGACGAAAAAGAAAAGAAGAAAAGAAATAGCTCGCAAGAGAGGAAAAACAAACAAAAAGAAGACTTTGTCTAAGGCTAGAATCGACAAGGGGTGGAAAACAGGGATCTCATAAACCGTCGGAAAGACTACACTCAGATTTTTGTCCGGGGTCAAAAGGTGGAGGGAAACGATGTTATCTTATCAAAAGAGGGGAATAAACGAATTCCACTAACTCTGGAAAGCCTATGAGCCGTGAGGAGGTAGAAGAAGAGAAAAAAAACCCGAATATCGTGGTTCTTCAAAGGTACACGCACAGACTGAGGACAAGGTCACAAAAAACACACTGTCAAGCTTGACGGTAAAATGGACATGAGCAACATTAAAAAAAAGAAAAGCCTGGGATGGGCAGACATACCGTCGGAAATCACTAACGACCGTCACTAAAAGTGGACGCGAAACCTTAGCGCAGTAATGGCGGCAGCAGGAAATTCGATCGCGCACGACTGAATCGTCCTGAAAGACCGTAACATTCGACAAACCGGGGAGGCACAGTACGATATGCAGCATCTCCAAAAGCGCAGCCCGCCCCCCAATGATCGGGCGGGCGACGAATAGCGAAGCTCGATGAGGATAAAGTATGCAGGCATCACGGGGGCGCTTTGAGCCTCCGATTTTTCTTATCAAAAAGGTCACGATTCCAGATTGCAGAACTGTAAAACGAAGGCACAAAGGGTGGCACGAAGATCTGCCAAAACAGGAAGACGCGCGAAATAACTCAAAACAACACCGGCGATGACGAGAGGGAGGCAATTTTTGACACTGGGGGAAGAGGGCGGAATCTAAGGTTCGGAAGTGTTGTCTCACTGGAATCGAACGGGAAGACTGCGCGTGAACACGTACTGAAACGGAAAAAGTTTCGAGCTGTGCGTTTTGCCGGAAGGTGAACGAGAAGTACATCATCGAAGGGCGCAAGAGTCAAAAATCAAAAAAAAGGTTGGGGCCGTAACAGGATGCATGCGCCTTTCGGAGAGTTGCCTCCGGGTGAACGGAAACAGAGTGTAGGGCGAAAGAAGCTCGTGCGCGCAGAAGAGAAGGGTTAGTGCTAACAAATGAAGACGACGTTGAAGACAACGGTCATGACGGAGGAGGTAAGTGATGGCCAATTTGAAGGTGACCGCAAAACCGGGAAGGTGCGGTGTAATGCGAAGGGGAAGAAGTCAAGTGCCACGAGAAAATTGGGGGTGGAAAGGTTCAAATTTGCTGACGCTGCATCTGTGAATGTGTATCAAGGGGAAGAAACCCACAATGGTCGGTAAGCAACTAATAGACGAAAGAGGGCATCGGCTTGAATAGGGAGCCGTGGACATTCTGGAAGCACCGAAGCTTTCATCGATAAAGGCTTCAGTCAAACCTTTGTCACCTCTACAATAGAGACTCTGCTTCCGCCGCTGTCGAAGGGACAGAAAGAAGGTTTGGGGGGGGTAACGAAATTAAGAAAGACAAATTGGGGGTGTGGCCTCAGGCGATCTATTTGGGGTGTGCTCTGATCGGAACATAGCAGCTATTCGCTAAATGGGAAGAAAGCCGTGTCGCCAGGAAGGAGGATTCTCGAACAAATGTGGGAAAGCGACTCCATGTCAGGGGGATGGGTCGTGCAGTCGCGTTATCGAAAGGGGGGGGATAGGATGATGGTGAGATCATCGAACTGCTAAATCGAGTCTGCAAACTTGTCTATCAGGGAAAAGGATCGAGCAGTGCGAACTCGAACTGATCTCTAAAAACAAAAAAGGAAAGGGGGAAAGAGAGATCAGACGCTCGCGGCAGCGAACTGGGGGATAGGGAAGAGTAAAGAGAGGAGCATTGGCCAATGATCCGTCTTGTATTCGACTCGGCTGCGAGCCAAGAACGCGTCACAAACCCGTAGCCAGAACACGCGGCCGGCGAACACGGGGCCCAGAAAGGAAGAGAATCAAAGGGGGTTTTCATAGAGTCTTCTCAGTGCGGGACAGGCAAATATCGAAGAGAGCAGGGAGGAGGGCCGACAGCGAAGAAGAACTTGGCCACTGCGGTGAGACACAATAAATCCTTGAAAAATAGAGGGCGGAGGGGGCCAAATAAAAACTGGATGTCTGAACTGAATGATAGAATCTTAGAGGAACGGAAACAACTGGTTTATTAGCGGGTCAGAATTTTTGTAAACGGGTTTAAACGGTATAGATGAAGGGGGGGATGAAAGCGTTTCGCTCGTGAACTAGATATGAAAAGGATACCTTGAGAAGCCGAGGGCCAGTCATTGTCGTAGTGAAGGTAGAAAGCGAAAGCTATTGTGTGGTATCCTTCACAAGGTGATGGGAACGACCTAGCTCTTATAATCATAAAAAGAAGAGTACACCAAGATTTAAATGAAGCAAGGTATGGCACATGCGAACTTGGGGGGGTGGTCAAAAATAAGAGACTGAGAGCAATGTGGTGCAGTAAGAGGGTAAAAAGGCTTCCTCAACCTAAATAAGAAAGAACGGAAAGACACGTAGCAGCGGATTAAGGCACTAACATTCAGTAGTCTGCGAAGGCTTCAAAATAGAAGGGCAAGGGAAACGGCCAGCGGTTCCTCAACCCTTTTGGGAAGGCACAATGCCAATACAGAGGGAAATCCTTCGCGATCCCGCCAAAATGATCCGGCGTGGGGGACCACAGAGAGATCTGGAAACTCGTGATACACCTCTAGGGGAGAAAAGTGAAAAAAAAGGATAGGAGGGAGGGGGGGAGTGGAAGCGACGTAGTGAAAACCGTGTGAAAGAGGAAGGGGGGGGAAGTAACACTCAGTGGAACCATTTTGCGGGGGTCAAAGAAAGAAGAGAACAGTCAAACAGGGAGAAGGAGAGGAAAACTCTGCTCAAACGGGAAAAGATAAGTTGGGGGTGAGCGCGCCCTGTGTTGAAAATGTCGGAGGGAGAACGTGACGAGTTCCGCATCTGAAAGCTAAACTTGGAATCTCCGTTAACACTCATAGATACTTCAACGCTACTTTTCGAGGGCGTCTTTGGGGGGAGATGGGAGAAAAAGAGAAAGGGAGAGAAGATAAAATGGGGGTCCGTCAAAGGAATCATCATTTACAGGGGGGGAAGCGGAAGGAACCATGAATTAAGTGGAAAAACCTCGCATGAACGCTGGAGCGGACGGGCGTGCGGAAGGAAACTCGTTTCAGAAAAAAGGTGAAAGGGAGGAACAAGAGACTTGCGGCGGCACCGGTCAGACGGGAGGTACGGGGAAGAGGGGGTACATGTGGACGCTGTACCTAAAACCACCAATAGATCGTAAGGGGGGGAAGGGAGATCAAGGATAAAAAAAGGGCGATTTGTTGAGGCGTTTGGGTCATTTGGAGAAAGGAAAGCTTGGCGTGCACAGCCCCGAGAAAACCCAACAATAGCTCGTGTCAGATGTCGACATGAGGAAGGAAGAATGGAGGAAGGAGAGGTGGATATTATAGAGGTAAAGACTAGGCAAACGCTTCAGCTTTCAAGTATCATCAGTCATTCAAATGCTTCCCATCTACACCTAGAGGAGTGAGGTGCGGAGAGGTTCAGCCGGGAGGTTCGCCTGAGAAAAACTCAATTGGGGTTGAAACGCGGCGGGGTTACGCTGCGGACAAACTTGTGTATCGAAAGCGGGAGAGATATTGGGGAGAGGGGGCGCGGCCGAATCTTCGCTATGCGTATCAGAAGCTTCGTCTACCGTGGTCAAGAGAGGAGACAGAGGAAAAACTCGGTGATCTACTCGTCGAAACAGGGGGGCGGGTGTTCGCTTCATGTGGGTAGGAGCGTGGAATAGCGGGGAGTTGAGCCTTTCAAAATTAAGGACATAGCGAAGGGGGATGAAAACTGGATGTCACACCCATGACGCGTAAGAGGATAGGAAAGTCGGAGGCTTCCTATCTTCACTTATCTCTCTCATAACAAGGGAGGGATAAAGGTATATCATGGCTGCTAAGCAAGCTCACCGATAACTGATCGTCCTCGGAAAACGCGACCAGAAATAGCCGCCGATGTTCAAATCGACGCGCTGGCGAAAAAAATACACAGGAGGATCCACCGTGTCAAGCCATACACGAGAAGCGACAAGGGGAACGGAAAAGAGTAACTGTAAAAGTTTTTTTCGATGCTTCAAAGGCTTCCGAAATGGAGAAGAAAGAAGGGAAAAGGGCCGATCGGAAATCAGAACAAGCGACAAAAAAAACTTAGGAAAAAAAAAAGAATCCTTTGGTGAAAACAGCTCGAATCTCCCTGTGCCACACTTATTTCTTCTAAAGGTGTCTAGAAAGAGGAGGAAGAACGTCACGAATATTGGGAAAAGACTGATACTGATGATAGCCCAACGCGTTGCCGCTAAGCAAAACATATATTCCTATCACACGCTTTGGGAACCGAATTGAACAGTTCCCGTCGAGGGGGAGACAACCCAACGAAGCTCTTGTGTTTGGAACATTTTATGCAACTCCACAAAGAAGCGCGAGGCAAATCAAGACGGAAAAGTCCACCAGAGGTTGCAGTGCAAGTGATGTCAAAATGAGAAAATCCCCCCGAACTGATACTAAAAACTTTTTGTCTTTCACTCTTCCCGTCAGCAATAACGCAACGAAAGACGTAAACGAGACTGAGAAACGGAGGAAGGCGGGCAGCACGGTGCGAGCGCACGAGAGTCAAAGCCGGACCCTAAATAAAGGATCATGAACAATGATTTGTATGGGGGCCATTAGAGAGCGCATGGCGCAAGAGCGCCCGCCCACCCGAAAATTATGAAAACGGGCGTGGGGAAACCGACCTAAGCCAAAATGCTAAACTGCCTCGTTCTCCTTAAAAAAAAAAGCTCTCACGGTGAGGGGGAGGGGGCAGTCGGAAAGGGGGCGGGGAAGATCAAAACTTGTCGAGTACAGATTGCACGGAAAACCAAGGCCCAGTTGGGAGGAATAACCTATGAAGTAAAACATTGGTTACGCATCGAAAGAGATCTCAACACCAACAGGGAGGGAGAGAAAAAAGAGAGAGGGGGGGGGGGGAAAGCACGTCAGGGTTTAAGTTGCCCGAGGGCCGTATAGGACGGGGGGTACAGTGTCCCGGATACTCAACTTTTTTATTCTTGGAAACCGGGAGAGGGGGCTGCAACAGCGAAAGGTAGAGAGGGCGGGGTGCACGCGGGCGAGACGGGAAGAAAGCATCGGAGCTTAAAGCGAGGTTCTGTCCACCTTATCATCAGGGAAAGGTTGGGTGGATAGAGCAGTAGGCAAATGAGAGATTCGAATGGGGGGGACTCGCGGTGGGGGGGTTCATGAAGAACTGGAGCGTCGAACGCGAGAGATGGCATCGACTCGATATGAAACAAGTGACTCCTCTCGGCGAAGAAAATCAGTGAGGAGTCGGAATCAAGCCGGAAGGTACAAGGTGAACCCGACCCAGCCAGGAGAAGATTGGGGGAGGGGAATGTCCCAACTCATCCCGATGTAAATCTTGTTTGGGCTTGGCTGGAAAAGAGCAGCGCGGCTGGGACGGGGGAACATCACATGTGCAGGAACACAAGAGCGGAGGGGGGGGACTTCGCTCGACGAAGAAATTCTTCATCTGTCTTAAAGTGTATATGGGGACTTAGGGGACGCGTCTCGCTTTAGCGAGAGGGAAAGGGAACAAAAAATTAAACCGGCGAAAATATAAAAGAGTGAGTTCTTGATGGACGCCGCTCAGAGCGAGCATCCCTGCCTTGGGGGAAACGCGATTAGATCTGAAAAAAAGGTTAGGGGGTGTCACAGCTGGGGAGCTCTTTGGCTTGCCTCTGATCGGAAAAGAGAGAGTTCGATGCCTGGAAGCATCCTGAGGAACCGAAAGAGCTCGCAACACCTGGGATGAAGCAATCGGGCAATGCAGTGTTTGAGAGCCTTCTCTTGTTCTGGCAAAGTCTGTGAGTCAAAGTGAATGGGGAGAAGGATCGAGAGAAATACATCGAAAACGAACCACTGGCTTCATCAATACGAGGATCTATCATGCTCGGCGGAGAAGCAGGGATGAATCCCACAAAAAAACAAAGAAGGGGGGAGGGAAAAATAGGGAAATAGGGTCGAAGCGCTGATAAAATCCTCGTACCTCTATGCTCACAATTTTTAAAGAGAGAGCGGGGAAAAAAACTGCGCAACGCCTCAGGATAAAGCAGCAATTTGCGATAACAGCGCGCCTAGGGGCCCGGGCAGAGGTTAACCGTTTTTTCAAATACGCGGAAGCGGGGAAGGCTGCGAAAACCGTGAGGAAGAAGAAAAGAGAACGCAGCGAAATAGACAATAGAACAAAACAGCTGAGCCACAAAAAATCAGTGGAAAGCGCGAGAATCGCCTGGAGGACAAAAAACGGATTTTTTGTCTCGGAATCGGAGAGGCGAGGAAAAAAGGGTGGAAGGAGAAAGGTTGAGTGAAAAACGGGGATAGAGGAAAAAGGAAGTTGCCGAAGGCTCAATATACACATCCAAGATGGCTAAAAATCCCTTTCCGGTCACTAATCGACCCCGGTTGTGGGTCTAAAAAATTTCAAGCACCCAGACGCGAAAAAGGACAAAAAAGAAACAGCTTGACAAAATGGGGAGGAAGTCAAGGGCGACAACCAGGGGATAAGAATGGCTGGGGCGGTCCAACCAACTTCGCCTCAAGATCCGCGTCAGAATTAAAGCAACATTCGACAGAAGAATAGCAAACCGCTCCAAAAAATTCATGAAAAAACACCAGGGGGGGGGGGGGACACTAACGAAGCGCCAACGCAACCGGAAATGGTGAAGAACGGGTTGTGACCGACCAGCCTCGTATTAGTCACTAGGTCGACGTAAAAGCAAGCGCAAAAAAAGCGAGAGGGCAGCGGAAGTCGAACGCTTTTGGAAGAAAAGAGATCAAAAGCTTATTCCAGATGCCCGGAACATAAACAGAACCATTGCGCCAGGACCCTCGGCATTACCAAAAGGGAAGACGGAGAGCAACTAAGCTCATCAAAACACACATAAGATTCTGCGGAAAGAGAAGATTTCGACGTCGCATGTGTGGCATCCTTGCATCGAGTCTTCGACTTTTGACGGATGTTGGCAGGCGCAGGGGAAAGACGAAAAGGTTTGGTAAAAAACGGAAAAGAGGGATAATGACAGCGTGCGTTTTGCAGTCTGGAAAGGATCCGTTATCATCATCTTGCTCTAGTCTCCCAAAAAAAAGGGAGGTGTTGGGGAGGAAGCGCAGAAAAGAATGAAAGAAAAAAGAGTAGAGGTCCGAAAGAGGGGGTCAAAGGGCAAGGAGATTAAGGGAGCATCAATAGATGTTAGAGGAAATGCCTCCGCAAGTTCTCTTCCCGGTAAAGGTTGTCAAACGGTATCGTGGGGGGACGACGGGGTGGTTAAAAAAAAAGAGATATTAGGGGGAATGTCGGGATCAGGCCAGCGACGTGCCAGATGGACGCGTGGGTAAGGGGCTTTTGTCAGTTTGTTACTCTTCGCGCTTCTGGGAAGAGGGGGGACATCACCTGAATAAACCATCATAGCTTCGGGGGGAAGCGAAGGAACGACAAAGGGAGGGGAGGAGGAGGAGAGGGGTGGTGGCAAATAGGGGAATTCAGGAAAAAGCATACGGCAGAGAAGGAGATCAACCTTCTGAAAAGGATACAATATCTTCGTGAGTCCTTCCGTTCTTAAACCCTGTCGAGACCTTGCAGCCACGGTTTGGGGAACGAGGAGTGAAGGGAAAAAGGAGTCTTGGGGAGCAGAAGGCGAAGGTGGGGCGAAGGGATCAGGAGGGCCGCGAAATATGCTCTATATACGGAGCAAAAAGAAAAGAAAGACAGCCAATCGTATGGCGAGGAAAAAAGAGCCTAATCGTAGTACAAGGGCAAGTTGAACCTGCTCTTTTCTGTCTAAATTATGGTCGCTGGGGGAAGAAGGCGAACTAGACGGCGCGGAGCAATTGGAAAACTTGGAGGAAGACGGTACGAGCTCTATCAGTCGAATCTGCGAGCGTCAAAAAAAAAAAAAGGAAGGAAAGAGAGAGAATCAGGGGAGCAGAGAAAGAGAGACTATAGATCATCGGAACGGGGAGATGAAGAAAAAAGTTTCAATAAGACCAACTGCGAGGATTCAGAAAACGAAAGCGAGGGCAGAATCACCTATAAGTACCAGTCTGCAATAACCACGCTCCGGCACAAAGGCCGTACAGAGTAGAGAGAAAAAGGGGGGGGGTGTTAGAAATAAGGCGCGGAGAGGAGGGCTCTCCCCGGACGTAATAGAAAGAGTACTTCCACATCATTAGCCCCAAACCCAAAAAGGAGCACAATAAAACCCGCACCAACAAATTTACACAAAAAAAGGAAAAGCCAAACACCAAATAACAAATCCCCTGTTTGGTGGGGATCCCCAGGAAATCAACACGGGTAAAACAACCCCCAAGTATGTTTTGGGTTTGGGTATGTTGTTTGGAAAAAAAAAAAAGAATATGTGAGGAAGGTCGCAAAACGAAGGGGAGAAAATCACACAGATTAGCTTGGAAAACCGTTTTGACGGAAGACTTAGAGGAAACTTAAAGGGGGGGTAGGTGGTTCAAGTAAGATGTCCAAGCAACACACGGAAGGACGAGGCAGACTGTCGTAGTGAGCGGAAGAAACTTGGTTGGGTTAGTCCAGTTTAGGCCAAATCACCCCTACCGCCTTCAGCAACAAATAGAAAACAGAAACCAAGCAGGGGAAAAGGAGTTCAATTCAAAAATTGACGACTTATAGCGTGGATGGGGGAGGGAAGCTACCAGCTTCCATCACGATACGGGGGTACAGGGACGTAGAAGGAGCGCATCTTAGAAGGATTCGTTCAGAAAGAACCATTCAGCAGAGCACAAGGAGGAGAAGAAGCACCGAAGGGGACCGCTGTTCAGGAACCCGCTTTGAAAATCGTATAGCGCTCATCAAAACCAGCAACCAAAAAAAAAAAGAAGAGAGGGGAACCTACAAGAAACGATAAAAAAAGGGAGGACGCCAGAAGCAAACTCAAATGAGAAAGTGTTCTGAGGGGAAGGGCGTATCAGCGTGGGCATATCAAAACCGTTTTAATCCGAAACACTCCTCACAGGTCTCATAAACTCAGAAAGGGAGAAAAAATCAGCTAGAAAAAACAAAAAAATATGGAATAATAGGGGGTTGCATAGTGAATTGGAGGGCATAGGAGAAAAAGGTGTAGGGGGACCGTCAATCTTAAAGAAAAATTTGATCTCGCCGTACACGCATCAAAAAAAGGTTGCTAGACGTTTGGGTGGGAAGAGGGGAAGACTAGAATAGACTGTACTCGAAGGGGGGAGGAAACGAAGATGTCATGAAGGGGGGGGCAACGGAACTCGCAGGATACGCTATTCTATGTGCACTACGTGGTGTTTGTTCGGTAGTCAACGCTGTGAATCTCGTGCGCAAGAAAAAGGATGGGGGTCTGCAAGAATGAAATCGAAAAGCCCACGTGAGAAGGGAGGGCGTTATCGGCTGGCTACGTGTTTGACGCGGACCTACACGAATCAAAATGGGCGCGGACAAGTTACAACAAGGCCCTAAAAATTTGTAAGGGGGGGCGGTTTGAGGCTGCTGGAGCGCGTGAAATGTGGTTAGTTTATCACCGCACATGGACAAAAAGAGCAGTCGGGGTTCGCTTGAGAAGAAACCTGAACAATCAAGAGATTGACCTCAGGTAAAGGAATCTTAGGAAACGCGGAAGAAGCCGGTCACATACTATCTTCAGAAGCAAAACGGACCACTCGACTAGAGAGGGATTCTTAGAAAACTGGGGTCGAAGCCTGACAGCCCGTTTTTTGAAAACGCGGGCAAAACGATTCTATCTGCGATTGGGGGGGCTCAGACATCTGGGAGAGCTGTTGCAAGGAGGGAGGGGGAAAGAAGGAACTGCTCGATTCCTATAAGGAGACCGAAGTCGAAGAAAGGACGCGATTCAAAACTGGTGAGCGAACTCCTCTTCACCTAATTGTTCGCGTTGGGTTTAAGAATGGAGAATGTGTAAAAGGAAGCTGGTAGAGGCTCAAAGACGCGCTTATCCTTGTAAACTTTCTTCACTCAAAGTCTGTCTAGGAAGGGAGCGAGGGAGGAAGA
>Ga0179593_1278405_pt1 | contig 12409 bp, 15 predicted proteins | sample CZODoug2_1_08_16_FD_185931 | JGI IMG/M metagenome (GOLD analysis project Ga0179593, IMG submission 185931) | Vadose zone soil fungal communities from Angelo Coast Range Reserve, California, USA - CZODoug2_1_08_16fungal (PacBio error correction) | ecosystem: Environmental > Terrestrial > Soil >...
CTTGCAAAGAGGGGGGGAAAAAGAAGAAGCGACAACGCGTGCAGAGAAAGGCCCAACCGCAGCGGGGAGGGACATGTAGAAAAGACAAAACGAGGTGTTAGAAAGTGCTGGGTCAGGGGAATTCAGGAAAAAGGAAAACAACTGGTCTCCGTACTGAGAAAACGGAGGGACGCGCGGACTTATTTAGGAGTTGAAGACAAGAGAGTAGGGGCTAGAGCCCATCTATGCGCGTTTTCATCGCGGGGACTACTTAGGGAAGGAATGGGGGTGATACATTCATGAAAAAAAAACTCTTAAGAGAAATACTTCAAGGGAAAATCGCTGGCTTAGCAAGGGAGGAGAGGGAGAAAAACCAAAAGCTGGCCTCAAAGCGTCGTTGTGGTCCCACTAGCTTATAATGGAAGAAGGCGACCATGGGGCGTAGGCTTGGAATAAAGTTGGTGAAGAAAAAATTTCGGGATGGCCTAAACGACGTGGTAGCTGGGCCCAGTGGGCGTTCGTTGCGGATTCGTCAAGTGTCGGGGTAGTACTGGACGGAACGTGGCGCGCCTTCGTCGCGGGGGAACGAATGGACGTATGACGGGGCGGGATGGGGAGAAGACTGTTGAATAAAGGACCCCTAAGTTAAAAGTACATTCTTTAGGTCAGGGTGCGGAAGGAAGAACTATCGGAGAAGAGCGAAGAAGGAAGAAAGGAGAAGAGATGAACAAAGTGTTTTAATTGCTAAAATGAACACAGGCCAAATTAGGGGGTTCGATAGGAAAGGAAGTCTTAATAAAAGGGTGAAAGGGGGGGGATGTGGTGGTTCATAGAAGTCAGGGGGGGGGGGGGGAAGCGTAAGAAAAAGAAAGGGCTCACAAAGGTGAAGGAAGAAATCTTAGATTGGGCATCTAGGTAAAGGAAGGGGTTTTAAACAGACGTAGGAACAATTAAAGAAAATTATTTTGAAGACTGAAAGGGGGGGAAATGAGGTCCAGACGCTGTCGAGAGTGGAGGGGAAGGAGAGAAGTATAGTGGAGGTGATGAGTTCGAAGAGACTGAGAAAATGCTCTCCATCTAAGCGGGGGAACTGGGTCATTAGCTCGAGAGGAAATGGAAATGAATCAGCAAGGTTTGGACGCCGCCCCCGAGACAACGTAAAAGAAGGGGTAGGTCCACATTTACAAAAGTAAACTCTAAATGAGGAACGATTGAAACCGAACGGGCATTTAGAATGAGGGTGACTTTTCAGTTTCTCGGAGCGCGGCGTTTGGGGTAAAGATGTAACACAATCACCTGATTGTAAGGTCTGTAAAAAAGGGGTGGGGTAACTAGGAAGTTCCGATCAGGAAAGAGACCACGCGAAGGAACAGATACGAAGGGAATGACGCACAAACTCGTACTTTTTTCTCAAGCCCATGAGCTTGGGGGAGGGTTGATATTTTCTGTGGTGGGGGTTACGAGTCATGGTTAAACGAGAGAATTTTTTGTACGTCGGATGAAAGCTAAGGAGAGCGTAAATCAAGGTCTGCTAATTTTAGCCTTCTCTTGGGGAGAGGGAAGCTGCGTAGAGGAAAGGGTGATCCAAACGGGGAGTGCTCAGCAAAATCGGTGGGGGGGTCGATTTTCTGGGATGACTCGCGTGGAAAAGGTCTGAGAGAAGGTCAACCTGGTGCGCTCCAAAGAGGGAGCTTATAAGACAGGCGTTAACTCGTGAAAGTCTCTATAAGTGGGGAGAGTTGCAGGGGGAAAAGCACGGAGGAGGAGGAAGTCCGAAATGAAAGGGCGGGAAGTGGAACGAGGCGGGGGGGGACATGAGTGCGGGGTTACTGGCATGTGGATGTTGGGAGACGCTGGTGTTCGGTGGGTGGAGTGAAGAAGGCTCGGGAATCGAAGGGAGGGTGCGGTGTGGACTTTATGGGGGCATTGGCTGTGAGGATGATCTGGGTCGGGGGAGAGGAGGGGGAGGGTCTGTGGAACTGAAGGCCTGGACGGTCTACTTGTAAACTGTCTTTGTAGAAAATTGGGCCGGAGGGCTGCCAGGGGGTGGTAGACTGCGTTTGGTTGCGAAAAGCTGAGGTTAATTTTTAATGGTGAAGAAGGGGGGCGGTGGGTCCGATCGGGGATTGTTTAGGGGAAAGGCTAGAGATTGGACTATGAAGAGCCTGGGAAGAAAAAGGAAGAGGGGGTGGGGGTTGTGGGGCGAGTGAGGGAAGGACGAGTTTGAGGGGGGGGTTGGGAAACGTAACAAAACACTGACTTGAAGACGCGTGTTTGGAGGTGAAGACTGGGAAAAATGGTGGCATGGTTTGGAAGCCTTGCAATTGGGTGTTAAGTTTGAGGGATAGGTTTTTATGTGTGGAACTTTCTAAAAGTGGAACGGATTTAGTTTCGTGTCCTGTGTTGAAAGTGACACAAAAAACGTGAAGAGGGGAGGAAAGAGAGCAGAACCCGAAACACATACCGCGAATAAAAAAGAGAGTCAAAACACAGACAAATACCAATAAGACCCACCAAGGCAAAAAGCAAGATGCTAGAACCACGGATAAAAGTCGAAACAAACAGCGTGCAAAAAGTCCGGGTGTCAAGACAACCCTTGCAAACAACATCAAACTCCTGGGGAAAATTCAATTTCAAGAGGGCACTTCGAAAACATAAAACCACACCTCTTTGCTTTAACAGATCATCTCCCAACGCCCAAGAAAAAAGCACGGCGAGTACCAAACGCCAACTCGCTTCCAAACAGGCATCAAACCAGAATCATGGCGCAAAAACAAAGGCAGGAGAAAAAGGACTCCGTCAAAGTATCAAGCAAAAAAGTACATAAAAATAAAAAAATCAGAACAAAACACAGACAGCTCCCGACCCCAACCAGCTCTCAGCAGCACAGAAAAAACATAAAAAGGAAACGAATCAAAGACCTGAAAGAAAAAGTAAAAGAATCCGCAATCAAAGAACAAAAAAAGACGTCCAGCAACCGCCCCAGCGAGGGACGCCACAGAAAGATGCCGCACGAACTAACGTGCAAAGGGAAAGACAAGTCCGCCAAACTCCCGGTCATACCTCCACGCGCAAACACGGGCCGGTTCTGGCAAAATCAAGGGTCAAAAACACGCTCATGAGAATTAACAAGGAGGTCAAAATGGGAAAAAAAAAAACCAAAAAAAAAAAAAAAACAAAACAAAAAAAAAAAAAAAACAAAAAAACAACCATAAAAAAAAAAAAAAAAAAAAAAAAAAAAACAATCATCTCGAAATTTTAGCGAGAGAAAAACGGGTCAAGATAGTTAACAATCTCAGGGGGAAAGAGCCACTCCCAACGATCGGGGCTGCAAATCAACCCGGTAATCCGGGAAGAAATCAGAGAAAGGATCCCACAGGCCAGGGTATGCCTTCCTCCGACAGGTTAAGAGGCCCGGGAGGTAATAAGATGAAACAAGGCTATAGATGACACCTACGGCCACACCGACTATCCACCACAAAAAAATATGGGAGAAGAAAAGACTATTTCCGTTTGAAGGGAAGTCGAGGGTGGGGTGGGCTTTAGAATTCGGGGGGGTCAAAAATGGGGGTGACCGGACGCGGCAGTAATCGCTGCAACATCAACCGAATTTCAGGGGAAGAAAAGAAAGAAAGAAATGTTTGGTAAGCAACTCGCAGGGGGAGGACGTCCCCGAGCAAAGAGGCCAATACCAACGGCGTTGTCGGGATGGGTTGAAGTAAAGCAAACTAATGGGGCATGTCGCTTGGGGAAATGAAATGTCAACAGGACGGTTAAAGAAGGTGGGAGCTTTTACGGGTGAGGAAAAGGAGAGTAAGGGTGGTTTAAAGGGGGTCTGAGTAATGGGGGAACCTGAGCAGAACAACATTAAGCTGAGATCACACTCGGGGAGTGAAAAATCTCTCTATCAATCATCACAAAAGCAAAGTCCTCCTCTTGAACCAAAAGAACGAAACACTGAGAAAGTCAAGCATTCAGAAAAAACTCAAAAATACTTCGCAAATATGAAGAAGGGTACACAACAGCACTCGGAGGGGGCAGGTGAGTATGGGCTGCACAGTTGCAGAGTTGCAGGGACGCTAGACGAAGAAAAAAAGAATCACAACCCGACGAACAACAACGGGAGTAGGATTAGCTTCGAACGACTGAGGGCCGAACCGATGTCCAAAGCATGGGAGGAGATGAATTGTTACCATCACGAACATGGACGGGCACGCTTGCTTCCCTGGGGGGCGGCGATGATATCGCTAGGGTATCGGAATGCACGAACTAGCCTCTCTCTCGCTCAATCCGGGGGAACCGAGATAGAGTATACGATACAGACTCTCCTCAACTCTCAAAACACAAAAAAAAAAACACTAACTCGAATACGCTAGAGTGGAAAAAATACGAGGTGGGGCTGATTTCGAACGGAGACGTGAACCGCGAGGCGCAGAAAAGGCCGAGACCATAAATGAAGAGACAGTCCCATGCCCAAGCGTCGTGGCAGTCCCGATTCGCTTCGCACGCTAACGCTTCAGACACTGACGGTCGCCCGTCCAGCGACCGAGGGAAACAACTCTTTGAGGCATGCAGGAGGTTGGGACCTCTCAGTCAATCTAGAAGGAGAATGACGTGTAGCATGAAAGGATTGTGGCAAGGGAAGCCGAAAAGACCGGGCGCCCCGACCACGGGAAAGAAGAAAAGTCAAAAAAACAGCGTCCTACACAACGACCTTCGACTAGGAGAAACAGGGGAAAAGGCGCCTATCCGGAGTAACCGACCAGGAAGATTGCGGGCAAACAGCGATCCCGAAAGCATGCGGCACGCCGAAAAAGGTAGAGCTAATCTCACCCATAGGTGCTCTTCCGATCGAAGCTGAAAGAGGAGGGGTTGGAAATAGGACAAAAGAGTGGGCAGGATGGAAAGAAAAACTCAGGTGCGCGAAGCGATGACCCTAGGCGGAGGAGGGAGACAAAAAATATAGACGGAGGGGTCGGGAAGGACGGAGTGCTAGGAAGTAACCCAGGGGGTTCTGCCGTATGGAAGGGATGAAAAGAAGGTGGCGAGTTCCGGGGGACCAGGATCGGCGGGCGAGCTCAAGCGATATGAGGGGTGACATCCTAGAGGGGGGCTAAGGGCGCAAGCAGGAAGGTTGATGTGTCTGCACCCACGCTTCAGAAAAGAATTTAGGAGAAGACTTCGGGGGGGACGACGTGAATAGACAACCGGCCCCCGGGGGCAATAAAATGCAGGAAGGGGTGGGGGGGGACTCTCGGAAGGAATGGAGGAGACCATTGAGGGTGAGGGTCTGTCATTATCGGAGCTCTGTGAGGAGACCTGAAAAGTAGATTCTCAACGACTATGGGGGCTGGAGGGGTCAGGTCCGGAGGATAAAATTTTTTGGTAGGGCGAGGCGCGAAGTCGTCATTGTGAAGAATTGACAAGGGAGGGGCACGGGCGGATTTTAACGACTGGTGAACCCAGGGTTCTCAGAATCGGAGTTTCACTTATCCGTACCGGGGACGAGATAGGCGACGCAAGGGAAAATAGGGGAAAGAGAAAAACAGGATTTTTTGTGGAAAGGGATGAAACGCGCAAAATTCCCGAGGGGGAGGTCGGGCGGCATTAGAGACCTTAAGGAAAAGGACTCCCGCTGTTGAAACCCATTAAAAAAATTGGGGAAGGAGATTTGGAGCGGGGAAAAAAGGGGGGGGGTTTGGGGCAGCGGGGCACACCGAAACCGGCCACATGTTCACTCAACGACCCTATCTTGACAGCTGGTTCGCGGTTGGAAAATGGGGAGAGTCATGACAGAGGGGGGTGTAAGGTCTGATATTTTGCATCTTTCAAAACACATGCCAAGAGGCTGATAACGGTGGTGCGGGGTCTCTAGAGAAAAACTGCGGTTGATGTGCTCGAGATATGGAATTCGCGAAAACGGCTGCGCTCCGGGGGAAAGTTCCAATACTGGCGAGAATTAAATCTGAACGCGGAAGCGACAAACTTACACTAGCTGGGAAATGTGGAGAAATTCCCCGAAAACTTAGTAGAACAGAGGGGTAGTTCACACTGTCCGAATATACCTTATCGATATAGGTGGAACGAGAATCAGCGACTTTCAAGAGTTAAATTGGGGGGTCGAGGCCGCGTCATAGCGTCGAGGTGTGGGGTTGGCTTTACAACCACCGGAGGAAAGGTAGGGACTGAGACAACGGCAAAAGGGGGGGGAAAAACGACGTAAGGATCAGAGGGCCCAGAGCGGAACTCCCAGAAAAAAGGGCGAACCGATGAGTCCAAGGACTGGTCTCGGCCGGGGAGGTGGAGATGTATATGGGACGTTGGGGGGAAGTCGAAGGGTCAAAGAAGAATGGGATTTGTTCAGTAGCAATCTAGTATCAGCGGAAAATCTTGGAACGAAGTTTGAACATATTAAGGCGCCAGGTTGAGCGGGGGTGCTATATAAAATGCAATGAAAACCGGGGAAGGTGGTGCTCCTCACCTCCTCGGTGCGTGGGGGGAGATGGGGTATTACACTAAGCTTTGGTCTGTCTAAGCAGCAGGGGGACCAGTTTTGTTTAAGAACAAACCGATCGAACTAAAACTAGCTCTGTCTACACTTTCAAGCGGGTGAACTTACTATGAGCGTTTACCAAAAGAAGGGGGGGGGTCCATAGTACTTCGGGGGAGGGGGGGGGGAGGATGCTGTTTGGGGAGTAAGTCTTTTTGAAGTGGTCGTCTGAGGACAGGGGGTACTCCTCAGGGGTGAGGTTGAAGATGGTTTTTCGGGTTTGTAGAAAGCTTCGGGGAAGCTAGGGGAAAGGCGTGGGGGACGGGCTTTAGGGGCCTGAGGGCGTTAGGGAGGGGGCGGGGTGCTTTTCTGTGGACGACTTAATTGGAAATGGAGAAAGTTGAATTTGAGGGGGGGATAACGTTTAAGTTGGAGAAGGCAGTTTTTAAATAAACGTTATTGTGTGAGAAAGTTAAAAGTAAGACGGGCAGTGGTGTGTCAGGAGGATTGTGGGGTGGGCTTCGTTTCTGGGTTGAGAGAGAGCCTTTGAAGCAAAGGGGAGGGGGGGGGGGAGGGGTGCGAATCAAGATAGGGGGAAGGCGTGGTGTTTTTTTGGAACTGTTGGAGGGGAAAAACCGGAGGTGTGGAACGCTTGTGGGGGTGGGGTGGTGACTGCGAAATACGGGGGGGCCGTGATTGGGGGACAGGGGGGAATTGTGGCGGAATGGTTAGTGAGTCTGGAAAAGGAGCGAGCGAGGTTGAGAAAAAGGCGGTGTATAGAGGGGGTGGGGGGTTAAGATCTACATGCAACCCAAACCTTATTAGTGGAAATATAGGGGTTTCCGAAACAAAAACCCAACCCCAAAGGGAACAAACAGCTATATATACTAATACCACTCTCCGCCAAACAGAAAAGCAGGATCAATACTAAAACGAGATGAAGGGGGGGAGAAAACAAATCAAAAAGCCAAATGAGGACAATTAAAAAAGAAGGGGGTCAAAACGAAACCATTTAAAAACAAAAGACAATCCCTTGTCGTCCACGGATCAGGACCGGGGGGGAAAAAAACATCCAACAAAAAAAATCTTTGGCTGGGGCCCGGCTTAAATAGACAAAAAGCAATCAACCCGCCACAATCAAAACAAAACGGGAATCGGCCACAACCCGCCCTCGCTAAAAAGAAAATCTTAATTCAACAAAAATACTTTGAACAAGTCACAGAAAAAACAGAAAAAACGCACGCGTCAACGGGAAAGTGCTGGCATCAGGCAACCGCAGCTCCGAAAGCTAAAAGCAGACAGCCAGCCCGCCACATCAAAAGTCAACTATCAAATAAAATTCAGGGCGAAGAAATTCTAAAAAAAACAATAACCGTCCAAAAAAGGACGCCAACTCCACAAGCCTCCGACGGAACAAAAGCACCTCATCATCAAACCGCCAAGGGAATACAAACCCCACACAAAAGTCCGCCCCAGCCCGCCTAAGAAACGACCGCCGGGGACTAGGATTCCACCTTGATTCCCTAGGGTCAACCGCACAAGTGGACAATAAGGGGGGGGGATGCGAGAGAAAAAAGGGAAGTCTCGCTAATCGGGGAAATACAGATAAATCGAACAACCCGAGAAGGTGCGGAAAAAGGAACCCATTGGGATCAAAAGGAACACATATCGGCAAAAAGTATAAAAAAGCCATGGTCAATTAATAACTCCTACCGGGTTCAGGCAAAAAAACATGAAACCGGTAGGGGGGTGGGGACCAGATAATCAAAGCTCGACTGGATGAACGGAAGCCTTCAAAAAACGAACAATATCACTCCAAAAACAGAAGTAAAGAACAAACGGGGGCAGGTACTCGTTCCGTCAGGGGGATAGATTGATGGGATTCAAAAAGAAAATGGGGACCTTAAAAGATCCGGAAGATCTGCGAAAAAAAATGTGAGAGAGGACAAAAGCCCTCCAGTTATGTGTTGGTTACGCAACAAAAAATCCCACGACTATGAAAAACAAAATCAGACAAAAAGTACCGAAGGGGTCAGACAAGTTCGTTATGGTGGGGGGTTCCAAGGAAATCTGAAAGCAAAAAATTCCGCTTTGAAAGGTGGGAACGTAACAGGACGGGATTGGGTATTGGGGGAGGAGTTCACAGACAGAGAGGGAAGGGGGGGGGTTCCAGGCTATTGGACTACTTAGGAGACTACCGGGAAGTATGGGCTACCTCACATGAAGGGAGAAGTACTCATCAAAAACCTGATTCTAATAGCTTAACCCAAAATGCAATGATAGAATCCTGACCGGGTTCACTAGGAAGGCAATCAGGGATCAATCAACCACCTGAGTAGTACGGCATGGTTACACACGAAGAGCACATCATCTCTGAAAGTATAAAAATTGCGAATGCTCACCTTTAAGTTTGAAGAGAGGAGGTGTGAATCAAACGAAGAATAAACATCTCCTCCCAAATAGAAACACCTCGGGGGAGTCTCAAATCTACTACGCTACATACAGAGGGGGAACCAAGTTTAAAAAAACCTTTTGTCACTATTCATCAAACAAAAAAAGCTGGAATATAGGGGACTGCGGGGACCTGGGGGTCGCGATGCGGAACTAGAGGGGTAGCTGAAAGAAGAAAAACTCCCCCGTAGTAAAATCATGGGCTGGTAAGAAAAAGTCGTCGCAAAATCCGCAGTGACCTGAAATTTTCGTGAACCCGCGCGAGGGGCGCTCCGTGAAGAAGGAATTACAGGAGAACACCGGAATACCAGCGGACCAAGTCGGTTGGGGAAGTCAACCAATTCAGTGGGAAAAGAGAAACGAGGAATGACAAGCCTCAAATCGCAGGTCGCCGGAGAATGGCTCCGCGAGGGGGACAATACTCCGTGTGGAGTGCCATGGGGCGGCAGGTGGAATCGCGAATCAAGTACGACCACTAGGTCTCCATAGTCTTGCGCTGAAGATTGTGGGGTTGGTTCCATGGAAGAGAAGAAAGGAGCAGAATAGAAAGGCGGCTGAAACAACGAACGAAAGTACTGACCGAGCCCGCCCGCTAAGGGGCAAAAACGGAAAACTACGAGGGGGGGTTGGGGGGGGGGGGGGGGGGGGGGGGGGGGGGGGGGGGGGGGGGTGGGTGGGTGGGGGGGGGGGGGGGGGGTGGGGTGTTGTGTGGGGGTGGGGGGGGGGGGGGGGGGGGGGGTTTTGGGTGGGGGGTTATTCGAAAGAAAGGCACCACGCGAAAACCAAGGCCGTAAAGCCTACTCCGTCATTTCAAAGAAAAGACTAAAATCGGGTTGGGTCTTGAAAAGAGCGATCAAAGAATCAGGATGTGCTCTCGAACCACGAGGGGGGACACTCAGCTGCTCAAAAAAGATGGGGATTGAAAATTCCTAAGGAGATACAACCAAAATGAGGAAAAATAAGGAAGGACACTACGGGGAAGGCGAATGTATAAACTCGTAAAAATAAAACGAGCGAAAAAAACCGAATGATGTCCGATAGAGGTCGGTGGGACCCAACGCGGTGTGGAGCGCTTATTGAAATAAAACTTTGCGGGTCTAACCCGGGGTTGATCCAAGGGAATAGAAGTAGTTGGGTTCGGAGGAGTAGTGTATGGGACGGGGCCTGGTAAAGTACGGGCGGGGCTGAGAATGGTCTGGTAAGCAATTTCTACTACAGGCGCCGGGCGTGATGTTTCGAAATTCATTACACAACTCTTCAGCGAAAGAACTGGGAGTTAGACAAGCGTCGTGCGCTATGAGATGAGAAAAAAAAATGCCATGTTTCCTAAAAGAATCGTTGTTGGAGACGGCTAGTATAATGTGAAACACGAAACATGCGAGTTGAGGGGGAGGGGGATTGGATGTATTAAGACGATGGGGTCGGGATAGTCCTCAACATAAAGGTTCTGGGCGATTGGAATTTCTTGGGCAAGGATGAGGGGAAAAAAAAAAGGCAGGGGATGAGTCGTACGGCTGCCCGACCTGAAGACTTTTGAAAGAAAAGAATTTCACCGGGGGGGGGGCGACCTATTGTTGCTAAAATACAAGGTAAAAAATAACGGGTAGGGAGGGGGCAAGTGATGGAAGTCCAGACATATCGTGTAGGGGAATGCTGAAAAGGGGAGCCCACCCAAAAAAGATTGTGTTGAGTGAGTGCGAAATTTCAGCAGGTCGCAAGGAGAGGGGAGAAAACGTCGTATCTGCTGGAAAAGAACCGCTGTGGGGCGAGGGTTGTGGTATGAAGGGGAAACTCGAAGTCTGTTTGCAGAAGGGGACACTATAAGTCCCCCACTCAGCAGGGGGGAGAAACGAAAGGATGTAAATCGGGTGGGTTCGCGGTGGGTAAAATGACGAGGGGACATGCCGAGGATGTGGGGTGGAAGGTCTGTATTCAATGTGGAAAAAAAGGAACGGGATTCTATGGGGCCTTTGTTAATCAAAAGGGAAAAGGGAGAACCTGGGAGGGGGGGGGTGAGGCTCGGGCGAGCGATTAAAGCGCTTTAGCGCCGCCGGAAGGTTCAGTCGGTGCGATGGTAGGTAAAGAAGCAAAATTAAACGACAACTGGTCCATCGGCGGGGGCCAGGTTTGAAACCCAGATCCACTTCTACAGGGAGGAGTGTCCACAGGGGTTAAAAAAGAGAAGAAAAAAAATGAGAGGGGGGGGAAAGAGTACCAGAAAAAGTGCGAAGCGGTGACTGGAAATTTCTGGGGCGGGGAATAGCGCGCCTTAAGGGAGGGGGGGGGGGGGGGCATTTCCACCACATCACAGAGGCGGTCGGAAAAACGGGAACGGGGTGAGCAGCGACTTGCCGGGAGGGAGGGCATGTGCCCACAAAGCTCAAAGCAGGAAAAGGAAAACTTCCGTACGGTTTACTCGCACAACGAAGAGTCGGTGGATATTGTATTTGGTGGACGTGGTTCACAGCGGAGCTTTGTTACATTATAAGAAAAAAAAAAGGACTACGGGAACACGGTCGGACGGGAGAAATTTGCATAATGAAAAAAAGCGCTGTGGATCCTGTTTGGGGTCTCGATAAAAGGACCGGAAGCGCAAACCGGGTGGGGAAATGTGCCTCAACCTAAAGGGGTGCGTGGGGGGGGGAGGTAGGACCAGCTTTGGGGAAAGGCTAAGAGGCTTACAAGTTTCATCTCAGGGCTCCAAAATTATGGCTCGACACACAACTTTCAAGGAGGGGGGTGGGGGGGGGGGGGGGGGTGAGCGCGTGTGGGGGGAAATTCTCTTTGAACGTGTTGGACTAGAGGGGGACAGAAAACCCACCCTATCGCTTCAACGGGAGTGGGCGGACATGGAACGGATTGGAACGTTAGACGTTTGGAGAAATGAGAAAAAAGGTTGACGCTGAGGCTGTGTCTTTGATTGGGGGAGGTGATTGCGTGGGGGGGGAGGGCGGGAGGCCGAGGGGATTTAATGGTATTCGGTTTGGGACTGGGGGACGGGTCTGGCTGAGTTCTGGATCGGGAGAACAGGGGGGAGGAGGTATGTGGCAGTTAAAGGTATCCCTAGATATGGGGAGAGAGTGTTCAATGTTGCGGAGGGATGAAAGGGGCGGGGAAGACCGTGTGTGGGAAGACTTTATTTGTTACTTTCAATGACTGGAAAGAAAGGGACGTGGTTCAACGGTTTGTCTGTTTATTTGTGGCGGGTAGGTTGATGGGAGATGAAGAGCCTGGGGATAAAAACTTAGTGGGGTGGAATGTGTGGGGGGTGAAAAACCAATTAGTTTAAAGGGGGGGGGGAAAAATATTGGTGTTTGTGTGTAACGGGGGTTAAACAACCGGATTTGAATAACGCTGTTGTTAGGGTTTTTGGGTGACGGACAAAATTTGGAGTTGGAAGTCCTGCCGGGGTCGGATAGTGGTATGTAGTAACGGTTTTCGTCGAGATTTTGAGAAGTTGTATGGGTCGTTTTCATTGGTTGGAAAAGA
>Ga0179593_1377546_pt1 | contig 12409 bp, 15 predicted proteins | sample CZODoug2_1_08_16_FD_185931 | JGI IMG/M metagenome (GOLD analysis project Ga0179593, IMG submission 185931) | Vadose zone soil fungal communities from Angelo Coast Range Reserve, California, USA - CZODoug2_1_08_16fungal (PacBio error correction) | ecosystem: Environmental > Terrestrial > Soil >...
ACCAAAAGTACACAGAGGGGGGGGGCAACTGGGTGGGTGGGTAAAACCTGGAATGATCTACTGGCAGGGCAATAGAAGGTCAGTCCAGAAAATCCCAGGGGGAAAAAAAAGGCTGTCTCCTACGGTATGTCATAAGCAACAGCTAAAAAGACAAAAAGGAACAGCACGGAAAAATAACGAAAAAAGTCGGACGAGGCGACCGATTACAATCCAAGCAAAGGTTCGGTGAAAAGATACGCAATCTGGGAAGGGAAGGTGCTCGAGAAATGAAAAACGACAATTCGAATACCTAACCTTACGAAAATCAGTGGCATCCATGCTTGCGAAAAATAAAACCGGCCAAAAGAAAAAGACGAAAACTGGTGCAAGGCTCCGGGGAAATCGTACGAAAAAGAATCAGGTTTTCCGGGTTATACGCAAAAATAGACATAGGGAACAAGATCAAACCCCGACACTGTCTCGGGTGGAGTTCAGGCCACACAAAGCACTCTTGAAGGGAGTAGTCACTTCATCGCAATTCGAAAAAATCGAGTCTCAGCAAAAACAAAGTCACGCCTACAGGACACAAACCTCCGGGACAAAAGAAGGAAATTCGCCACGATAAAGACAAGAAGGCCCGGAAGTAAAAGAAGAACAACCCTGAAAGAAGTGGCGAAAGCGAGCAATACCAAACTTCGTGAGAGACAAGTACAGAGCGTCACCATTCAAAGGGCAACCGGCCTGAAGGAGACGGAATTAGAAGAGGATTAAAAACGATAGTGCCCGTCTTGGAAGAGAAAAGTAAACGAAAGGACAAATCGCTTTCCGAGAGTCATCAACGCAAATAAGAGACCGTAAGGATAATGCAGAATATTCCAAATCTAGGACAAGAAGAAAGAGAGCACGAGTCGAACAGGCTCTCAAACCCTCCAATCTGCACGACAGAGAACACAAAAAGAGGCAAGGGCCCATTTCGGGGGTGAAAATGTGCAAACGAAAGCTGCAACGAAACAGACGAGACCGGACCATTGTCCGGAGAAAGAAATGAAAGTAGTACGAAGGGACGCGGCGGCTTTGGGCCCTAAAAAAGCTACAAAGTTTGAAGGAAGTGTCTCAGAACGAGGGACAGGCGGGAGGCAAGACAATGCGCGAGGACGAATTTGCATAATGAGCACCAAAATAATCCTGTTTCAGAAGGGAGACAGATCGGAAGAAGATGATCGGGCGGGGGGCGGAACAAAGCAGATTGGGGAAAGAGACGCCGTAAGGACAGAAAGGCTCTTCAGTTCAGAAAGACGCCGAAGCAAAACAAACCGCGAAACCAAAAATGCTGCAAAAATGCAATTTGGACATACAACAAAAACTACAAGGACTGGCCATAAGAGCCTAGCGAGAACAAGAGGGACGGTGGGGGGAAAAAAATGGAGTTATCTCCTATTAGCACTCCTGGAAAGAAGAGCAAGGGGGAGAGGGCTCCGGGGGCCCCCAAGGAGAAAGAATCCGAAGTCTGACTAGATAGTGCACGGCAGAGCGCTCACAGTTCCTCGCCCTGGCCAATTGTGAAGAAACTTCCAGAGTCTCCAAATTGGTCATGTCTGAACCCCTGTGCGGTCAGAAATTGAGAAAAGATCGGGTGGGGGGGGAGAGCGAAAGGAACATGGAGATGAAAAAAGAGAGTCAAACATCGCAAACAGGCATTACAAGGGGCAAGCTGTTTTCCATTCAAATGCAAAACAAGGAAATAAAGAAAACATGAAAGCCGACCATCATCCAAGGGAAGTGTACGTGGCTGCCAGCAAGCCGGGAGGTGTGATCGCGGGATAAAGCCAGATACAGGGCAACTGGAGGTAAAAACGAAAGAAAAAAATGAACTGGGGGAAAAACGGGATACTAAACAAGGGAACATACCCAAAACGGTCAGAAAGGTTTGAAAGGAGGACATCACAAATACCTTGAGAGGAGCGCGCGAAAAAAAAATCGCCAATATGGGTAAGAAACTTTCAAACCATGGCGGGAAGTGAACTTCAAGGGAGAGAGGGGCGATCGGTCGAGCGATCTCCTCCCGCAAGAGAAGAACTAACGCGTTTCGTCGGTGACGCTAGAAATCATCAGGGGGTCAAAACAAAAAGAAGACTTCACAACAGGTTTTCCGAGAAAAATTTCAAACTCAGCGTCAAAATCGGAAATAAGGGATCAGCAAGGAGCGAAGAAAAAGGCCTCCTGGACGATCCTAACGGGAACAGAGTCTTCGAATCATGCCGAAAAATACGAACGCGTGGGGGGTTGAAACGTGGGAGTGAGGACAGAGTTGTCCGCGATCAGGACTGGGATTTCCAAGACGGCGCTGGGGAGACGAAAAGGTCGGGGGGAGACGTTCGGGTTAAAGAGAAACCGGAAGGGAGGAGAGAAGGGAAGCAGAATGGGAAAAGAGCGAAAGCCGGCTCATGAATCATCTAAGGCGTCTATCACGCAGAAAACGAAAGGAACAAGTTGTTTTAAAAAAAAATAACAAAAATCCCGGTCCCAGGGAAAAAAACCGGATCCGAAAAAAAAGAGCGGTGGGAAAAAGGCTCCTAGAGGGGAAATTGGCTCACAAAGAAAAAAGGGATCGAATAAGAACAACCAGCGTGAAAAAGGGTCACCGAAAGCAGTGGTCACACCTTCTATAAAGCAAAAGCTGAAGGTCTGATTGAAACCAGGACAAAAGAGCAGGCAGGGGAGCAAATATACGCAGGATCAGGTGGAGGTCAAGACGGAGCGCAAAGCGCAGCGAAGCCAGCGACAGCCAAGCATTCATTTTCATTAGAAAAAGGCTGAAAGAGTGAAAAGCCGCGGGGCGGCTTTGAGGAACGGGGAAAAAGTCCAAGAGAAGAGAAAAGAACAGGGGGAAGACTGAGAGATAGGGACGTCGGGGGACCGGACTGGGAAGGAGGGAAACGCCCGTATGCCTGACGCGAAGAGAGGGACGACCAATCCTCAAAACACCAACGATTCAAAAATAACATTGGGGGGGGGGTGCGGCAAAGAGTTAAAAAGACGAGGGAAGGAAAGAAGCCACCGACCCGCGGGAGAAAAGTTGCCAGATAGCTCAGAAAGCTCAGGCTACTTCGTTTCGCTTCGAGGGGGAGTGCTCTCGCACAGGGGGGAGAAAGAAAAGATTGTAAAAACAAAGGGGTCATAACGCCTCACAGGGGGCAAGGGAAAGAATGCTAGAATGGATGGAGAGGAGCTCGCGGGGAGTCTTAAATCGTCGCTGCCCGAATCCGCAAATGGGAGCACTTCAAAAGGGAGATGCGCGCAGGCGGAGGGGGGAAGCAAGAGACAGGAAAATAGCTCCCGGGTCCATACCAAAAGTGCTGTTCGGTGAAACTGTAAGAAAAAGTTTCTTATGAGACTTGGGGGAGACGCGAAAAAAAAAAATACAGGGAGAATGTCGCACAGACACCCGGTGGGAAAAAAAAAAATGTTGCAATCAGTGGCGAAGTGTGTAGGACCTGGTAGGGACGTGGGAGAGGGAACAAGTGGAAAGTCGGGCGAAGGGGAATATGCTGCCGGCTCGAGGGGAAAAACTTGTCCTGAGGGCACGGAGTCTTACCAAAGAGGAGGGAAGAAACCAAGGGACCGGGGGGATAGTACCAAAGGTCCGCAAATCGAATTCGCGTCGCTCCAGCGCAGGAAAAATCAAGGGTCACCGACAGAAAGGGAAAATCAGCAGAAACTTCGAACAAGCAAGAAGGTCAGGGGACTTCGAAGAAGAGTTCAAGAGGGGCAGCGGTATAGAGTCACAACGGAGGGAGGCCGCATCCGGTAGCGACAATCGAGCAGGAAAAAATCCCTCCCATAAAAAGGGGAGAAAAATGGGGGCCTACGATAACGGCTGGGGAAAGATCGTGGGAACTGTGATCTCGAGGAAAGAAGAATAACGCGTGATTGGTCGAGGAGGGGAAAGCTCTGAGATAAATACCAAATCGGGAAGATAAAACCGAGCGGTTTAGCAAAGATGAATATGTGCGATGCGTGGTTGAGGGTTCAAAGAAAGACTACTCCAGTGATTGAGGTGCACAACGCAGTCTTCGGCAAAACAACGGGGGGGAGCAGCTGTAAAACCCGGGCTAAAAGGGGCAAAGGCCCAGGGAGGGTGACTTTCTTGCGACCGGATGAAGAGACAAGCTGCGGGACTCCATAAGCTAAACAAAAAAGGACGCCACGCCCAGAAAAAAGTAGGAGCTGTATGAAGGCGTTCCAGGCGTAGTGGTTATTTGTGAATGTTGCCAGACCTAGGAGGGAACTCTTCAGAGGAAACCAATTGGGGAAGGAGGGGAGTGACTAGCGAAAATGTCTTCACGAAAGCAAAAAGGCGGCAGAAGTAGACAGCAAAGGGTCTAAAGACGGAAAACAGAGGTGGTAACTCGGAGGCTTACGACTCTCACTGCTGAACCGTGGGGGCGGATGGCGGGCCGAGAAGTGATACGGAAAGGAGATGGCAATGAAGCGACGGGGAAGGATCTTGAGAAGGGAAAAAACGTTCTACTCAGAACAGATTGGGCAGGTCGAAGCTTATCCGACGGCTATAGGAGATAAACTAAGAAATCTAAAACGAAAGATTAAGGGGTAATGAATGAGAGGGAAGGGGGGGGGCAGCATGTAGGGGGTGAGGAACCGGATGTTGCAGCAGGAGAGCCGTTTATTCTGGAGCAGGGGAACAAAAGATGCTTACAAAAAAATCGTTAGACTTTGAGAGTCGAGCGCAAACGCTAAAAAAGAGGAGAGGAATGACAAGAAAAAAGAGAATCGCTCCGCGAAAGGTCGATCATGGGAAGCCAGGCAGAAAGATGTTGTGATACTTGACAAATCTAAAAGAATAGATTCCAAAACAGAGATACTCGTCTCGGGGAGATCAAGTCACAATCAAAAGAGATATGGTGGGGAAAGGCAAAAGCCTCCCTTCAGAAAGAAAATGGTAGAGATATCTTCAAAACAAGAAAGAAAAAAAGGGAAGGTCTGCGCAGAGAAGCGGAAAATTCAACGGCAAGGAAGGGTGGAAACCAAACCGACATGGGCCATGCCCAGAGGGGAGCACTGCGAACCGTCAAACGATCGGAAACAAAAAAAAATACCGGTATCCCCCCTTCATCTCCGGAAATTTTAAGAGCATTGGACTGATGAGGGAAGGGAGAATCAAGGGGAGAGGGAATATAGAGGGGGGAGGCGAATCGAAAAGAGGCGTTCGCGGGAAACGTGGAAAAAAAAAAAAAGAATTCTGAAATAAGTGACAGCTTACAGAAGACTAGATTTCGGCGAAGGAAGCAGGGAGAAGCTTGTGAAGAAAAAAGCAGCTTAACAAGAAGGGGATTGATCGGGCTGGAGAAAACAGCTCTCCAGGGCGGGGTCTTCCGGTCCGTAGCAGGAAAAGTGACATAGGAAGATGTTATAAGTTTCTTAAAGATGAAAGCGGCCGAGGGTTCCGGTAGGGGAGGAAAAATGTGTGCGGAAGAAAGATGAGAAGGACAGTGAAGTACTAGCCGCAAGAGGGCTTTGGGGGGGACGAGAAGAAAGTCCAAAGCTGGGCCAACGTAGTACCGTGAAAAGGAGAAGGGCGAAAAACGAAACCTGTTATATGCCAGAAAATCCATCGAGCGTGCAAACGGAGTGCGGATCGGTCTGCGTTTGCATTTGGTATGCTTAGAGAAAAAGGGGCGGAAAAGCTGGAAGGAAGAATAGCGCGTTGGCCAGGCTGCAAGGCACCGAAAAAGGCAACAATGTATCCTAAAACGCCTTTCTGGAGGAAAAAGAGGGGAAACGGACGAAAAGACTGCGGCCATTCGCCGAAACAATTAGGGGACGTGGGGGTCTTTTCGCGGGGTCGATCTGACATCGCGAGCCTGAGCCAAGCGGGGTCTGACAGCTAGTACTGACCTGCAGATGAAAAGAGCCAGGAGATCATGAACCATGACCCACTACAAAAACTTGAAAACACAAGGTGTACTTTGGGGACATCTCACGACAAAAAAAAACAACGGAGGTCGAACAAAAAAAAAGACCAAATGAAAATCGTGGGGGGGCAAAGGGTGGTTAGTTTTAAATACTAAAGGTCTCCTTGCAGGAGAATCAGTGCACAAGAACTCCGGACGGAAAAAGCTTGGCCGGGGCCGCGGAGGAAAAAGGGACCGAAGCCAAGGTTCCCAGCACTTGGTCGGCAAGGTCCCTCCACGAATGCGTCCAGCTGGTAGAAACGATGAACCTCAAGCAAAGGGGGAGGTTGCGAGATACACGAAAAAACGGGTGACAAGGAGCAGACGGCAACGACACGGCTATACCGGAAATCCGATTCAGACAGAGGGAGACAGGAATAAACCTTCCAAATAAAGGAGAGAACGACGTTTTTGGGGGGAAAAGAGAAGATGGAACGTCGAGGAAAAGAAGGGGAAGTTTAGAGCCAAAGAGGACTAGTGCACAGGTGTAACTAAAAAAAGAAAGTTTAGCCCCCCAAAAAGATTGGCGGATAGGAATGAAACAAACAGGAAGAAAAGAGAAACGCGAATAAAAAAAAGAGCGCAAGCTAAGCAAAAATCGTCCGGCAAGGCAAACAGGGAGTCCCCGGAGGACAAATGATAAAATCGGCAGATGAAAAGCAGGAAGCTACGAAAAAGAAATCGCCCCGAGGGGCCAAAAGAGAATCCCAAGGAGACCGAAGGAGGGAGTCCAGCGTACTGGAACTAATGAAGGACCGAAATCGACGAGGAGTCACGAAACGAGTTCCCTGAACTTGAGAACAGAAAACGGACGAAGGGTCCCGCGAACTCGACGATGGCAAGAGAAGAAGCCACAAGAAAGAAAAGAAGAAGACGTGGAATCTCACTTACAAGAAGGGAAAAAGAGAGGACAAGACCGAGCTGCCGAGGCAGCACCGCTACGGGACCGGCCCGCAGGCCAATTCTGCACTTTTCGCATAAACAAACGAGTCATGGCCCAGGTCGGGGGGGGGAAAAAAAGAATGTGCAACGGAAGAGAAGGGGTGGTAGATTAGCCTACATGAATTACCTGGATGGAGGGGGGAAGCTCGCGAATGACCTGTAGGGGAAAGGGGAAAAAGGGCTTTGCAAGTCAAAGACGGCGAGTTGGGAATTAGTCGGAAAAGCCGACGAGGTACAAGAAGGGCGCGAACGACAGAGAAGGACGATTTGCATAAGAGAATCACAAAGATTGACTAAAAAAGGAAGGTCAGAGTACGCTTATAAGCGAGGGGAGATGAAGGGGTTAAGAGGGGGGGGACAGAAAAAAAGAAAAGTTGGTCGGAGCTCGACCGGCCGTAAAGGACTCAAAGCTCTTTAAGGTCAAAACAAAAAAATTCCGCTAAACGGGCTAGCCTAAAAATGACCGGGAACAAAAAAAAAAAAGCAGTACATCATCTCCTCGATCAGTAGAGGCACTATTAGTGTAAGAAGCATGATGACGTATCGAAAAAGTACCTCGGAAATCAGGAGGGGGGCAGGAATCTGTGAAACTACGAAGGGGGGGGGTGCAAAACTTCTCAAAAGAATAAAGGCGAGCATGGGCACTGAGAGTGGGAAAAGAGCAAAAGGATCACACTCATCAGTTCCTGTCTCAACGCAGAAAAAAAGGGGAGCAAGATAAGAAGGAAAGCAAAAGGCTACAAAACCTCTTTGTGGTAATGTAAGGAAAAATGTGGATGGAGACGGTGCTGTCGCGCAAAGAGATGGCCAAAGACATTGCGTCGCTAGGGGAAAAAAATATCAAAAAAACTCATGGAAAAATTGGGGGCGGGAAAATGAAATTTGGACAGAAGAGACTGCCAAGAACAGACGACTGAACCAGACGCCGAAAGACGCGAAATGGACGTAAGTGGTCTACCAAAGCGGGTGAGCGCTGGCGTCAATCACCGCCGACGGGCACGGGGGGGAGGTAAAGGGGAAAGCCAATTATATTTAAGGACACGACAAAAACGTATAGTCACCGGGGGAACAAAAAAAGCGAAACGGGAAGAACCTGCGTTGCAAAACGAAATGAAAGTAAAATACCGGGAGGAATGAGAGAATCGCTGAAAAAGCGCAAAACACATGAATCTCAATATGTACCTGACTCAACTCGCATTCGGGAGGGTTTGAATTTAACGCGACCGGGGGAAGGGGAAAATCGTCGCTGAGAGACGCGATCTAAACCGCAGTAAAAAAAAGACAGAGAACAAAAACGAAATACGCGGTCGTGAATGGGAGCGCAAGAAGAAACAAGGACGTGAGTAAAAAAGATAAGAACACGCCTTCGAACAATATGATTGATCAAGACAGCAGGGAAGAGCGGGATCATTGCGAGAGACGCTAAACAGGATCACAAACGATTGTGGCGATATAACGACGGAGAAACGAAAGCTGCACGTGAGCCATAGGCTTGCGCACTGCCGCTACGGGGGAAAGGTCGGGCTTGTGTTCGCAAACGACATTCTGGAATCCGGGGGTTAAGAGAAGGGAAGGATGAGTTCCTAGGAACGGGGAGGAAGAGAATTCAGAGGAAACGTGCGGGTGACCAGCGAAACGGAACAGTGGTAGGTAAAAACGAGCGATTGTAAGGATCTTAAATGACAGGCTCCGGTGTAACTCAGATAAAAGCTGCGGAAAAAAAGCGCCCGAAGAAAGGGGTGGACCATCGAATAAAAGAAGAAAACGACCAACCATAGAAAGATAGACGAGCGGTGGCGAATCTCCCTTCGTCTGTGACCGTCACAAAAGTATCGGTGAGAAAAAGCTTTAGAAGGGGAAAAGAAACTTGGTAATGAAACCGCGAACACAACGATTCAAGGCTGTTTGCCTGCGTGTCAAAAGACGCCGCCGCGCATCTCACAGTGGATCATCCAGGCGTGGCGGGCAGCGGGGAAGGGAGAATTGGGTACGCGAAACAGAAGAAAGGGAAAGCACAAGCGACATAACCGGAAAGCATGAGGGGGAGACATGAAGCGCCTCTGGAGGGCTTTTTCTGAATCAGGGACAAGCCGAGTGTGGGGGCGTGCGGCTTTGCGGGGGTAACAAGAGTCCAAGGCGAAAGAACAATAAAAAATTTCAGAGAGGAGAAATGGCGGATAAAATGCGTGGGGACGGCGCCACCGCAATTAGTGGACAGATTGAAACTATGTAATTCGTCTATGAAGAGGGACTGAGAGAAACCAAGTTCTCGTCTCACTCGGCGACAAAACAAAAGAGGAAGGAAAATTTGTATCTGTTGTCCCACATACACAGACAATCTTCACCGCGTACACCGGCAAAAACACAGGGAGCACGTGAAAACAACCATGACCCCAGTACTTGACTCCTTGAATCGCGAAAGAATAGAGGGAAGTGGCGTGGCGGGAGGACGGCGATTGGAAGGAAGCGAACAAAGCAAAGCCGCAACGCGGGATTGGAGAAAGATCATAAAGTCCAAAAACTTTGCATGGATAACAATAATGGGCGAACGGATAGAGGGAGTCGCGAGAGGTGGTGCGCGCAGTCGCGGAAAAAACATCAACCTGCAGGAGATCGAGGACGGACGGACGGTTTACGGCAATAGAAAGAAGCAGAGAAAAACTCTCCGGGGTCAAGAAAAAAAGGGGTCAGGGAACCTCAGAAAGCGGTTTCAGTAGGAGAGAAGGTCGGGGGGGGCAAAAAAAAATTCAAGAAATTCAACAAAATGTGCCTGGCGACGGGGGGGCCGGGCACCTGGAAAGTTCGTCTAAAGAAACAAATGGCATTTGGCCTTTCGAGGCGGTAGCTTCCGAAGATCTTCGAGAGTGTGAACCTGGAAAGGAAGGGAAAAAACGAACTCTTCAAAATAGGGACGACAAAAAAAGGACGTGGCGAGTCAACATCAAGGTCCGAACTCGAAGAATGCGCGAAAAACCCCTCTAGAAAGAACTTAAGAACAGGATCAGAGGAGACGGGAGAAAGGAAAACGTGGCAAAACGCACGTTAAGGAGGGGGAAGGCTGCAAGAGACGGGACAAGTTCCAGAGCGGACAAGTCCACAAGCTTCTTAAGATTAACGGCATAAAAACCCACACACACCCCAGAGAAATGAACCGCTAGAAAAGACGCGTGAATGTGCGCATCAACGATAACGGCGGTGGTGAGGACAGAACCAAGGCTGTTATCTCGAGGATCGTCAAACGGAACACGCAAGGGAGCAGGAAGCGAGGCGGGACGATCGAGAAGAAACGACAGAAGTAAAAACTCCCCAAAAAGGGCAGCAAGGGCGGAAGAGTGGGGGACGATCGTGTTGCGTCTGTGGGACAGCGCTTATCAAAAAAGGGGATGTCGTGAGGAAAAATGGAACAGGGCCTCTGGAATTTCAGGGAAGAGGGGGGAAAAAAAAGGATAAAGAAAACATGGGAAAAGGCCTTCAGGGAGGGGTGTCTGCAAGACAAACTAAAGAACCAAGCGGCTTGCTCCAAACTGAACTACGCGAGGGATGCCCACCAGTAAACTAAAGGGCGACGAGGAGGCGATAAAGTCAACAGGGGAAGGAATGAGTAACGAGGAGGAAAACAATCTTCCAGCGGCACGAAAGTGTAAGTCGTGTGAAAAGGGATCCTCAAAAAAGTTCCGACTAACTAGAAGCGACATCATTTAGGAAGGAGAAAGAAAAGGAGAAATAAGAAAAAAAGAGGGTGGAGAAAAGTTATTCGAAGAGAGCGCCCCGTTTTTCAAGAGCAGTGCGCTATTGAGGAAAGATCATTGGGACTAAAAAACGCGATGGGGGCAAGGGGATAGAAGTACGATCTTGGGGAGGGGAAAAATGAACCGGCTTAGATGGCAGTGACGAAGCTGATCGAAGTGCTAATAGGAGAGAGAATCAAAAAATCAGCACACTAACTGGGGGCGGTATAATAGTAGGGAGAGGAGGGGAACATGGGAGGGTGGTGATGAAAACAAAGGGGGGAAAGGAAAAAAAAGGGACGAAGAGTGCGAGAGAGGAGTGAAACTGAGAGATTTGAGGCCTTAAGGGGAGACGAAGCGGGGGACTCCAACCCTGCTCGTGAAAAAAAGGACAATCAAGAGAAAGTCTCCGCTCATATACACTGAAGCAGGCGTGAAAAGGTGGGGAAGATTAAAGCCGCGCAAGAGGATGCAAGGGAAAAGCTGAGGGAACTCTTCGGCGAGACACGGCACTACTCCAAAAAAAAGAGCTTCGTGGGGTGTAGGGAACGAACCGCGCTCCGTACAAAATAGGAATAGCAATTCCAATAAAGGGGGAAGGGAGAGTCGACTAAGAGAAAACGCAACATGGTCGGAGGGGGGAAAAAAAACCGGAATGGGGCCATGCCGCGGTGTGGAAACACTGCTACAAAGGGACAAAAAAGGCCGATTAACTTAAAGCGGACTCAGGTCAAGAATCTCTGACTAGCTGGGGGAGTAGATCAGAGAGGGACCGTGGATGAGAAATCGGAAAACGAAAGCGCGTTACATATCAAACTCGGAGCTGCTTAAAGAGGTTACAGCTCGAATCAGAAGAGGGGGGAAGTTAAAACACGGAACTCAAGGGGAAACAAGTGAAACGCTAGACGCGCTGAAGCAAGTCACTTGGGGGATTCGCGGGGATCACGGGAAACTCAAAAGTCTTATTTATTCAATGGAAGAAAGGCCGGCATTTTAGAAGGACGATGTGCAGGCGAAGGGTAACAAGGGGTGGCAATACGGTGTGACGGAGGAGGGAGAGCTGTGTAGCGAGACTCTAGGAAAAAAACGTGAAGTGACTAGAAACTGAATTGTTGGGTGGGAACGACATATCAGTTCGGGATAAACATCGAATGAAACTAGGGAATCATGGCGAAACGCGGAAACCTGAGCGGGGGGGACGACGAAAAAAAAGACCAGAGACTTGGGGAAGTCGGGTACGGCGATTTCTGCAAAATTAAGGGGGGGCGAAGAGCAATAAGGGGGGGGGGAGGATCTTTAGGTCAGATGGAATTGGTCGTTGGTTGTCTCGTGAGGGGAGACAAAAGCAAAACTTAAGGTCAAGAAAAAGAAGTGCGGTTAGGAAGAATAGGGAGAAAAGCGGGACGAATCAGTTAAAATTCAAAACCAAGGGAGGCTGAACGTGGCTTTCAAGGCGCTTAGGGAAAAGCCGCGGCAAAGGAAAACTGGAAAATTCCGGACAGGACCGCTATGCACGATCCAGGATCATAACATCACTTTAAACCTACACACAAAGTTGACAAACCTCGATTCAGGTTGGGGTAATCTCGCGCAAAAAAAGGAGAGGAGGGAGAGGAAACACTCAGGGGGCACTGTGGGTATTTCACCCGGAGAAAAGACCTGGAAGAGAAGGTCAGTCCCGAACTCAGCGGTCAAAAAAGACGGGCGCGGTCCTCGTCAGTCAGAAGCAAAAAAAAAGCTACAACCAACGAGCCAGGGGACCCAAAAAAAGGGGGAAGAAAAGGCCCC
>Ga0179593_1701393_pt1 | contig 12409 bp, 14 predicted proteins | sample CZODoug2_1_08_16_FD_185931 | JGI IMG/M metagenome (GOLD analysis project Ga0179593, IMG submission 185931) | Vadose zone soil fungal communities from Angelo Coast Range Reserve, California, USA - CZODoug2_1_08_16fungal (PacBio error correction) | ecosystem: Environmental > Terrestrial > Soil >...
TAAACCTCTTCCTGAAGAAACAAACTCGGATAGGTCCCGTACAAGGGGTAAAATCATCTCAGGAGAAGAAGAAGCTCTCTGTTATGGGATGGAGGGACATTTAGGGGAGCCTCTCCCCTCAAGAAACCGTACAGGAAAAAGCAGCTATACTTTCTCGCGCAGAAATCGCATGACCGGAAAGAGGGGGAAAAGAGGGTCGCTGCTTAGGTGAGGAAAGGGGAGGAGAGAGCAGTCAGTGTAGAAGGGAGAGTTCATGGAGAAAGGCTGTCTAAGCAGCCTAACTCCCTTGATTAGGAGAGAAAGGGGGGGAACGGGTCCCGGTAAAGGGGAGAAGGTCTTTCTCCTGAGGGCAACCCGAAATCATCCTTCTCAGGGACGAAAAGGAGATATCTCTTTTCCAGAAAAAGAGGAGGCAACTATATCGATCGACCGTGAAGAGGAAAAAAAAATGGCGGCCAGGCAGGAAAAAGAATTGTCGTGAAAAGAAAGGAGGGGGGAGAGGTTCTAGAAGAGGAGGAGGCGCTTTCTACCGATAGCAGGAGGGAGGGAAACAAGAAAATAAAGCCTCGACCTTGCAGGGGAAAAGGGAAAGGAACAGCCTCGTCATCAAAAAAAAGAAGGGGGCGACCTATCCTAAGGGAAGCGCAAGACGCGAAAAAGCTTGCGGTTCTTGAGGATGGAAGGGGACGGAGAGTCCTCGACCGGGCCGAAAAGACTCTCTTCTGACTTCGAAAAAAAAAAAGAAACGAGCTTCAAAACCGTTACGAAAGAGAGGGTGTCTGCGCTCAGAAGGGAAAAGTCCGGCTCTTTTGGATTCATCCCTGAAAAAGGGAGGCGCTAGCTTTGGCGGCTCGGGCCGGGGAGGAGAAAAAGGAGGATGCCGTAGAACAAAAAAAAGAGGGGACTTCTTCAACTTCGTGGGAAGGGATGACGTCGGAAGGAGGGAGCGATCATCCTTACCGGAGAGGGGAGGAAAAAGGGGTTAGTGACGTACGGCATCAAGGAACCACTACCTTTATTCCAAATTCTAAAGGAAACGACTTCCATCTCTCCAGGGGGAAAAGAAGCAGTTTCAGGCGGTGCAGGATCTCGCCCTCAAAAAGAAGGCAAAAGGGGACTCGGTCGCCCCAGACGGACCGGGGAAGAAGCCTTTTAAGCGGTCCAGCGCGAAGGGATGTGGACCTTTCTACCGGGGGAGGACTCTTCCATGACAAGAGGTCTCGTTTGAAAGGTAGGGGGGTGGAAGGAGGGTCTGCCGAGGTGAGAAGAAAGAAAAGCGAGCGTCTTGAGTCATCGGGCAGGAAGGGACGTGTCCGCTTCCTGGAAAGGAAAAAAAAAGAGGATATCAGGAGGATCTGCATTAATTGGAAAAAAAGGTAGGGTACGGGACGGGAGGGGGTCGTTCTAATCCAAAGAAAAGATGGTGTAGTCTTTTGGGGATTTGTGCGGGGGGGGGGGAAACGGAAGACGAAGAAAGCCATGGGGACCTTCATCGAAGGGGGAGAGACACTTAGCTCGGCGACATGGGGAAAGATTTCATGCGTACTGGAAAAGGGGGAATCCTGGAGATTCTCGAAAAGGGACCCAGCAGCCACGACATCGATAAAGAGAAAAAAAAGGCAGGCCGGCCGGGCCAGAAAAAAGAAAGTGCTGAGGAGGTGATCGATCCTCCTCAAGGGGAAGGCCCATGAAAAGAGGCCGAACCAAAAAGACGGGGTCAGGTAAAGACGACCCAAAGCGGCTCCCCTCTACAATATCTTAAAAAAAAGAGCTTCATCTCAAGGGGGGTAGGGATCATCAAACGAAGTTCATTCCCTCTCGCAGGAAGGACGCCAGGCTTGATTTTCCTGTCGAACGCGGCGAAAAAGGGAGAAGGTACCCTTCACTTAAGGGAGGAAGACATATCACCGCAAGAGAAACTAGTTTAACACTTATTCGGGGGAGGAGAAGAAAATCCAGTACAAGCTTTCCCGGGGGGGGAAAAAGAGAATGATCGCTCCTTCCGCGGCAGGTCTAAGAAGAAAAATTAGGGCAGTCATTTCTCTAGTAAAAGCCGTTATCGGGCCCGCAGAGGAGATTAGTCGAGGGGTCACTATCTTGAAGAGAATCTCTTTTAGAGAAGAGACCCTCCGAGCACCGGGAAGAGGGAGGAATATATTCTCCGGTCAGACAGGTAGGGGGGAAAGGGAGATTACATACTTTCGCATTCGTAGAAAGAGAAGAAGCGGGAACGTCAAGAAAGGGAAGGGGGATTAAACACGTAAAGGAGTACCCGGGCCGAACGCACCATCACCCTTTTGCCAGGAGGGAAAGGAAACCTGCCTAATTGGCCAGGGAGAAAGAGGTCGCCCCCCCACTATGAGGGGGGATAACCGAGAACCTCCATGGCCGGAAAAAAAAGAGCAATTCGGCCATTATGTACTCATCGGAAGGACTCCAGTAGAAGTGACAAGTCTGATAGTCTGACTTCTATCAGGGGGGGGGGATAATCAGTTTAATTACCATGGAAAGAGGGGACGAAACCAGCGATCGTTGGGGGGAGCAAGAGTTTCGGCAGAATGATTCCGTGGCCTGACTCGACCGGAAAAAAAAGACGCTAGCCGGCTAGTCTTGTCCGAAAGGGCGGGAAAGAAAAAGAAAGGGAGGGGAGGAAAGTCGACATACGGAAGGCATTCTGATCGACGGGCTGAGCGTTTGGCCGAGGAGAAAAAGAGAAGAAAGAAAAAAAAAACAACAACACGGAGGATTAAGGAAAGAGAGAGAGGGCAGGAGAGGGGGGGGAGGAGGTCTTTCCCCTCACTCGAAAAAAAAAGGAGATCGCCTTCTTCTTTCTCATCAGGCCGTCGAGAAAAAAGTGGTCTTGCCCGCCCCGTTCGAACGAAGACTAGTATTCTATCTCATCCTGCCGCGAGATAAAAGGGACCAAGGGCTCCTTCTCGCCTTAACCTCTTGAGAAAAAAAAAGAAGAAAACGACGCTTGTTCGAACAGCAGATCCTCCAGGTACTTGGGATAATACAATGATAGAATTCGAAAATATCAGATACGTCAAGCTCGGCAGGAAGAGATACGCCCGGCTTAGTGCAGAAAGGGGGGGAAAAGAGGGGGGGTTCAGGAAAGTGCACCAAACTGGGGCGGAGGTGCGGTTACGACTTGAAAAAAGAAAATGGGGCGGGTCTAGGACTGGGGGGGCCAACTTGGCCAAAAGACCGGGCCACCTTGTTCTGGGGGAGAGGGGGCCGGGCGGAACGAGAAAGGTGGAACTTTTTCATCCACATGCCGGCCGGCTGGACAAAACAGGCAGAAAGGTTCTCCGACTGGATTCAACCCTAAACCTACCCTTTCTTACAAGGAAAAAAAGAAGAAAAATCACGCCAGTGGCAATGTGACAGAGGGTAGAGCATCATCACGGGAAATACTTAAGCGAGGCACCCCTCCTTTACTACGAGAGAGGAAAGGGCGATCCCGTCCTTGGAGGAAGGGGGGGAAACGCGCAAGCCCACTTCAAAGATGAATACCTCCTTTCCTGAGGGAAAGGAAAAGGAGGGAAAACCCTGACCTCTGGGGGGAGCTCTTAAAGGGGGAAAGACCTCTTTTCCCCGAACAGGGGGGGGCGGTGGCATCAGGCCGTTTACTCAACGACAAAGGACGTGAACGGGGAACAGGCGGAAGGCTGAGCCAGGCGGACATAAAGGGCCGGGCTACGGTTCAGAAAAAAGGGGCTTACAGAATGATGAGAAAAAACCTGACCGGCTCTTCCTCTCGTGGAAATCAGTTGTTCCGATTGGGAAGGAAGAAAGGGGGGGGGGCGGAGACCTTCCCTTCGTGCCAAGAAAGAGCAGCCTGGGCGGCCATTTTATCTTGAGATCAACTCGCAGACAGATAGGAATGCTGGAAAGGAAGGGGAATCTCCCGGGACGTCCTTCTTTCGGAAAGGGGGGCGTGCTTGATCGGGCAGGGGGGGAGGGAAAGAGAACATGATCACCTGGGAGGTCTACAAAAGACAGGAAAGCATCCGGTCTACATTTCTTCCCGGGGAGGGGGAGAAACGTCCGTGAAATAGGAGGAAAGGAGGGTAGGGACGGACCGGCCAAAAAAGGAAACCACTGGGAGGGGGAGGTGTCGTTGTTCTTCGCCGAGACAAAAGAGAAAACTTTGAAAAAAGGAACTTTTCCACTTTCCCCCTGCCCGATTCGGGGGGAAAAAAAAAAAAACTCGGCCACGTCCGCGGCCCGGCTTAAAGAAGAGGAACGAGGTACTCACCTCTAGAGGGGAGGAAGGAACTCTGCCTACCCGTCGCTTAAAAGAAAAAAAAGCGCTTTAACTACCTTTCCAAAGAGAAGAACGAGAGAAAGAGGGGGGGGCGATCTCTGGTCAAAATCCTCATCATTCCTCGCCGGGGGAAAAAGTCAAACGCTTCTATATCTAACCAGGAGAGGGGGCGGAAAGTATTAATCTTTCTCTACTGGTAGGGGTACTACACTTCAAAAAAGGAAAAAAAGATCATTTGCAAAGGGGAGAGGGCAGAGTCGACCCGTCGACGATGAAAAAAAAAATGTGGGACTCATGGGTCGTGGACGCCTCTTGGGAACGTACTTCACTAACGGAAAAATAAGAAAAAGATGATCGCTTATAAAGGGGAAAGGAATGGAAACCACGGCCTTTGAATAAAAGGCCTATTCGAGTGGGGATACCTTCATCAGAAGAGAAGAGGCATATCTCCCCCGTAAAGAGGGGAAGAAACTATAAAAAGAAAAAAAGGGCCGCTATCCAGGGTTACCCTACCAAAGGGGGAACCTCTAAGGAATGGAGAATGGATATTATCCTCTACCAACTCTGATACTTTCTTCCTGTGGAAGGAAGGAGCTTATTGCTCCGTAAAAGAAAGAGAGGGGAGGTCTTCGGCGGCCAGGGGGAAGAAAAATGACGACCTTCACCAGTAAAGCTCACTACCTCATCTATAAGGGAGAAGGGTCACTCCCTGACCAGAAGGGAAGGGGCCAGGCGTATGTTAGGATTGCTTTTCTTAGAAGAGAGTCGATTCTTAGGTTCGCGTGAGGGAGGGGGAGAGGGGGAGCATGTTCTACCGCGCCGAAGGACTGAAATTCGAAAATCCCTTTTAAGGGGGGGAGATACCATGTAGGAAAGATGGGGGCCGGCCACTCAGCCTTCTTAAAAAAAAAAGGGCGGATCTCTCTCACAACACCAACTTATTATTAGAAAGGGAAAGACCTTTATCTTTCCGGAGAAAGGAGGAAAAAAGGAAAGGCTCTTCCCGCCGGGGGGGGGGGGGGGGGGGGGGGGGGGGGGGGGGGCAGTGACTACCTTTACCGGAGAGGGAAGAAAAGTTAGTCTCGGTCGGACCTTTATCCGAGGGGAGGAAGCGAACCTCATCCCTCGACAGGGGGAGGGCGCGAGCCTAACAATACAGATCCATAAGGAAAGGCAGAGGACCTTATCCTTTCCGGAGGGGGATTTGCTTATCTGAAAAGGATAGGAGGAGGGAGGCGGGGACGGGTTGCAGGGAGAGGAAAAAAGGAAGGCCTCCGCTACATCAACTTCCGGAAGCGGCCTAAGAGGAGGATACCGGGTACTAACCTAGGGGGGGTCGAGTCGTCATTACAAGGGGGAAATCCTCGGCTCTGGGAGGGAGGGTAGGAAAAGAAAAATTGCTATCTTGGGGATATCTTGGAGAGGAGCTTGAAGGGGGGGCCTGCGGGCTTATGCCTGGGGAAGGGGAGGACGGCGGCAACTGTCTTGTGAAAATAGGCGTCCTTCTCCGCGAGAAGAGGTAGGGGGCCTTTCGGGACTTACTTCATCACCGGGGAGGGAAAAGTGAGTCCGCGAAAAAAGGGGGACTTTCACATCGGCGAAGGGAACAAAAAATTCAGCTCGCCGGTTTCCCATCGCGAAGGAAAAAGGGGGAAGTTCGCAGAGAAAATACTACTCCAGTAGGGAAGGGGGAAAAAAAAAGGCGCCAAGAAACGAACCTTTTTCTATCTCTCCTCCAGTGGGGAGGAGAAAGAGGAGGACTTTCTGAGGATGGAAGGGGAAAAAAGGGGAGGATCCGCTCGTCCGAAGTCGAGGGAAGAAGACTCGTGACAGGTAGTGTAAATCTCATGCCTGATGTACTGAGGGGAGGTCTTGACCGATCCCGCGAGGAGGAGGAGGAAGAACGGTGCACTGTATCCGTGGGCCGACGCCGGGGAAGGCGGGGCGCGTAGGCATTAAGTGGAAAACATCATTTTCTTGGAAAGGGCTTCGGAAGCGGGGGGAGAGGAAAGACCTCGAAGTGTTTAGGAGGAAAAAAAAAAGGAAAAGCACCGAAAGCCATTTGGAGCCTATCATCGGCCTTTTAAGGAAAGGAAGCCATTTAGAAAAAGGGGGAGGAAAAAGTGGACAGGCTTCCTGAACGGGAAGAAAGGAAATGGAATTCTCGCAAAACCCTTCCCGGAGAGGTACCGGGAGAGAAAAAACAAAGCACGGCAGAAAGACCCACTTCACTTCTGAAAAATAGCTTCTTCGATTGGGAAGGGGCAATCCGCACAAGAAGGTTCCGCCCCTTTCCTGGGAAGGAGGGACGAACCAGGGAACAAAAGGGGGTAAGTACACGCCCCCTGAAAATCGAGGAGAAAAAAAAGAGTATCTTCTTCACTAAACGAGAGGGAGAAAGGATTTTAGGAAAGAAGGAAAGACGCTGCTTCATGGGGGAAAAAGCCTCTTTATCCCCGGAGAAAAGAAGTGATGTTCTTTCGAACGCAACCTTCCTTCCTTTCCCTTCTTAAAAAAATTCCTTGGGAGTTCGTACCCGGAAAAAAAGAAAAAATCATAAAAACTCGGTTAACAGCTTATTCGGGAAAAAAAAAGCCTCGCTCCAGGAAAAAGAGGGGGCCCTGGGTGCCAGAGGAGAGCCCGGTCCAGGCAGTTCTCAAAGGGGGGGGGAAGTATGTTCATGCAGGGAGGAGGGGCAAAGTTCGCCCGTCCAGAGGGGACATCTCTCTTATTCCATCGGAAAAATCTCTTTAATAGAAAGACCCGTTGATGAAAAAAAAAAAAAAGCAAAAAATTTGCCCCTGGCGTGATGATGAGGAAAGAGGGTAGGGTTCGGGCTCGGTCGGAAGGAAGAGAAAGAAAACCGCTGCCTATCCGGGAACGGAAAAGAAGGAATGTTTAGGAACCGTCCACCTTTAGGAAAAAAAGGACTCGATCAACAAAAAGGGGGGACGATGATGAAAACCTATTGGCCAGTGAAGAGAAAAAGAGCCCCCATCCCACTATTATGAAGGGGGGAGACTCACCTCCATTGCCGGAAAAACAAGGAGGGGAGAACATTATTCACTCAGGGCCAGAAAGGACGGGGAAGTATCTGATATTCGACTTCTATCATGGGAGAATGGTAAGTATCCGGGAAAAAGGGGGGGGGGGGGGGGAGAAAAAACCATCTATCGTGGTGCGCGGGGGGTCAGAGGTCGAAGGAGCCTTTTCCTTAATCTACCTTGAAGATAGGGAGAGGAACTATCTTTCTCTAACGGCGGGGAAAAAAAAAGGGGAGATGATGACCTTCCTGAGAGAAAAGAAAGAGGTGAAAAAGGGGGACGGGGCGGAGCTTTTGGGCCGAAGGCGCCCTCCTCAATTCTCATCTCTCTAAAAAAAGAGAGAATTGCCTTTACGGCGGGAGAGGTAGGGAAAAAAAAAAAACGTCGATCAAATCTGTCTCGTCGGTCGAAAAAAGCCGTTCATGCTCATCGGAAAAAAATCCTTGTGTGACCGAAAGGGAGAAGGAGGAAGGAGAGCGAGCACTTCCTCGAGAAGAAAGAAAAAAAAGGAACTTCCTCCTAAACCTCTGTGTCATCCCGCGAAAAGAGGGACATCATATCCTCAGGAAGGGAAGGGGGAACAATGAAGAAGCTAATATAAGATCGGAAAAAGGACTAGCCTCTGAGTGAAGATGGTCTAAAGCTCGAAAGGGTGGGGGTTTTCCTGCAAAAAGGGGAGGGAAAGGCGTTACGACTTTCATATAGGAGGGGGGAACTCACTTTGTGCTCAATGGCTCCTCGGCCTGAAGGAGAGAAACGGGTGCTGGGGAGAGGGGAAGGGGCGGCCGGCGACTAACGGGGGGGGGGGGGAACAACCGACTCGCTGGACTTTCCCGGAAGGCTACGACTTTATTAACGAGGAAGAGAAAAACCTACCCTTTATGACCGGCGAAGGAGGGACAGGGTAGGTTCTTATTCTTTCTAGCATCAGTAAGAAGGAAGAAAAAAAGAGAGGCAACCCTGGGGGAGAAGGAGCGGCCGTTCCGGCCTGGAAAAAGGAATACGCTCACTGCCTTCCCTCACTTCACGAAAAAGAAAAGAAAAAAGGGCCTGTCTGCCGATCAGTAGCGGGGAAAAAAAGAAAAAAAGATTGTTATGGAGAGAAAAAAAAATACGATTGTTCACCGCCCCGTCTTCTAGAGAAGAGCCTGCCGGGTACGCACGGGAAAAAAGGGGGAAAAAGTTCAGGAGGGACTGGAAGAGCCGGAACACAAAAAGGCCTTTCTACTTTTCTCAGAAAGCTTAACCTTCAATCCGGGGAGGAACAGCCCTAACCTTACTTGGAGGGAAGCTCTTTCTTTACGAAGAAGAGGGGGGGGATGGGAAGCCGCTCGTTCGGGGAAGGAACATGACTAGCTGTCCCCTGTGGGGAGAAAGAAATGCAGGGGCGGAAAGGGATTGTGAGGCTGCGGCTAGAAACAGAGCCGCAGCTACTTCTCTGGGGCGGCCAGAAGGGAGAAGGGGGGAGAAGCACTGTATCAGAGGGGAGGGATATAGTGCCGGGGTTTGCTATAATCGAAAAGAGGGGATAGGCCCAGTACGCCTGCAAGCAGAAGGAGACATTTCGCAAGGAGAAGGGGAGAACAAGTCCGTGATCTTCTCCAAAAAAAGGGGGGGAAAGAAAGGGTCGGAAAAGGAAAAAGAAGAACATGCGAGGGCGGTGGCTTCGCCCGGAAATCCCTTACCAGAAAAGGGCCAATTGCCTGACACAAAAGGAAAGGAGAGCCACCGTCTCGTCCAAAGAGTGTCACATCGTAAGAAAAGACATCGCGGGGGAGTATCAAACTCGGCTACCCGGAAGGGAAGGCCCTAGAAGAAAGGGCACCTAGAACAGCGAAAAAAAGGGGGAGGGCTATCGCGGGGTCGTCCAGAAAAGGCACCCTCTGGACCCTTTTCAAACGGAGGAGAAGAAGAAGAAAAAAGGTCAGGGGAGAAATATTAGCAGGTGCGCGAGAGGGAGAGGAGGAGACCGCACTGCAAAGCCTTCACCTGAGGGAGGGGGGAAACCTTCGAGTCTTGCCGAAAAGAAAATAGAAAGATTAACGTCCCACGCCTTTATTTAACTCATGTAGGGAAAAAAGCCTTACTTCATCGAAGGGAAAAAAAGAGAGAGGAGGGAAAGGATGATCGCTGATAAGCCGAAAGGGAGGGAAGTGAAAAATCCTCTTTCCCGGCCTTCCTCAATTAAAAAGAGGGAGGAGGGCAATCAACCCCAGGCGAGCGTCCCCGGAAAAAAAAAAAAGCTGAGCTCCTTCCAGCAGGCCATTTACTACTACCACCGAGACCTCGCCGGAGTAAAAAGGAGGGGAAAAAAAAAAAACCTAGGAGAGGTAAGGGGGAAGGGAACTCTCTTGGAGTTCTTCTTCCCGCAGCGCAGGGGGGGGGGTCGGCGCCCGTTCTAATCTCTCTAAAGAGAAAAGAAGAAAAGAAAAACCCGCAGCTATCCTTGACGGATAAGAAGAAAAGAGGAAAACAGCTTTCGCGGTCTATTCTTATTTGGGGGAAAGGGACGAGGAGGGGAGGAAGGGCGAGGCTGAGTTTCTGTGAAGGGAAATTTAGTCCGGTCCGAACCTCTCCTAACTCCTGGGAGGAGGGAACTCTTCAAGGGAAAGGAAGGGGGGGAAACAGGTCGGCTCCGGCCTTGGACGGAAGAAAAAGGAGAAGGGAAAGCTCAGACGAAGAGGGTCTCTCTCAACAACACCACCTTCGTGGGGGAAGTGATGCTTTCCTTATCAGTCTGGAGAGGGAAAAGAGAAGGGGGGAACGGGGGAGAAGACCGGGAACCTTTATTCGGTCGGGGGATGGTTTCGGCGCGGGAGAAGGAAAAAAGGTCTACCTGAAAAAGAAAGGACAGCCTCGACCTGTCCGTGCGAGAGAAAAAGAAAACCTACGCCTCTACCCGAAAAAGGGGGGAAGGAAGGGATCCAGGGGCGTTCATGAAAAGCAGCGAAAAGGAAGGGGGGGAGGCGCCTCTGTTGCGGGAGATTCTCTCTACCGGGGGAAGGAAAAAAAGGGGTCACCGCGATCTGGGGAAAGACGAATGTCCTGTAAACGGTACTACGCTCTCCGAGGGGGGAAGAAGGGGTCAGGACGCTGTTCATTCCGGAGAGGAGAAAGGGAGGGGGGGACGTCCCGGGAAAAGGGGAGGGAGCCTATATCTTGCTTGCGCGAAAAAAGGGCTGATGCCTGTAGAACGAGGGGAGAAAGGCACGGCTTGGGGAAGAAGCGGCGTCCTTCTCCGCGAGGAAAAGACGTCTCTTACTCTTTGCCGGGGAGGGGGAGAGGGAAAAGCGTCCATCCCCTGGGACAGAAAGGGGAAAAGGAACAAGCTTCTAACTGTCCCGAAAAAAAAGCCAGCTCGGACGTGCAGAAAAAAGGGGAAATGACGGGGGCAGTGCGGTCTCGGAAAAAAAAAAGGACCCCTGTCAGAAAAAGAGCGGGTCGCCAAAAAGCAAGGGTGAGATCTAGAATGAACGGTCCAGAAATTGCGGAGGAGGGGGAAGAAAAGAGAGGGACTGAAAAGCGCGCGGTCGGTACGGGTACAGGTAGTTAAAGCCGAAAGGGGAAAAAAGGAGGCCGAGGTGAGCAAGGAAAAAAAAAGAAAAAAAGGAGACAGCAGGCCTATGTGACAAAGGGGGAAGGGAAAAAGGGGAAGGGGGACGAAAGTCGATCGATCGGATCTGCAGTAATTGGGAAAGAGGGGGCGGGACTGGAGGAGGGGGGAGAGGCGAAGCCACCTCCCTCGAAGGGGGGGAAAAGGGGACTTGAAAAATTTACTCCCGAACATCCCTTTGGAAAAAAAAAAGAGGACCTTGTCCGAAAAAGGGGAAAACGCGGGCGCACCTTGAGACCGGAGGAGTGAAGGAAGAGGGAAACCACCAGGTGATCATGATTTCCTCGGAAAGGCCCGATCAGCCAAGAAAGGCGAGAACCGGAGAAGGAAAAAATGCCGGACCGGTCCGACCAAGGGAGAGTAGCTGCGGCGAGGGGGAAAAAGAAGGAAAAACCCCACAAGATCCCCTGCCCGAAAAGGGAAAAAAAAAAAAAGGGGGGAAAAAAAACCGGCCCTGCCGGTCATTTACTCCTACCCCGAAAGCTGCCTCCCCAAAAAAAAGAGAAGAAACAGCGCGGCATCGAAAAGGGAGGGGGGGGCCTCATCACCGGAACACCCTCTCCTCGGGAGGAAAAAGAGCCCTCAGGGGGGGGGAAAGGTACTAAGACGTCGAGCCATTCCTTCCTGTACCCGTTCACGGAAGGACGTCCTGCTTCAAAGAAGAGGGAAGGAGGGTAAAAAGAGGATTCTTGTCCCGGGCCCGCGCTAAAGGAAAGGAAAAGGGGGAACAATACTTATCGAAGCGTCCATTCAGTCCCCAAGAGAGGGGGGGGAATTATTTCAGGAAGTGAAAGGGGGACCAGTCGCCCAGGCAGGAAAAAAAAAAAAGACTCTTAGTCCCATCGTGGTGGGGAATGGAATCATCCCTTTGATAGGGAAAAAGACCCCGACGAAACCTTTTCCCCCGGGAGGGAAGAAGGAAAAGAGGAACAGGTTAGTTTTCTGGCTCGGAAGAGGACTTCCCATTCTTAGAACGGAGAAAGGGGAAGAGGGAAACGTCAGAGAAAAAAAAAGAAGTTGAAAAGAAAAAAATATTCGGGCCTCCCGGCCTCGAGCAAAAAAGGGGGGAAACGCTTCGAAAGCCGACTTGTCGCAGTGAAAAAAAAAGCCCCACATTACTAAGGAAGAAAAGGAAAGAGACCACATGGCTCCCCCAAAAAGGCAGAAGAAGGAAGGGGAAACAAGCTTCATATCCGCCATTATCCGCAGAGGGGAAGGATATTTCTACTTCTATCATTGGGGAGAGAAATGAAGTAAGGAGGGAGAGGAAAAAAGAGGAAGGGGGCGAGGAATTCGCAGCGGGGCGGCGCGAAGGTATCCGTGGCCGGAAGAGAAGAGCGCGGCTCGCTAGCGCCGAAGAAAGGAGAAAAAAGGAAGGGGACGGGCAAGACCAAGAGGGGGGGAAAAAAAAAGGGAGGAAAGAAGAAAGACACAGATTCCTGAGCGACGTCTTATCTTTGTGTGGCCGAAAAAAAGAAAGAG
>Ga0179593_1810833_pt1 | contig 12409 bp, 14 predicted proteins | sample CZODoug2_1_08_16_FD_185931 | JGI IMG/M metagenome (GOLD analysis project Ga0179593, IMG submission 185931) | Vadose zone soil fungal communities from Angelo Coast Range Reserve, California, USA - CZODoug2_1_08_16fungal (PacBio error correction) | ecosystem: Environmental > Terrestrial > Soil >...
CCATCGATCGTGAGAGGGGAGAGGAGGACGTAGGAGCGGGATAGGAGGAGACGATTACTGTTTCCTCAGCAGCCCGCTTTTTGCCTAAAATTCGATATCGAGAAACGCGTCGGAAGAGAGGGAAAACAACACCGCATCTATGTCACGAAAAAAAGCCACCCCAGCAAGAAAAATTCGCGATCGTCGCCAGCACGACCGCAAGAGCCAGGGTGTTTTTTCGAAGAAAAGACCAAATTTGCGAGGGAGAAGGAGGCCGATCCGGGAGGCAAGCGGCAACACCGATTCGGGGGGCATCCAAAAGCGAAGAAAAAACTAGGATCAGCCCAGAAGAGACTTTTTTTTGAACTGGGAAAAGATATACAAACGATTGTCTCTCAAGGAACCGTTCCTCACGAAAGGGAAAGCGAAAAACAAACAACACCGAAAAAAAACCACCACAGCGATGAATCTCACCATATTTGAAAAGGGCGTCGACACAGAGGCAAAATTTGGTCGAGGAAATGCACCTCATAAAGGATAGAAGAAGGCCATACCGTGAATCCCAAGTCTCATAATCACAAAAAAGCCACCTGTTCAGAAAAGGCTATCTGAGAAGCCCTAAAGCAAGCTCAGTAAACTAAAAGGGAACCACGCAAATCCCGTCCGATTCCGGTTCTAGCTGGGCTGATTCCAACTGGGATAGCTTCAACCCAGAACTCCGCAGTCGGGAGGAAAGGTCGTGAGCCCAGAAGAACTTGGGCTTCACTTTGCCCAAAGGAAGAAAGGCTAAAAGGGTCTTCTGAGGAAAGAGAAGGTGGGCACGCCAGAAGAAACCTCGCCAGTGCCAGAGCCCTATCCGAACCCTCCTCAGCGGTGGGGGGGGAGAGCTCATCGAGGGCCCGCCTCGCCTGCCAGGAACTATCTCGAAGACGAATCTTCGCCCGATAAGAGACTCCGAGCCTGCCCAGACTGGGGGCACCCTTGATCTACGCTTCCGCAGGGGGGGGGGTTCAACAGAGACAATTCTTGTTCCCATGAAAAGATCTCTCCACTGACCGTGAAGATAGTAACTGCTATTGAAAAAAGCCCTATCGGGTTCTCTCAAACTCGGCCCGAAAGGTTTTAGAGGAAGGAAATAATCTTGCGGTCTGGTGTCATAATCGATCCTGTTTTCTGGGGGAATCGGGACGACATAGGAGTGAGGTAAGGACCGTGTTCTTCGAGCTGGTTGGGATCGATGTTAGGAAAAAAAAAAACCCTGGGAAAAAATTGGACCTCCCGCGAGACTTCTGCCGCGAAAATCCACATCGCTCTGCAATTACTGAAGAGGCGCCCATTGACGGCGGGGGGAGGCGTCCATCTCGTCTCGGAACTCCTTTTTGACACGCTTCACTTCATTTCCGCGACTCTGGTTTGACCAAGACCGGGAAAAAACCAATCGCCATGAGAGAGGTGCGGGCCATCCGTAGGAGGAAAACGAGGCAAAAGCCAGCCGTCTGCTGCATAAAAAAACTAAGAATAAACGATCAACAAACAAAAAAGGGGGGGGGGGGAGAGAGGGGGCGTTTTCAAGCCGGGCAGAGGGTATCCTGATGGAGGAGCCTCGACGGGGGGGGGAGGAAAATATCAGAAGTTTTCTTTGATCTTATGGGATCAATGGCCATCAAAAAAGCTATCTCGAGGGAAACTTCAGGCGGCGGGGGAAAAAAACTCTTCTTCTTCGGGATGTACGTCAAAAATCGAGACTTGAATCTTGCAAGCGAGGCAAGAGAGGTTAGTATCTGAGAGTAGAGGCCGTCGAAGCTTACAAACCAAGATACCGAAAGGGACGCTCCGCCGCGGGTAAGACGCTTCCATCCGATCTCAGGGAATGCCCAGACCGGGGAAGGGGGCGAGAGACAACCGCATCTCTGATCTTGAAGAAAAATCTTCATTTGAAAACTTTTCAATGCAGCGATCTTCATTGGAGGAGATATCGGTGTCAGAAAGGGCAAGACTCCGCTGCGCTTATTCAGAAGAGCTGCGATGGTAGAAAAGGAGTGCTTTCTCCTGGACGGGCGCTACCGTCTTCGAGCTCATCGGAAGGAGAGGAGAGATCTTTGAAGGAGTGCGCGCGGTTTCGGGAGGACCGAGTGCGAGGGGGGTCTTCGCTTGAAGGAGCAGTGTCCCATGGGAGTATAATCAGAAAGAGGGTTGCCGTCTGAAAGGCTGGAAAGGGAAAAAAAAAAGGTCTCGGCTCAAGAAGATAATCCTCCCCGCCTAAAGGGCTGGGGAATCGGAATGGAGAGATCAAAGACGAGAAGTAAGAAAAGAGAAAATATGGGGTCGGGGAGTCTGAGGGGCGAGGGTTCGGCTGCCGAGAGAAGAGTGTTGTGGAGCCATTGTGTAGGCTCAAGGAGGGGGGATGGTGCTCGGAGGGGCAGATAAGTCTCATACCTTTCTTCGGTGGAGTTGGGGGCGCCCCGACAGGGGGAAAGGGTGCTTGTCTACACGAGCAAGAGGGGGGTCGCTTTTTTTTGGGGAAGGTCCTTTCCGGTTGTTTTGTCGCAGAGGCGTACGAAAGTTTTCTCGGGCATGGTTGAAAGCGTTTTTCTGAGGACGATGTCTACAAAGATCTTCGGGGGTCTTATGCCTACTGTAAAAGCGTGTCATTCAAAATAGCATACGGTAGGCCTCCATCGAAACAACGCGAAGCGGCTCGGCTCGAGCAAGGGAAGAAAGTTCGTTCGAGAAAAACGGCTGTACAATTTCTCAGGTCCGTTCCGGCGTACGTGGGAGCTCTCGGGGGGGAGGGACCCACGGGGGGTCGGTCTATCTCGGAAGCGCGAGGTTATTTGCTCAGGAAGAGATCTTATCCGTGCTTCCAACAAAAGCTGTTCCTTCAAAGGCGATGTAGAGCTTCTGGGATCGAAGGCCCGCTCGGGTCTCTAGAAAAAAAAGGAAAATAGAGAGCATCAAGAAGAAAGGGGAAAATTCTGCTAGCCCCTCCTTGACGAGAGCCGGTATCGAAATCTGAGGGAAACAATGAGGCCTATACGTCTAGAAATCGAAAGACCTGACCGGTCAGCGCGGGCGGGGAGGAAAACACCGCTTTCCTGCATCCCCCCCCGCCACCCCTGAAAGGAAAAAGGGCAACCGAAGACAAGCGCCAGTTGTCAAGCAAAGGGGTCTAGAACGCCAAAAGAAAGAGGGCCCAGATAGATGCCGAGCCTCTGAAAAGAGGCGGCGGAGTATGCTACGAGGGATATGGAAAACCTAGATAACCTAGGGGGAAGCATCCACGCAGGGAGAAGACTTTTTGTATGCCCTCAGAAACATATAGGAAAAAAAGGCTACATGAAGGGCGCCCGAGGTCGAAAAAACAACAGGGCCAGCCACAAACACCGGCGATGGAACTCCTATTGCTCGGTCAGCTACCACATAACAAATGAGGCGCGAAATCCTCAGAAGAGCGACAGGCCACTCCTGACATCAAAGAAAGGGAGGAATCACCCGGGAGAAGGAAAACATTTCCTAAGGGACCTCGAGAGAGAAGCCCGAAAGACTCAGGCCCAGAAACCCAATAGTCCCGAACGAGGGAGGCCCTTTCTCGATTTGACGTCTTCTTACCCTATTCCAAATGAGCTTAATTACAAAAAATCCTCCCGCGAGGGGGAGTCCCGAGCGGAGGCCGGACTCGTGTTCTTACTTTCCCAAAAAGCACCGGCTCCCAACAGGTGGCGCGGAAGTATATCGGGGGCCAATTGGAAAAAAGAAGCGCGAAGATCCTCCAACAAGAAGAGAAGTTTTATGCCGGGCTCGGGACCGATCAGCAACCTCGAAAGGCGCAAAAAGGCATGAAGTTTCTATCGGAAGGTCTGACCAGAGTAAACCAATACTATAACCGCCAGAAGGAAAAACACACATGCAGCGGGACTCACAACCGTGGAAGGAAAGAAGCCTCGGGAAAGGGGTTCCACAAGAGACAAGGTCTGTTTGGAAATGCAGATAGGGAATGGCAGGAAGCTTTGCCTATCGCTTGTTCTTCTTTGCCCAAAGAAAAAGAGTAGCGTGGGCGTACGCTATCTTCTCGAAAAGAGGGGGGGGCTCCGAGATTTTGCGTTCTTTTTGGAATGATCGAGACGCCGCTCTTTCCTGTCCGACTGCGGTCCATCGAGCGAGCCCGTGGGAAATTTATCCCCAAGAAAAAGCATCTTATCGAGAGAACCCATTTCCCTCCCTCCCTCCTAGGGGGCTGAAGACCCAGCTCTCTCAGAACAGTTCCTTCTTTCAGCAAGGCCATGGAGTTCGGAATAAAAAGGTCGGACATAGATCGCTCCTACCCGATTGTTTGGCGACCTGATGCCGGCATGGGAAAAAAATCTCGGTTTAAACCGGGAATAACCCGGATCCAATCGCCAAAGAAAGTTCTTTGGGCGAGCCGTCTAGGAGGCGCAAAAAGCCACCGCTTCACGCGGCACCGGCACCATCTCGATCACAACAAAAAGAAAATCTAGAGATGGAGGGTTTCTTCCTCTTAGAATGAGCCAAGAGAGCGCAAAGGGCGAAGAATCGCAGGGTACGGGGGCGATCGGAAAGAAGGGTGTATCATCTTAAAGTCAAACCCAAAGGCCGTAAGGCGGCCACCCCTCTTGAGCGGGGGCGGGCTGTGGAAAAGGAGAAGAACTCCTTCGTAAAGGGGCCCCCTCTAAGACATAATCACGATGAAAGGGTGGGGGAAAAGCCTTGGGGCTTTCATTCAATATCAGGGAGAAATCCGAGGGACCCGGAAGCGCTCCAGACAAAAAACTCGCAAGAAAATTCCTCGCAGCAGAACCGATCGGCAGGGGGGGGGGGGAGAATTGCACCAAAAGGGGAGGTCTACTCGTAAAAGATCAAGTGAGAACCGCTCGGAGGGGAAGGTTCAATATCACATCGAGAATCTTCAATTTCTCGAGGTGGGAGAATCGGAAAGAAACCAAGTGTCGAAACCAAAAGACGCGACGCTGACAGTAAAAAGACATCTGGACCGGAAGAGAGGAGCGCGTGGTCGGTCCCTTGGCGAGGATCCTACCTCTTCTGTCGAAAATAGAAGGGGGGAAGGCTCGCGAAAATGAGTCGCGGACGGTGAACGAACAGGAATCTGCGGAGGGGGGGGGGGTGATCGGCGCGGGAAGGCTCTTTTTCATAGGGGTTACGTCTGAATAATCCGCCAAGAATATCGGCTGAACGTCAACAAAACGCGTCGAGGAGAAGAAACTCCCTCAGAAAGCAGGATTAGTTCTTGTAAGAGAAAGTAGAGACCATGGGGGAATTGGGGAAAGCGAGACCGAAGAAAAAAATAGTGGGCAGGGGAGGAGTCTGGGCGAGAGGGAAGTGTTCGGGCGCGGATCTCCTTGTGGGGGGGCAAGGTTGGAAAAAAATTCTACCGGGCTGTGCTCATGGACTTATTATCAGGGGAAGGACTTTCTGAGGGGAATCTTCTTGACGGCGAGAAGGACAAAGGGAAATTTTCTGCAAAAGGAGAAATCTGTGCTTCAGAGGGAGGTTGTTTGGGGGGAGAGGGGAGTTGCCTTTTTGGGGGGGGAAGACTATTCTGGAGAAGCAGGATCGCAAAACACCTTGGGGGGGAAAAAAGTTCCAAGCGTGGGTCCAAAACTTCTTCGGAACTCTGACCGGCGTTGATGATTCAAAGGGTCTAGCTTTTCATTCGAAGCCTAAGGTTCATGAAAGGTTGTGTGGTCTATTCCCTGGAAGACAAGGGGTGGGGGCGTTCTCGAACCCAAACCGGGGGACAATGTCGCAGAGCGGGAAGGAGGAGACGATTCTCCTAATTTGGAGGGGGTTGGCGGAGATCGGATAGATTCGGGTGTGAGGAGGGCTTGCGACGCGAGTGCTCAAAATCGTCTAGTAGGTATCCACGGCGGAAAAAAGGAAAAGGGGAGCTTCTACCAGTAAAAGATGGACCGCTCCTACTTCACTTCTTGGAAAAAAGAAAGTAGAAGACGACCTCTCTGAAAAAAAAAAACAACGGATGGGGAGCTTTCGCGGAAGATCCCATGCTTATCTTAGGAGCCGTTATCTGGGAACTCGCAAGGGAAAGGGAAGCAACACATGCCCGGGGGGGGTGCCTCACTTCATCCTCCTACGAAGACGAGAAATAAACTTGACAAAGAGCCGAAAAAGTATTTCAGGGAACAATAGCAAGCCACCCGAACCCCTCTAACAAGGAAAAGGAAAAGGTACCGCTACATGAAAAGGCAGTTGTTCTATAACGCCAAATTCTATTTCAGGACGAGATTCAACGCTTGCAAAAAAAGATGCGGAAACGACCGGCGACTCGCTACATGCAAAAGGTCGTCATCAGACAACGCCGGCCTATAGTTCGAGGGGAGGACATGAGCCCCAAGAAAGGGGGGGACACGGCGAAGGAAGAGGAAAAGCCTCGGCGCCTGCGACAAAAACCGGCAATGCGCAAGCTGCCAAAAGAGATTGACCGAAGGCGCGGGGGGGAAAACGAGCAGAACCCGGTCAAGTTAAAGCGCCGGAGAAACGCCGAGGAAGAAAGTCTAGCGAAGATCAGGGACACTGCAGCACCAGCCATGTTAAAAGAAAAGGATCAGAAAAAAACTAACCGCCGGGCGGGAAGCCAAGAACACTCAAATACTTCCCAGGAAGAAAAAAGAAAAGTATTCCCTGCCCTCTGAAGGAAGGTCTCTTATGGGAACGGGAGGCTGAATGGACTCTCCGAAAAAATCTGGGCGGAGTCTCCGAGGAGAAAAAAAGGGTGCTGAATGGACAAGGACCGGATACAAACGCTTTTCCTTCGCAGAGATGGTTGAAAGCCGCTAACCCGAAAGCCAAAAAACACGCCCCCACAGGGTAAAAAGTGTTTTATGACTGGCTCGAACCGAAAAACCCCCCTCGAAAATGCGCGCAGGAAAAGGACGAGATATATAAAGGTCGCGCAAGAAAACCTACCCGCAATCGAGGAGAACGCTGGCGGCTACGCGCCAAAGCTTCTTGGTTGTGGCAAAAGACGGGGGAAAGTGCCAAGAAAAAAACTCGCCAAAGGAAGAGGGAAATTGCCGATCGGCGGAGGGGTGGCTATTTCCCAGGGGAAAATGCCAGAGCGGAAAGCACGCAAAGGACAAGGGGGCCGCCTCCCGAGAATGGGTGGAGGGGGGGAAGAGTGATCTCTACGAAAAAGAAGGTTTGTTCTTTCCTAAAGTCTTCCAAAAAGGGTGCTGAAAGAAAAGGTTTCCTTCGGAGGGAATTGTCATTGTACCTTTGGCCGCCGGGGTAGGCTCTCTCTAAAGGATAGGCACATGCCCAAAGTTCAAAAAGGTCTGAAATACATGGAAGACTTCTCTTGGGGATGAATCACGCTCCAGGGGTACTTGCGGCGCTATATCACAGAAGAAATGAATTTTTGCCGCCGGAATGCCCGGCAAGGGGCCGCGAGCTAGGCTTTTGAAAAACCTTGATAAAGGGATCGAAAAACCAATGGGGACAAAAGTGGGACCCTCCTTTAGAGGTCGCGGAAGCCAGCCGGCATCAGCGGCCTACTCGGCAGCACAACTACTCATCAACACAAAAGAAAAGGTTTGCAACCGGGGCATCAAGATGACAGGGAGGGAAAAACGACCTCCAAGAACGGGTGCTCAAATATCGAGGGCGGGGCATCTGGGGAGAAATTTAAGCCTAGCTGGGTCAAAACTTTAAGGCAGGAGGGGAAAAAAAAAAACTCTGCTTCGGGGATACGTGTATTTCCGGGGGTAAGCAACCCGACCGTTGGAAAAGCAAAAAGCAGAGGCCACTTGAGAGTTCGTCAGAAAGGTTCCGGGAGGGCAAAAGAATTCTTTCGGAGATACAGGTAAACCAGCGCAAAAAGACAACGCCTCGATGGTCCGCAGAGAAAGAAAAACACCGAGCGGTACTATCATTCACCAGGAGAAAGATCGGGCGGAAAGAGTCAGGAAATCGTAAAAGCAAAGATCTGCAGGTTTCCCTTGTGGGGACACATCTCCTATCGCAAAGGTAGAACGTTTTCTATATCTCTTGAGTGTGAGGAGTTTAAGAGAGACAGATCAAAAAAAAGCTTTGAAAAAAGATTCTCAAAGGGCGGTCGCTTGGCCGAGGGAAGGAAAGCGTCTTAGGATCGAAAAATCTCTCATCGGGTAGAGATCCTGGGGAGGGGGACTTTGTGAACCATTAAATGCTGCGGGGCGGTTCTGGCAGAGGGAGAGGGAAAAGGGGGGTTTTAGTCGGCTGCACCCGATAAGATCCAGACATCGTTGTTATCCGGAGGGGGGAAAGGAACCCCACTCGAGCGACGGACAAAAAAAACGGCGATGGGATCGTACAGGAAGCGATTTGGAAGAGGGTTCATCAGCAAAAAATCCTATACCTTAATAAAGACGGAATAATTTGGGGGGGTTCCGAAAAAATTGTTCGGTAAGCTCGAGAGTCGCCTGCGGGGGGAGGTGTTCTATAAGGGAGGATGCCGGTTATTACTGGAAAGGGATGGTGCTCGACAAAGCTAACGCGGTGAAGCGGCGGTAACGTCAACAATGTGGGAAGGGGGAGAAGGGGGAAAGCGACCTCCAATGATGGGTGCGGGGGAGCGGGTGTTTGGGGGGGGCGCTTGGGGGGGGGGGGGGTTGATCCTACGGCACGGCAACTTCAGTCGCCGGGGGGGTCGAGATGAAAAGACATCGGGAGAAGGTTTCTTAGCCTAGATTCTACATCTCGACAAAAGGAGGGAAGGACGGTTAGAAAAGAGGGCGCTTACGCAATAAAAGTGGGGGCGGCAACTCCGCCGAGGGTTCCGCTTAAGGGCGACGTCATCTATTCCTTGGAAAGAAACAAGGGGGCTTTGACAAAAAAGGGGAGTGAAGGATTTGCCAGAGAGAGGGGGGAGAATGGTCGAGTTTTTGCGCGCTGAGTGGGGGGAGGAAGGAGGGTGGGGGGGGGGGGAAAAGGTCGTGTTTTTGTCCGGGAGGAGGAAAAGATCGGAAACTGGGAAGGAAGAGATAGGGGGCCAACCCGCGGGCGGGGGATGCAGTCTCCCCAGGAAATCGTCTATTCGATACCGGAGAAGAAAGGAAGGAAGGAAAAAGAATTCTTCGCGACCCGAGCGAAGGATAGTCCTCAACAACACCAACGTATTCTTAGGAAAAAATATCACAAGGGAGAGGAAAATTCGGCGGGGAGAAACTTTATCGGAGGAGGAAAAGGTTGTCAGCAGCAGAACAAGGGAGAGGGTTTTTCCGTCCCCGGAGGAAGAAAAAAATATTCGAGCAATAAGTAAGAGATAACACCGAAGGAAGTTCAGGAAAAAAACCCCTATCGCCGACACCACTCTAACAATTCGGGAAGGGCGCAGAAGAACTGAGACGCGAATTGGAAGGTACCTTTGGTGGGGTGAGGAGACGCCACCTGTTGTCGAGGGGAAAGCCAGCCAAAAAACACCGAGCGGGGCGGGGGGGGGACATCGGCCGGAGAGAGAGAGAGGAAAAAAGAGAACCGTCGGCATAAAAAGCCGGTCTATATTGGTCGAAGTTGTTGAGGAGAAAGCCAGAACAGCGCGACCCCCGGCGAAATGCAGGCTAAGAATCTGCGGCTGCGACAAAAACATCCATTCCAATCGCAAAAGCGATGACGCGCAAAAAGCGCGGGTGCATAACAACGGTAAAAAAAAGTAGGTCTCGAAGTCGAAAAACGAAAGAAGAAGAAGAAGTCGAAGGGATCAAAGCCGGCAACCAGAAAGGAGAATAATCACCGGGGAAGCACCATTTCTAAAAAAAAGTACCTGAGAGGGGAGGAGCAGAAAAAATCTCGGCAAACAAGCCGACAACCCATATTAAAAACCGCCAAGAAGACGGGGGGGACTTGGTCTTATTCCCCGAGGGGCTCTAAGAAGCTTAAACCGAAAGAAGAGGAGAGGGACTTAGGGGAGGGAGAGCCTATACGCGTGGGGCTGACTGACAAAAGAATAACCGGCTACCAACGAGGAAAGAAGGATTACTATCGGGGGAGAGAGAAACCCTAAGGTGAAAAGAGGGGAAAGCGAAAAAAGACTCACCAAAAAAAAGCCAAAAAAAAAAAAACAAGGGCGGTTATGCCGTGCGAGGGGGAAAAAAAGAGCCCTCGAAAAGGTCGAGGAGACCTCGCCTGCGTATGGAAGAAGTTTCGTATCGAAGAGGAGAGCCCAGACCGCCCGCGCCAAGCTAAGGAGGAAGGAGCTTTGTCGGCTACGCGAAAGGAGTGATCTCTTCTTGGGGGGGGGGGGGCAAAAAAAAGGGGGAGGGTGCCATGATCCACGGAAAAGCCTTTCCGAGAGTCTCTTTGCTTATGAAAAAATTGTAAAGGGGGGCGGGAATCGAGACAGTCAGAAGAGCGCGTGGTGGGCGACCCTAGCTTGGGTCTGTTAAAAAAGATACTCCTCTAGGTGTTTCTGGGGAGCTGCGGAGGAGAAAGGTGGTCAGCGAGGGAGGGGTACCGGTGTACCGGGTCTCGCGACGAAGGGAAAGGAATCCCTGGCAAAAGACCGGGATGACGCGACAAATGAGGAAAAAAATTAACTAGGGGAGGGAGGGGAAGAGCTCCTCATTGTACTTTCTAGCTACTTCTATAGACGAGACTCGAAGACGAAGTTTGCCGACGAAGGAACCGTCCGTCTATCCTCGGGTGGGGGAGGAAATACCCTTAAACCCTTATCATATCGAACAAAGAATCTTTTCAAAATCAGGGTTCCAAAACCCCCCCCAAACCGAAGGGGGAAGTCAGACTCCATCAGGAAAAAGATTCAAAGTTCAGCAAAGAGAAGAAGAGAACCAACAACTATTATAAAAATATATATCTTTCTTCGGTTTTCAGAAAGGAGGACGGGGAGCTGTCTCTCACGCTACCTCATCTACGAAGGGAAAAAGATCTAATTTGGAAGGGTTCTATCTGTGAACGGGTGGAGAAATGGGGATGGTCAACAAAACTCTTCAACGAGGGGAGGTCTTCAAACCCAGAGAGGAGGATATCTATATTTACTAGAAGATCCCCGTAATTAGATCTAAAAGTCCGAAAGAGTTTGCGTCATCCTTTCGAGGGAAGGGAGTTCATGCATATAGGACCTAATCCTAATTTAATCAGGAAGACCGACAATCCTCCGGGGGAAACAGAGCCATAACCCTAGCAGTAAGGACATTCACACTACAAGGGAAAGATCTTGCTTCTCTCCCAAAGAAGAAAAAAGAACTCGAGCGTTTGGGGGGGGAAAGGGAAAAGCGAGGAGGGGTTTGTGGGCAATATCAACATCACAGTCGTCAATTCTCTTCGCGGGGGGAGAGGAAAGGGGGGCCCCAGACCGTGTCGAGGTTTTACCCACAAAGAGAGCACTCTGAAGAAAAGTTTACCGTCTCTGGACGGAATAGTCATCCTGGGTCCTAGGAAAAAAATCTTCTTCGATAAAAAAGAGCCGCGCATCGTCCGGGAGACGCGCGCCTTAGGAGGAGTGGGGAAGGAGAAAAGGACGCTCGCGGGGGGGGGTCTTCTCGGGTCATCGGCGCGGGTTTAACATTGTTTAGGTAGTCTTGCAACAATCCGCTCATACCGGGAAGAAGGCCTGACTTGGGGGGGACTGAAAAAAAGTCATCTGACTCAAACCTTCAACTCAGGGGATGAGTGCTGGGGGGAAGCTTAAAGAAAAAGTGGGATCTTGTCTAGAGAAAAAGTCAAATCCTATAAGGAAGAGGGTCCGGGGGTAGGGGTGTTCTTGGGTTGTGGCCGAGTACGTGGGGGATGCTCTCTCGAGGACGGTTATTTTCTAGGTGGAGGGAGGGAGGGAAAATCGGGGAGAAGGGAGGGGCCGCATCGAGGCTGAAAGGGATTCGTGTAAGGAGTTTCTACGTCTAGCCGAAGGGGGGAAAAGAGGGGTCCGACGACACGCGCAATAGCGCCGTCATCTCGTTGGGGGAGCATGGGGGGGGCCTTGGGTTTTCCGCAAGGCGGAAGGGACCTGCATGTCGACCGGGTCGCGCATGTTCGCCATCGGGGCTCATCGGGGGGGAAAAAATAAAAAAACTTCTTCTACAATCTCAAGAGTGGATGATGCCTCCGGTTGAAAGGGGGGAAGAGGACGCGTCGAGAAAAAAGAGGCAAAAGTTGTTCCCGAGGCAACGGCTCGAGAGAGGAAGGGGCACTCGACAGGTGGCGTTCTCGAAAAAAGGGGAAGGGGGACAGAGAGGGAGGGCCGGAAATTGGGTTCGAGGGGGCGAGCGTGGGATTCCGAAATCGATGACGGGGGGGAGGATCTTCGACGCGCCTGACCGGGAAAGGGAGCGATATCGTCTCCTTATCCAGGGGGAAAAAAACGCGTGCATTGTTCTTAGGAGGAAGGTCAGAAGAAGGTCCTTTTAGCTCAAAAAGCATTAAAAGGGGAAATAAACCGATAGGG